>ENA-ORIC01000403-ORIC01000403.1-human-gut-metagenome-genome-assembly--contig:-NODE-403-length-56330-cov-9.688070_pt1 | contig 56330 bp, 47 predicted proteins | sample MGYA00243023_ERZ508732 | MGnify/ENA primary metagenome ERZ508732 (study PRJEB26277, sample SAMN04329767) | human gut metagenome | biome: human-associated habitat | host: Homo sapiens | place: USA... | reverse complement strand
TGGTGTTTGCCATGATGTTGTCCTCCATAATTGTAGTTGTTGTAGTAAAATAGTCTAACTACGATTATGAAGTTAGAGACGTTTGTTGGCTAGCCACGGGATTATTTGGCGCTTACACATTATGTTTATGTTCTTGTCGATTTGGATAGATTAATAGACGCTAATAGGCCCTCCTATGATTTTAAATTTATCATAGAAGGCCTATATTAATACATGTTTGTAGGAAATCTTTCACAAACTTTTATTCACATACTCTTTCTTACCATATCCCATTCTTTCTTTTCTATATCATATTTATATTGAGAAGTTCTAGTATAGGATATATTTTCAGCTGTAGCCTTATATACAGCTACATTTGCATTTATTTGATGATCCTGCTTGTTATTTTGTATTTCTATAATATTAACTGTCTTCTCTGATAAACTAACACCTGTCGGTGAGGCAGCTCCTATAAATAGTATTTTTTTATCTTGAGATATTTCTATATCCGAACAATGTTTATGCCCAAATAAATACATTATGGCATTAACGCGTCCAAAAAAGCGCTGCATATCTCCCCATTTTTCACACTGTTGACTATTACTGCAGCTAGATCTAAATAATTCATCATTGCATCTGTCTTCCTGCATTGCACATACTTTTGCATATCCTAAACTTCTTGGATCAACATGCCCTACACTTATTGAAAAAACAGGAGCTTTTACGTTTTCAACAATGTCACTATTTAACTCATAAATATATCGTTTACTGTTGTCCATATTTTTATGATACTTATATGCGTTATCAATTCCTTCAAAGACAAATCCCCTTTTCTGATATTTTGTATTTGTCACATAAAATTCAGTATTTTTATATTGAAACTGTTTTGTTATATCATATGCAAATTTACTAAAATTGCTTAATGACGTGGGATTTGCCTCAAAATCCTTGAAAAGATCAGGTGTTATAGTCACTTCTCGTAGAATCTTCATCACTTCCATGACATCACCTTTTTTACTATCAATCTTTTCTATAATTTTTTCTTCCTCGCTCTCATCCACCTGACTATTTGGAGAAGGGTCCCCTGCATGACACTGATAATCATAGTCATGATTTCCTGGAACCAGTAAAATATCAACATCTTTTCTTTGACGTTTTAGTTTTTCATGAAATTTTGAAATTACATCTTCCGCCAATTGGAATTCTTTCTTCTTTCCAGAGAACACAATGTCTCCTGAAATAACAACAATATCAATGGGGGCATCTCTATTTATTATAAACTCTTCCAATTTATTAAATAAGCTTTTTATAGATGCTTCATTGGTCTTAGGATCACAGAACTGTATATCTGATAAATGGCATATAGCTATATTTTGTTTCTCTTCATCCGTATATCCTCTTGCCTTGAAAATATTATATATAATTCTTTCATGCAAATTTTTTAATATTTGTTCTTTTAATTTCTCCTTTTTGTTATCTTCTTTATTATCTTCTGTGTTTTCTAACCACTCCCTTAAATTGAAGTATTGATTCAGCGAAATAAAATCTATTACACCATCTCTCATATATTCGGTAACCGTAAATTCTCGTACATTGCTTACCATAATAATAGGATATTTATACTGTGCAATGATAGCCATAACAGCTTCTTTATCCAAACCACTATTCAAATTGTTGTCCAAAACAACACAATCAAAATATTCCTTTCCTAATTCCGCATTAATATTTGACTCGCTACTATCAACACAAGTAATATGAAATTTGTCTTTAAACATAAATTCATAAATTGTTTTTCTATTTTCCTTTACAATCTGATCATCAATTATTAATAGTTTATACATAGTCTGGGTCTCCTCTTAAGTAAAATATGGTATTTCTATACGTGTTTCAAATATATCTACCTCTTCTATAGCTGCCTTGATACCTTTGGGATTAGCATAATATGATACATGAATATTGAATTTCTCCAAGTATGTCTTTCCTACTCTTCTTTTTTCCTGTATTGCTGTTATAATGCTATTATAATTATTGTCCCTTTTCTCTATACTGTTGAATAGTCTTAAGCATATATAATTGCCATGCAATTCTGCCTTTACCCACACCAAGTATTTCTTATCATCATTTCCATATAAACTAAAAGCCTTATATGAATGACTATGCGCATTATGCAAAAGATAGGCCAATTCTTCAAATATAATTGTATCATTATACAAATTTATATTACGCTTTATATTTGCCGTTCCATTAGTCTCACAGCTATCATGAATTATAACATTAAAATTGCTGATCTCTTCTCCATTTATATTATATTTTTTTCTTTGTAAAACATCTTCTATTTTATTAAAATATCGTTTTATTCCTTCCTGAACCTGTTCCTTGTCTATTATTTCAAATCTTTCTTTTGCGCATTCCATTATTTCTTCTATAATAGTTCTTATATTTTGCAAATTTTCCCTTATATTATTACTGTACACAAAAAATTGTTGTTCTAAATTTTCCTCCTTTTCAATTGAATTATCATAAGATTTTGTTAATTTTAACAATGCTATGCAATTAGGAATAATATTATAAATATCTTTAACATCTTCGTCTGTTATTTCTCCCATATTTTCAACTAATTTTTTATAAATTGTATCCAATTTGCTATCATGTATTGCTCCATGAGAATTAAACAATAACTGAGCCAGCATATTATAATATATAGTAATATCATTACTAACAAAAAATTCGTTTAGTTCTGTTTGAAATCTAAATCTACAATTATCATTATATAAATCAGCAAACAAAATGCTCACTTGACTCGACTTACTATGAAGCAATTCCTTACCTGTTTCTTTTTCAAATAATTTATCCAATAACTTTATATCCATTGATATACTTTTTACGATAATTAAAAGCAAATAAGTAATTATTGAGTCATCAATTATATTGCAATAATGTGCCAGAAAACCCAGTATATTATCTACAGTCTTTGTGATATCCTCACTATTCATTTTTACAATAGAATGTTGTAATAAAATAGCCTCTATAAAAATATAATATTGCCCCTTCAAAGGTTCTTCATCTATTTTATAATCTCTTTGTTTTCCAATGTCTCTATTAATAACATCAACTAATAAATTCATTCGCATTGTATCATTTGCTAATAAGTGATCATAAAAACTATAAACCTCATTTGTAAAATCTGTTCCCATTTTTATACTGTCTTCGCCATTTACATCTATTTCTAGCTTTCGTCTGTAACGAGGATTTAATGTTCTTGTAAAGCTGTAAAATTTATCCAGTTTAACATCTGTAATAAAGAAATCATTTTTAGAATAAAACAATGGCAAATATGGCATATATCCGGCATTAACTATCTTTTCAAAAGATTTATCGAAATGAATATTATTAAAAACGGGAATATAGATTACCTCATTTTTACTCTGCTTCATCTCCGTCATCATATCAATTAATTCGAATTCTTCCCCCAATTCTATAATTAATTGGATTGAATCATCAATCTCCTTTTCAAAATAAATTTTTTTGCCAAGATTTCTGTACTCTGTATTTCCTAATCTTTTTGCTTCTTTTTCAATATCTTCTTTTAATTCTGTTATCAAGGTATTATCTTTTATGTTTACGGAAATCGTATCAAATTTTGCCATTTCTATTTTTATAATACTTATAACAAATTGCAAATAGCCGTCATACAATTGTTTATTTTTTTTGAAAGAGAAAAAGCCTGTTGGGAAAAAACCCAAGACATATTCTATTTTTTTAAGATTTTCTGTGTAGGCCTCACTCAAATAATTATCGTATTCTTCCGTTGCTCCAGAGCATATTTCAATACGATTTGTATTTAAAATTCTACGGTACTCTCCCTTGTTTCTTTCATTTTTTATATCAGGCAACGAAAAAAGTATTAAATGATTTCCATTTAATTCAACCTCACACTCTCTATGCCTAAAAAGGTATATTTTAATATCATTGCCCCCAGTTACTCTTTTTTCTGTCTCTCCACTCAGTATTATTGAACCGAAATAAATAATTTGGACATCTCCATCCTTATACTCATTTACCAATGAGTCAAACGAAATTTCCATGAATTTATCAAGGAAAACCAACTTTCTTTTTTCGCCAAGCATTCCACTCATTCTGGATATACTTTTTCGAATTAAGTCCCATATATTTCTATCCATAATCATTTTTTCAACGTCAATATACTCATTTATTGTTTTAAATCCCCAATAAATGTTTCCTTCATACAAATATTCACTAATATTTCGCTCTAAATTTTCCTGTAACACCTCTGAATCATTTTTATGAATAAGTGAATATATATTTTTTAATTCTTTTTTGCTTACTCCTTGTGCAACTTCCTTCTTAAGCATAAATATATCGCCAACAGGCTGCATCGCAAAAAGCCAGCTTTCCTCTGTAATCAAAATAATTTTTTGAAAACCTTTTTGTAAAAGCTTTAACGCAATCCCCTTATTTTCAAAAACAGCTTTTATTTGAAACAATGTAGTTTGATTTAAATCATAAATCACTAAAGAGTCAAATTGGCTCACTTCAGAAAATTTATCTATAACTCTTGTTTCAAACTCATTTGCCATTTTATTTTTTTGTGTTGCTCTAGGTCTATAAAACAAATACTTTGCTTTACTGTTCAGTTGTTTTTCAAAACTTTTATTTCTGTTTAATACATTCAGTAAATCAACAAAAACACCATTTTTATTATTTGAAATAATTTCTTTTATATCTTCCAGCGAAAATGTTACTTTGCTACCAAAGTTTTCATACGTTTTCTTTTTTTCTTTACTGTTTTTAGCTAAATTTATAAATAAATCATATGTCAGTCCCTTAATTGCTGGATGTTTATAATGAATTGTTTCGGATTCATCGCTTATTACAATGCTACTATTTTCAATAAAGCTTGTTGATATCCAATTTCTTCCATCATGTGCCCACAGCAAATCATTATTACAGGAAATTTGGTCCGCTACTAATTTTAACCCATTAATAGTTTTTCTTTTTTTCGATCCATTTAAGTAAACATCTTTATAAACATTTTCTAAGTCACTTATTGTATATGTTGATTGTATGCTTGCTCCAATATCATCTACTAAAATATTAAATCCACCAAAAAAACGATCATGTATATTTTTATACACGCTCATAGGAACTTCACGCTGTAAGCGTTCTATTCTGTTTTCAAACTTAGCCTCTTCTGGTGTTCCAACTAATACTTTATATGGCGGAAGATAACTATTATATACATTAATTGCAAATAGAGCTCTTCTTGATTCCTCATTTTCCTTTGGATAAGCATGTTGAAATATATTATCTATAATTTCAAACAAATATAAGTGAACTCTAGATTCAATTTGTCTATATTTTTCCGTCTGTCTTCTGGTCGCATAATAATTTTCAATAGATTGTAATATTACATCTACTATTTTTTCTATGCTTTCGACATTATCATCCTTTATTTCTTCATCATATATAATATATGGCAAAATTGCATAATCATAGCAATCATTAAAATCATATTTTTCGGAATACTTTTGTATTATTTCATTTTCTATTCTACATTGAAAATTTTCAAAGATAAAATCCAGTATTCCTAAATTGTGTAAAAATCTTAACATTTTGTTCTTACCCGTTTGCGCAGGAAATAAAAAAATAATTTCCTTTTGGGATCTTATCTTATACAATGTAAGCAATAACTTACTAATACAAAAGTGATTAATATATAATGTACGCTGAAAATCAATAATAATTTTTTGTTCACTATCCACAGAAAGTATTCTTTCTTGTAAATAGCCAAAATACTTTGCAAAATCTTTAGCTATAACTTTTTCTCTAAACGTAATAGTCATGCTGTTTTTATATATATCAATTTCAGGAATATTATTATTCATTATTCCTCCATTAGCAGAATATTTCAGTGCACAAATATTGCAATTTTGTCTGTCTTCTCCATTTTTAAAACAAATCATTTTTTTCTCCCGTTTTTTCAGTTATATTTTTTCTAATTTCATAATAAAATTCTAACTTTTTATATTACACTATCGTATATCTTCCAAAGCAAAATGGACATTTGTAATTTTGCTATATTTTTTCGTAAATAAGTTTACTTTGTAACAATTTCTATTAAGAGTACATGTTATATTAATATAATACCATAAGCTTTCCCCTTTCGTTATTTCGATTTATCGAACTATCACAGTCCATCACCATCGCCTAAATTTCCATTCAAAATAAAAAGACGTTTTAGTGGTTTCTTTCCACTAAAACGTCCCAATATTTAGATACTAATATAAAATTCAATCTCGTTACAGCACTTCATCTGTCCAGCATACAGGCCAGAACAATCTCTACTGCATTTCTCTTACTTTTCATCTGTTATAACTCCTTTTGTCTATGAGTCACTAATTTTCCGATGTATCCACATTTTTTTGGTAAACTGATATTCTGGCGTTCCAGGTTTAAAATCTCCCATGTCCAATATCTGTTTTCCGACAGTACACTTGCTTCTGGACCTCTCCAGTCCACAGATTACCGTTATTCATCCGTTTGCTCCACGAATCACCCAGTTATTGTCCCGTCCGATGGGCTGGAGCGAAGCCGGAGCGGATGCGATGTGTCAGCTGAGATGCTATGTGAAGGATTACGGAGAAGAAAAGATCCTGGAACTGGTAAAGTACCGGCGGAGCCATAAGCAGGAAGAAGCAACGGGAACCGAGGAGATATCAGTGCGTCCAAACAGGGGATACATGAGGAGTCTGTTACTCCACAGTCATGACAATGACAGGGTATACATCGAAAAGCTGCAGGCAACCATCCCGAGTATAGACATCCGGAAAAAGCTTGCAATCCGGGAGCGTCTGGGAGGTATTTGACAAAACACTGTGGGAGAAGTAGACTATGAGAAAACGATCTGGGCAAGTTCATAGCAGGGAATCTTCTGCGACTCTCCAACTGACAGTAAGTTTACTCTATCTTCCCCTTTGTACCGCTTGACATGATCGTCATTTTATTATATAGTTAATACATAGATAATATCTATGTATAGTAGAGACTCGTTTAGAACTGTATGAGGCATTGCCCACATTTCTTAACCTGTCTCTTTTTTCTATGCTTTTCTCCCCTTGTGACCAACTACACCATCAATGATTTGACGTTTACTGTCAAGAGCAGTGTAGCTATGCTACGACAATCTGCGGTCAAGCCTCGGAAAGACGTACGCACTCTATAATGAGTACCTTACTATAATATCACATCCATGAGATAATTGTCCCAAATATTCGCATTTCCTTTGCGTCTTATCTCAGGAGGTTCTCATGAACACTACTAAAAAGTTACAACAGGCCAAACTCAACTAGTGGGCTGTCCTTTGCAAAGAACAATCCGAAAGCGGTCTGACCGTCAGGCAATGGTGCGAACAGAACGGCTACACCGTCCACACCTACAACTACTGGAAGCATCGTCTGAAAGGAAGCTGAATATTCTCGTGCGGTAACACCGCAAATCCGGCAGGTAGGGAACCTCCTGTCCGGGCTTACGGAAACCGCTTATGCGAGTTTACTCGCATAATGCTTTATCCAAGCCATATACCTCACGCATTGATTTATCATGTTCAGCATCTATGCTTGTGATATTTATTCGGTAACTGTCATGAGCAATACAGTCAATGATCGCATCTGCCAGAGAACTATCATCACCACCGAGTTGGTCATACCATTCCTCGAATTCATACTGGGAGCAGAAAATCGTTGAGGATTTCTTGTGTCTCCGATGGAGTAGTTCGAAGATATCCCTCTGTTCTGAATCAGTTGGTTTCAATAGAAGCCATTCATCCAGAATCAGGACAATGGGATCGGCATACTTAGCCATGACTTTTTTTAGTTACCATCTGTCCGTGCCATCTCCTGATCAATAAGCAGATCAGGGAGACGAACATATCTAGTATTGAAATACTGTTTACAAGCCTCCATGCCAAAGGCACAGGCATGTAAGTTTTACCGCAGCCTGTTGCACCGGTAATAAAAAGATTCCGGTGTTCAGATATATATTCGCAAATTGCAAGCCAGTTAATAAGATCCTTGTTAAGCTTGCGCCCGGAAGTGTAGTTGATATCCATGACATTTGCTTCTGGCTGGTCGAATCCAGCGTTACGTATCAGTCGTTTCTGACGATTATTTTTACGATGGCTGTTTTCAATGTCCACCGGCATACCAAAGCGATCCTCGAATGGTACTTCTTTAAATTTAGGATCATCCAGCTGGTTACGAAATGCATCTGCCATAGTAGTAAGTCGCATTTCAATTAATTTATCAATTGTACTCTGATTGGTCATATATGTTTACCTCCGATAGTAATCGGCACCTCTTGTGATGCCGTGTGCTTTATGTGTGGTTTTGGATTCAGTGGTTTTTGCTTCCGGTTTTACAGAACTGGTTACAAGGATGTTTTTAATACTCTTGTAACTGGGCGAAGATGTATAAGATAATGCCTTTTTACAGGTTGCTTCAAGCAATGCATCTGAGATTTCTCAGCAAGCTTTAGAAGCCCCATACAACTTCGGTAGATCTGTTGTTCCACACGTTTGGAGGTCAGTATTGCATTGACCACAGTGTAGGTATTTATGCCAATCCGCTCAGCCCATTTGCGGAACCGGTCGCCATTCCATTCCAGATATTTTGGGTGGTCTTTCGGCATATGTCCCGTGACCGGGCTGTACTGCCCGGGGCGTCCTTTCAGACGACGATGGGAAGCAATGCGGTTATGGTTGTAGAAAATTTCAATAGTAATATCTGTTACCTTTACATCAACTTTCTTTTTGATGTATTCATAAGGAACTGAGTATAGCATTCCATCCACAGATATGTGATAATTGAACTGGACGGTGGCTGTCTTCCAGTCGCTCAGTTCAAAACGGGTAGCAGGTAATGGTGCCAGCAATGGTTTTTCTTCCTCAAGAAATAAGCTTCGCCGACTACCCTCTTTCTTCTGAAAGAGCCTTTGGTTGAACAGTTCAAGCTTGTCTCTGATTGCCCGGTTCAATTCGGCAAGGGAGAAGAACTGTTTGTATATTCAGTTCCAAGTGAACCACTTGCACGTAATATACACTATGCGTCTCTAAATCAACCATTATCGTTCCGTAAGAAAATCTTTTTCTAATTGCAAAGTCATCCACACAAACTTTTCTCACAGACAAGTTATCAACAATCGATGGCATTTTTTTTAAGCAGAACGCAGATACTGCTTTTCGATATATCGACATTACTATTTTTCAAGACTTTCGAGGCATTGATTGAACTCAGCTGGCTCGAGGTAAATAAAATATTTTTTTCTACACGTTTGGTTCTCTTTCCATTTGCATCAGCAAATGTATGTCGTTCAGAAAATGTCCGTTTGCAACACGTATCATTATCACAAAAGAACTTTCTTGTTGAAGCAAGTAAAACAACCTTCTTTCCTTGTATGGGAAGATCCTGTATCTCTCTTTGATATCTAGAATGAATTCTTTTAGATCCTTTTCCACAATAAGGACAATTAGCACTTGATATTTCACTTGATATTTCAAAAAAAATTTTATCTGCTTTATTACGAAATGCATCTAATCTATAATTGTTATCCAGATCTTTGACAATTAAATCCATAACCATCCTCCGATGGTTATATTGTATTAATTTATCGTAATAAAGTCAACTAAGTCTGGAAAGATCCGTTTGAGTACTTACCGTACATCCGGGTAAATACTTCCGCACCACAATAATAATCATATCTTCTCCCACCTTCTATACCTTAGGTAATAGTGCAATAAATCTATGCAGGTGAAACTCACCTTTGGCATTATCAATCGCTACATCAGATTGTAGTTAATAATCTAAGAACTATATTTCTTAAGTAAGCCTTTTGCTCTGTTAACTTCTCATGTGCTATAATTGTGTTTGTTTCTTCGAACAAATGCTCAGCTTGCTCCATCATTTTGAAATTGTTTTGAGATTTTCCCACTACTATATAATAAATCACCAAATATAATAACGAATTAACCAATCCTTGAATGGATGATTCTTCAATATAACAATTTCGAGCTTGTAGAATATATTTTAAAGATTCTTCTTGATTATTATATATTAGCAATTCAAGAATTCCTATATTTATATAGGCAACATTGATTTCGTCTATTTCTATAGTATATTTTGCCCCTGCTTTGACAAAGGCTTTCCACAAGTGCAGCAAATCATATAATCTTTTTTTATATAAAATCTTAAATGCTGCAAAAAAAGTATGATTGCTATATGCATATACAGCCAAAATCATCTTCCCAATATGATTAAGAGGTGTTATGCAATGCCAGCTAATTAATTGTTTGTTCAGCAGCGCGTGCGTCATATCTTTCCTATATCGATAAAATTGTAGCCATTCTACAAACATCCATATGTAATTTTTATCGGCAATCATTTTATCTGATTTTGCTAATGCCGATTTGTTGATATGTGAATAAAAGTCGTTTTTATCATCTTCTTTATTCCCTCGCACGCAATTCTGAAAACCATAATATCCGAGATATTGGTTGGTATCATTCCGATTCATTAATAGCATAATGCGTTGAGACCATCCATTGTCGAATATATCATTGGGGTTTATACCTAATAAAAAGAGAATGGCTAAAATACTAGCCTCATTAAATTCAGATGGATACGACGTCTCCATCTTCTTTAACTCATTTATCCATAAAAAATCATCGGCATATGATAGAGATGTTTTTAGAATTTTAACATTTAATAATATAGACAATCTTTCAACAAATTTAGCAGTATTGGCTTTGACTGTATATTTTTGTCCGAAACATCCTATTAATATTTCTTCATTACGCTTTAAATCAACAGTTTCCATCTCGTCACTAGAACTATGGCGCACATAAATGCCCATAGCAGCATTATCCTTAGAGAGACTCTGAAAAAAAGGATTTACGTCTAAATAATCTCCACCACCATATCCTAAGAAGATAAAACAATGGTCCTCGTCTATCCATTGCTTCAATTGCTCTACAAATTGTTCCTGCAAAGGAATTTTTACAGTTTTAAGAGTTGCACCTATTCTTTCGATATCAGTAGCTATTCCGTGTATATAATATAATTGACCACTGCCTTTAAAATTACTTTTAAAAGTGTAGATACCCTCCGTTTGAATCATATATAATTCGTATCCGTCATGGGAATAGAGGTCTTGATATGCTTTCTGTATGCAGATATCATAGTTAGTTGTAACAATATTAGCACCTAAATGTAGGAGTGCAGCTAATAAATAATGCAAATAATTTGGTGGTGCTTCCTTAAAACTTTCCAACCCCCGAATTACAGAGTATTTATTTTGCAGCTCATCAGTTTCAAATATACGTAATCCCTCAAGAACTGTTTCCAGTCGAGGGATTTCTGCCAAACAGATATTCTCAGAAGTAACCTTATTGAATATGTTTCGAGAATTTGTCCATTCCTCAAAAATTTTCTTTGCATATTTTATACCGCATGCATGGGTCAACAGTGTTTCCGTAAGTTCATTTCCTAAAGGCAGACAAGTTGGTCTATCATAATCAATTCCTGCGCCTGTCCAAAAGACTAATTTATCTATGTTATACATACTTATCTTTTGCAATAATTCATCCATCATATACAACATTTTCTTTTCTTTGACTTAGCGTACTATTACTTACCTTTATACTCATTGGAACTTATTTCAGAATTTTATCTCTGCAAAATGAAATCTTAAAAAATTAAAAGTTCATTATGAAAATCGTTTTTATACGAACGCTTTGAGCCATAATAAAATAGAATATGAAAAATAAGAAAATACGCAATTAACCTGAATTATTCACGGAACAGTATCTGAACTGATAACTGTACCATGAATCCCAAAAATGACCCAGGTAGCCTAAACTTCGCTCAACCAATCTCCAATCCCTGTGGCAGATTTCTGAACGGTTATTAAGCTGTCAAGGTTCGTTAATAGCTGCTATTCCAGCTGTACATTCAGCTTACCGATATTTGAAAGTGTTTTTTGCAAGTACAAATTACCTAAAAATGCAGCGGCACTTCCCAAAAGTTGCAGTGGGAAATTCCTCAAAGTTGCATAAGCTTCCCGAAGCCTGTTAAAGACTCCAGAGGCATGTCGTTGCAGACATACTTTGGTTAATAGTTACAGATACGTAATGCTGTTCTCATCGGTGCCTTTGGCAAGCCGGTGCAGCCTGTCGGTTCTGGAAGCCACCTGTTGTGGATCTTGACCGCCACAGACCAGTCTGACATATAGATCGTATGCAGGGTCTCCTTCAAAGTCACGGGATGTGTTATTGAAGATGTCCTGCTGCAGACCGTCCACCCATTCGGGTGGCAGATATTTTATCAGTGTCTGCCGCCAGCGGATGAGCTCCTCATCCAGCTCCAGTATCGTTTTAACCATCTCATCTGTGAGTTTCAGAAAGCTGCATACCGTATCGCAGTCACTGATACATTCCGTATGCATCTACTCTTTGATAACTTCATGCTCAGCCATTCTGTCCACCTCCCCTCTGGGCCGCAAACAGATCATTGATACTGGATTCCCGGAGACGGTTGTTTTCTCCCGGAAACAGGATCAGGTGGCAGTGGTGCATCAGTCTTCCGACAAGGGCAGCCGTCATCTGCTCATCATACAATACATTGACCCATCTGGAGAATTCCAGATTTGTATTCAGGATGATGACTTTCTTCTCATGGATCTCGGAAAGGTAGTCAAACAGCAGCTGGGAACCTGTCCGGTTATACGAATTCATCCAGGATCAGGATATCTGCCCGTGACAGTTTTTTATGCAGGGATGACAGGTTTCCGTTTTCCTGTGCCTCGGACAGCTGATTGATCAGTGCCGCTGTACGGAAAAACTTTACCGCGATCCCCTTCTGACATGCCTGCATGCCGATGCAGATGGACAGCATGGTCTTCCCTGTTCCGGTTCCACCATACATCACAAGGTTATTGCCGGATCTGTAGAAATCCAGTGCTTTCAGGGAATCCACGGTAACACCGGATGGGAACTGTACTTCATCCGGGCAGAAGGCCGCAAAATTGTGCTGTATGGGAAATCCTGCCGTATTTACCAGCTTTGCCACCCTTGTTGCTTTACGGTACCGGATCTCTTCACTCAGGAGATTGTAAAGATACTCCTGATGGCTTTCTCCGGACTGGCTCATTGCGTTATCAACGAGATTTGCTGACAGACGCAGCTGCCTGCAGCAGGAAGCAATGGCATCTCTGTACTCATCCATTTACGGCACCTCCCTTCTTAAGGAGCCTGTCGTAAGCCGACAGGTCGGCGGGCATCTGTGCCACATTTGGGATCCCGCTCTGCTGTGGGAGCGGCGGCATTTCCGAAACATCGGAATACAACCGTCTGTACAGGTTTTTCAGGCTGTCCGGATCCGTGACCTGATACAGAAGTGCCTGATTTATGGTCTGCAGGGCACTGTCAAAGCCGGTACGGTCGGTCAGCTCAGCCAGGACTTTCAGGATAGAACCTCTGTCTGCGCTGCTGCAGGTCCGCATATACTGCTGCATGTTTTCCGGCATCATATCAAAGATACCGCTGTGAAACAGTGATCTTGGCTTTCTGGAAATGGATCTCAGATAGGGCAGCCAGTTCATGCTGGACTGCTTCTGTTCCCCATAGAGCCGCTGGTGCGTAACGACCGGATGATGCTGCATATCCATGACCTTTACCTGTGTGGCAGTGATCTTCAGCCATACATTCACACAGGTGTATTCCGGAGAGACAGAGTATTCATGTCTGCCCGATTCCAGTGTGAAGCGTCCCCATTTATCGGTAAGCACGGCCATATATCTGACCGAGTCAAAGGCAATGTCCGGCAGTGGAAGGCATGCCCTGCGGTCTTCCTCATACCGTTCGCGGATTGCTTAGTCATAATGATAGTGTTCCCGTTCCATGTCCCGGTCAGCTTCCTCAAGCAGCTCTTTGTTGAAATCAGCAAGGCTTGTGAAGCGGGGCGGAGGCACCAGAAAATTGCGCCGGACATAACCGACCTTGTTTTCCACGCTGCCTTTTTCCCAACCGGACTCCAGGTTCATAAAGCGGTAACGGAATCCGTAGTGTTCACTGAAACGTAAGAACCTGTCGGTCAACTGCCGCCCACCGTCTTTCAGGATCTTTGTTACGATGGTGGAGGTATTGTCAAACCAGATCTCAGTCGGGACACCACCAATGTGTTCAAATATGGCGATCATGCTTTCCATGAAACACTCAGTATTTTCACCATACATCAGCTGGCAGTAACCACCGTTGCTGTGTGGAAAGGAAAGCACCAGATATTTTCCCTCCCGGCAGAAGCTGTTTTCATAGAACCGGGCGGCACCAAAGTCAGCCTGCCCTTCTCCTGGGTGGTGTATTAATGGCAGATAGCCATTCCTGTTGTCAAGGTGCATCTGGGATTTACGGAATGCTACATACTGTGCCACAAGCCGGTAAGAGCAGTCAAAGCCATCGGCTTCCTTACCCAGTCGGCGATAGACACGTCTGGCAGTGTGGCGCTGCTTCCGCGGAACCTTTTTGTCTTCCATGAGCCATGTGTCGATCAGGGACTTTTAGGGTTCCAGTTTGGGGCAGATACCTTCCGGATCCGGTGTCACTGGTTCCGGGGCATTAAAATCGGTCATGTCAAGATATTTCGTAATGGTCTTACGGTCATGACCGGTTTCAGTAATGATTTCAGGGATAGTTTTCCCTTGCTCGTAATAGAGCTGTCTGATAGAATGGATCTTGTCCATTGCAAGCATACTCCTTTTCTCCTTGAATGTTGTCCGCAACGACATTTCAAGGATACATAAAGACTGGTATGTCTGCAATGGATGTTTGGTATTTTCCTAAATCCACAGGAACTGTGGACTTAGGAAAATACCAAACAGGGCTCTGCAATAATAGGGAAATTCCCTCTGCAACTTTGAGGACTGCCCTCTGCAATAAGTGGTATTTTTATTATACAAGAAACATTTTACTGTCATCTTATCTGTTTTTTTCATAAGTGCACCACCTTTTCATTAGTATTATAGCTAATATTATATATTAACAATTTTTAAAATACTATGATTTATTAGGTTTTAGGTTGTTCGAAATATCGAAATGGCAGTGCTGTAAAATCGAAGTAATTTCGTTATGCTATTCCATCAGTACCAGCCATCCACTTTCATATCGTAGAAATAAAACTCGTACTCTATTATGAGTAACTTCCCCTTCCCAATGCCCGTATGGCCTCGCGTTCAGATTTCCTCTACCGCTTTGTCCGTTTTAGACTGCAATGTATATCCATCCCTCCCGGTAAAATAGAACATAACCGCCATTAACGTAACCGTAATCTGTCCGCTGACAAGCACCATCTCTGCCATACCAAAGCATAGGATTGCAAGTAAAAAAACGATGCAAGTCCAATTACCTTTCAAGCATAACCGGAAAGCTCTGTACAGGCTATACAGGTATATCAGCAAAAACAGAATTCCCGATATAATTCCGTAATCATAAGCGACCTGAAGAAACATATTATGAGCATGACCATAATATGTATCTCCTGACATCCAAAATCCCGAATGTTGCTTATCGTGCCCTACTAAGTTCAAATGATTCCAATAATATGTGTAAATAATTTTTCGTGCTTCTGTAGAAGACCAATAGGCCAATTCTCCTGATGGATTGAATGGATTATCCGGATTGCTCCCAGCCTCAACCTCTATCTCCTGTGCATCCAGTTCTTCAGCATGAACAGGCAATGCCTGAATAAAATCCATTAATTGTGGTATCCATCTTTGAGAACTAACCCCTATCAGCTCCAATACTCTCCCTACATCAACATATAGTGCCCGTTCAAAGGAAATATATTTCTCACTATTCCATGGATCAAAAGAGCACACGCTCTCCCCCTCTACATACTCTCCCTCAAACCATACAGGATGATGAAGAATCGTGGGTAAATACCGTATACTTAAATAGCATACAGGGAATGTCAAAACGACGCATACCGCCAGTGTCACCGCATGTAGCAGCACTCCGTAAAAGGTCTTCCGTTTAAAAATATTATAACCTAAAATAACAAATGCCGTCACTGCTGCGATTCCTAAAATCGGTGCCTTTCCCCCGGTAAAAACAGTAAAGCTTATCATTGCAGCACTCATAAAGAAATAAAAAAATCGAATCCACCATTTTTTATTCTTTTCTCTGCTGTAAACCCACTTTAACAGGAATGCACAAAATACAATCATATAGTGCATACCGTTCTGTGTTTCTCCGGAATATAGCCCCCTGTATCTGACGTAATCATAAGGGCGGAATCCGAAAGCTATGATCTGTTGTCCGAAGAACCACAGAATGATCCCTGTCAGCATTCCATCGAAGAAATCCTCTGTTCTCTCCTTCGGGATCCCTATCACTGCAAAACCACCATAGATCAACAAGTACCATAACGGCACGATCCCTTCATGCACAGACATTTGCATTAACACAAGGCACAGGCATGTACACCAAAATACCGGTTGCTTTATCCTGGCAAAAAGCTCAGTGTAGCTTTTCTCTTGATACACATAAATAATCAAATAACTCCACACTGCGATATTCAACACCGCTGTGATCCATTGTCCCTTATATTGCCAGCAATTATTCCCTATGATGCAGGCAATGATTGCAAGTATCACACATACCGGAGTCCATAATAAATAGGGCTTTGCTTTTTCTTTTTCAAATTTAATCGAAGGAAGGAGTAGTAATGCCATTACTACTCCCGTTAGATTGGTAAAAGTCATCTGGATCGTACCAAGGGCACTTCCCCTTCTTTGGTCAATGATCCCCAGAAAGACAAAGCATAACGCATACCACCATTTATACAGCTTCTCTTTGGTCATACCATGCATACCTGTAACTCTCCTTGCACAACCTACTCTACTATAATGCCTCCCAGTACTCTGATGTCCTGTCTCTTTAACAGTTCCAGTTCACTGGCCACTTCATTGTACAATGTAGATCCGGCCTTTTCTACCAATACCGCACCCTGCATGGCACTCATTTTCGCCATCGCCTCTGCATCGTATAACACATTATCCAGAACGCTTACGCTGATCTGCTCCTTCTCCAACGCTGCCTTAAGGCTCTCGCATACCTTATCCGCTCCGGCGCTCATGTTACATCCCATGAGACAGATATTGTTCAGTCCATTTTTGACTGCTGCAATCTTTATCGCTTCAAAAGCCAGCTCCATAGACTGCTCTGCTGTAAATTTCCTCTTACCGTAATGGCGCAGGGAATTCACCCATTTATCCAGGAATACTTTTCTGCCGGATTCCCGGACGACCAATCCGATCTGCGGAATACCATATATGCTCTGCAGTTCATCAGCTTCTCTCAGTCTGGTATTAAAAATATATACCATACAAATAACTACCGCATAAGTAAAGGCAAATAATACTGCACCTAACAGTACATATTTTTTGCTGACTGCCGGTGTCAGTACAGGATTTTCTTCTGCTGTCACGTTCTGTGCCGGCTGTTCCGAATGCTCTGCTTCCTCCCAGGTCACAAGCTCATAATACTGCTTCTGTTCCTCTGTAAAATCTGCCTTTGCCGCAGCAATCGTCGATTGTAGAGATGCGATTTCATTTCTACTCCTTATCTGCTCATTCATCAGATTCTTATTCATAATAGAACCGATGGTCTCAGATACTAATACCAGTGCATGTTGGCCAAACTCATCGTTTAACTTTTTCTGCTCCTCAGACATATAAGCTTTTACCGCATCTGACAGTTTCTGACAGGCTTCCGTATCCGACTGCAGAATTGACACCTTTATGCAATTCGTTCCTAAGGTCATTTCTTTGCTCAGAATGGTCAGGCTTGACACCGTTTCTGCGGAGATCAATTCTCCCACGTATCCGGCTTCTATTCCGGTCTGCTGTGCTACCCAATCATATAAGCCAACATTATTTAACAGGGATGTATATAAAGCTCCCAGTTGTCCATCCATCGATCCGTCTGCTGTCTGCACCTGATAGATCAACTCTGTCTGAACCGTCTGTAACGGATTCAACTGCATATAAATTGAATTTTCAGAATATGTCTTCTTCAGATCATATTCCTTCTCATCATCTACTACTGCCAGCACCGTTGCCAGACTTTTGTCATCCAAGCTTTGCTCCAGCTGTGTCAGCTGTTCCTCTACGGTTGTTTCTTCCTGCACAACCGTTTCCGGCTGTTGTACGTTTTGTACTGTGCGGAGAGACTTCATATAGCTGAACCCTCCCAGTAATACTGCACCCAATACCAGCGCCACGATCAATCCACGCCAGTGTGACAAAACATCTGCTATCATGTCTAATAAGTCGATTTCTCTTGTCTGCATTGTTTTATGTTCCTTCCTTTAAAAATCCCCGGGCATTACACCGGTTCATAAAATGTATCCGGGCAATTCGGGTCAAACACCTCATTGCAGGTCATCACGGTAACCAGATTCTCCGTCTCCGACAAATTGATAATATTATGAGACCATCCCGGGATCATATATACCGCTTCTATGTTAGCACCGGATACTTCGAATTCAACCATTTCTCCGGTATTGATATTTCTTTCCCGGATCAGACCATGCCCGGCTACCACAATGAATTGCTCCCATTTACTGTTATGCCAATGCTGCCCTTTAGTAATTCCCGGTTTGCTGATATTGATGGATACTTGTCCGCAATTCAGCGTGTGCATCAATTCCGTAAAAGATCCGCGGTCATCTTCATTCATTTTCAATCGATATTTAAACTTGTCTGTAGGAAGATACGTTAAATACAGCGAAAACAATTTCTTTGCAAAAGCTCCTTCCGGCATCTCCGGCATCAGCAGTGAATCCGGCTGCGTTTTGAACTCCTGCAGCAGATCCACGATTTCCCCTAACGTAACCTTATGAGTAACCGGTACACAACAATATCTTCCATCTGCTCTCAATACCGTCTCTACACCATCAAACTCACAATGTTGCTCTTTCCCCTCCAGGAGATCAAACATTCCCTCAATGAGATCATCTATGTAGAGCAGTTCCAGTTCTGTTGTTCTGTCATTTACTATAAACTCTTCATCATTTGCTACTGCCCAACAGAAGGTGCTGACTGCAGAGTTGTACTTCGGTCTGCTGTGTCCCATCAGATTAGGGAAGCGATATACCGCAACCTTAGCGCCAGTCTCTTCGGCGTATGCAAAAAACAGATCTTCTCCCGCCTTCTTGGAACGACCATATTCGGAATCTCCGAATCTGCCGGACAGCGTCGCCTGGATGGAAGAGGAAAGCATAATCGTCGCTTTATTCTCATACTTTTTCAAAGTATTCAGGAGCTGTGAAGTAAAGCCAAAGTTTCCTTTCATGAAATCTTCCGGATTCTCCGGGCGGTTTACTCCCGCCAGATGAAATACAAATTCAGCTTTCCTGCAGTAAGTATCCAGCTCTTCCTCAGTAGACTGAATGTCATATTCATAGATCTCGCCAATATGAATCCCCGGTCTGGTACGGTTCTTATTGTCTCTGATATTTTTCAGGTTATTGACAAGGGCTGTTCCTACCATGCCCTTTGCGCCTGTGACTAAGATATTCATTGGTTATTGTCCTTTTCTCCATACCATTTTATTGACAACATTTACGTATCCCTGGATAATCCTTACCACTTTCATAGAAACTGTCTCATCCACATAATCAGGGCAAGGCTTTCCTAAAATTCCCTTTTGCTTCATGTCAATAGCCATACCGGTTGCCTGGAGAAGTTCCTGCGTCGTGATACCAGCCAATATAAAATTACCGGATTCTAACGCTTCCGGTCTCTCTGTCGATGTCCGGATGCACACTGCTGCAATGGGATGTCCTATAGACAGATAAAAACTGCTTTCTTCCGGTAACGTTCCGGAATCAGACACGATTGCCAATGCATTCATCTGGAGCTTATTATAATCATTAAATCCTAACGGCTCATTCACTCTTACCCTGGGATCTAATTTAAATCCACTTGCTTCCAATTTTTTTCTGGATCTCGGATGACAAGAGTAGAGAATGGGCATATCGTATTTCTCAGCCAGTGCGTTGATAGCGTTAAATAAGGATTCAAAATTCTTATCCGTATCGATATTTTCTTCTCTATGTGCGGAAAGCAAAATATAATTATTCGGCTCTAATCCCAGTCTGTTCAAGATATCAGATGCCTCAATCTTGTCCAAATTGCCATGTAATACCTCTGCCATAGGAGATCCTGTTAAATATGTTCTCTCCTTGGGCATTCCCATCTCATGCAGATACTTTCTGGCAGGTTCGGAATACGGCAGGTTCACATCAGAAATGACATCCACAATTCGACGATTTGTCTCTTCCGGCAGACACTCATCTTTACATCTATTCCCGGCCTCCATGTGGAAAATAGGAATATGAAGTCTCTTCGCTGCGATAGCTGACAGGCAGCTATTGGTGTCGCCCAATACTAATAAAGCATCCGGTTGAATCTCTGCCATCAGTTCATAACTCCTGGCAATGACATTCCCACAGGTCTGTCCCAAATTCTCTCCTACGACATTCATCCAGACATCCGGTCCACCCAAGTCAAAATCAGTCCAAAAAATATCGTTAAGATTCTTATCATAGTTCTGTCCGGTATGCGCCACACAGCAGTCGAAATATTCTCGACAGCGCTTAATCGTAGCTGCCAGGCGAATAATCTCCGGTCTTGTTCCTACAATGATCAAAAGCCTGATTGAGCCGTTATTCTTCCATTTAAAATCAAACACTGCTTAATCCTCCGCCAGTCTCTCCTGAATATATGCTAATTTTGCAATGGTCGCTTTGGTTTCTTCCAAATTCAACATTCTCGTGTTGTTAGAGTTAAACTCTGTCAGGGTATTTCTCTTTGCATCACCTTCTTTGAAATACTTATCATAATTCAGTCCACGATTATCTGCCGGTACTCTGTAGAATCCCCCAAGGTCAATTGCTTTCGCACACTCTTCATTCGTAAGCAGTGTCTCGTACATTTTCTCACCATGGCGAATACCAATCACTTTGATATCTTCTTTCTTGCCACCGAACAACTCACATACTGCTTCCGCCTGAGTTCCGATGGTACATGCCGGAGCTTTCATAATTAACAAGTCTCCATTCTCTCCTTTTTCAAACGCAAACAATACAAGATCTACCGCTTCCTCCAGGCTCATGATGAAACGTGTCATAGAAGGTTCTGTCACCGTAATCGGATTACCTGCCTTGATCTGATCAATCCACAGCGGAATGACTGAACCGCGGGAACACATTACATTACCATAACGGGTACAGCAGATCTTCGTCTTACCGGAATTCCGTGACTTGGCAACAGCTACTTTCTCTTCGATAGCTTTTGTAATACCCATAGCATTAATGGGATATGCCGCCTTATCTGTAGACAGGCAGATGACAGATTCCACACCAGCTTCGATCGCTGCTGTCAGAACATTGTCTGTACCAATTACGTTCGTTCTCACAGCCTCCATAGGGAAGAATTCGCAGGAAGGCACCTGTTTCAGTGCTGCTGCATGGAATATATAATCTACTCCCGGCATAGCAGAGCGAACAGAACTCAAATCTCTCACATCTCCAATATAGAATTTAATCTTATCCGCCACTTGTGGCATCTTCGCCTGATACTCATGGCGCATATCATCCTGCTTCTTCTCATCACGAGAGAAAATACGTATTTCTCCAATATCTGTTTTGAGGAAACGATTTAATACTGCGTTTCCAAAAGAACCGGTACCTCCAGTAATCATTAACGTTTTTCCTTTAAATAATGACATTTTTATTCTCCTTTTGAAATTTATATATTATCTGTTTTAATATGCTTACTACATGTATAATAGCTAGGTCAAATTATAAAACATATCCTTATTCTATACAATATATTGTCTAATTAAACACTTTACAGTGCCATCTCGTATAAACTTTCTACCAGAATATAATTAGAAGTCACACCTGATACTATAAATTTGCTCTATCGAATTTATCTTAGCGTAAATGTTTCTTTTTATATCTAAAATTATTAATCCGTTTTAAATATATCTCTGGTATACACCTTTTCTTTTACATCTTCTAGAACAATATCGTATCGATTGGCAATTATTACGTTGCTCTCCCTTTTAAACTCTTCCAAATCATTTACAATTCTACTTCCAAAAAATGTTGTCTCTGTATCCAGTGTTGGTTCATAGATAATGACCATTGCTCCTTTTGCCTTGACCCGTTTCATAATTCCTTGAATCGAGCTTTGCCGGAAATTATCCGAATTTGTCTTCATTGTGAGCCTATAAACACCTATAATTATACTTTTTTCCTTTTGGGAATCATACATATTTTCACTTTCGTAATCATAATACCCAGCCATCTGTAACACACGATCTGCAATAAAATCCTTTCTTGTGCGGTTACTTTCCACAATAGCTTCTATCAGATTCTCCGGTACATCCTGATAATTAGCAAGTAACTGTTTTGTGTCCTTAGGAAGACAGTACCCTCCATATCCAAAAGAGGGATTATTATAGTAATCACCGATTCTCGGATCAAGGCATACTCCTTTAATAATCTGCTGTGTGTCCAGCCCCTTTAGCTCTGCATAAGTATCCAGTTCATTAAAATAACTGACTCTCAATGCCAAATAGGTATTAGAAAAAAGCTTCACTGCTTCCGCTTCTGTAAATCCCATAAACAGTGTATCGATATTTTCCTTAATTGCACCTTCCTTTAACATATCTGCAAAAATATGTGCTGCCTTCTGCAAATTGTCATCGCTCATATCTGTCCCAACAATGATTCTGGATGGGTACAAATTATCATATAATGCCTTGCTTTCCCTTAAGAACTCCGGGCTAAATAATATATTACTGTATTTAAACTTTTTACGAATCGCTTCTGTATATCCTACCGGGATAGTACTTTTGATTACTATAACTGCATGTGGATTGCATTCTATTACCATTTTTATTACCTCTTCCACCGCAGAGGTATCAAAAAAGTTTTTCCTGCTATCATAATTCGTTGGAGTCGCAACTATAACATAATCTGCATCACTGTATGCATTTGGGGCATCCAGTGTTGCTGTAAGTCGTAATTTTTCTTCCTGCAAATACTTCTCAATATAATCATCATGGATTGTGGCTTGTTTGTTGTTTATTTTCTGCACTCTTTCCGGCACAATATCTACTGCTGTAACTTCATGATGACGCGCTAATAGAATAGCAATAGATAGTCCAACATACCCTGTTCCTGCTACTGCAATTTTCAACTCACTGTAAACTCTCATCCGCAACTCCATTCTCTCTTTGTTTATGAAACACCATCTTCTTACTGAGAATATAGTTTAGTGCAATTACTATCACACTCAATAAGCATTTACTAAAAAAGAACGATTGGTTCATTACTTCTACCAGCAAAATTACACCCAAATAGTCTACCAGGAATGTAATCCATCTGGCAAAAACAAAACTGATAATTTCTGTTATAAACTTATGAATAGATCCGAATGGTGTTTTAAACACAAATATTTTATTGGTAAAGTAGCAAAACGCCTTTACCACCACCAACGTAATAGCATTCGATATTTTATAATCAATTCCGCTCCATACCGCCAACTGAGCCAGTCCAATATTTAGGATTGTACTGAGTACACCCCAAAATATATAGCTATATAATTCTTTTTTTCTCACTTGCTTATCCATTCTTTGCAAGTACCATCGTCCATGGAAATGGTGTTTTCACCGATATAATTTTCATACCATTGTTAGCAACCATTCTGCAAAATTCCCTTTTTGTCCAATGTTGGATATGCCCCGGTGTATTTCCAAAGTCCTTCCAGTACTTTCCTCTTGCCATGTTGCATATTCGCCAGATAGGTTCCTTGGGAACACTTAAAAGTATAAATCCATTTTCATTACACAACTCTTTTATATTTTTCAATGCTTGTTCCGGATCTTCCAGATGTTCCAACACTTCTGAACATTTCACAAGATCATATCTTCCTTTGTTCAAAATGTGTTTTTCATTTTCTCCTGGCTTTCTAACCTCCATTGTATAAATATTCCCAGTATAAAAGTTAATGCCAGGAATCCTTTCATTTGCCTCTGCTATTACTCTTTCTGATATGTCAAAGGCATCTATCTCGGCGTTCTGATACATTTCCTTTATAAACGAACTTATTTCGCCTTCTCCGCATCCGGTTTCACATATCTGACAAAATTTCTTTCCTGCTACATTCATCAATTCGCTGATGTCATTCTTAAATCCCTTCATCATCCATTTTACAATCGGATTGGTTGAATGATATTTATCATAATAATTACCTTCTGGTTGAACCACTTCAGTCTTTTTCGTGTCCATCTGTGCCATGCACCTCCTGTATATGCAATTCCATATTGTTTTTTCCCTCATAATCAATTTTTCTCACATGATACTGAATGTCTTCCAGTATCATTCTGTTCTTAGCCAAAATATCTGCCATAAATCCTATTATAAATGTGAAGAATCCCATAAGCAGCAACACACTTGCCAATATCAAAGATTGTATATGTCCAGTTGCGTTAATCGTTGTAAGTAAAATCAAATATCTGATTCCCAATACAGTTCCAATTAAAAAAGGAACTGCTCCGACGCAAGTGAAGAATTTCAATGGCTTATACATTATGTATGCTCTTATAATCGTTACCATCGATTTTTTCACATAGCTCGACATACTATTGAAAAGTCTAGAAGGTCGAAGTTCTCCATTGGTACGAATGGGAACATGTGTCATAGGGATCCGCTCTCTTCCAGCTTGTACAATAGTCTCTAACGTATATGTATATTCATTAGTTACATTTATTCTTAATGCCGCTTCTCTACTAATTGCCCGAAAACCACTCGGGGCATCTGGAATATCGGTATTTGACGCCATCCTAACTACCCAGCTTCCAAAATGTTGAAGTTTTTTCTTTATCATGGAGAAGTGTTCCGTTGTATCTATTGGCCTGTCCCCTATAACAATATCAGCCTTTCCTTCAATAATTGGTCTCACTATTTTTTCAATATCTTGTCCACTATATTGATTATCAGCATCAGTATTTACAATAATGTCTGCCCCGTTACGCAAACATGCATCCAGTCCAGCCATAAATCCTTTGGCCAATCCTCTATTTTGTTTTTGATATACAATGTAATTAATTCCCCAGGATTTTGCAACCTCTACAGTCGCATCTGTGCACCCATCATTTATAATTAAATATTCAATCACATCAATCCCATCTATATGCTTAGGTAATTCATTTAATGCAATTGATAAAGTGTCTGCTTCATTATAACAGGGAATCTGAATTATAAGCTTCATATTTATTCCTTTCTTAAAACAATTAACTCCGAAAGACCTTTTTGGGGCAAAATTATCTTTTCAATCGGCTCCATCAGTATTGATGCAAAATTATATATTTTTGAATTATTCTCATTCAAAGAAGAACTAAAGCTTTCTTTTGTCTTAGCTTTCCTTTTTCCTTTCCACCAGTAAGGCAAAATACCCAGTCGGTTAAAATATATGTTTTTTTGAATTGTCAAATGATTATCCTTGGCAAGTCGTTGCAAATCACCTTTATCATATCTGCGATAATGTCCCACATTTTCGTCTAAACAACAATATAATTTTTGCAGAGCCGGCACCATTATTATTAATTTTCCTCCAGGCTTCAATAATTCCTTCATTTTCTGTATAGCCAGATTGTCATCCTTTAAGTGTTCCAATACATTGACGCAAATCACTGTATCATACCTTCCTTTATAATCTCCTACTTCATCTTTCATAATATCCCATAATACGGCATTAAAGTTAGCGTATTGGCGAAATCTTTCATTCATATAGTCTACCTGACTTTGAAAAATGTCCGTCGCAGTTATTTGTGCTGCTCGATTAATATAGAACTTCACCATACGTCCCATTCCTGCACCAACATCAAAAATTCTGTCTCCATAATTGATATATGCCTCATACGTATGATACATCCATCTGGAATACCGATCAATATAATCCCAATGGTTCAGATTCTCTGACAACTCATTTTGTTCCTTTTGCATGACTTTATCATCTTCCTCCATCTAAAACTTCTCTCTGTTATAAATTATTCTTTAAATCTCCAGATTCTTCAGTTTATAATCTTTAACTTTAATTACAAATGCATAATATGCAATAGGAATAGCAGTGACCATCATCCTCGCATAAGAATCAGTGAATCCAATTCTCAAATCATAGCTTCTTCCTGCACACAATATGAAATAATACAATAAATATCCAATCCACAATTTTTCAATACCATCTATTTTATTATCAATAGCTATTCCGATAATCAATGCTATTAGTAATATCCAAACAGTTCCCCCCCAATATTTGTTTCCTGCATTGATTACTTCGCATATAAAATTATTTGCTATTTTCTCCGGCCATACAATATAAAGAAATCCTTGTGTAGCAATCATTGCAATAAGTAACATGCTGGACATATATTGTTGTTGTTTTACAAAATATCTACCATAAATTATTCCTATATATGCTAGGCTCAATATATTGACACCCATAATCAAAATAATACTTTCCCAATTCAAAAGAATCTCTGTTTCTGTTCCTACTTTTTCCAGCATGCATATTTTAATTATGTATGAAGTCTGAATACAAACGCAAGGAAACATAAAATTACGAAGAAGGAGCTTTTTGCAGTTTTTAAATGTGCTTAACATTATGATAAAATAACACAACACTATGCTGGCTTCCTGTCTCAGCAAAACCGTTGTACAGACCATTAATGCAAGAATCCACCCTAATTCCACACTTTGATTATTGTTTATTTGTTTTATAACCAGATAGACAATTATAAAAATATATATCATAAAATAAGTGCTTGATAATTCTAATCCTAATGTGATTCCCACTGCTGGCGTTATTATTAATAGCAGACCCAATATCAACGAATATGATATTGCTTTTTTAACATTGTAAATTTGTAATATATTTTCATATACGGAATAAACAAATATCCCTATAAAAGAAATCATCAGCATATGATGAATCCCATATATTGTTTCAAATCCTGCCATAATTGCTAGTGAATTTATGAGCGCAGGTCCTATTCCTGTCCACATCATATACTTGGAACAATAATCTGCATTGAGCCCTGCACAGTTCACAATAATTTGTCCATAGTGGCTGATAAAATAGTAGCTATCCTCCGTTAGATGAAGAAAAGGTAGCCCCGATGTGGCAAAACAGGATAAACCTACAACATAGAACATTGCCTCTATTGTTTCAAAAATATCGTGTTTTTCAATACGTTCTTTCCCTTTAAAGATGGCAAATACCAATATAAGAATTACCAACGAAATTACCGTCCCTCTCACATATGGTATATTTAAGAATAGTATTACATAACTAACAATAATTCCAATACTTATGCCTATCGGAAAGGCTAAAAAATTCTGCAATAACGAGTTACGTAAGTTGCACATTTTTATTAGTAAAATCTTTCCATATAGAAAAATTGCAACAATTAAAATAATCTGCCGTATTTTATAATTCTTTGTCAATGCCCAAACAACTGCCAATATAATATTTTCATTACTCTTATATTGCTCTATATTGCTGGTTGTGACTGTCAGTATAATCATTATTATTGCAAATGTAATAGCAATTAGTACTCTTTTTCTTTTATTTAACATTTAAGTAAACCTCATATGGCATAAAATACAAATTATAATCTTTGTCAGAAAAAATATATATTTGCGTAGCCTTCTCTAACCCTATGGTTTCTATATATAGTTGAGGATAATTGGTATATTGCTCCAAATTACTTTTGTTACGCAAAATTGTTGCAATGTCTTTTTCAAACAGATCATCATTTGCTGCCAGCGTCATACCACCCACATGAATGAAATCATCCAGACTCTGTTTTAATTTATTTTTAGGTTGAAATGCTTCTATACGAACCTTACTATTTATTGCTTCAAAATATTTTTTACACCATACAGCATTTTCAGAAAGCACAATTTCTTTATCGTTTACTAAAGTATAAATTAAATTATCCGCCAAATAATATTCACTTACCGGATTATAGTAGTTGCTCTGTGTTGCAACCAGGTGTGATGTTTCGCCATATAACCGAAAATAGGGGAGCATACAAATTCCATAAAATCCAATCATACATATTAAAATGAATATTCCTTCAATAAACAATGCCCTTTTTCTAACCTTATCATCCCTTACAAAATGCACGAGCATCCATGTAAATAATACTAGTAGAAATCCTGCATAACTTATATATCTATTCTCTCCATATACAGCAATCAAAGCCCCCATTAATATAACCGCTAAAAAGAGCAAGTTTCTTTTTCGATTTTCCACTTTCTATTTCCCCTCATTTTCGACATAATTTTCCCATAATAGCATCAAGAATATTGCATACCATAGGTTCTTTTAATATTAACAACATAACACCATATGTGCATGCACCTACAGCTGCCACACAAATCGTTCCTAGAAAATTCGGCTGAAAAAAAGTTTTTATCAACATTACTATTAATGTCATACACATACAACTTATAATACATATCCTCAAGTTATTAAAAAGCTGTTTTAGCTTTAAAGTTCTATTCTTTTTGCAAATATATAATATTTGATAAAATAGAATGGAAAATTCTGCTATTACAGAAGCTATAGCGGCTCCTACAGAAGCCATTCGAGGAATCATTAAAAGATTAAGTCCGAAATTAACTATTGCTCCAAGAAAAACACTTTTCGTATATACCTTTTCTTCCCTTGCCTGAATCAAATATTGTGCTCCAGACGCATTAGATAACGCAATTATTGGAATAATTATGCTAAAAATTTTCAGCAATGTTATAACCTTATAATACTGTTCTCCCAAAAACCAAGGAACAATCATATTTGAGGTACAAAAAATTCCTATTCCCAAAGGCATTGCTATAAGTAACAGTGCTTCATATGTTTTACACATATACTCATTAACCATGTCTATATTTTTCTTTGCCATATTTGAAGCAATCCTTGGCGCCATAACTGTACTTAATGCGGTGGGAACTGTAATACACATCTGAACAATTCTATCTGCCTGCTCATAATAGCCATTCTCACTGGACGAATTCGTAAATATCCCGATCATCGTCTTGTCAAAAGCTCGATAAATAGAGACCGCTATTGTTGGAACAAATAACACCATAATTCCTTTGAAATGTTGCTTTATATTGATTTTTTTAATCGAAACCGGTTCAAGATATCTTTTTAAGTAACCCCATATTAGTGCTTGTCCGACTAAAGATATGCCTGATAGAATTAGCATATATATAGCTAAGTCTGATTCCTTCTTTACAAGCAAAAAGATTAGAACAATACTGGCACACCGCACAATCATGTTCCTTATAACTACTTTTTTAAAATTCTCCAACCCCTGAAAAAACCATGTTATATCCACTGCAACTAAAATAATATTTATTCCCTGAATTATATATAGAAGTCTCTCTTCAGCAGGCGCACTGATAATTATAATGCCATATAATAGACAGCTAACCAGCACTGTTAGAGCTCTAAATGTCACCATTTCCCAAAAAAGCTGACTATACTCCTCTTTGTTTCCTTTTAGATATGCAATTTCCCTCTGAGCATAAGGAGTACTTCCAAGTATTGCCAATGTTATAAAATAAGTTGTAATAGAGCTAATATAACTATACCGTCCGATTTGCTCTACTCCTAGTACTCTCGCCACATAGGGAGTTGTCAACAGTGGCGCTATCAGATTCAATATTTGATAGGTCACATTATATATGTAATTCTTTCTAATTTTATTATCTGTATCCATCCTACTCTTCCAAATATTCTCTGTTAACTCCACACAGACCAGCTACTCCCAACATATCGCAATAATAAAACTTTTCTTTTTTCAAATAGCGTGGCAGCGCATATTCTATTCCAGTTCCTTTTTCTAATTCCTTAATCGATTTTTTAAGTGCTGTTTCATATTGTTCCATACGATCCCCTGGGACGCCATATAAACGCGTAGAATGAGATCCTTTAATATAGTCCGATTCTCCTGTTTTCGTTTTTTTTCTTGTATAATTTTTAAAATTAAAAGCAGAAAACATGAAATCCGTTACATCAAAAGCTTCCGTCAAATAGTATCTCCCACTTAATTTGAAGCAATAATCATATTTTTTCAGTTCATCCAACACACGAAGGATCAAATAAGCTTCCCCTAATCCTTTATATTGAGAGCCTACCGCTTTCTTTATTTCCTCTTCTTTACCTACATAAAAGTACTCTTCCACCATATCCTGTAGTTTCGGATCTTGCTCTCCCCCATCAATCAATATTATCGTTGCATTTGGACATTTTTCTCTGACAGACAATATAGACCTTTGGGTCTGCTCTAGCCTCTCATCCACATCAAATGCTGATCGTGTATCAGAATAATTTAATGACGTGCTGCACGGGTATATCACAGAAGTTATTATAAAGCACATCTTCATTTCATTCATAATATGGTATCTGTATTTCTGTAAATATTTAACATCTTCATATGGGTTATCAAAAGACAATTTTTTTAAAACACTGAGTGGTTTGTTCCACCATTTTACCTCCAAAAATTCCCTAATCATGCTCTCATCAAATCTATATTTTATAACTTTAGCTGGTGTTCCTCCAACAATCGCATATGGTGGTACATCATGCGTTATCACTGCATTAGACCCAATAATAGCTCCATCTCCAATCCGAATTCCCTGCATAATGACCGCATTAACCCCTATCCACACATCATTTCCAATTTCACATTTTTTTTCAGCATTTTCCTTGTCTAAGATATTCCTTAAGTTTTCTGAATAAAGTTCCTTAACATTGCTGTTATAAACTACCGGGCTTGTAGTCAGCCACGTAGATGGATGATTACCTGGTGCAATCCATACGTTAGATGATATAGAACAATATTTTCCGATTTTTGTGTCTTGCCTTATGTTATTTGGATTAAGGGCATAACTGTAACTATCTTCAGAGCCTATATTCCCAAACCTTTTAAGAAGTTTATGTTGATTCACCTTTTCTAATAAATAAATTATTCTCTTTTTAATAAAATGTGGACATATTTTTTTTATTATTCTTTTCATATTTTCTCACTTTTCTCTACAATATTAACACGGTTTTTTAACTATTTTTATACATTTCTTCCAGTTCCAAAAGAATCTTAGAGATATCATAATCTTGAAGTCTTCCATGCAGTTGACTCTCGTGTATTGTTTCCGGATGAAGCAATGTTTCTTCCCATTTTTGTGGCGAATCTTTCAAATCTAATCTTTTTATTTTCGATGTTAATAGTACTTCTTCGGGAATTGCTGTAGATACTACACAGGGAACATTTGCTGCCTGCGCTTCAATCAATACAATTCCCAACCCTTCATACCTGGACGGGAAGAAGAAAACATTCATAATATTTAGCAATTCTGCAATATCTGATCTATTTCCCAAAAACCTAACATGTTCACCAATCCCCTTTTCCTCTACCAATGACCTTATTCTTTGTTCTTCTCCACCACTTCCTATAAGCAATAAGCATGTATTTTTATTATCTTTTTGTATTTTTTCAAAAATATTTATAATAAAATCATGATTTTTCTGCCACGAAAATCTGCCAATATGGCCTATTATAAATGTTTCCCTTTTAATACTTAATTCTTTATATAATTCGCTATTTTTCTTGTTATATTCCTGTAGCGGAATTCCATTTTTGATTACCTTTGTATTGGTCACACCATAATAATTATTAACTTCAGCAGCTAACTCGTCCTGCAAAGTAACCGGTATGACCTTAGATTTTCTAAAACAATACCTATTAATCAGCTCATCCATTTTCCCCACATCTTTATCTGGCTGATTATGTATCGTATGAAAAATCTTTCTGTTTTTCATTTCGCCCGTTAATAATAAATATTTTAAAGCATACAGATGCGTATGTATGACATTCGGATTATACTGTTTTATAGCATTCTTAAGTTCTTTCACTACGCTAATATCAAATCCATGTCTTTTATGCAGATAAGTAACATCCAGTCCCTTAGCTGCTATTTCCTGATCATACATTGAATTTTGACTAGGGTACAAAGAAATCGCTTTTATATGCATTGTATCACTCTGGTTATACTTTAAATAATTTAAAACAACTTTTTCCGCCCCTGCTACACCAAAAGTAGGTATTATTTGTAGCACTTTCATTTTCACTTGTATTCCTTCCCTTAAATATAATAGTTCAAATAAGGCATAATACCATATCCCTGCATATCATAAACATTTTTAATCATCCACATAAACATAACAAGTCCACCTATTATGGCTACTATTTTTTTTGAATTCTGCCCCTTCACTTTATCTTGCAAGCACTCAATAACCATCGACCATACTATAAGGCGCGGTAACATGAAATAATCATTTATTCTATATATATTAAATTCCATGATCAATGGCGTCAGTATAGCATTATATGCAACTATGTATACTAGAAAAACCAATTGAGGATACTTTTTTTTCATATTATTAAGGAATAAAACTCCTGCCGCTGCACAGCATATCATATACATTTGCCCCCGCAGAGTCAGTCTCTGTCCAAGGTATACAGAATATTTTGTCTGTGAAATCACTATCTCTGCAATAGGAATGGCGATATTAGCCACAATCGTAGCCGCCACAATAATGATCAGCAATTTTTCCCGCCTATAATTGCCAAGTTTTTGTCCACACTCCACAGCAATAATAGCAGGCAGTACAAATACTGCTGTATAATGACAGCCCATAGCCAATATTATCATTAGTATAAATAACGCTTTTTTTTCTTTCTTTAAAAAGCAGAATGCCAATAGGCAAAATGCATTTGCCATACAGTTTCTAAGCGCGCACATCCCGTACAGCAGTTGGACAATAAAAAAAGGATAAATGCAAAATGTTCTTATATTATCAAAAAACTGCGAAGTAAACACCAATAAGCATATGACATATATGCTATATAGTATAAACCAATATATTCTATAATTTGACGTAAATAAACGAATAAAAAGGTTTATGGTATAAAATAATGGTTCCCACTGGTTAAAGGTAATTATCTTTTTCCAATCCCAGCCTGCCGTCAGTCCTTCTTGAAAAAAGTAAATATATGCCTGCATATCAATGGTATTCTCTGACGGATATTTTGGATACATATCTACATTATGCATAACGCAAAAGAATATCAGTACTAAATACGCACACATATATAAGCATTTTCCTTGCACTGCATACTTTTTCGCTCCATTTTTATATAGTACATATTTTTCTGCCTTTTTAACAAGAAAAGTTGTCATATATGCAATTATTACAAATAAACCCATTGTAAAAAAATTAAATTTTCCCATCTTTATCCTGTTTGCCTTTTAAGATGAGCTTATATCGAATCCCTCCTAAAAAAGCTAAAGGACTCAATATAATCACTCTGACAATTCCCACTTTCCGCAAAAGTTCTTTCCGCCTTCCAGCTTTATTCATAAAAAATATGTATGCTGCAAGTTGTCTGATTTTATTTTTTACATCAGCCGCCTTCGTATATTCACCATATCTATACATGGCCGCTCCATATGGACTCTTCATTTCAAGTTCCGTAGCTCTATTGGTCAAGCCATCCTCTTGATATTCGCCTATGTATATTATTTTTCTTAATACATACATACAATATTTTTCATCAATAAGATCATATGCTAAATTTTCCCGAATGAATTTTTCCCCCTTCACTTCTGGAAATGGATATTGTCTTAATACGTCTGTTCTATAAATCAGTGCAGTATCGCCCTTTTTCCCATTTGCATATAAATTCTTTAAGGCTGCTTCATTCATCTCTGCCGGGAATTCTGTCCCAATAATTTTTTCCGTATCATAACCTCGATATGCGACTATTCCACTTAATAATGGCTTCTTATCAATAGCTATTTTCCCCCAACACTCCAAAACGGTCTGGACAGCATCATTAGTAAGGTAGTCATCCGAATCTACGCAACAAAACAACTCCGTATTACACATTTTTACGCCCAAATTATGGGCAACATGTTTGCCAGAGTTCTTTTGATAATAATACTTAATTACTATTTTATCTTCTTGAATAAATTTTTCGACTATATTTTTTGTATCATCCGTTGAGCCATCGTCTACTATAAGCCACTGAAATTCCCTACATGTTTGCATTTTCAAGCTCTGGTATAGTCTCGTCAATAGATTTGCTCTATTATATGTCGGTGTAAATATTGTGATTTCTTTCATTTTTCTCCTATATCAGGGATTTAAATACCTGCCAACATTTTTTTATAAAGGCTCTATGCACAATCTCTGTCTTCCTTACATCACCTTTATGGTATACAGAACGTGTAGAAAAATCTATATCATACCCTTCTTTTTTTAACAATTCAACAGCTGCCTCTGTATGCCATCTTTCATCTGCTATAATTCCACCATTGGGATAGATAAATACACGCTTAGCATCCTTTCTTAAATGATATATATTGTCATTATATCTACGCGCTCTTATACTTCCCCAATTTTCAAACTGCCAGGGATTTTCATGTTTTCTGATAAACTTCATCAAATAGCTTTTTCTCCACAAAGCTGCTTGCAGATTAATTCGGAACGGAGTCTTCTTTGGCATCAGCATGTAGCGATCATACTTTATAGCTTCTGGTTCACCCGGAATTGGCAGATAATTAAAACACGCAATTGTCTTATCGTTTTCCATATATGAAATGTCTTTTTCTATTTCCTCCTGATCTACATAATCTGTCAGTATGAAATCATCCATAAGAAAAATCACATACTCCGTCTGTATTTGTTCCAAGCATTTATATAGACGATAACTCCAAGGGGTATCCCACTGAAATTTCTCTGTCGGATAAGATATTTTATTTTGTATTTCAATTCCCTCTGCACGTTTTGACTCCGTATTAACAAAAATCTCTCCTGTATATTGTGGCCAATATTTTCTTAACTGTCCGAAATATGCCGGCCATATATCTGAATATTTGTCACATGTTAGCATCATCAAAGTAAACTTCTGCATTTTGTCCTCCATCATTATTAAATAATATATTTAGTATAATGTTTCAAATCTGCTACTTATAAACCATTTTATTATATATATCCATAATTTCATCTAATACACTGGTTCTGGTATAATTGTTCTTAACCTTCTCTATATTCCAATTTGAAATATCTTTCCTAATATTGTTATCCTCAAGTTTTTCAAAAGCATCTATTATTGCGTCTACATTTTTTACCGGAACAATTATTCCACCTTTATCTTCCAGCATGTCTCCGTTAGCACCAACGTCCGTTGCTATACATGGCAAGCCACAGGCCATTGCTTCTAGCAAAGATAAAGAGAATCCCTCTGTGTAACTAGGAAAAAGATATACATCTGCTGTTTGATAATATTCAAAAACTTTTTCCGCTTTCTGCTCTCCGACGAGCAATACATTGGGCAATCCTTCCATTTCCTGAATTTCCCTGCCCACTGGTCCTACTAATGTGAAATGCACCTCTGGTAAACGCTTTGCCACTTGATAAATTTCTCTAACACCTTTAGTTTCTTGAACATGCCCCACAAAAATAACTTCCTCTATTTTTTTCCTTATGCTATGTTTTTCAACAATAATACTCTGTTTGATAAAATTAGGTATAATTTTGCATTCAATATTAGAAATCTTTTGTACATAAGCCTCTGACCGACTATTAAGAACGAATACACACGTTGCCATTTTCAACATTCGTCTAAAGATCAATTGTGCATATTTCCACTTTATTTGATCTTCTATATTGCAATGGCAGTGTAGCACTACTGGTATTTTGCATCTATAAGCTTTTTTCAGACAAATAAAATCTCTATATATTCCAAACAGCGAACAGGATGTATTTATATGTACTATATCTACATCGTTTTTTTGAAGTTCTCTTTTCATATGTGACAATATATATACTGTTCTTTTAATTTCATCTATAAGACTTCTTTTATTGTTAAAATTTGCATTTCTTTTTCCCGTTAATGCTGTATTAACAATACTAAGAGTCTCTTTCCTTACTTTACAATATTCAGAAAATCCTATTGTCCAAGTCGCTATGCCACCTTCTGGAGGCGGTAATGGAGACACCAATAATATTTTCATTTATATTCCTCCATCTTCCTAATCTAAGTATTTATCGGTGAATTCTTCTCTCTATATCAATTTTTCGTATAATCTAATACCTAAATTGTATATTTTTTCTTAGCTTTTAAAATGTTCTGTACATTCGGGCAATTCGTAAAGCTTCCATAACTCTTCTTCTGTAATCTCTAAACGTTTAGCCCCCACCAGTCCTCTAAAAATTTGATTATCAAGTCTAAAAAATATTTCTGACTATATGGTTCATATCCATATTCTTTTACTAACGTGTCTATGAACCAACTTTAATGGTTTTAATTTCTTTACCCCTTTAGCATAAGGAATCCAAAACTTATGTTTAAAACCATTTATAAAAATATATTCTTTAATAGGAATTCCACAATATTTTTTTGATAGCATCTTTTAAAAATGTACCTTCTCCGCTATTTTTTACCTTATAAATAGGTTCTTTTAATTCTTCCTTATGATTTCTGCCTCTTCTACTAAAATTTTTTCCAATTTATTCATAACCTTTTCTCTAGAAAAATTATTATCATAATACTTTTGGGCCTTTTTCCCTAAGTCATTACGGTCATCACTATTTAAAAATAGCTTTACAATATCCACAAAACCCCGGTCATCATTAGCGCCAACGCAAAATCCAGCTCCACTTTCTCTTATAACGTTTGCAATTTCTCCATTTGCTGAAGCTAATATGGGTTTCCCCGCTGCCATATAACTTTGGACTTTTGCTGGAAGTGTAAGTGACACCAACGGATTATCAGTCAACGTAACTATCATAGCGTCTGCAAACGCATAATATCTCGGCATTTCTTCAGACGGTTTTCTTCCATGAAATAATACATTTTGAATTCTGTTGTCTTGTGCATATTTTTTTAAATTATCTAATTCCTGACCGTCTCCAATAATATGAAAACAAATTTTCTTTCCATTATCACTTATTTCTTCTTGTTGAACACTTTTTGCTGCTTTCAATACCACATACAAATTCTGAGCAGCACCCACATTCCCTGCAAACACAAAATCTGTTGTATTTTTTTCAGGCTGATCTGGTATATTATCAAACTCTGATATTGCATATTGTGGTAAATATTCTATCCTATCCTCGGATATTCCAAATTCTTCAATGAAATAATTCTGAAACATCCTAGATGTAACAAGTATCTTATCTACATTGGTATAAATCTTTTTAGATAGATCATAGTAAAATTTATAAATCGGTGAAGTTTTTTTTATTCCTCCAACTTCAAGGCTCGCCGGCCACAAATCCATACAATACATGACCACTTTTTTATTCCATTTCTTTGCATACCTAATAGCCGGTTCGACCATCATTACTGGTGAAGACTGATTTGCAAACACCACATCATAATCACCACTTAGTTTTTCAATTTCTTTATTTGCCGAACACGGGTAACTATGATAGTTAAGGAACCTATTTATAACATTATGTTTTCTCGGTATAATTGGCACATGGGTTATATGCACGCCCTCATGGACTTCCTCTACTATTTTATTTTTTTCATATCCCTCAAATATATCTCCCATAGGATAATTAGGTATTCCAGTTATTGCATGAACATAGTGTCCTCTTTTGACCATTTCTTCCATCGGATACAATGAGGGATATGGTTCTGGCCAGCCATATTGGCATGTAGCTAAAATATGCAGTTTCCTTTTTTCCATAATTTCTAATTCCTCTCGTATCCTTCAGTGAGTTCCATACTTTCGTTGAAATTATATTTCCCAATTAATTCCGTTTTCTCATAAGTCAGAGATCCAAATACTTTTTTTACCAAAGTCAACGGAGTTACCTTAATTACTATGTTAAATACACTCGGCATAGCTATCGCCTTATTATGCTGTCTGGCAACAGTACGCACCATAGCAGAGGTTCTGACATACTCTCTGTTCTGAGGAAAAAATAATCCAGAATCCTCTCTATCTATTACACATTTCATAAATTCGCACAAATTTCCTATATATATCATGGATCTCTCATTCTTGTAATCTGGAAATATCGGTGACTTAATGGCAAATTTTCTTAATGTCTGATAATTTCCCTTACATCCCTTTCCATAGACCATAGGAGGTCGGACAATCACAACTTTAAATGAATCATTCTCCATGTTACTAATAATATTATCTGCCTGTAATTTAGAATCTCCATAGGCATTAATCGGATGAGGAACCGTATCTTTTGTAATATGTCCTGTTACCAAGCCATAAACACTCATTGAGCTTAGCAATATATATTGCTCTACTCCAGCTTCTTTTGCATTTTTTGCAATATTTACACTCAGATCTCTATTTATTTCATAATACAATTCTCTATTTTCATCTGTTTCTTTAATGTGAGCAATTCCCGCCACGTTGATAACTACATCATATCCTCTAAAAAGTTCAACAGTGGGCATCAATCCTTTTGTTTCTATAATCTCAACATCATAATAATCAGGGTATTCATTTAGATACTCTTTGATATTTTCTCCAATATATGAATTTTTTCCCGTAATAAGTATTTTCTTTTTCTGTTTTGGGGTCGTTCCAGTATAATCCTCCTGTTTTTTTGTTTCTTTTTCCATTGCTCCTGTTCCGCCTTCTACTACCGTATCATCATGTCCCACTTTCGTCACCGTTCCGAGCAAACATTTCAGATCAAATATGAGAGAGCTGTGCCGCACACCATAGCCATCCAATTTGCTCTTTTGTTCAATGGAGATGGAATCTCTGCCATTGATCTGTGCCCATCCGGTGATACCCGGCTTATATTCATTTACTCCATACTTATCTCTCTCTGCAGTCAATACATCCTGATTCCACAGACCCGGTCTGGGTCCTACCAGAGACAAGGATCCATCCAGCACGTTAAACAGCTGAGGAAGTTCATCCAGCGAATGTGCACGCAGGAACTTTCCGACTCTTGTAATATACTGTTCCGGATTTTCCAGCATGTGAGTAGGCGTATCATGAGGGGTAGACATTTTCATGCTGCGGAACTTGTATACCCGGAAATACTTCTTATTCTGTCCCAGTCTCTTCTGGGTAAAAAATACAGGGCCGGGGTCATCAATCTTAATGGCAGCTGCGATTCCCAACAGCAGCGGAGACAATGCCACAATGCCACCAAATGACAGCACGATATCCAACCCTCGTTTTACATACTTATCATAAAATGACGGGGTATAGGCGGATGCGCTCATAGGTTCCAAATGTCCTCTGACACCATCCGCATTTTCCGGATCCTCTTCATTTTCTACGAAGATGACTTTCTTGCCTTCAAACGGATTCTTCGAATCCTCTCTGCACTGCCTTTTCTGCAGCGTAGAAGCAATCTTTACTCCTGTAGCCGTCAATCCGGCGAGTGCTATGATACCATATAGGAATCTCTTCGTTGTCTTTTTCATAATTATCCCCTATTAAATGCCCTGATATGTCGGTACAATCTCTTTGATATCCTCACGGATCTTGTCCGTCTCGTCATAAGCATCTTTATAGATCTTGTCCAGCTGCTTTTGAAATACTTCATCATCGAATTCGATGGGTTTTCCGATATAGATCATCTTATTGGCAGTCTTCTTCAATCCCTCTTCGTTCATGAGAAGTTCTTCGTACATCTTCTCTCCGGGACGTAATCCGGTGAATTTGATCTCGATATCCTCGCCCGGCTTGTATCCGGACAGTTTGATGAGGTTTGTCGCCAGGTCTACGATTTTCACCGGCTCTCCCATATCCAATACGAAGATCTCTCCTCCTCTGGCATAGGCGCCCGCCTGCAGTACCAGGGATACCGCTTCCGGTATGGTCATGAAGTAACGGATAATGTTAGGATCCGTAACGGTGACAGGACCGCCTTCTGCGATCTGTTTCTTGAACAGAGGAATAACACTGCCGTTACTGCCTAATACATTGCCGAAACGTACTGCCACGAAATTCGTCTGCGACTTGCGGTTCATCATCTGGATCACCATTTCACACATTCTCTTGGAAGCACCCATGACATTTGTGGGATTCACCGCTTTATCTGTGGAGATCAGCACGAACTTCTCCACACCGTATTTATCTGCTGCCTGTGCGGTACGGTAAGTACCGAAGACATTGTTCTTGATCGCCTCATTGGGGCTGACTTCCATGAGGGGCACATGCTTATGGGCCGCTGCATGATAGACGATGTTCGGACGATATCTGCGGAAGATATCTTCGATGCGTTCCGTATTGCGGACAGAAGCGATCAACACTACCAGATCCAGCGTCGGATACTTACGGATCAGTTCCTGCTGGATCGCATAAGCATTGTTCTCATAGATATCGACGATGATCAGCTGCTTCGGCTGATGCCCGGCGATCTGCCGGCAGAGTTCACTTCCGATGGATCCACCACCACCGGTGACCAGTACGACCTTATCCTTCACATAGTTCAGGACTTCTTCCGTATTGATCTCTATCGGATCTCTTCCTAAGAGATCTTCGATCTCCACCTCTTTTAATTTAGCCACGGAGACATCTCCGTTGATCAGCTGATACATTCCCGGAAGGGTCCGCATCTTGCACCCTGTCTCTTTACAGATATCCAGAATTTCTTTTTTCACATGGGTGTTGGCAGAGGGAATGGCGAAGATGATCTCATCCACATTATACTGCCCTACGGCGTCTGCGATCTTGTCTCTGCCACCGACGATAGGCACGCCCCGGAGGAATTTGCCATGGCAGCCGGGGTTATCATCGATAATGCATTTGGGATTTAGATTCAGATAGCTGCTGGTCTCGATTTCCTTTAAGATAGCATTGGCTGCTGCTCCGGCACCGATGAGCATGACATTGCTGCCATCCTTTTTCGTCTTCAATTCCGATCTCTTGGAATTGATCAGACGTAAGATCCGGTAACTGAACCGGATCACTGTAGTCAATCCGAACAGTAAGAACCAATAAATTACATAGTAACTTCGGGGCATCTTCTGATTCAGAATATAGCACAGGATCATCTGTGCTACACTGGCACAGGTAGTAGCGAATACAATATTCAGCAGCTCCGTCGCGCTGGCATAACGCCATACACTTTTGTACAGCTTCCACACTGCGAAGAAGAGTAATGTCAATATGATATTGTAGACAATAATATTTTCAAATTTGATAAGGTATTCCTGAGGGATTCCCTCAAAGCTGAAATCGAAACGAATGTATAATGCGGCAAAGGATGCCACCACGATAGACATAATATCTAACAGGATCAGTGCAATAATTCTGTTGATGGGTATTTTCAAGAAATTCTGCTTCATCTTCTTACTTCCCTCTCGGTACACATAAAAATGGTCATAACTCATTTTATTGTACCACGTAGGGAAGTAAAAAGCAATTTTCACATAAGAATCCACAAAAAATTAAGATTTCGATCGGTCCTTCACCACATAAAACCGGTCATAGATGGAAGTGATCTCATACTTCTCCGGATCGAACAGCTCTCTCTGTCCGGGATCCACGATATATACTACCCGCTCTCCGGACGCCTCATTGGCCGCTACGGTCTCTGCCGTGACGTTTTCATAATGATAGCGTTCTTTATATGGGCGGAGTTCCTCGCCGTCCTGTACGTTGCTGATGCCCTGATAGTAATGTGCATCGATCTGGTGGGTGTACATAGTCAGTATCTCGCCTAAGGTGGCGCCGGCATCGATTCCCTGGGGATCCGGATAGATGTAATAGGCATCGCAATCGATGGTATGTGCATAGTTCAGCGCCTGTATGTAGGGATCGTAGTAATAGATCCGGCTGAGTTCTCCCCAGCTGCCAAAATACATCTGTGCCATCATCAGTGCCATCACGCCGTAGACCGCTGCAATGGGTACGGACAGGAGGTGCACCTTCCGGATGCAGCGTGCGATACCGATGCCCCCGATGATCAGGACCGGATAGAATATGATATTGATACGGTTCACTGTCACATTTTTGGTAAGGATGCCTACCCACAGTCCCATGCCCAGCCATGCTAACAGTGCGACATAGGGGTAACGTTCCTTTTTTTCCATTCCCCGGAGTCTGCGGAGGATGCTGACCAGTCCGATGACAAAGAACAGATCCGTGATATAGTACACAGGGCCGAATCTCACCATGGTGTTGGTCACGCTCTTGTCCCCGGAGCCCCAGGTGGTGGTAACGGTCCAGACGATATTCTCCCACAGCTGTTTCCAGGAGAAGTTAGCGAACAGAATATCATCACCGCGGTTACTGGACAGGAACGACGGGATCGTAAAAAGCGGTGTCTCGATTCCGGGCTTTCCCAGCAGGGTAAGCAGCATAGATAAAAATTCCGGCAGCACGATCACCAGGTACAGCACAAAGCAGGCTGCCAGCTCCTTCCAATTTACTGCCTGCTGCCGCAGGAGATAAATAGCAACCACCAGTAAAAACAGCGGTACCGAATAGTCCGCAATTCCGTAGGCATAGGAGCACAGTCCGAACATCATCATGGAAAGGTACAGCAGCGGTTTCTTTTTTAGTCCGGCGATCAGCAGTACTACCGCGATCAGGAACACATGGGGGAACAGGTTGCAGTCAAAGGACCACCGGCTCTGCATATAATGCCAGGGGCTGATGGTCCCCAGGATCAGCACGATCATGCCGGTCCATTTGCCGGCCAGCTGTCTGCCAAAGAGGTACAGTGCCAGCAGTCCCAGGCAGCTGATCACCAGCATCGGCAGTCTCGTGGATACCGTGGAGAATCCCAGGAGCTTAATAAACGGGATCATGCAGTAGGAAAGTAATACGCTCATCTGGCTGGTACGCCACGCCGTAAAATGCACCGGATACCGCATTCCGTAACGGTCCGTACCGTAGTCCGCCAGTGCTTTGGCATCCACGGCAGCCATGGCTTCGTCCTGATGTACGCCGATGGGCGGCGCTCCGAAATGGTATGCCCGGATGACGATAGCCGCCAATAGGAGCAATGCCACCAGCAGCAGCTCTATTTTTTTCGATTCTAATATCTTCTGTTTCCATGGATATTTCAATGAATATTTCAATGAATAAATCCTCCTCATTGCAAATGTTTCACTTTTCTGTGCAGCACCCGGATTCCCTTCGGCGCTATGGCGAACAGTGTATGATAACACTTATTCTTTTTCGTAAGGTAAGGGTTTCTCATGGCGCGCCACCATCCCTTCCGCAGGCTCTTCACGACGCTGCGGTAGAACGCATTGTCCCCGGTCATCTGGGCTATGGGAATATGCAGCATGTAGTCCAGTCTCTGGAAGACACCGAAACGGAAGGCGATCTCCGTCAGCTCCGGGTATCTCGCCTCCACCAGCCGCAGTACCATATCCGCGTTATCGATGTTGTCCGCGAACACTCTGGAGAAGCGGTTTTTATCTCTGGTGTTGCTGTCCGGGCGGTAAAAGACGTGATAAGTCTGACCCGGAATGCACGCAATCCCGGGAACGATGTCCTCCTCATCTGTCAGTAGCTTCACCAGCAGGTGGAAATCCTCGTTCAGAGCTCCCACCGGGAATTTTCCCTTTGTGAACAGATCCTTTTGCAACAGCTTGGTACAGAAGGAGCAGTCTCCCCGGTGCATCAGCAGCTCTTTTAAGAAATCCTCTGCCGGGATCACCTGTTCTTCGGATACCGGTTCGCAGATATTCGGCAAGATATTGCCGTCCTGATCGATCTCATCCCTGCCTGCCTGTGCAATGGGCATATGTGTAGTCGCGATCGCCCGGTACAGGCGCTCGTACATATCGGCATCCACATAGTCATCGCTGTCCACGAATCCCACGTATGCTCCGGCGGCCTGCGTCAGTCCGAAGTTCCTCGCAGAAGAGGGACCTCCGTTCTCCTTGTGGAAGACGCGGATACGCGGGTCATGTTCCGCCAGCCGGTCGCACAGTGCCGGGGTGTCATCGGTGGAGCCGTCGTCGATCAACAGGATCTCCAGCTCCGGATAGGTCTGCTTCTGCAGGCTTTCCACGCAGCGGGGCAGATAAGGTATGATATTGTACACCGGCACGATCACACTGATCAGCGGCTGGTTGGTCTCATTACTGTTCACGTTCTGTCCTCTTCATTTCTTTCCGTTAAATATCGATACATCCATCGCTCCGGGATCACCGGGGCAGGGGAGCAGGGACCGTCTGTCCACAGTGCCGGGACGGGCGGTGCCGGAAGGCATTGGCTGGGTGCAAGTAGTGCCGGCTCTGCAGGTGTGGTACCGGGGGCACCGGTTAGGAAGCCCATCTCACGACACAGTCTGACCAGTCTCTCCGCGGTGGTCCGTGCATTCCATTCCGTCCGGACGGTCCGCTGCGCCGCTTCTCCCAGTCTGCGACACTCTGCCGGATCCTGCAGCAGCTCTGCAACGTATTCCTGCAGCTGCTGTTCACAGCCGTCGTGATAGAGGATCCCGTTTTCCCTCTGTCGGATCATCCAGGGAGCCGCTCCGATCATATGATCCGCCACGACGGCGCAGCCGCTGTTCATGGCTTCGTTGACCACGGCTCCCCAGCCTTCCTTTCGGTCACTGGTGACGAGGTAGATCTCCGATTCCTCCATGGCTGCCCGGACCTCCTCCGGGCTCCGGAAGCCTGCGAAGGTGATCTTATCCGTCACGCCAAGCTCTTCTGCCAGGCTGTGTACTTCTTCCTCCAGTTCTCCTCCGCCGATCATCGTAATGTGAAAAGGAATCTCTTCCAAATGTTCTTTCAGATGTTCTTTCAGATAAGCGGCTGTCTTCACTACCAGCTCCGGATGTTTCCAGTCGATCATCCGCGCCGCCCACAGGATGCTTCCTTTTTTCTTGCGTGAAAACGGTTCCCCCGGCGCATACTCTCTGGTCTCGGGGAAATACCCGAAGCGTAGCATTTTCTCCGGATAGGCATGAATGATCCCCAGGTCGCAGGGCACATAGGCTCCGGCACACAGGAAGTACACCGGTGCCTTGCGGTATCTGGTGTGGTCTTTATACTTTTGCAGCAGTCCTCTGGGAGAGATGGCTTTCCATTGTCCTTCTTTATACAGCCGCTCGTTGTAGCGGAAGATAGGTTTTCCCGCCGCCAGGCGTTCCCGGATGTAGCTCTCGTCATCGCATCCACCGAAGATCACTACGTCAGCTGTCAGCAGCAGGTTCTGCCATTCCAGGCCGCCCGTAGTCGTACCGTTCGGCTGAACATAGCGCACGTACGGTCTCTCCTCGGCCTGCCACCCCATCTTCACCCGCTCTTCCTCCATCGGCTGGGTCTGCAGAAAGCAAAAGCTTCCTTCCAGGAGTTCATACAATGCGTCACAGAAGGACAGCTGATGGTGATTAAAATAATTAGAGACGAATACCACCTGCATTCTCAGCCCTGCCTTTCCGCTATCTTTGCATAGATTTCCTGCAATTTTGCAAAATTTTTCTCTTTATCGTGGGTTTTTCTTGCATGTTCTCTTGCATTTTTAGAGTATTCCAACATTTTCTCCGGAGAACTCCACATTTCGATAATGGATTTTTCCATGGATTTTACAATATTTTCCAATTCTGTTGTTTTTAATTCTTTTGAATTGCACGTGTTATTTTTGTTTTTAGCCGTATCTGACGTATTTCTGTTGGTTTCAGCCGTTTCTGTCAGCCGGTGTCCTTCACACCACAGGCCGTCCCTTCCGCCGTCGAAGAGACTGGGGATCCCGCCCACTTCGGTGCTGACGCAGGGTACTCCCAACAGCATGGCTTCGCCCAGGGAGTTCGGCGAATTTTCCAGGGAAGAACAGCACAGGAACAGGTGACTTCGGAGGAATCGTTCCCGCATCTGTTGTTCTGTCAGTCTCCCTGTGAAATGCACGCAGTCTTCCAGCTGCCCCTCCCGGATCAGATCCCGGAGATACTGTCCGTAGGCGGAGATCTTCAGCTTCTGCTTCAGCGTGTGGTATGCCGTCAGATCATTTCCCGCCACATACACCTGCACATCGGGGAATTTCCTGCGGATCCCGGGCAATGCTTTCAGGAGATAATGCAAGCCCTTCAGGGGATAATCTCCCTGACTGACGAAGATGCTGTGGGGTTCACAGTGCTCCGGGTTCCAGCTGCCTTCATAGAAGGAAGCGCGCAGGGTCTCATTCATAGGATAATACTGTGCTTCGGGATTCCACCCGGTGGTCACCTCCCGGTCCCATGCCGTCCTGCCGGTGATATTTCCCGCCAGACCGATGGCTTCTCTCTCCATCACACCTCTGCGGGTGAATTTCTCCTGCTGACTGCGCAGGCTGTCCCGTTTCACCAGATCCCGGAAGGTCACTTTGCGCGTCACGCGCTCCGGGAGATCGGCGAAATAGGCTTCCGCACAGAGGCTGCAGATGCCCTGGATCCCCAAAAGGATCCTCTCCGGATGCGGATAGGCACGGCAAACCGCCAGCGTATGGGGATATTCCGTACCAAAGCAGTGGATCACATCCGGATCATAATCTTCCGTGATCTTACGCAGTTCTTCTTCCAGCTCCGGCTGGTAACGGTCCGGATGCACGGTATCCTCATGGAAGCCGTAGCATCTGACGAGATATCCACCGCCCCCCTCCGGAGCAGATGCAGCTTCCGTAGCAGAAGTGGCTTCCGCGACACAGGCAGGGTGTTCCCCCTGCACCCGGACTACAAAACTCTGTGGGATCTCTTCCCCCGCGGGAACCGGGAACGCCACTGCCAGCGTCATGCCGGTGTCTTCCCGGTCCACGATCTGCGACAGCAGTCCGGACAGCCAGCCTTCCTTATTGGAAGCTTCTCTATGCAATGCCTCGGCAATCACCGGGAGCATGATATTGCAGACCCACAGTACTCTCATAAATCAAATCCTCTTTTAATTAAATATCCAATTCAGGTAAGGTAACAATCTGATCTCCACATCGTACATGCCACGTAACAGCATTACGAAATACAGCAGATATGCCGCGATGACTCCGACAATGCACAGGTTGCGGAACCATCCCTTTTTCGCATTCCTTAGCACGCCCGGGATCAGGAAGATCTGGGACTGGATCAGGTAATAGGCCACACGGGATACCTCCGGGATGAAGGAGCCGCAGGTATAGAGCACCAGTCCCGCCAGGTTCAGGTAGAAATAGTAACGGTTCCTGCGATCATCCCGGATACTGTCCTTCCAGTAAATCAGGCACAGGATCAGCACCGCCAGGCATTTTCCGATATTCACGTAGGACAACTGGCCGTTGTCGAACATGGAATCCTTATAATAGGGATAAAACTTAAAAATAAGATTCCGATAAAAGCTCTGTCCGAAGATCAGGGATAAGATCAGCAGGATTCCGACTGCGTAGTGCCATTTTTTCAGTCGTACCCGTGACAACAGATCTGCTGCGATATAGGCCGGAATGATCAGCAGCACTGATTTATGGATCGTACATCCCAGTAGCACCCAGAGGATGAACTTGCCGTACTCGCCCCGCAATACGTATTTCTGCGCATACATGGCCAATGCCAGTGCAAAATAGTACCGCACGGAATTCATGCTGTTAAAATAGAAGCCCTGGGTCAGCAGTAAAAACAGGGACACTACGTACCAGTCCGCCTGATCATGCAGCGCTTTCAGGAAAAAGAACACCGTGACCAGCGAAAAAAATCCGAAGATCGGCAGATAGGAGCCCTCGCCGAAGATCCAGTGGAACAGCTTCACCAGCCCGACAAAGCCTTTTTCATAGGACACATGGCGTCCCTGATCGATCAGCTGGAATTTCAGCCAGTAGACCCAGTAGTCACCACCCACCGCAATACGGCAGGCCGAGACTCCCGCCAGGAGGCAGAATACGGCGGTCTCCGCCACCAGGTTCCTCGCCTGCTGACGGTCGTATCCCACCGGTGCTCCAGACATCCGCCTGCCCGACAGGTATCCTGCCGTATAGGCGCTGTTGCGCACGCAGAAGCCGAATCCCACCGTTACGAGTGTTAATACAATATATACCAGTGCACTTTTTTCCATGTGGGACCCCCTTCCTGCCTACGATGTCTGTCTCAATTTCCGGCGTGTTTTCTCGCGATGTCCGCCGCGGTTCGCGCGTATTCTCTTGCGATGTCTGCCGCGGTTCAGGCTCAGCTGCGCTTTCCTGCTTCGCGGATGCCGTCCCGCATCCACTGCTTCGCCTGTTTTATCGTTACCTCACTGCACAATGTCCCCTTATGGGCATACAAAAACCGCAGTGCCAGCGGTCCTGCCAGCCTTCCATACAGATAATGATACAGTACACCTCGGTCATGAAAAAATTTCTCATTGTAGCCATGGAACCAGGTGGAGTCTCCCGCTTCCTCTCTGCCGATGGTCACGGGCGCGGTATAGACCTTATAGCCTTTCCGGAGGAACTCCGCCAGGAACAGGCTGTCCTCACCGTTGCTGTATTTCGCTCCGCCGCCGAACAGCAGGGAGAAGGTGCTCCCGGATGCCAGCAGGCTGTCCCTGCGTACCGCAAAGCTCACCGCTCCGTACCGGCCGCAGTTGTACCAGTGCACTCGTTTCCGCTCCGTGATGTGGTAGGTGCGCCGGGATTCCTCAACTTCGATATTGAAAATGATCATGTCTGCCTGCGGATTTTTCTCAAATTCTGCCAGGATCGCCGTTTCATAGCCGTCCTCATACACAATATCTGCATCCGAAAAAAGGCAGATGTCCCCTCTCGCCCGAAGGATGGCTTCATTCCGGCTTCTGCCGACGCCCCGGTCCGGGAAGCTATAGAAACGGATGGTTCGTGCCTCTCCGTTTTCCTGGGATATCTGCATTTCCTCCTGCCCGAGTCTGTCGCATTGGTTGATGATCACCGCATCGGACTGCAGGTTCATATGTTGTACGGTTTCACGAAGAGAAGCGTTCATTACCGATGCCAGTACTTCTACCTTCATGCCTGCTCTCCTTCTGCCTGGGTAGTCTTTGTATGTTCCATTTCTGTATTTCTCGTATTCATATCGTTATCTGCTGTATCGGAACCAATCATAGGGAGAAAATAATAGCTCCGGATCAGGGTCTCATCCGCATTCCATAAAAAGGCTCCGTCCACCTTACAGTCCTGTGCGGTCAGATACTCCAGCACAGCCTCCAGCCGCTTACCCACCGTCGCTCCGGCCGGCACTGCCAGCAGGACCACATCCGCCGCCCGCAGAGTCTCTGCGCTCTCAGGGCATAGCAGCGGACTGGGAACTGCGATCCATTCTCTGTCGATGGGCTGCACTCTGCCGCTGGTCTGCTCTCTACCGGCGGGCTGCAGCTTGCGCAGTCTGTCCACGGCCTCCTGTGGATCTGCCTCCGGCAGGGCACCGCAGACGGCGATCTTATGGGCATCCGCTTTCTCCAGCAGATATTTCACATTTTCCGCAAATCCCGTACTTTCCACTGTACCCAGACTGTGTAATCCATACCGTCTGCGGAGAGTGGCCGGGAGCCAGATGCTGTCCCGGGACAGCTCCCATAACAGGAAGATCACCACTACGAAAAACAAGGACAGCACCGCCGCCAGGATCACGGCCCGTACCGGACGCACATCCGGCACCACTGCCTCTGCGAGGTCTCCATGATCCAGCACTTTGATCCGCGTGATCTCCGGCATACTCTCTGCGAACTCCCCGCACATGGTCTCTTCCGCGGCATGGGCCAGCGCAATGCTCTCCCTGGGATCCTGTGTCGTAGCCTTCGTCACCGGAATACTGAAATCGGAAGGCAAGGCAGCCGACAAAGCTTTGATCCAGCGGTCTCTGCCCTGTTCCAGCACTGCCGCAGCACCGGTCTCTCCGCGCTCTGCCGCTTCCAGCAGATGGGTCTCCACACCATCCAGAAATTCTCCCGTGTGGAGCAGGCTGTTCCAGGTGGCTTCGTTGATATAGTAAGCACCGGCCGCATTAGGGTTCTCGACATATTCTACCTTATAAGTGGAAGAAGCCGCATACCCGGGATCGGGCTGCAGCAACACATTTTTGACATAATAACCGCCGCCGAACAGTACTGTACCCAGTATCGTCAGCGCCAGTATTTTCCATAGATTACGGCCCAACCGCAAGAGCAGCAGCCGCAGATCGAAGGGTTCCTTAGCATAGCTTGCTTCCATGAGGCTTCCTCCCATATTGTCATATTGTCATATTCTCACACGTTCAGATCAGTTATCGTCTTTTTCCGCACGGCCGTCGTACTCTGCCTTGAAGGCCGTCACCTGTTCGCTCTCGACACCCTCGGTGCTGTCCGGCCAGAACAGTACTTTCAGTGTCAGAAGCATCAGCTTCAGATCGAGCCATACAGAATAATTTTCGATATATGTTAAATCCAATTTTAACTTATCATACGGAGAGGTGTTGTATTTTCCGTATACCTGGGCGAATCCAGCCAGTCCCGCTTTCACCTTCATACGGAAGGCGAACTCCGGCATGACTTCGGTATACTGGGCAATGATCTCCGGACGTTCCGGTCTGGGACCGATGAAGGACATATCTCCCCGCAGGATGTTGATCAGCTGGGGCAGCTCGTCCAGACGGCATTTGCGGATCACTTTCCCGATCGGAGTGATGCGGTCGTCATTTTTCTGTGCCAGGCGGGCTACGCCGTCCTTCTCCGCATCGGTGCGCATGCTGCGGAACTTCATGATATAGAACTCTCTCTGGCCGATGGTACAGCGCACCTGCTTGTACAATACCGGGCCGCCGTCATACAGCTTGATCGCCAGTGCCGTCAGGATCATCAGCGGAGAGGTGATCACCAGCAGGATCAGGGAGCAGACCACGTCGATGGAGCGCTTGATGAACCGCTGCTCCATGCTGAGGGAATACTCTCTGGTCAGCAGGATCGGCGTATCAAATACATGTAATTCCTCGGATCCTACTAAAATAACATCTGATATTTTAGGCATTACATACACACGGATGGACTGCGAATAGCAGAATTTCAATATAGTGTTGCGGTCCTTCTCATTAATATCCCAGATCACGACGGCGTTGATCTCACCGTTCTGATACTCACTCAGGATCTCTTTGCAGAGTTCTGCCGCGCCTTTTTTGATATGCTCATATTTCGTGATCTTGTATTTATCCTTACGGCTTTCGAACTTTTTACAGATATCCGCGATGGGACGATCCCCATGGATCAGCAGGAGTTCTCTGGGCGGGAACGCCGTACGATAGATTTTATTCGCAATATTGGCATAGATGATCACTGCCACGATCTGCAGCACTACCATGAGCAGGAACATATCCGGCGGGAACACACTACGCGCCATCATACACAGCTCGGCATAGATCAGTACATCCGCCATCAGTGTTGCAAACACCTGGGAAAATATGATCTCCGTATTTTTCATATAACCCAGACGCATTCCGCCGTAGGTCACGGAGAAAAAGATCAGGATCACGCTGTAGATGCCGTTCTCCAGCAGGAAGCCGCGGTACCAGATCTTCTGCAGCGGGTCTACCAGCTGGAACTGGAAGTGGAACTGCCACATGTAGGCAAACAGGGCAATTTCCAGGAACAGGCAGATCGCCGACAGTCCTATATTGATCAAGCGCTTGAAGGATTCCCTCCTGCGCAATCTGTTCACATAATAATTACCGTTTGTATTCAACACAAACTCCTCCTATATTCTGCGCTTCACCGCACGTACTGCCCAGAAGCAGAAATGCCAGGCGCTGCTCGGCACAGACATTCCCTCTGCCTTACGATACAGATTCCAGATCCTGCGCAGAGCTTCTATCTTGTTGGAAGACAGGGATTTCCCCGCTCTCCGATATTTTACCAAATTTTCATCCAAACCACAAGCTACAGTACCCCCGCGCAGTATTCTCCACCATAACGCGGTATCCTCACTCTTGATCTGCGGCATCTGCAGTTCTTCTTTTGACAGCTGTTCCATGTCGAACATTACTGTGCTGGTGAAGATCGTGGTATTTTTCAAGGCTTCCTTATAATTTATGGTCGTCGGTACATGGACTATTTTCCCCGTTCCTATGCCGTTCTCGTCGGCGAATTCATATCCTGTGAACACAAAAGCAGCCTTCTGCTCCTTCATAAAAGCAAGCTCCAGCTCCAGCTTCTCCGGTACCCACAGATCGTCCGCATCCAGATAAGCTAGGTAACGTCCCTGTGCCTCATTCACTCCCAGGTTCCGCGCCCTGGCGGCTCCCAGATTCGTGGGATGGGTCAGCAGCCGGATCCGCCGGTCTCCGGTCCGCCGGATATATTCTTCGATGAGCTGTCTGCTGCGGTCCGGCCCGCAGTCTTCTATTAACAGCAACTCCCAGTTCGTATAGGTCTGGGCCCGCACACAGTCAAGTGTCTCTTCGATATAGTTTTCCGCCCGGTATACCGGTACCACTATACTGATCAAATCCTGTTCCATATTGCAATCCTTCTGTTTATCTGAATTCTGAGTCGGTTTTTATCTGATTTCTATCCGATTTCTATCAGGTAATATCCTGCTGTGGTCTTCAGCTCTGTGTCTGTCCCCAGGGTCTCCTGCAATTTTTCCACGGTATCCTCCGGCAGATCCCCCGGCAGTAAAATGTAGTCTACTCCTGCGGCCGCCGCACTGTCAAGGCAGGTTCTGAAATCAATGGTCCGCTCCCCGGTATTTTCCTCCGTGCGGACGTACTCCGGCTCACCGGTCTCCTCCAGATGGTTCATCCACAGATACAGGTCCTCCTGCCATGTCTCGTAGGTGTCGTACGAATAGCTTCCCAGCGCGGCATCCCAGATGCTTCTCCCATACACGGGATGGATACCGGCACTGTATGCCCTGGCCGCCGCCAGGATCTCCTTCGGAGCCCATAGGCTATATTCCGTCTCTCCACTCTCTTCCAGGTGATATTCCGACAGCTGCCTCAACACCTCCCGGGGCTGTTCCACCTGTGTCAGCTGTGAGCCGGTCCGGTCCGATACCGGATTCCCGCTCAGGATCACAATTCCCGCCAGGAGCAACGTGGCTGCCACATTCCGGATACTTTTTTCTCTCCACAGGGTATACAGGAACTCTGTACATGCCCAGGCGATCAGTGCTGTCTGGGGCACTGCTGCCCAGATCCATACATAGGAATAAAACGCGGTCTGGTATTTCATCAGGATCACCGCTGTCACCGGGCAGATGCAGGCCAGCGTGATCAGCACCGCATATAAATAGAACAGCGACTGCTTCCCACCGTTCCTTGCTGCTTTGCTTTTCCACAGGCAATACCCCAGATAGAGGATAGCTGCCAGCAGCAATGCTGCATATTTCCCATGCTGCGTATAATCGAGCCATCCGTTCGTGGCGGACTTCAGAAGTGTCATCATTCTGCGTCCTCCTCTCCCGGTGCTGCCTTCACAGCCTGTGTTTTCTTATGATCGCTGCGGCTGCACATTGTCCACAGCCACCGTAATGCCACCCATGCCACCGTCACGAGCAGGCACACTCCCGCGCCGTACAGTGTCCAGACCATACAGGCTTCCGCCAGGATACAGAGCACCGCACCGAGATATTTTCTCTCGAACAGGCATGAAAACAGATAGGGAAGCAGCACTGCCGCACGGATCGTCACTCCCCGGAAACCTCCGTAGAAAATATCAAAGCCGTCCACGCCGGGCATGTACGCTCCTGCACAGAACAGTATTCCCACTATGATCAGGAAGATATTGCATTTTTCTCTATTATGCTCAAAAAGCACGGCACCCAGCCTGCCGTAAGCCAGGTATCCCATACATAAAGTCAGGCAGGGGATCAGCCGGTATACTACCGTTTCAGGGGCCATACCGCTCCAGCGGCTGATGGTTCCATACAGGGTAGGCAGGCACAGCAGCTTCAGCCGGAAAGACATGCCCTGTGTATACGGTTCCCCCGTGAGGGGATCCACCGTATAGATGCTGTTCTCTTTCAGGAAGGTATTGACGGTCTCCAGCGTCATATCGCCGTCCGTCCACACCCGTTCTCCCGTGAGGATCCATAGCACCTGCAGCAGAATGAAAAATACAAGTACTACTGTCAAAATCTGTTGTCTTCCGCTCGTTTTGCTGTTCTCCGGTGCCGGTTTTCCGATGATGCTGTTTTTATGTGCGATCAGACCGGACAAGATCAATACAAGCACCGCTGCGGCGATCTCCGCCAGCAGCAGCTCCGTTACAGCCAAAAAAGACCACCCCAGCAGGCAGCCCGCCAAATGGGCGACTTCCGTCAGCCCGATGATGATCAGACAGCCTCTGATCAGTAAATCCGATATCCGAAAAGTCATGTTTTCTCCCGGTGCCCGCTCCGTGGATCCGGGCAGGCTCTCTATTGCTCTGAATCGTTATCATCTTACCATATTTATCGGGACTTGACAAATATTACGTGGCACGCATGAAAAAGCATAAAAAAGCCGCATACCGTAAATCTCTTCCGGCATGCGGCCCTGTCAGCGTGTAAGAAAGAATACTGCATCGAAACGTTAACTTTCCTAATTTAAAAAATTTAAAAAGAATAAATTCAATATGTTACATAGCCTTATAATCCAGTCGGATGTTGTCCGCGATACGTGCGATATACTCGCTGTTCGTCGGTCTGTTCCTTCCGCTGGCTGCTGAATATCCGAATATTTTCTCAAATGTCTCCACATTTCCCCGAGTCCAGGATACCTCAATGGCATTCCGGATGGCGCGTTCCACTTTCTGGTCTGTGGTCTTGAAATGTTTTGCGATCGTAGGATACAGAAGTTTGGTAACGCTGCTTACCACTTCCATATCTTTTCCTGACAAAATAATTGCATCACGTAAATAGTGATAACCCTTCAGATGCGCCGGCACCCCTATCTCCAGCATGATTTTAGTTACATATCTCTCCAGTTCAGAATCTTTTACTGCTACAATATCCAAAACAAGTCCCCCTTTATACTTGTCGAGTATTGCTCTCCTACCGTGACTGACAGAGAAATAATATCATAACTGTCGTTTTTTGAAAAGACTTTTTCTCGTTAAAATATAGTTAAGAAAGCAAAAATGTTACATTTACCCCCTGTTTTGTAACAGCAAAATGCCTAGATTTCTTCCTTTACCAGATAGATCGGTCTGCGTTTTACTTCCATATAGGCTTTCGCCAGATACTGTCCGAGAATACCGGTACAGAAGAACTGGATGCCGCTGGTCATCAGGATAATGCACACCAGGGAAGGCCAGCCGGAGACCGGATCACCGAAGATCAGCTTCCTCACAATGATAAATACGATCATCAGAAAAGCGATCACGCAGAACAGGATCCCGACAAAAGAGGCGATCAGCAGCGGTGCTGTGGAAAAAGCAGTGATCCCGTCTATGGAATATACCAGCAGTTTCCAGAAGTTCCACTTGGTCTCTCCCTTGGCACGTTCCACGTTTTCATATTCCAGCCATTTGGTACGGAAACCGACCCAGCCGAAGATTCCCTTGGTAAAGCGGTTATACTCCCGCATGGAAAGGATAGCATCCACCATCTGTCTGGTCATCAGGCGGTAATCTCTGGCACCGTCCATCATCTCGGTCTGGGATATCTTCTTCATCAGATGATAAAATCTTCTGGCGAAAAAGCTGCGGATCGGCGGCTCCCCTTTTCTCGTAACGCGGCGGGTAGCCACGGAATCATATCCCTGCCAGATATATTCGAACATTTCCGGCAACAGGGAAGGCGGATCCTGCAGATCCACATCCATCATGACCACATAGTCTCCCCGCGACTTTTCCAGTCCGGCGAACATGGCGGCTTCTTTTCCGAAATTCCTGGAGAAGGAAATAATATGCACGCGCGGATCCTGCTCGATCAGCTTTTTCACTTCCCGCACAGTACCGTCTTTGGAACCGTCATCGATATACAACAGCTCCAGTTCTATTTCTTTTTCCTTGAAAAAAGGATCATTCTTCGTCAGTTCCCGGTAAAACAGGGCTACACTTTCCTCTTCATTATAACAGGGCACTATCACACTCAACAGGCTCATTACTGGTCTCCTTAGGCTTTGGTTATAAGATTCCGCATGACACTATTATACGTTTCTTCCCACATCATTTCAAGCCATTCTTCCCACATCGATAGAGTAAACTTACTGTCAGTTGGAGAGTCGCAGAAGATTCCCTGCTATGAACTTGCCCAGATCGTTTTCTCATA
>ENA-ORIC01000388-ORIC01000388.1-human-gut-metagenome-genome-assembly--contig:-NODE-388-length-57839-cov-4.498269_pt1 | contig 57839 bp, 47 predicted proteins | sample MGYA00243023_ERZ508732 | MGnify/ENA primary metagenome ERZ508732 (study PRJEB26277, sample SAMN04329767) | human gut metagenome | biome: human-associated habitat | host: Homo sapiens | place: USA... | reverse complement strand
GCTGATGCTTCTCACCGGAAAGTGGGATAAGGCTGGAGTTTACACGGTCGAGGAGTTCGATCCGGATCCGTACCTTGACGCTCTCTCGAAGTACGGTCTTCCGTTCAGCGAGACATTCTCACCGGTGACCGTCGACTGATGACAAGGGACAACCTCCGCACCCCGTGCTACGTGATCTCGGAGAGCGCGCTGAGACACAACGGGGAGATAATAAAGGGTCTGCGTGAGCGCACCGGGTGCCGTGTCCTGCTCGCCCAGAAGTGCTTTTCGAACTATGAGGTCTACGATATCCTCTCGGAGTATCTCGACGGCACGGAGGCGAGCGGGCTTTTTGAGGCGAAGCTAGGACATGAGAAGATGCCCGGTCGGGAGTGTCATGTCTTCTCCGCCGCGTACCGTTCTGACGAGTTCGATGAGATACTTGAATACGCCGATCATATAGTCTTCAACAGCCTGTCGGAGCTTGAGAGATACGGCGAGAGGGCAAAGGCGGCGGGAAAGAGCGTAGGTCTGCGCCTGAACCCGGAGTGCTCGACTCAGGACGGACATGAGATATATGATCCATGCGCGCCCGGAAGCCGTCTCGGGACAAGGCTTGACGAGTTCGCTTCTCTCTCTCCTGAAAAGTTCCGGAAGCTGTGCGGAATGCTCGACGGCGTACATTTCCACACCCTGTGCGAGCAGGACAGCGACGCGCTTGAGACTACTCTTGACGCTGTGGAGTCGCGTTTCGGTTTTCTCTTCGACCTTCCGGGGCTCCGGTGGATAAACTTCGGCGGCGGGCACCACATCACGCGGGATGGGTATGACATTCCGAGGCTTGAGAGGTGCATTGAACGGATGAAGAAACGCGGGCTCGAGGTATATCTCGAACCCGGAGAGGCTGTCGCGCTGAACGCCGGAGTGCTGATCTCGACCGTGCTTGATATCCGTCCCGCCGACAGAACCGGGATACCGACCGCGATAATCGACGCGAGCGCCGCCTGCCATATGCCGGACGTGATCGAGATGCCGTACAGACCGCCGCTTGATGGCGCTTCAGACGAGTTGCCGGTGAAGTTTAGAATCGGTTCCCAGACATGTCTCGCCGGGGACGTCATAGGCGTCTACGGCTTCGCGGAGCCGCTCAGGGTCGGCGACCGTCTGACTTTCGGCGACATGGCGATCTACACGATGGTTAAGACGCACACTTTCAACGGAATGCCGCTTCCGGATATAGTCATTGAACGTGAGAATGGCGTGTGCGAGGTTCTGAGACGGTTTGGATATGAAGATTTCTTTTCACGTCTGTGAATCGTATATTGCGATAAACGAGTAATAAAGCGGCTTCAAAAACCGTTATTATTTATTTAATCGGCAGTAAATCATGCTATCAGTTTGTATATAACGCATATATAAAAAAGGCTATTGACAATCCCGGAAATGTGTGTTATAATTTTAACACAAGATAAAAACCGGAATCACCCGGAGTAAAAGATTTGAAAGGAAGTCATACACTATGGCAAGATTCACTTTACCGAGAGACATTTACCACGGAAAGGACGCGCTTGACGCGCTGAAGACCTTCGAGGGCAAGAAGGCTATCGTATGTACGGGCGGCGGAAGCATGAAGAGATTCGGTTTCCTCGACAAGGTCGTGAACAACCTGAAGGAAGCGGGAATGGAAGTTCAGCTCTTCGAGGGCATCGAGCCTGACCCGTCTGTCGAGACGGTCATGCGCGGCGCGGACGCCATGCTTAAGTTCCAGCCTGACTGGATAGTCGCTATCGGCGGAGGTTCGCCTATCGACGCGGCGAAGGCAATGTGGATCAAGTACGAGTATCCGGAAGTCACCTTTGAGGATATGTGCAAGGTCTTCGGAATCCCGAAGCTCCGCAGAAAGGCTCATTTCTGCGCTATCTCCTCGACGTCCGGCACGGCTACCGAGGTCACGGCTTTCTCGATCATAACCGACTATTCGAAGGGCATCAAGTACCCGATCGCTGACTTCGAGATCACGCCGGATGTCGCGATTGTCGACCCCGAGCTCGCCGAGACCATGCCGCAGAAGCTCGTCGCTCATACCGGTATGGACGCCATGACGCACGCTATCGAGGCTTATGTCTCGACCGCTAACTGCGATTTCACCGATCCGCTCGCTCTGCACGCGATTGAGATGATTCAGCGCGACCTTGTGAAGTCCTACAACGGAGACATGACCGCCCGCGACAATATGCACAACGCGCAGTGCCTCGCCGGAATGGCGTTCTCGAACGCTCTGCTCGGTATCGTTCATTCGATGGCACATAAGACCGGCGCTGCTTTCGCGGACTACGGCGCACATATCATCCACGGAGCCGCGAACGCGATGTATCTCCCGAAGGTCATCGCTTTCAACGCGAAGGACGAGACCGCGAAGAAGCGTTACGCTTACATTGTCGACAGAATGGGAATCGCCGACAAGAGCGCGTCGGACGACGACAAGGTCAAGGCTCTCATCGCGTACCTGCGCGGCATGAACGACGAGCTGAAGATCCCGCACAGCATCAATCACTACGGCAAGGACAGCTACCCGACCGAGACCGGCTTTGTACCGGAGAACGTCTTCCTCGAGAGACTCCCGGAGATCGCGAAGAACGCCATCGCCGACGCCTGCACCGGCTCCAACCCGCGTCAGCCCTCGCAGGAGGAGATGGAGAAGCTGCTCAAGTGCTGCTACTATGACACTGAGGTTGACTTCTGATTGTCTGAATCTGAAAACAGCGTGAAGTGAACAGCGCCCCGACACGAGAGTGCCGGGGCGTTTTGTTTCATATCGTTCAGTTCTGTCTTGACTTTTGACGCTCTGAATGGTATAATAGAAGCTGAAAGAGATCAGTTTCCGAGCGCGGCGTATTCTTCAGTCAGCTTCTTCAGACCTTCGTTGACACTTGTCTCGATTTTCGCGTATTCTGACGCGATGTTGGTCTTTTTGTCCCTTATCATGTTGCGGAAGAGATACGGGAGATTTGAGAGCTCGCCGGAGTGAAGGATAGAGAAGTCGTACATACGTCCGTTCATGATGATGTCGAGCATCGCGACCGACTGCTCGTCGCGGGCGTATTTCGAGGTCAGCGCGACGTCATAGTACGCGGGGACGACCGAGAAGTGGTTCTCCCTCGTGAGCGCCTCGGTTACTCTGCCGACAAATTCGGTGTCCTGAACCGTCTTCGGCACAGACAGAAGCGAGTAGTTGTCCATCGAGTTTGAGTAGTAGTTTTTCTGATTTTCGTCGAACTTCGGGTACGGGAGGATGCCGTAATCGTCCTTCATCGCTCTCAGGGTGCTGAACGAGTTGTTTATCCATGTGGTCAGGAACGCGGTGTTTCCGTCCGCGAAGACCTTGATTTCCTCGCCGCCGCCGCTTGCCAGGTAGGTCTTGGTGTCGTAGTAGAGCGAGTAGACCTTCTCTATCGCGGTCTGTGTCTTTCCGAGGTCTATGCACGCGGCAGGTGAACCTTTGTCATCCTTTTTGATCAGCGGGATATCGAACGCCGCGGTCCACGCGTCGAGGTTTGTTACCTTGTCCGCCGCGAAGCCGTAGGAGTCGCCCTCGTCCGTCTTTCCGTCGCCGTTTATGTCCTGATACATATCCTTTGACAGGTCGATCAGCGTGTCTATAGTCCATTTTCCGTCAAGTACGGTCTGGTAGAGATCCGGGAACTGGTTAGCCTCGGCGATGCGCTGATTGAAGAACACCGCGTAGGACAGAAGAAGTGTGGTGATCGACAGGTCTCCGACCGCGACGAACTGGTTGCCGTTTATGTTGAACGCCTCGTTGGCGTCAGTGACCCACCATTCCTTCGAGAAGTCGACGACCGGGACGTTCTTCCATGAATAGTAGAAGCCCTGAAGCGCGGGCCCGCCCGCGAGCCATGTATAGACGGCGGTAAGGTCGTATACATCGTCGCCCGCCATAAGGTTCTTCGATATATCCGACACCTGAACCGTCTCGCTTTCGGACGGTACTGTCTTTATCTTTACGTTCAGATAATCCTCGACCTTGAGGTTGCGGTTGTAGACGGCGTCGTTGCAGACGTCCCCGTTCTCTTCCTCGACCCACATTTCGTCCTCGTATTTCTTGTTGACCGAGATATGGAAGTCACGTCCGCCGTAGTCTTTTTTCTCGAGGTCGTAGAGCGGGGATGTGGTTTCACCGGAGGTTGTTTCTGTGGACTGCTCCTGACCGTCCGTAATGTCATTGTTTCCGGATGGTGTGCTGCCGCAGGACGCGCTCGCCGTGAGTATGGCGGCAAGAAGAAGCATGGAGGTTGCGCGTTTCATGTTGATATTCATTTTTGTGTTCCTTTCCTTTATTTTTGTGTTCTGTCGTTCCGGCACAATATAGTATACAAAAATTATACCAGTTAAAAGCGCAAAAGTCAATGAATCAATCACGCCGGATATGAACTATTTGAAACAAATGAGGTGAGAAAAATAACAGACCCGAAATACGATGTGAATTTCTTTCCGGTAGTCGATCGCGAAAGGGAGCTCCCTGTATACGCAGTCGGAATCGGCGCCGGACATGAGCAGGAGGAGCTGACCATAGGAAACTGGATGGGTATCAATGTGCTCCATCTCCACATGACGGTCAGCGGCTGCGGCGTCATATACCACGAAGGAAAAAGATACATTCTTCCGATAGGCACGATGATGTACACGCCGCCAAAAGTCACGCCGCATATAGCGCCCGCTCCCGGCGGCTGGATTGACAACTGGGTTACAATATTTTTGGGGGATCTCAGTCCGGGAAGCAGCATACTCTCACTTGGCGACAAGCTGCGCATATTCCGCCCGGAGAACCCGAACGAGATAAACAGGATGTACGAGACGATCAACCGCGAGCTTACGTCCGGAACGCTTCACGGAAGGCTTATGGCGGCGGCAGAGGCTTACAGGATGATATGCGCGGTCATATCCTGCCTCGAGGAGAACAGCGATGAGAGCCTGACCGACAGCCTTGTCGTCTCTGACGCCGTGAACTACATACACGCGCACGTGAGCGAGAATATAACGCTCAGCGACCTATGTGCCGTCTGCCGCGGGATAAGCCCGCAGTACCTGTGCCGACTTTTTAAGCGCTACATGGAAATGCGCCCGGTCGAGTACATAAGGAAGGTCAGAATATCCCGCGCGAAGAAGCTCCTGTCAAACACTGATCTGCCCGTCCAGGAGGTAGCCGCGAGGTGCGGTTTCGAGAACGCGACATACTTCTACCGCTGCTGGAACAAGACGGAAAAAGAATCCCCCGCGGAGTACCGGCGGGGGCATAAGGGAATATTCGTGTGACTGAGGAAATCCGGTTTGTTCAGCGTATCCCTGAAATTTTCGCCGCGGTCTCGTTCCAGAAGACATCGAGCATTCCGATATATCCGGGTCTCCACGGCTTGTTTCTTCCGCAGTAGTGGATAACGGCGGAGTTCTCCCGCACCCAGTCCACGCTCATCTTATGGCTGGTGAGCAGGCGGAGCGCGAAGAGGCGCTCGGTCATGTTGTAGCGGTACGGGTCGAGCGGGAGGATGTCCTCGCCGTAAAGACCGCTTATTATGTCCTGATCCGGCAGGACGAGCGAGCGGCGGTGCTCCTCTATGAAGTCGTAGACGTCATCGACGTTCTGCTCCGCGCGGAGCTTCCGGAGGTTCATCAGCATGACTCCGGAGTTTATGTACGGGTCGGATTCGTCCATGTCGAGCCGCTTTTCGTTGACCTTCTGCATCAGCCGCCTGACGTGTGAGGCGGCGGCGAACATATAGCCGTCCATGTCGGTACTGTAAAGCCCGGCGATACTGCGGTTCACGATGAGGTCGGGGTCGAGGTAGAGTATGCGGTCGAGGGTTTCGGGCAGCAGCTTCGCCGCGAATATGCGGTAATAAATCTCGGTCGGATACCTCGAGGTCGTTGGAGCGTCGGCGAGAGAACGTATAAGCTCATTATCCGCGACATTCACGCGGATGATTTCACCGTTTTCCCCGAGAATCCGTCTCGCGCGGTCGAGCGCCTCGTCTCTCACCGATGTCTCGATCAGATATACACTGAAGAACTGTCCGGGCGTGCTGTCGGCAAGCGAGCGGAGCATGACCTCGAGGCAGGGAATATACGCCTCATTGAGTGTTACAAGTATATTCATAGGTTATCACACATGGTCAGCCGACTCGATGAAGAGCGGCAGTGGGAACCACGCGGCGGCGAGCGGGTTTGCGCGTCTCGCGGCGCTTGACAGGCTGAAGAAGAACGCTACCGCCTCAAGATGGTCGAGCGTCAGGTCGGTGTCTCTATCAATCGTGGTTATTTCAGGTGCGCCGTTCTTCACGTCAATCCTGAACTTTTCGGTCCCGGCGATGCCGTTCACGGTGACGCTGAGGGTTCCGTCGACAAGCCCGGCTGTCTTCGCCTTGAGCTTCATATACGCTCCGACTACCTTCGCGAAATGGAATATCGTGTAGTTCTGATCGTTGCCCATGCTGACGCCGTCCGCGATGCGCTCGGCGCGGTTCAGAAGGTCGGTCTCATAGAGCGGGAGGGTTATCGTGACGTTACCGCGCTTCGCTATGTAGTTCCGCACGACGTCGTCGAAGTCGCCGTTGTCGATGAGAGTCAGCTCGCAGAGGTCGCCGATGAAGTAACCGAGGAGCTTTTCGCCGTCGAGGACCGCATAGAGCTTTTTCGACCATGAGCGCGCGATATCGAGGAATTCGTCGTCCGGACGCTCGGCGTGGCATATCCTTTTTTGGTGCAGAGCGATTATATCGTCGAGGAGCGGTTCGTTCTCGCAGACCTCACGGAAATCCAGCTCACGGAGCGGGGAACCGCCGAAACAGTGACGTATCGACGTTCCGGTTATATAGTATTTAGCCACCGGAGAGGCGGACTCGTACGAGAAATACGCGTACCTCTGGCGCAGACCTCCGAGGTCGGACATATCGGCGCCGGACGCGATCATCTCGTCGACAGCCGTGTGCAGCAGCTCGCGCATATATCCCTTCGAGCGAGAGTACGGGTGAACGGCGACGTTCCCGATTCCCCACGACACTAACTTTTCGCCCATTATGTCGAATGTGCGCGGGAATACGCCGATCGCGGACTTGAGCTTGCCGTCGACCGTTACGACATAGTTGTTCTCACAGGGATGATACTCAGGTTTGTAGAGCTTTGGCAGGAGCTTAGGGAAGCCCTCGCTTGTGCCGTTCATTCCGAAGACATAGTTTATGAAGTCGATATAGTCGTCGAACATCTCCGCGCTCCCGCGGCCTTTGTATATTAAAGTTTCAGACATGGTATTCTTCTCACTTTCTTTTGGCTTGGCGGCGGCAACCCGACGCCTGTATATGCACATTATAGCATAACATTCCGCTCATGTCAAGTGATTCACGAAAACTTAACGCCGCGCGTTTTGTCACGTGACACGGCGTTCATTTGTCATAATATATTTGGTTGCCGAATATTAACAGACAACCGATTACGGGTGAGTTAAAATTATAACTTTGTTCACTACATTCCGCGCCGGATGTGGTATAATAAATGGTGAGAAAATTATGCTGTAAGGAATGATAAGTTTGCATATAACGAGCGGAGACATAGCGGCGCTGATACGGAGCCTGTCGAAAACGGCGGGAAAGCCGCACTTCACGTCCGCCGTGATAGCCGCCGCCGGAAGCGGCACGAGAATGGGAAGCGGACAGACGAAGCAGACGATGGAGCTCTGCGGAATGCCGGTGATAGCGCGCACACTGCTCGCCTTTGAGAGGTGCGGTGAGATAAACGAGATAGTGGTCGCCGCGAGGGCGGACGAGATCCCCATGTACGAGACCCTGAGGAAAAGCTACAATATAAATAAGCTCACCGCCGTCGTTGAGGGCGGGGACACGAGACAGGAATCGGTACTGCGCGGGTTTGAGAGGATATCGGACAAGGCTGAGTTCGTCGCGATACACGACGGCGCGAGATGCCTTGTGACACCGGAGATAATATCGTCTGTCGCGAGGGAGGCGTACAACTGGGGCGCCGCGACCGCCGCTTCCCACGCGAGCGATACGGTCAAGCGCGCGGATTTCAGGGGATTCATCGAGGAGACGGTAGACCGCTCTTCACTCTGGCTCGCCTCCACGCCGCAGATATTTGGGACTGACCTGTACCGCGCCGCCGCTTATACGGCAAAGGCGGAGGGCTTCTCCGCGACCGACGACAATATGCTCGCCGAGCGTGTCGGTTTCCCGGTGAAGCTCGTCGACTGCGGGACCGACAATATCAAGATAACGACGCCCGCCGATCTCGCTATAGCCGAGGTCATACTGCGCAGAACCGAGAAGAACAGCAAATAAAAAGCCGCCGCGGGCTTATCCACGGCGGACAGGAACAATGAGTCAGAACTCTTCGCGCTCGTTCTCTTCGGACTCTCTGCCGTCGGTGTTCTCGGAGTGGTTCTTGTGGCAGTTCTGTGCCTGCTGATTGCTCTGATAGCTGTTCGCACGATTGGTGTTCTGGTTCTGTGCCTTGTTCCGGTTCTGGCTCTGATTCTGGTTCTTCTCGTTTTTCATTGTGTAAACGCTCCTTGGTTTTATCTGATTGCGGGGACAGATTGCTTTCCGACCGCGAGAAAAGTATTGCCGGAAACGGGAGAATTATTCATGTGACAAAAAAGGGTGAAGGCTATGTACGAAGAAAAGACATACTACGACGATAGAACTATATGTGTAAGAAATTTCCGCCCGGATGACTCGGAGATCATCTGCGCCGGAGAGGTTGCTCAGGGGTGGGATCAGACAATAGACAAATACATCGATCGCCTGAGGGATCGCGATGAGGGAAAATGTATCTCGCTCGTCGCGGAGTATCAGGGAAACATCGCCGGATATATAAATGTATATCCCGACGCGCAGTTCGGCGCTTTCGCCGGGCGGGGACTTCCGGAGATAGTCGATTTCGGCGTTCTCGAAAAGTACAGGCGGCACGGTGTCGGAAAGGCTCTGATGGACGCCGCGGAGGATATCGCGAAGGAATACGCCGACACTGTGTATCTGGGCGTCGGACTGCACTCCGGATACGGGTCCGCGCAGAGAATGTATGCGAAAAGAGGATATATTCCGGACGGCTCGGGAGTATGGTACAAGGACCGCCCGGCGGAGCCATACGGCGTTTATCCGAACGACGACGAGCTTGTCATATATATGTCAAAGAAGCTTGTCTGATATACTATTGAAAGGACTTGAACAAAATGGAACTTTACCCGATGAGACTGCGTCCCGCCGTAAAAGAGATAATCTGGGGCGGGGACAAGCTGAAGAAAGAATACCACAAGACCGCGCCGTTTGAAAACATCGCGGAGAGCTGGGAGCTGACCGTCAGACCGGACGGCATGAACGTCATAGATAACGGCGTATACAAGGACATGACCCTCGGAGACTACCTTGAAAAGGGCGGATACGGACTTATAGGAAAGGGTTATAACGCCGACCGTTTCCCGCTGCTCATCAAATTCATCGACGCGAGGGATAAGCTGTCGATACAGGTTCACCCGTCCGACGACTACGCGCTGAAGAACGAGGGCGAGTTCGGGAAGACTGAGATGTGGTACATAGTCGGGGCGGACGAAGGCGCTGAGCTCGTTTTCGGTCTGAAGGAGGACTGCACGCGGGAGGAGTTTGAGCGCGCCGTCGCTGAGCACAGGATAGGCGGGACACTGCGGTATGTGAAGGTTCACGCGGGAGAGGTGTATTTCATCCCGTCCGGGCTCGTCCACGCGATCGGCGCTGGCATACTCATCTGCGAGATACAGCAGAACTCGAACATAACCTACCGCGTCTACGATTACGACCGCCCCGGAAAGGACGGTAAGCCGCGCGAGCTGCACGTAGAGAAGGCGAAGAAAGTCATAGTGAACTACACGCCGGAAGAGATAGAGAAGCTGCGTTTTTCAAAGGCCGACAGGCGTGATCCGGACCTTCTCGCCGCCTGCGACAAGTTCACCGTCAGAAAGTACGACATAAGCGGCGATAAACATATAAGCGTCGGTGAAGACAGCTTCGCGTCGCTGACATTTACAGATGGAGAGGGAATCATCCGCGCGGGCGGGAAAGATTATCCGTTTGTCAAGGGGGACACATATTATCTGTCCGCCGGGCTCGGAGAAGTGTCGCTCGTGTCGGAGAAAGCCGTCTGCATACGCGCCGGACTGTGAAGCCGGAATGAAAAATCAGGGAGACCGCCGGATGAATGGCAGTCTCCCTTTTGCCGCTTTACGTGTTTGTCAGATTCATACGGTTCCGGTCACGGTGAGAACCGCGACTCCGGGCGTCACCGTGTATTCACCGGTTCCCGCGTTCTGCGCGAAGGTCGCCGCCGGTACGGTTATTCTTCCGGGAACGGTCGCGAACGCTCCGGTCGCTGTGTCATACGTGTAATCGGTCGTCAGAGCGAGCGCGGTTCCATCAAGGGCGACCGCGATGTCATTCAGAACCGGGTCGAAGGTATCGGTTACGGTTATCCCGTCCGCCGCGACAGCCGCGATATTGCCGCTGTTCTGTATGACGAACGTATAGGTCACCTGTCCGTTCTCAACGACGGTTGACGGGCAGATCGCCTTGCTGATTGTGAGCCTCGGTTCCGCGGATACGTTCACGGTATCGGTTACGGTGATCGGGGTGATCCCGCCTCCGGACAGCTCCGCTGTGTTGACGATTTCGCTCTCCGCCGTGAGCGGAGCCGTGCCGTTGACTCTTGCCTCGTAGACTATGACCGCGTTGCCTCCCGCCGGTACGCTGATTCCTGTAACGGTCATTGGCGGACCGGCTGTGACTGTCGGCGCCGCCTGTTCGGTTCCTCCGATATAGTAGTGAAGAGAACCGTCCACATAGTCGAGCGGTACAAACGTCGACGTCCCGACCGTGTAGCTTCCGAGGTTGTCGGTAAGCGTGAGACCCGTGTATCCGGTCGTGCCGGAGTTGACCACGCTGACGATGTATGTGATTTTCCCGCCCGGCTCGTAGCTGTCGGTCACGGCTGTCTTCGACGCGGAAAGAACTTCCACGAGTTCTCCGGTGACGACATTCGAGGTCGTTGTGCCGCGGTTGTAGGACAGGGTCGCCTGATTGGTGAATGCTGCCATGATGCTTTCCTCCGTATTATCTGCCGTCATTCGACGGCGTTTTCGCGGTACAGAGAGTTTCTTTGTGCCGCACTTAAGTATATGACGGCGTGTCGAAATATGTCCGGGAGAGAGGGCATCGGGTTTTTAATGAATCAGCCGACAGACTGTGCTCCGGCGCCGTATACCTATATTTATATACGCTCCGGAACAGAAAAGAAAAATCGGGACGGTCACGCTCTGTGACCGCCCCTGTTTAATAGGATCGTATCAGTCCTCTATGGCCGCTTTCTTTTCGCAGGCCTTTCTGAACTGGGACACGTCGAACTTCGGAACTCTCTCATAGGTGTAGAGACCGTTTACCTCCTGCTCGATATCATAGAGCTGGGTGTAGCAGAAGCCCATGATCAGCGGGTTGTCGAGAAGGACATGGGTCAGGCGCGTGAAGCGGGTGACGAATTCTTCCTCGCCCTCGGGGTTCTTGCCGTAGCCCCAGCCGTCGGTTCCGTCGGTCTTCCAGCCGATTCCGCCGTACTCGCTTACAAATACCGGCTCGCCTTTCCATTTCTGTGTCATTGATGGTGTGCGGGTTGCGAGCCAGTCAAAGATCTCGCCCTCGGAGAGCTTCTCGTAGTGCTTTCTTAAGTTGTCGGGGTCCTGATCGTAGTCGTGAACGTCGTAGATGTCGGTCACGAAGTGGTATCCGCCGCTCGTGTCGATGACAGGGCGGGTGGGGTCGTACATCTTCGTCATGTTGTAAATCGTGGAGAGAAGCGTGTTCGTCCCGTCCTTCTGCATATACGACCATGTTTCGTTGAACGGGCACCAGCCGATGACCGACGGGTGATCGAAGTCGCGCGCTACTACCTCCATCCATTCGTTGAGGTATATCTCGGTTGCCTGAGCCGCTCCGCAGTCGAAGCCCCAGTTGCCCATCTCGTCCCAGACCATGTATCCGTGCCTGTCGGCGTGGTAGAGGAATCTCGCCTCGAAGACCTTCTGATGCAGTCTCGCGCCGTTGAAGCCGCACACCATCGAGAGCTCGATGTCCTTTTCGAGGTCGGCGTCGGTCGGAGCCGTGTAAATGCCGTCCGGATAGAAGCCTTGGTCAAGCACGAGGCGCTGGAACACAGACTTGCCGTTCAGTCTGAACTTCATGCCGTCGAGCGCGACGCTTCTGAGACCGAAATAGCTCTTCACCGTGTCTCCGCCGAAGGTAAGGACGAGGTCATACAGTCCGCCCTTTCCTATCTCCCAGAGATGCTTCTCGGTGAGCTTTATCGTCGCGGTGAAGCCTCCGCCGACGCAGTCGACCTCAGCCGAACCGGTCGGGACACCCTCATATGAGGACGCGATCGAGAGCTTTCCCTTTCCGACAGTTTCTCCGATGACAGTGAGGGTTCCGGCGTTTACGTCGGGGAAATACTTCGCGTATTTTATGTATTCCATAGGAAGAAACTCGAGCCAGACGGTCTGCCAGATTCCGGTCGTTCTCGTGTAGTCGCATCCGGCGGAGGCGAACTGACCGGACTGCTTGCCGCGCGGCTGTCTGCCGCTTCTTATGTCGTCGAGAGCCCAGACAAAAACGGTATTGTCGCCTTCCCTGACGAGCTTTGTGATATCAAGCGCGAAGGACGCGTAGCCGCCGAGGTGTGTCCCCGCGAGTTCGCCGTTTATATAGACATACGCCTTGTAGTCGACGGCGCCGAAATGCAGGAATATCCTGCCGTCAAGGCGCTCCTTCGATATCTCAAAGTGCCTGCGGTAGCAGACGGCGTCGATGAAGTCCTTGTACTCAATACCGGAGAGTCTGCTCTCCGGGCAGAACGGAACGAGAATTTCGAGCGGGAGCTTTTCCTCGCTCTTGTAAAGTCCGCGGTCACGCGCGGAGCGGCCGTGATCGAAGGCGAACTCCCATGTTCCGTTGAGGTTTTCCCACGAGGAGCGCTCCCATATCGGTTCGGGGTGTTCCGGGCGCGGTATCTGATTCATTGACATTATCGTGATTCCTTTCAGAAAAACCGGAAAATTTACATTCCGGTGGTTTATATAAGTATATTATACTGCTATAATATTATCATGTAAATTGATAAAACAGGCAAAGAGGTTAAGAAAACAAGCATGAGAGAGGATATATACTATGTAGGAAGCCCGAGCGGGGACACGCCGTTCAGGATATGCATCGCCGGGATATCCTACTGCGACGGAAGCTATCGCATAAGACGGACCGACTCGGACGTCATGAGTATCGAATACATCTACGACGGCTCCGGAACTGTAGAGTACGGAGGGCATACATATCACCCGGAAAAGGACGACGTCTACATGGTTCTCCAGGGCAGGGATCAGGTCTACTATTCAGACGAGAAGACGCCGTGGAAGAAGATATGGTTCAACGCCTCCGGAGTGCTCATAAACGCGCTGACCGACGCCTACGGGCTGACTGACGCGTGCCTCTTCCGCGCGACCGGCGCGGCGAAGTATTTCGAGCGGATGCTGGAGCTGTGCGCGTCCGGCCTTCCCGCCGACACTATAAACGATAAGGGCGCCGTGATTTTCCACGAGCTTCTGACCTTTCTGAAAAACAGCGGCGGTGAGCCGGACGCCGGTATTGTCCCTGACGCCGTCAGGATGAAGGAATACATTGACGCGCACTTATCTGAGGAAGTGTCGATAGATCTGCTCGCCGCGCTGATATACAAGAGCCCGTCGCAGGCTTCAAGGATATTCAGACAGACCTTCGGGCGCACGCCGTACGGATATCTGACTCACCAGCGCTTTTCACTGGCAAAAACAATGCTTCTCGGTACGAATATGCTCGTGAAGGAGATAGCCTACAGCGTCGGGTTCCGGGATGAGCACTATTTTTCCTATGTGTTCGGGAAGAAGTTCGGGGAGACACCGTCCGCGTTCCGCGGAGGGAAATAAACAGTGACCGTCGGGGTGAAACCCGGCGGTCACTTATTTTAGGGATACACTGAATAAATCGGGTTTTCGCAGAAAAAAGGCTTGGATTTGTGGGCTTTTTTCTGCGAAAACAACCTTAAATCAGTGTTTCCTTAGTCAGTCCGTGTAGGTGTATACCTCGCCCGACTCTATGTATTCGGTCGGGATTTCCGGCAGCTTTTCCTTCAGGATGTCCGCGACGAGGCGCATTCCGTCGCGCTCGGAGCCGAGATGACCGAGGACGAGAAGAGCCTTTTTGTGTCCCATCTGTGCCGCCTGTCTCACCCATTCGGCGAGAGCCCACTCGCAGACCTCTCCGGTCATCACGACCTCGCAGTCGTCGCTTCGTAACTCCTGCTCGATGCCGCCCGGGGTGCCGAACATACCGGTGATCTTCGTGCACGGGGAATCCGCGGCTCCGGCGATGCGGATGTGCTTTATCCCGACGTTCTTCTCGATATGCGCGGCGAGCTCACGGGGGGTCATCGGGGTGTTCAATCTGATTCTCACTTTGTCGAACCTTCCAATGTACTCGACCTCTCCGTCGAGCTTCATGTATTTTATCTCACCCTCGCAGATCATATCCTTCGGCGCCCTGTGCGGGTAGTCGTGATAACGGTAGATTGTTATCCCGGACTCCTCGATGAGACGGCGCTTCTCGACCTCGAACGGCTCGTCCGAGTGCTCGTCCCAGTGGTTGAAGTATGTGGGCTCGTGAACGACCAGAAGTTGTGCTCCGGTCTCCTTCGCTTTTCTGACGACATCCGGGGTCGCGAACATCGAGACGGCGATCTTTGTCACCTCCGCGTCCGGGGAGCCGGATTTTATCGTGTCGCAGGTCTTCTCGAGTCTGCCGCACTCTCCGAGGTCGAAGAGAAGGTCCATTATCTGTTGTGCTTTCATTTTGGGATTCCTTTCGTTTGTTTTTATATTTTGCGGGATCATGTGTCAATCTTTTTATTTTCATGCTGATCAGACGCTTTGTTCCTGTTTCTGAACTCGGTCGGGGTACAGCCCTTTTCACGGCGGAAATCGCGCAGGAAGCTCCGCATACTGCCGAAACCCGATTGCATGGCGGCGACCTCTACAGTCGCGTCCTCATCATTCAGCAGGATGCGCGCCGCCTCGTTTACCCGCAGACGGGATATGTATTCTCCGACGCTCATCCCCATCACCTCGCGGAACTCAGAGGAGAGCCGCTGCTGGTTCACGATAAGAGCCTTAGCGATACCGGCGACAGTCAGCTCATCCCGGAAATTCGAGGTGATATACTCGATTGCGCCGACAACGTGAATGGTGCTGCGCGGCTTTGGCTTCAGACCGCACTTTGCCAGCACGAGACTCATCAGCAGCAGGACGGTATGGTTTATCGCGCTATCGAGCCGCTCCGGTAAATTGTCTAAAAACGCGAACGGCGCGTCGGCGTCACGCGGGCGGTCAGCTCCGCCGATATCCCGAAGAAGCCGGAAAACGCGCAGTATGCTCCCGCCCGGGTCGTCAAAATACGGTTCCGCGAATGAGTTGCCGTCGAGAATTTCACTGTATTCGAGGATGTATCTTCTCGGAATCATCACTATGATCGAATCGAACGTTCTGTCCGTTATCGTTGAATCGACCGAATGCGGGATATAGCTTGATATCGCCATTACCTGATTTTCGCCGATCTCGTATGATTTTCCGGAGCTTGTGAAACGCATATGACCTTTGATCACATATATGAGTTCTATGCAGTCGTGAATGTGTACGTTGATATTATGGTAGCACGCCGCCGCGCAGAAAAACTGCTCATGAATATCCCATATTTTGTCGTAGAACATACACTCACTCTCCATTTTGAATTTTGTCGCTCGATATTTGAATTCTGCTATTTCAATTATAACACACTTCGGGTATAATATCAAGTACTAACGCATTTTTTAACGAAAATGAGTTAATCATATGAAAACAAAACGGATTATATCGCTTCTTCTCGCGTAGCTTCTCATCTCAGCGTCGGCGTGCGGGTCGGAAGCACCCGAAAAAGATAACGGCACCGATACGACCGCTGAGGAGACTACAGAAAAGCCCGAGTATGAGTTTCCGGAGCTCAACTGCGGCGGCGATAAATTCACTATTCTCAACACAGGATGGGTCTGGAGCATGTATACCTTCATCGACTTCGAGACCCAGACCGGTGATTCGCTTGACGACGCCGTCTATGAGCGCAACCGCAGGATCGAGGAACTTTTCAATGTGAAGTTCGACGTGCGCGAAGCGGCTATAGACGATTTCGCGGGTCTCGTCCGCACGTCGGTCATGGCGGGGGATCAGTCTTATGACGCGGCTTACATAAAGGGCGATCATCTTAATGGAATCATCACCGACGGCTGTGTTCTCGATCTCACGGATGTCGACGGACTCAACCTCGACAAACCCTGGTGGAATCAGAACGTGCGGAATTCCTGCAAGCTCGGCAAGGACGGGGCGCTCTATTTCGCTGTGAGCGACTTGTCGCTGACCGCTTTTGACCTCACCTGGTGCCTTATGTTCAATGAAACCAAGCTGGAGAAGCTGAACCTTGACAAACCCTATGACCTCGTGAGAAGCGGAAAATGGACGCTCGACAAATTCCATGAGTGATTCTGCGACAAGTTCGCCGCTCTGACGAAAACCCGCGGTGAGTATATTGAGGCAAACAGCGGCGATAATAACTATGAGAAGATATTCAAATCCGGCCGTGCTCTGTTTGTCGGTTGTGGTATCTGAGCATGAAGAATGTCCTTCCGATCTATTACAACGTAAGGGTCTCGCAGAAAGGGCTTCGCAACGACGATTCGATAGAGATGCTCGGAATTATCCGCGACGCCAGATATTTTGAGCCGAGCCTTGTTTACGGCTGGACGACGAACCTTTACAACTCGCTGAGCGGACAGCTTGTGACCGGAAACGGAAATGTCGCATCGCTTATTGCGTCAAACAAGAACAAGATCGCCGAGAAGATCGCCGCGACAATGGAGCTTGTGAAGTGATCGTCAGGATCATTTGCGGATGAAAAATCGTTGATTATTTGGATTTTGCCACTATATATTTCAATTTTGCTATTTACACTATAACACTTATTTGTTATAATATCAGATACCCCAATACAAAAAGGAGATAAAACAGGATGAAATTCAGAAAATCAATAAGCGTCATTCTTCTCGCGGCGATACTGTGCTCGACCGCGGCCTGCGCGGATTCCGGAGAAAAGCCGGAAGATACGACCGGCTCGTCCACGTCCGCAGGTGATACTGAGACTGCAATCGGGACGGAAACGGGTCGTGAGTCGGTCAGCGACGACCTTCCGACTGTCGATTACGGCGGAGCGGAGTTCACGATATTGGACCGCACGAAATATGTCTATGAATTCACCGCGGAGGAGGAAAACGGCGATATCCTCAACGACGCCGTCCACGAGCGCAACCGCAAGGTGGAGGACCGCTTCAACGTAAAGATCGGTACATATACGATGGACTGCGACTGGGGCAGCAGCGCGAAGCAGTTCAACAATACCCTCAGAGCGTCGATACAGGCCGGCGACAGCGCGTTTGACCTTGTCGCGGCTTACGCGGCGGCGATCCCGGGTGTCGTATCCGACGGAATATTCATGAACTGGAACGACCTCAAGTACAACGATTTCTCGAAGCCGTGGTGGTCGAAGACGGTCGCGGACGAGCTGACGATCAACGGCAAGGCGTTCATGATGACAGGAGACCTGTCGCTCTCGCTCTGGAAGGAGATGTTCTGCTTCTACTTCAACAAGCGTCTCGCCGACAATTATAATCTCGGAGACATATACGGCCTCGTGAAGAACGGCGAATGGACGCTCGATAAGCTCGCGGAGCTGACAAAAGGAATATACGAGGACGTCGACGGCGATGGAACCGCAAGCTTTGGGGACATATACGGATTCCTTCTCGGTTATGACACTGTCATTGACACCTTCAAGGAAGCGTTTGAGGTCAATGTCACCGAAAAGGACAAAGATGGTTTCCCGAAGATCGTGTTCAACAGCGACCGTGCCGTTGAGGTCGTCGAAAAGCTCAACAGCTACGTACACTCCGGAGACTCGGTCTTCTTCCCGCAGGACGGCAGTGATGAGGTGCGCATGAAGCTCATGAATATGTTCTCGAGCGGTCTTGGAGTGTTTTACGCCCAGACTCTCGGTATCTCCGAGGATCTGCGCTCGATGGACGACGATTTCGGCATAATCCCGTATCCGAAATACGACACGACTCAGGATACATATCATTCCACCGCGAGGGACAATTTCTCGATGTTTGTTGTTCCGGTCGACGTGAAGGATCCCGACATGACGTCTGTCATCACCGAGGCGCTCTGCGCGGAGAGCTACAAGATAGTGGTCCCGACCTTCTACGACAAGGCGCTGAAGACAAAGGCGGCGAGAGACGACGATTCGGCTGAGATGATCGATATGATCCGCGACGGACTTGTGTTTGACTGGGGCTATCTGCATTCCGATACGCTCGGCGGCGTCGGTCACATTTTTGTCGGTCTGATCAGGAACAACAGCAACAACGTCATGTCCGAGTACGCGAAGATGCAGGACAAGTACGCGGCAAACCTCGAAAAGGTTCTCGAGGTATACAGGTAAGAGAACAGCTTTCGTTTTTCAAACCTTTTCTGTCGGAAATACGGTTTACATCGGCGGGACACAATGATATAATTATACCGTGTACACTGTTGCACGGTATAATTTTTTGGTGAAAGTGAGCAGATACAATGACAAGAGAAGAATATATGCTGAAACCGTTCCGCGATAACGAGGACATAATAAAGGAACGCACCGCCGCCGGAATCGAGAACGCACGCAAGGGCTTCGCGACGGTGAGGGTCGTTGACGCTGACGGCAAGCCTGTTCCCGGCGCGAAGATCAGTGTGAGACAGAAAACGCACGACTTCGGGTACGGCGCCAACATCTTCATGCTCGACGAGTTCGAGACGGAAGAGAAGAACGCCGAGTACCGCCGGGTCTTTCGGGAGTATTTCAACATGGCGACTGTCCCGTTCTACTGGGATACGCTCGAGCCGGACGAGGGGCATCCGCGCTTCGCGAAGGACTCGAAGAAGGTCTACCGCCGTCCCGCGCCGGATCTCTGTCTTGAATACTGCGAGGAGAACGGCATCCGTCCGAAGGCGCACTGCCTGAACTACGACCATTTCGTCCCCGCGTGGCTGAAGAAATACACCGCCGCGGAGCAGTGGATGAAGCTCGAGGAGAGATACAGGCTCTGCGCAGAGAGATACGCCGCCCGCATAAAAGGCTGGGAAGTCACGAACGAGCTCTGGTGGCAGGAAGCGCAGACGAAGATGTACTTCGACCCCGAGTTCATGGAGCGTTCGTTCAGAATGGCGGAGCGTGTCTTCCCGCAGAACGAGCTCATCGCGAACGAGGGCGGGGAACCGTTCCGCGGATACTTCCATCACAACCGCGACAGATACTATATGCAGATTGAGCGTGCGAAACTGAAGGGAGCGCGGATAGACACGATAGGTTTCCAGTATCATGTCTGGTCTGATCCGACAAACGAAGCTGGCATCGTCGCGCGGCAGTTCGACCCTGTCAATATGTTCCGTGTGTTTGATACCTTCGACACCTTCGGCTGCCCGTACCAGATGACCGAGGTGACCTTCCCGTGCCATGATAACACGAGCCGCGAGGCGGAGGACATTCAGGCGGAGGTTCTGAAGAATCTTTACACAATCTGGTTCGGAGTTACGAACATGGAGGCGGTCATCTACTGGAACCTCGTCGACGGTTACGCGTTCAACGCCGAGCCGGGCGATTTCACAAACGGTGAGAACAAACTCGCCGGAGGTCTGATGCGCTTCGACATGACGCCAAAGCCCGCGCTCGGAGTTCTTAAAAAGCTCTTCACCGAGGAATGGCACACCGAGAAGGACATCGTCGCGGACGACGGAGGCAGAGCGCGCTTCAAGGGCTTCTATGGCAATTATGATATCACTGTCCACGCGGACGGAAGGGAAATCACGGTTCCGGCGCACCTTGAGAAATATACGGGAAATCCACTCGTATTCACGGTGAAGATCTGAACCCTGACCTGAATATCGTCACGTATGGCTGAAATATAAAAAACGGAGACCGACGCGTCAATTCCTGACCGCGCGGTCTCCATCATTCTTTTCTTTTTCTTTTTTTCTTTTTTGGGGATTATCAGTTTTTTGCTTCCCAGCCGGCGTAGAGAGTCATATCGCCTGTCGGTGTATCCTTATCGAAATCCCAGCGCACCGTGCACGCGGAGTCGCTGTACCAGCCCGTGAAGGTCGAGCCTTCCCTGACCGGAGTCTCCGGCTCGGCGATGGTCTCGCCGTACTTTCCGACGACCGACGCGACTCTCGAGCCGCCATCGGTATCGAAGGTTATCGTGAAGCCGTTATGAGTCACAACGAACGCCAGCACCACTATCAGCGCGGCGAGCCCGACCGCTATAACGATGTTTATCGTCTTCACCGAGACGTTCACGCGGCTGTAGAGACCGCCGTTCGGCTTCGGGGCGTTCTTTTCGGTGTCTGTCGTGCCCATGAGCTTCAGTTCCCTTCTTTTCTTTGTCTTTTCTTCTTTTTTCTTTGTCAGGAGGATCCCGCGGCTTCGCTGTTATTCGGGGGAACGAAGCCGCGGATGGGGTTTACATAATCTTTTTCCGGTGTCCTTATTACTTGCGCACGAGATACTTTCTCATATCGATAGCGCAGGCGAGGAGGATTATCAGACCTTTGATTATGTACAGCATATTCTGCGATACAGAAAGAAAGGTGAGACCGGTGAATATTATCTGGAGCAGCAGCACGCCGACGACGATACCGCTGATCTTTCCGGTGCCTCCGACGAAGGAGACGCCGCCGATGACGCACGCCGCGATGGCGTCGCTCTCGTAGTTGAGTCCGGTGTTAGCCGAGCAGGAAGCGATTCTCGCGCCCTCGATGAAGCCGGTGATGCCGTACATGACACCCGCGAGGATGAACACGCCGACGATTGTCCAGAAGACGTTGACGCCCGAGACGTTCGCCGCGTCCTCGTTCGAGCCGACCGCGAACATATTCTTGCCGAACGTGGTCTTGTTCCATACGACCCACATGATCGCCGTCAGGATGATAGCGTAGAGCACATACTTCGGAACAGCCACGCCGCCGATTGTGAAGAGCGTACCTTTCACGAAGTTGAGGTAGCCGTCGTCAAGACCGGAAAGAGTCTGACCGTTGTTGCCGCCTATCGTGAGGTAAAGAAGGACAGTACCGAACACGATGAGCTGAGTCGAAAGGGTGACGATGAACGGATGGAGCTTGAACTTAGCGACAAAGAATCCGTTTACAAGTCCGACAATCGCGCCGACCGCGATGACCGCGAGGAGCACGAGCCAGAGCGGCATGACGCCGATGCCCTTGAACATCTTGCTCGAATAGCTTGCCACCTGGAGCAGGGAAGCTGCGATGCAGGCTGTCAGACCCACACAGCGTCCTGCCGAAATATCAGTACCCGTAAGAACTATACATCCGGCGATTCCGAGCGCTATAGGCAGCTTTGCCGCCGTCAGCGATATGATATTAATTATTGACGAAAGCGAAAGAAATTTAGGCTGAAGTATCGCGATCACTATTACCGCGAGAAGGATGACAATGACCATAGCGTTGTTGAAGAACGCGTCTGAAGCGCGGCGGAGCTTGTCGTGCTTCGGCAGCTCGCGGAACTCCTTCATGCCGGTCTTGAATTTGTCAATCCTCGCTGTTATTATGTTTGCCATTTTGAGGTCTCCTCCTATCAAACGTACTTGGCGGCGAGCGCCATGATCTCTTCCTGGTTGGTCGTTTTAGCGTCTACCTGACCGGCGAGTCTTCCGCCGGACATGACGAGTATCCTGTCGCACACGCCGAGCAGCTCGGGCATCTCGCTCGATACCATTATGACCGTGCGTCCCTCGTTCGCGAGGTTCAGGATGAGCTGGTATATCTCGTACTTTGCGCCGACGTCTATACCGCGCGTCGGTTCGTCGAGCAGAAGCACTGTCGGGTCGGTGAGCAGCCAGCGTCCTAAAATGACCTTCTGCTGATTACCGCCTGAAAGCGAGCGGATCTTTGTCTCCTGAGTCGGCGTCTTGACGTGCATGGATTCTATACACCACTTCGTCGCGTCGACCATCTTCTTCTGACTGAGGAAGGGACCTGTCTTGTCCTTCTTAAGACTCGAGATGACCGTGTTCTCACGTATGTTCAGAATTCCGAAGATTCCGGTCGCGCGCCGCTCCTCAGTGAGAAGGGCGAAGCCGTTCTTTATCGAGTCACCGGGGTTCGAGTTCTTTATCTTCTTGCCGTTCAGCCATATCTCGCCGCTTCTGCGGGTCGCCACTCCGAACAGCGTCTCGAGTACCTCGGTTCTTCCGGAACCGTCGAGTCCGGCGATGCCGAGCACCTCTCCGCGTCTCGCCTCAAATGAGACATCCCTCAGCGCCGAGTATTCTCCGGAAAGATTGTCAACCTTCAGAAGAACGTCGCCGATCTTGTTCGTCTTCGGCGGGTAGCGGTTGGTGAGCTCGCGTCCGACCATCAGCTTGATGATCTCGTTCATGGTGAGCTCCTTCGCGGGCTTCGTCGCGATCCATTTGCCGTCTCTCATGACCGTCACGTCGTCCGAGATGCGGAGTATCTCTTCCATCTTGTGTGAGATATAGATGATACCGCATCCGCGGTCGCGCAGCATATTTATTATCTTGAAGAGGTGTTCGACCTCCTCCTCAGTCAGTGAGGACGTCGGCTCGTCGAATACGATGACCTTCGCGTTGAAGGATACCGCCTTCGCGATCTCGACCATCTGACGCTGCGATACCGGCATCTTGCTCATCACAGTGCGGGGATCGACGTTAATTTCAAGCTCATCAAAGAGCTTTTTCGTCGCGTCGTACATCTTTTTCTCGCTGGTAAGAGGTATTCCGGTCGCTATTTTCGGGAAGCGTCCGAGCCACATATTGTCCATGACATTGCGCTTGAGCGCCTGGTTGAGCTCCTGGTGCACCATCGCGACTCCGTGCTCGAGTGCTTCCTTCGAGTTCCTGAAGCTTACCTCCTGTCCCTCGAGGAATATCCTGCCGCCGTCCTTTGAGTAAACGCCGAACAGGCACTTCATCAGGGTGGATTTACCGGCTCCGTTTTCGCCCATCAGAGCGTGCACCGTTCCGGCGCGCACCGTGAGGGACACATTGTCGAGAGCCTTGACTCCCGGGAACTCCTTGCAGATGTTCTCCATCTGAAGAAGCGCGGGCTTCGTGCTCATATCTGTAGTCTGTTCCGTCCGATTCTGATCCATACGGATATCTCCTTTCTGTCGTCATTTGAGGACCGCCGCGCGGCGGCGGTCCTTATGATTCTTTACTGAGTCTTATCAGCCGAGGTATGCGGCATACGGAATGTTGACTCTCCATGTGCCGACGACGTTCGCGCTGTCGACACCATCGAACATCGACTTGCCGTCAATGAAGTTGTTCGTGATGGTGACGAGGACATTCGCCATGCCGTCGCCGTCCTGCTTGATGGTACCAACCATCGAGCCGTTCTTTATAGCGTCCTGAGCCGCCGGGGTAGCGTCGACTCCGAAGACCGGAATGACTGTGCCGCCGTTGTTGTAGCCTGCCGCCTGAAGAGCGGAGATCGCGCCGAGAGCCATCTCATCGTTGTTCGCGATGACAAGCTCGACCATGTTCTTGTTGCTCTCGCTGAACTGAGCGAGGATGGTGCTCATGTAGTTGGTAGCTGCCGCGGAGGACCAGAGACCGTCCTGGTCGACGAGGTACTTACTGGAGTTGGAAGCGTCGTAGAACTCGAGCTCGGGCTTGCCTGCCGCGGTGAGGATCTTGTTGGCGTCCTCAACTGCGTACTGGGTTCTCGCGATAGCCTCGAGGTTGCCCTCCTGACCTTTGAACATTACGTAGGTGATCTTGCCGTCGCCGTTGAGATCGACCTTGTCGTAGTTCTCGAGGAGGTAGTTGCCGATCATTTCGCCCTGCATATGACCTGCCATCTCATAGTCGGTTCCGACGAAAGCGCACTTGTCATAGCTGGAGACGACCGACTCATCAACCGAACGGTTGAAGAAGATGACCGGGATGTTCGCGTTCTTAGCGAGGTTGACGATGTTCTGAGCGGCGTCGTTCGAGCCGGTGTCGACGACGTTGACGATGAGAACCGACGCGCCCTTGGTTATAGCGGTCTGAACCTGCTCGGTCTGGGTTGTCTGGTTGCCGTTGGCGTCATAGTCCTGGAAGGAGTAGCCCGCGCTCTTGAGGAGGTTGTCCATCGCGGTACGGACGGTGGAGATGTAGGTGTCGCTGAAGGTGTAGTAGAAGACTGCTACGTCCCCCTTAGACGAATCGCTTCCGCAGGATACCATCGCGAAAGCTCCGGTGACGATCATGAGGACCGCCAGCATTACTGACAGGATCTTCTTTTTCATGGTGTGATTTCCTTTCTCATTTTGCCTCCGTGGGGTGTCCGCGGAGGAATTCCTTTTTCGGAAGTCTTTGCTTCCCTTGTTGTGTAAATATTATACCGCATCCGGGTAAAAATTGAAATAGAATAAACTACTCCGAATGTTCAAAATTCTATTCTCGACTCTTTAGTGTAAAAAATCATACCATTGAGCAAAAAATTCAAACACGGATATTGTTATCTGACGAAAAATGTGATATAATTTATTATAGGATGAAGCCGACGCCGCACGGCGGGCTTTCTGTATGTTTATTATTTACCGGAGGATGACAATGTATACAGCCCTTGTGGTCGACGATGAGCAGGAACTCAGGCAGGCGATAATCGAGAGCGTCGACTGGGAAAAGGCGGGATTCCGCGTGGTCGGGGACGCCGGAAACGGAATCGACGCGCTCGAGCTCGCGGAAAAGCTCGAGCCTGACCTTATCCTCACAGATATAAAAATGCCGATGATGACCGGTCTTGAGCTCGCAAAGCAGGTGCGCGAGCTTCGCCCGGCGACTCAGGTCGTGATACTCAGCGGCTACGACGATTTCGGCTACGCCAAGGCGGCGATCGAATATAATATAATAGGATATCTGCTGAAGCCGATATCCGCCGCGGAGCTCTCCGCCGAGCTTGAGAACATCCGCCAGAAAATGGACAAGTACTTCGCGAAGATGCGCGGGGCGGAGTCGGACGAGCTGTCCGCGAAGAGGCTCGAGATCACCGAGTTCCTTCTCCCGATCCTTCTCGGAAACGGCGAGGATTCGCCGAGTGAGGAGGTGCTGAGACGCCGCGCCGCGGAGCTCGGACTGTTCACGCCGGACGCTTCGTGCAGTTACGCCGTCATAGCGGCGAAATTCAAGGACGCGGACCTTGTCACCTGCACCGGACCAAGCCATATTGATTTTGTCAACAATATTCTTCGCGGGTACCTCGCGGCGGAGAGCTTTCTCGTCAACGGAAGGATCATCTCGCTTGTCAGGAGCGACTCGGACAACCTCGGAGACGCGCTGAGACTGCCCTCGCGTGAGCTTGTCCAGAACGCCGGCAGAATGCTCGGTGAGACCTGCACGATCGGTATCAGCCGGACCTTCGATAAGCTCTCGAAATGCGGCGGCGCGTACTTCGAGGCGATCACGGCGAGACGATACACGGTCGACGGCGGAGGTCCCATCCGTTTCATCACCGACCAGGAGCACTCGAGCGCGGACGAATTCGAGACGGTCGAAAAATCCGTCTATAAGCTTGAACAGCTGCTCAAGGTCGGAAGCCCGGACGAGTTGTCGTCCTTTCTCGCGGCTCTCATCGGTTCGAACCGGCACGGGCTCAATTATCTCGTGATACAGATACTCGCGACCGTATACCGTACTGTCAGCGCCGTGTCCGACAACGAGGCTCTGTCAGAGCTTATGCGCGGGAACCCGGTCTACAGCCGTGCCGCCCTCTACGACAGCGAGCCGAACGTCCAGAACGACCTGAAGAACCTCTGCATGAGCGCGAGAGGGATCATTTCGCGGTATCAGAAGGAAAACACGGAGCTTCTCTGCGACAATGTCGTGCAGATAATTGACTCGGAATACCAGAACGAGTCCCTGTCGCTAACGGACATAAGCGAGAGACTGTATGTCAGCCCGAACTATTTAAGCTCGCTTATCAAGAAGTACCGCAAGGTGAATTTCACGACCCTGCTGACCGAGAGGCGGATGAAGGCGGCGGCGGATATGCTGCTCTGCACGCAGATGAAGATACTCGAGATAGCCGAGAAGTGTGGCTACAGCGACCAGCATTATTTCAGCTATTGTTTCAAGAAATATTACGGTACGACGCCGATGAAGATGCGCGAGACCGGGAGAGGTACACAGATGTCGAGCTGAATCACAAACGTATGAGAGGTGAAGAGTCATGGATACAAATGAGTACAGCACGAAAAAAATGCGGCTCGCGACCCTGACCGCCGTCGCGATAATCATTACGGTCGCCGCCGTGGTCGCCGTCAGTATAATTCCGTTCGTAAGCATATACAGCAGCACCGTGGAGTCGGACGCCGGGATGGCGCTCGAGCAGTCGGCGAGACAGACGACGATGGCTCTCGGGAACCTTATCGACGGAATGGAGGGCAGACTGCTGAACATATGCAGAGAGGTCAGGAAGAGCGAGGACATCACTGATCTTGACGACAGACTGTCCGTCGCGGCGCGGCTCGAGGAGTCGATCGAGGCGATATGTGTTTACGACATGGAGGGGAATACGCTTTCTGTCGGAGGCTCCGGGCATGAACTCAAGGATCAGTCGTCGATAAATCTTTCGTATGACGGAGAGCTTTTTGGGAGCGCTGAGAACTTTGCCATATCCCTTCCGCACGTCCAGACGCTGTTCCGCGAGTACTACCCGTGGGTCGTGACGATAGCGCGGCGTGAGGAAGGCGCGCTTAACGGCGAGGACGTGTATGTCGCGATAGATTTCAGGTTCTCGGATATCTCCGGGTATGTCGACAATATAGGCATAGGCGCGCACGGCTATTGTTTCATAATTGACGCCGACGGAAATCTCGTATATCACCCGCGCCAGCAGATGCTCTACTCCGGACTTATAAAAGAGGAAGTGACGAGGCTCACCGGCATGGACGACGGCACGGTGCGCGACGGGAACGTGATGCGCACGATACTGACGCTCGACAGCACCGGATGGAGGGTCATAGGCGTCAGCTATCTTGACGAGGTGAACGCGACGCGGGACAGGACACTTTCGAGCGTTCTGCTGACGACGCTTCTCTGCTGCGCCGGGGTCGCGGTGCTGATCGCCGTGATCTTCTCGCAGATAATAACGAAGCCGGTGAAATCGCTGATCGGCGCTATGCGTGGATTCGAGGAGCACCCGGAGAATTACCGCTACTCCCCGGCGCCGATACACATTGCCGAGTTACAGCTCATTTCCGACTCCTTCGGTCAGATGGCGTGGATTGTCCAGTCGCTGATGGAGAAGATAAGGAACGAGGAGGCTCTTCTCAGGAAAACCGAGCTGAAGGCGCTTCAGGCGCAGATCAACCCGCATTTTCTCTACAACACGCTCGACTCGATACAGTGGATGTGCGAGCGCGGAAAGAACGAGAGCGCGGTCAGAATGGTCGGAGCGCTCGGCAAGCTGTTCAGGATAAGCATAAGCCGCGGGCACGAGCTGATCCCGATAAGGGACGAGCTGAAGCACGTCGAGAGCTATCTGATAATCCAGAAGTACCGCTACAGCGACCGCTTTGAGTACACTTTCGACGTCGACGAGAGCCTCGGCGGATATCTGTGCAGCAAGATAACTCTTCAGCCGCTCGTCGAGAACGCTATCTATCACGGAATAGAGCCGCTGATCGACGACGGCGAGATCATCATATCTGTAAAACCGGACGGAGACGACATACTCATGACGGTCAGCGACAACGGCGTCGGCATGACGGCGGAGCAGGTCGAGGGACTGCTGAAAAAAGAGCGCAGCGACTCGAGCGGCATCGGGATCAAGAATGTGAGCGACCGGATAAAGATATACTTCGGCGACAGCTACGGAGTCAAGGTCGAGAGCGAGCCGGACGTCGGGACGAAGATAACGGTCAGAATACCGAAGATAACAAAAGAGCCGGATTGAGAGGAATTTTCAGTATGAGATTCAGGATAATAATTCTGGTAGTTGTAATGATAACCTGCGGCGCGATAATACTCGGCTGCGGCGGGGAGCAGAAGACCACGGACTACAATATCGCGGTGATAGCGAAGTCGACCGGTTCGGATTTCTGGCAGAACGTGAAGCGCGGTGTGAACGCCGCCGCGGTCGAGTACAACACGAACGTGACCTTTATAGGTCCGGAAAACGAAGAGAACTGGTCGGCGCAGAACACGATGATAGTCTCAGCCGTGGCGCGCGGCGCGGACGCGATTGTTCTGTCGGCTATAGATTACGAGCTGACGAGGGACGCCGTTGACGCCGCCGCTGCCGCCGGGGTCAGGATAATAACGATAGACAGCGGGGTTGACAGCGGAAACGTGAGCGCGTTCATCGGGACCGACAACACCGAGGCGGGAAGGCTCGCGGGGAAAGCCGCGCTCGAGCTCTGCGGAGATACACCGGCTGTTCTCGGGCTTGTCAATTACAGCGAATCGACCGAAAATGTCCGTGAGCGTGAGGAGGGTCTGCGCGCCTTCGCGGCTGAGAACGGGATGACTGTCGCCGCCGTGGCGAACGTCGAGTCGAACACCGAGAGCGCCACCGCTGGCGCGAAGAAGCTGCTCTCCGAGCATCCTGAGATCAATGTCATTATCGGCTTCAACGAGTGGATGACACTCGGCGTAGGGTACGCCGTACAGGATATGGGACTGTCTGAGGAGGTCGCCGCGGTCGGGTTTGACAGTAATGTCGTCTCGGTCGGGATGCTCGAGACCGGGGAGATGGACGCGCTGATTGTCCAGAACCCGTTCGCGATAGGCTATCTCGGAGTCAAGAGCGCTGTCGAGCTGCTCGGCGGGAAGGATATTGCCGCGGTCGACAACACGTCGATTATCGTCGTTACGAAAGAAAATATGTTTGAGCCGGAGGTGCAGAGGATACTCTTCAAATTCTGGTAAAAAGAGGGGCTGCCGTGAGTTTACGCGGCAGCCCCTCATGCTATTTACATTTCATCCACGGCGACAGTTTCCTCGGATTTTGCTTTACCGAGATCCGAGATGACAAGTCTTCTGGTGGTTTCCGAAACGGAGCTTGTTGCCTTTACGGCGTCGAACGCGTCCTTCCAGCAGCCATATATCGTCTCATACCGCTCCGCGAGCCTGTCTTCATTGTATTTGCGGAAAAATCTGACGGCGTACGACTTGAGCGCGGCGTAGGTTCCGAGGGTATACATGAGCTTCCATGCCTCTGCGTCCGCGCCTCCGGTGTACGACATGATAGTGTCATACGCTGCGAGACCCTTTGCGTTGTCACACCATTCGTTTCCGAGAAGATGGTCTTTCGCGAGCGCTTTCGTGTCCGCGACGAGCTGTTCCGGCGCTTTTGGAGCTTTTCCGGTTACTGTCAGGACTGAGAGTATCGGCAGTTCGAGCCTCCCGAGCTTTTCATACCTGACCGTATCCTCCTGACCGTTTATCCTCAGCGTCGCGAAAGTCTCCGTATCATCGTCATATCCGGTGACAAGCCCCCACTCACAGCCGCTGATGTCCCAGGCGACAGCGGCTGTGCCATTGTCTGTCGAATCGCGTATCAGCTTTATCGCGGTCTCACGTCTTTCGGCTTCGATGTCGTCCTGTCCCCATAGACGCTCCGCGTATCCGCAGGTCAGCCCGCCGTTTTCGACCCACCGTTTCTGCGCCGCGAACTCCCATATGCTCGTCTCGCTCGGACAGAGGTCAGGCGCCGCCCACATCCGGAACGCGAAGCCGCTCGCGGCGGCGATATCGTCCGCGAACTCCGCGTACCCGCCGCACCTGAGCGCCGCGGAGAGACATTTCACGAGCGAGAAGAGATATCCTGTAGGGTCGGCGGTGCCGTCAAAAGAAACGTTCAGCTTTTTCATGTCAGATCCTCCGTGATATATTTCATTGCACTCATTATATCATATCTTCCCGCGGATGTCAACAAAAAAAGCGACACCCGGAGACGAATCCGGATATCGCTTTATGGATACACTGATTAAATCGGGTTTTCGCGAAAAAAAGGCTTGAATATATGGGCTTTTTTCCGCGAAAACAACCTTAAATCAGTGTTTCCTTATATTCTGCTGCTTTACTGGTTCTCCCAGAGAACGATCTCTCCGTTTGCAAGTGTTTTTTTCATGTCGATGAGCCGCTGGTTCGATGAGCCGCGGAAGCGCAGGGACAGGTTCTTCAGCTTCTCGACAAACCGACCGTCAACGAGAACGTCGATAAGGTCAAGCAGCGGCAGGGTCGCCTCACAGTGCGGATGCGCGCCATCACGCGTCATCTCTTCGTAGGTGAAGCCGGAATACATCCAGATCGTCTTGTCCGGGTATCTCTCACGCACACGTCTGACAAACGGCAGGAGCGCTCGCTGGTTTGACGGCTCGAACGGCTCGCCGCCGAGTATCGTCAGACCCTTTATATAGCTCCGGTCAAGCAGGCTCAGGATATGCTCCTCGGTCTCAGACGTGAAGGGCTCACCGTAACCGAAATCCCACGTTTCCGGTTGGAAACAGTTCTCACAGTGATTCGTGCAGCCCGAGACGAACAGAGAGACACGAACTCCCGGACCGTCCGCGATGTCGGACGGTTTTATCGCCGCGAAATTCATTAAAGATGCAGCACCCTTTCCTTGATCTCCTGCGTGCGTCCCTGATTCCAGAACTGCGTGCCGATATATCCGCAGGTGCGGCGGGCTACGTTCATCTTGTTCTGGTCGTCGTTGCCGCAGTTCGGGCAGACCCAGACGAGCTTTCCGTCCCGTTCCTTTATCTCGATCTCGCCGTCATAGCCGCAGACCTGACAGTAGTCGCTCTTCGTGTTCAGCTCGGCGTACATGATGTTGTCGTAGATGAACTTGATTATCTCGAGCACGGCGTCGAGATTCTGCTGCATATTCGGCACCTCGACGTAGCTTATCGCGCCGCCGGTCGAGAGCGCCTGGAACTGCGATTCGAACTTCAGCTTCTCGAACGCGTCGATATGCTCGGTCACGTGGACATGATAGCTGTTCGTGATATACCCCTTGTCGGTGACTCCCGGGATTATGCCGAAGCGCTTCTGGAGACACTTCGCGAACTTGTAGGTCGTCGACTCTAGCGGGGTGCCGTAAAGGCCGAAGCCTATTGTCGTCTCTTTCTTCCACTTCTCGCACGCGTCGTTCATATGTCTCATAACCTCGAGCGCGAACGGCGTCGCGGACGGGTCGGTATGCGACTTTCCGGTCATATATCTGACGCACTCGCAGAGACCGGCGTATCCGAGCGATATCGTCGAATATCCGCCGACAAGCAGCTTGTCAATCGGCTCGCCCTTCTTCAGTCTCGCGCAGGCACCGTACTGCCAGAGAATCGGGGCAGCGTCGGACAGCGTGCCCATAAGGCGGTTGTGGCGGCACATCAGCGCCCTGTAGCACAGGTCAAGGCGCTCGTCGAATATCTTCCAGAACTTATCGTAGTTTCCGCCGGACGAGCAGGCGATGTCGACGAGATTCAGCGTGACGACGCCCTGATTGAACCGACCGTAGAACTTGTAGTTCCCGTTCTCGTCCTTCCACGGGGAGAGCGCGCTGCGGCAGCCCATGACAGGGAAGCAGTTTCCCTCCTTGAGCTCCTTCATCTTCTTCTCTGAGATGTAGTCCGGGACGAGACGCTTTGCCGTGCACTTCGCGGCGAGCTTCGTCAGGTACCAGTACTCGGAGTTCTCGGTGATGTTGTCCTCCTCGAGGACGTATATGAGCTTCGGGAACGCGGGGGTCACCCATACTCCGGTCTCGTTCTTGACACCCTTGTAGCGCTGTTCGAGGGTCTCCTCGATTATCATCGCGAGGTCCTTCTTCTCCCGCTCGTTCTTCGCCTCGCCGAGGTACATGAAGACGGTGACGAACGGAGCCTGACCGTTAGTCGTCAGGAGGGTCAGCACCTGATACTGTATAGTCTGGACGCCGCGGCTTATCTCCTCGCGCAGGCGTCTCTCGACTATGTTCGTGATCTGCTCTTCGTTCAGCGGGATTTCGAAGTCTTTCGACTCGGCAATGACGCTGCGGCGGATCTTTTCGCGGCTCACCTGCACGAACGGCGCGAGATGCGCGAGCGAGATTGACTGTCCGCCGTACTGGTTTGACGCCACCTGAGCGATGATCTGTGTCGCGATATTGCAGGCGGTCGAGAAGGAATGCGGTCTCTCAAGCATCGTCCCGGTGACGACCGTGCCGTTCTGGAGCATATCCTCGAGATTGACGAGGTCGCAGTTGTGCATATGCTGCGCGAAATAGTCGGTGTCATGGAAATGTATGATGCCTTCCTCATGCGCCTTGACGATATCCTGCGGGAGAAGAATGCGGTCGGTCAGGTCGCGAGAGACCTCGCCCGCCATGTAGTCGCGCTGGGTCGAGTTGATGACCGGGTTCTTGTTCGAGTTCTCCTGCTTTGCCTCCTCGTTGTTGCACTCGATGAGCGAGAGTATCTTCTCGTCGGTGGTGTTCGAGCGGCGGATAAGGTCGTGCGTGTAGCGGTAGGTGATATAGTTCTTCGCGACCTCGAAGGCTCCGTGCGCCATTATCTGGTGTTCGACCATGTCCTGTACTTCCTCGACGCCGGGGGAGCGGCCGAGGCGCTCACAGGACAGCACCACGCTCTCGGCGATGCGGTCGATCTGCTTGCCGGTCAGGCGTATCGACTCGTCGACCGTGATGTTCGCCTTGCTGATCGCTCTTATTATCTTGTTCTTATCGAATTCGGCTTCCGAGCCGTTGCGTTTGATGATCTTCATTATGGTTCTGGTCCTTTCCGAAAGTGTGTCTTTGTCCCTTAACGGGTCCGCTTTTGAGTATGTAAAACCGCACGGCGTCAGCCATGTCGTGCGGCGGTCATAAAAGCTCATATATCGACGCCTACACTACCCGTAGTGTAGGATGCCCTTATATGATACCATATCTAGTGTCGTTTGTCAAGGCCGGAGATAAATCACTGATAATTCGGCGTTCTAAATAAAACCGTGTATGCTTTTTTGTATACTTGTGTCTTATAGGGGTATTGACACGGGACGCCAAAAATGATACAATATTCTGTGGAAAAATCTGAGGCTTGAATGGCGGAGATGATCTCCGCCGGTTGTGAAAGGATATCATGAAACATCTGAAACAGATAGCGATAATTCTCGCGGTCTCCTTTGCGGGGGAGGCGCTGCACTCGTTGATACCGCTGCCGGTGCCGGGGAGCATTTACGGACTTCTTCTGATGCTGGCGCTGCTTATGACCGGCGTCGTGAAGATACATGAGGTGAAGGCGGTCGGCGACTGGCTGATCGCGCTGATGCCTATAATGTTCGTCGCGCCGACGGCGGGGCTGATCTCCGGGTTCGACAGCTACCGCGGGTTCATTATACCGATAATAGTGATCGTGCTCGTGACGACGCCGCTGACTATGGTCGTCACCGGCAAGACCGCGGAGGGACTCATGCGCGTCGAGGAGAGAAAGAGAAAGGAGAGACGTCACAATGATAAATGAGGCTGTTGCCGGAATGTCGTTCTTCGGGGTTTTCCTGACGGCGGCGGTATACGTTTTCGCGCTGTGGCTCCAGAAGAAGACGCGGCTCGCGATACTCAACCCGCTGCTTGTCACCTGTCTCGCGGTGATCGCGATATTGCTCGCGACGGGGATTGACACGAATGTTTTCATGTACGGCGGGCTGAAGGCGGATGGGACCTTTGACGGAACCGGGGCGGCGTTCTTCCAGAATATGCTGACGCCGACGACGGTCTGTCTCGCTATACCGCTTTACGAGAAGCTGTCATATCTTAAGAAGTATCCGCTAGCGGTGTTCGGCGGGATACTTTCGGGAACTGTGGCTTGTCTTGGAAGTGTGCTCGGCTTGTCTGTTGCTTTCGGTCTGACGCATGAGCAGTATGTGACGATGCTGCCGAAGTCGATAACCACGGCGATAGGGATGGGGCTGTCGGAGGAGCTTGGCGGTCTGGCGCCGGTGACGGTGGCGGTGATCATACTTACCGGTATATTCGGAAATGTGGCTGCGGAGTTCATATTCCGTCTGTTCAGGATAAAAGACCCGGTGGCGCAGGGGCTCGCCTGCGGGACAGGCGCGCACGCTATGGGTACGTCGAGGGCGTCTGAGCTCGGAGAGGTGCAGGAGGCGATGAGCGGTCTGTCGATAGCGGTCTGCGGTCTTCTGACGGTTGTCCTCGCGTCGTTGTTCTCAATGATAAATTTCTGAAAAAAACAACTATGCGGCGCAGGATGTCTGATGAGCCGCGGACAAACGGCGGCGTACAAGCTAACCTTGACTATAAAACTCTGCGACGCAGGATGTCTGATGAGCCGCGGACGAATGGCGGCGCACTTACGAACTCTGACTATAAAAATTAACATTTTTTTTGAGGAAAGGGGTTGAAAATGGGGTGGGAATGGAGTACAATATTATAGTAATGATATGAAAAGCGGCGCGCGGGGGTTTTGCCGGGCGCTGTGGATATTATGAAAGGAATGGTCATTTACAATGGCACTTGTAACTACTACTGAGATGTTCAAGAAGGCTTACGCTGGCGGATATGCTATCGGCGCTTTCAACATCAATAATATGGAGATCGTTCAGGCGATCGCTGAGGCTGCCGGAGAGGCTAAGTCTCCGGTTATTCTTCAGGTTTCCGCCGGCGCGAGAAAGTACGCTAAGCAGGAGTATCTGATGGCGCTTGCTCAGGCTGCTATCAAGGATTCGGGCATTGATCTTGCTCTTCACCTTGACCACGGCGCTGATTTTGAGATCTGCAAGGCTTGCATCGACGGCGGATTCACTTCTGTCATGATCGATGGTTCGCATCATTCCTTCGAGGATAACATCGCTGTTACCAAGAAGGTTGTTGAGTATGCTCACGCGCATGGCGTCGTCGTTGAGGGTGAGCTCGGAAGACTCGCGGGCGTTGAGGATGACGTCAAGGTTTCCGCGGCTGATTCGTCTTACACCCGTCCGGAAGAGGTCGAGGAGTTCGTTACCAAGACCGGCGTTGACTCGCTCGCTATCGCTATCGGTACTTCCCACGGCGCTTATAAGTTCAAGCCGGAGCAGTGCACAAGGAACGCTGACGGCGTTCTCGTTCCGCCTCCGCTTCGTTTTGATATTCTTGAAGAGGTCGCTAAGAGACTTCCGGGCTTCCCGATCGTTCTTCACGGCGCTTCGAGCGTTCCGCAGGAGTATGTCAAGGAGATCAACTCCATCGGCGGCAAGCTTCCGGACGCTATCGGTATTCCGGAGGAGGAGCTCCGTCAGGCAGCGAAGATGGCAGTCTGCAAGATCAATATCGACTCCGATATCCGTCTCGCTATGACCGCCGGTATCCGCCGCGTCATGCACAACCAGCCCGAGGTGTTCGATCCCCGTACTTACCTCTCCGTCGCCCGCGATGAGGTTAAGAAGATGGTTTACCACAAGATCACCACTGTTCTTGGTTCGCAGAACACTCTTTAATTAACATAAAAAAACAGACGCGCGGCGCCGGGAGGTCTTTCTTCCGGCGCCGCGGTTGAATCCGGGGAAAGGATAGATTCAAAACTATGAAATGGACGGAAAAATACCGTATCAATACTCATGACTGCGACCCGGCGGGGTTCGTGAGGGCTTCTCTTGTGCTGAGATATATGCAGGAGACGGCGAATTTGCAGATGAAGAATCTTGGTCCGACGAATGAGCAGCTCCGGGACGAGGGCAGGGCGTTTCTGCTCAGCCGGATAAATATGAGTCTGTATAATCCGCTTTACGCCGGCGACGAGATCGAGGTTTCGTCGTGGGGGTGCGAGAGCCGCGGGGTCAGCTTCAACCGGTGCTATCAGATACGGCGCGGTCACGAGATCATGGCGGAGGCGTCCTCGGTCTGGGGGCTCGTGGGGATTGAGGATCATAAGCTGTACCGCATCGAGGATATAAAGCTCGGGTTCGGAACCGACGAGCCGCTTGAGCTCGACGCGCCGAAGAGGGTTCATATCCCGCGGGAGCTGAATCTGGCTCTGGTCGGCGAGAGGACTATCGTTTACAGTGACCTTGACTATAACAATCATATGAATAACACGAATTATCCGGATATGCTGTGTGATTTCGTGCCGGATATGGTCGGACGGCGGGTCGCTTCCCTCGGGATCAGCTTCGCACATGAGGCGAGACTCGGCGAGGTGCTGAAGGTGTATATGACCGAGAGCGAGGGTATGTACTATTTCCGCACGGTGCGGAGCGATGGTCAGATCAACGTCGAGGCTATCATGACGCTTGAGTGATAAGCTCATTGTTGTGAGGCTGACAATGAACTATCAATAATGAATTAAAAATGTCGCGCGTGAGAACGGGCGACATTTTTGTATGGAGATTTGTACCGGCGGGAAATCGTGTCAGAGCGAGTTCATTTTCCGGTATTTCTGCGGCGTCACGCCGAACTTTTCCTTGAAGCGCCTTGAAAAGTAGAACTGGTCGCAGAAACCGTAGCGTTCGCTGATGCGGGAGATCTGCATATCCGTCTCGATCAGGAGCTGGCGGCAGCCGGACATGACTTCGGTGTCGATGTATGTGCCGATCGGCATCCCGACTTCCTCGGAGAATTTTTTCTTCAGTGTCGAACGGGCGGCGAAGATGGCTTTGCAGATGTCGCCGGTCGTCATGTTGATCGACAGGTTCTCATGGATGTATCCGAGGGCTCTTGACACCTCGGAAGAGTAGCGGTGCGTCGTCAGCTTCACTTCCGGCGCGCCGGAGAGGAGGTTTAACAGGACGCGCATGAGTTCCGATTTCAGTGAGAGTGAGTCGGAGAGGTCGGGGGAGAGATATTTTGAGACGAGTTCGAGCGTCTTTTCCGCGGGATATTCGCATTCGAGCGGATATGGGTATTCGGCGAGAAAGTCGTATCCGCTCGAGTTGACAAGGCGGATGTTGAAATACAGGAAATGTATGCCGGTTTCGCAGCCATTGTCGTAGATGAGGTCGGACGGGATGAGGTAGGCGTGTCCGGGGCGGAGGTCGGTGCGCTTTCCACCGCTTATTATGTAGGCGTCGCCGCCGAGGATGAAGTAGAGCTTTGAGTAGTGCGGCGGGAGAGAGCGGGTCTTGTACCATTCGGTGCCGGCAATCAGATAGCCGCTTATCAGGATTTCTACCGATATATTGTTGACGGCGTCGGCACAGAGTTCGTTGGTTTTTAACAGCATAGCCAAATCTCCATATTTTATGAACATTATTGCATTGAATAACTGCCTGCAATAGTATATAATTGATATACGAGGTCCGGTTGGAGCCGGACAGATGAGAGAATCATATTTTTATGAAAGGCAGGAAAACAAGATGAAAAGAATGAACAAGGCACTCGCGTCGATGATTATGGCGGGAACGGTCTGCGCGGCTATGATGGCGGGACCTGTGTCCGCCGGGGTTATGCAGGACAGCGCTCCGGACGCTTCGAAGCTTCCGGCGGGAACGCTTATCTACAGCGAGGATTTCGAGGGGAAAACAGCTGCCAGCACCGAAAAGGCGCTTGATGTGCTCGGATGGACAAAGGCAGAGGGGCTCAGAACCTTCACAATGAAGCTCTCGATTGCCGATGGCAAGCTGTACGTTGATAATCTTGACGATTCGAGTGAGGATTCTTACGCGCTTATCATGGACAGCGATTACCTTAAGAAGGTCTGCAATCAGGATTATACTTATGAGTATGACGTGACTTACCGCGACGCGGGGAATACTTCGAGGTATGTGTCGCTGCTTTGCAACTATGACGGGGTCGACAATTACAACACGGTGGATATGCGTATCCGCGGCGACGGTTACAACCAGACGAGGCACGGGGATTCGTGGATTCATTATAATGATACGACCTGCCCGCTGCGCGCGACTGATGATACGGCTATAATCACTCAGTTGTTCGGGGACAAGTTCCAGGAGGACGGGATGCTTCTCAAGGATCGCAAGGTGACTGTGCGTGTCGAAACTTCGATAGAGAAGGGACCGACCGTTTATGTCAACGGCGTCAAGGCGTCGGATATGCAGGCGAACCAGGATCAGTGGAATACGATAGATTCTTACGCGATCTGCTTCAAGGCGTCGAAGCTCATTAAGGCTGAGATAGACAACATCCGCATCTGGACCGGAATGTCTGAGAAGCCTCTTGAGGTGAAGACGGTTGACGCGGCGGCTGATACTCCAGCGGCGGCAACGTCCGACGTGTCCCTTGCGGTATCCGTGGCTGCCTTTGCAGTGGCGTGCGCGGCTGTGGCTGTCCTCCGTAAAAAGAGTGTGTGAATTCAGAATAATGCTTCTTTCCTCAATAATGTATAAAGTTTGAGGGAGAGAGGGGGGCGGGGGAGAGAGGACCCTTTTCAAAGGGTCCTTTCTCCCCCGCAAGCTGGCGCATCGCACTCATATAGGTCTTTGCCGGCGGTACTTCTGAGGAGTATCGCCGTATTTTGCTTTGAAGCGTCGGGAGAAGTAGAATTGGTCGCAGAATCCGAATTTTTCGCTTATTTGCAGAACAGTGAGTTCGGATTTTGTGAGGAGTTGTTCGGATTCGAAGAGGATGGTTTCGTCGATATAGTTGCCGATTGTCATTCCGACTTCGGATTTGAATTTTTTGGCGAGGGTGCTTTCGGAGACGAAGGAGTTGGCGGCGATTTCTTTTACGCCGAGTTTGAGGGAGAGGTGGGAGCGGATGTAGTCGATTGCGAGGAGGACGCAGCGGGAGTAGGCGGATGAGGTGAGGGCGACGTGGTTGTCGCCGATCATTCTGAGAACGGAGGAGTAGAGTTCTTGTCGCAGGAGCAGTCCGCTGTAGAGGTCGTCGGTGTTCATGAGGGAGATGAGTTTGTCTTTGATGTTTGCGGGCGGGGTGTATTCCATCATGTTTTTGCAGCATCTGAGGAGGTCGGAGCCGTTGTAGTCGGTTAGGTTTATGTGGAAGTAGATTTGTTCCATGCTTGATTCGCAGGCGTAGCGGAAGGAGAAGCCGGTGGGCATGAGGTAGCATTTTCCTGGTTCGAGGGAGAGGGTTTTCGCATGTTTGCCGTTGCTTGTGATGGTTATGTATGGGTCGCCGCCGATTATGTAGTAAAGGCGGGCGTAGGGCGGGGTGACGATGTTGCCGACCCATTCGCCGCCGGCGGTGGCGTGGCCGTAGTCTATTATTCTCAGTTGGATGTTGTTCAGGTTTTCGCAGAGTGAGTAATCCTTTTTTATGATCATGCCTGTTCCTTTTTGGCGCGGTCGCAAAATGCTGGAAAATCCATACTTTTTACTGAATATTACCTTGTTTTGCGGCGTGGTATGGTATATAATATACTTGCTTGCGGGGCGCGGTGATTTTTACCGGTTTACCTTTTTTTCATATACATATATATAATACACCATCCGCGCCGATAAAGCAAGTACTTACGTGAAATTTTTTATAAGGAGGACAGAAAAAATGTCCAGCTACGTAACGAGAAAAACTCCCGGCGATACTGAATGGTTCAGACATGACCGTTTCGGTATGTTCATCCATTGGGGACTCTATTCGCTTCCCGCGCGCCATGAGTGGGTGAAGAATTTTGAGCGCACCCCCGAGGAGAAGTACCAGAAGTACTTCGAGCACTTCAATCCCGACCTCTACGACCCGAAGGAATGGGCGCGTCAGGCCAAGGCTGCGGGGATGAAGTATGTCGTCCTCACGACAAAGCATCATGAGGGCTTCTGCATGTTCGACTCGCAGTACACCGATTATAAGTGCACGAACACTCCGGCGGGACGCGACCTTGTCCGCGAGTATGTCGACGCTTTCCGCGCCGAGGGACTGCACATCGGCTTCTACTATTCGCTGATCGACTGGCATCATCCTGAATTCCCGATTGATATGCTTCACCCGCGCCGCGACGATCCCGACGCCGAAGAACAATCGAAAGGCCGCGATATGCACAAGTACGCCGAGTACATGAGAAATCAGGTCACCGAGCTCCTGACGAACTACGGCAAGATAGATATCCTCTGGTTCGACTTCTCCTACTCCGGCAACAAGCCCGCTCCCGGCAAGGAATGGATGAAGGGCAAGGGCAAGGATGACTGGGAAGCTGAAGAGCTCATAGCCACAGCCCGCCGCCTCCAGCCCGGCATAATCATCGACAACCGCACCGAAATCGAACAGGATCTCTGGACCCCCGAACAGTACCAGCCGAAGGAATGGGTCCGCCACGCGACGACCGGTGAACTCGTCACATGGGAAGCCTGCCAGACCTTCTCCGGCTCCTGGGGCTACCACCGCGACGAGACAACCTGGAAGAGCCCCGAAATGCTCGTCCAGATGCTCATCAACACCGTCTCCATCGGCGGCAACCTCCTCATGAATGTCGGTCCCACCTCCCGCGGCTACCTCGACTACCGCGCCGAAGCCGCCCTCGCCGCCTACGCCGGCTGGATGAAATACAACAGCCGCTCCATCTACGGCTGCACCATGGCAGAACCCGACCTCCTCCCCCTCTGCCCGAACGGCTGCAAATTCACCCAGAGCGAAGACGGCAAACGCCTCTACATCCACCTCTTCGAATACCCCTTCCAGTATCTCGAACTCCCCGGCTTCGCGGGCAAAGTCGACTACGCACAGTTCCTCCACGACGGCAGCGAAATCCTCTTCGAAGAAAAGAACATCTCGCACTTCAGCGAAGGCCGCTCCACCGCCGACAACCTCCTCGTTTTCAAACTCCCGGTCATCAAACCTAACACCATCGTGCCGGTTATCGAAGTTTTTCTGAAATGAAAATCGGGGGAAAGAAACCGCTTTGAAAAGCGGTTTCCCTCCCCCGAACCCCCTTCCTTCCGTAAACTTCATACAACGGTAAATGAAGAAACAACGCCGACCGTTCAATCGCGGTCGGCGTTCATTTTTACGCCGTTTTCGGCTTCATTTTTGACATCTGGCGCTGCGCCATCACGAGACCGTAGTAGATGCCCTTCTTTCGCATCAGCTCGTCGTGCGTGCCCATCTCGGCGATCGTGCCCTTGTCAAGCACAATCAGGCGCGTCGCGTTCCGGAGCGTTGACAGACGATGAGCTATCGCGAACGTCGTCCTGTCCTTCGTCAGCTTCTGAAGCGACTCCTGTATCTGCCGCTCAGTCTCAGTGTCAAGCGACGCCGTCGCCTCATCAAGAATCAATATCCGCGGATTATGCAGCAGCGCCCGCGCGATCGAAACCCTCTGCCTCTCTCCGCCCGACAAGGTATGCCCTTTCTCGCCGACCTTCGTATTATACGCGTCCGGCAACTTCATGATAAACTCATGCGCCCCCGCGATCTTAGCCGCCGTGATTATCTCATCCCGGCTCGCGTCCGGCTTCGCGTAAGCGATATTATCATAGATAGTCCCCGCGAACAGGAACGTCTCCTGAAGCACCACGCCCGTCTGCGACCTCAGACAATCCTGCGACAGATCACGTATATCGACGCCGTCAACCCTGATACAGCCCTCGTCAACGTCATACATCCGCATCAGAAGATTTATCAGCGTCGACTTTCCGACGCCGGAACGCCCGACGATACCGATCATCTCGCCCGGCTCGACGTGAAGGTTGATCTTCTTGAGAACCTCATTCGTCTCGTCATATCCGAACGACACGTTCTCGAAATCTATCGTTCCCTTTATCTTTATGTCCATGGCGTTCTCCTTGTCCGGAACGTCGATCTTCTCGTCTATGATCTCAAAGACCTTCGCCGTTGAGGTCATGAACTGCACAAGACGCCTCGGCAGGTTGGCGACCCATCTCAGCGGTCCGTAGATCATCCCGACATAAGCGGAGAACTGTGTCATCTGACCAAGCGTCATCTCGCCGCCGATTATCTTGTTTCCGGCGTAATAGAGCAGGAAAAACTCACCGATACCCATGAAGAAGTTCAGCCACGGCCACACGGTCGCCCAGAGCCTTTCATTGCGGATATTGATGTCCCTTGCCTCCTTTGAGGCGTCGTCGAACCTTTTCGCCTCCCGCGCCTCCATGCCGAACGCCTTAACGACGCGGATTCCGGAGAATATATCATGAAGGATTGTATTGCTCTTCGAGCCGATATGCCACGACTTGTTGTACAGCCTGTGCATGAACTGCCAGAACAGCCTGAACGACAGCGACACGAACGGCGCCGGAAGCAGTATCATCAGCGCCAGCCGCCAGTCATATATGAACAGCATGACCGACACCGAGACAAGTATCAGCGACTGCTGCACAAGATCCGGCACGGTGTTCGTGATGAACGACTGAATCTGTGAGGTGTCGCTGTTGACGCGGTTCATCAGCTCTCCCGCGGTGCGCTTTGAGATACGCGCGATCGACATCTGCTGTATCTTTCCGAAGACCATGCTCCGGAGCTTTATTATGACCTTGTTGCTCGTCGATATCAGCACGCTGCTGCGGAGAACCGACAGCAGGCTCGACACGATATATATCGCGGCGAGCGAGACGATGACGAGCACGAACTGCCAGAGAACGACATTCTCCGGCGTCGGCGACTTGATGAAATCGTCAACGAGTATCCGGTTGACCCACGGTGTGATCAGGTTCACGCCGGTTATCACGAAGAACAGCAGCATAGACACGGCGAGAGACCACTTATAGGGCTTCGCGATGTCCCAGAGCCGCTTCATGACGCCCTTCTTGTCGACGCACCTCGGGCAGACGGTCGAGCCGGGCGGTAGCGGACGTCCGCATTTCTCGCAGAAACGCACGATCTCGTTTATGTAGTCGAACCTGAACTCGCCGGTTTCCTTGTACTTGTTTATCCGTTTCATGACAGCGCCCTGCTCCGAGGTGTGCGAGGCGTCGCTGCGGCATATGAGTGTGTCGGAGCCGTCGACAGTACACTCGCAGACGACGCTTCCGACCCCGGCGGTTATCCTGAAATCCTCAGCCGACGCGAGAGGTATCTCATGCACCCGCTCGCCGTTCATGTAGACTATGAGAGAGTCCTTCGTCAGGCAGCAGAGACCGTCCGCGCGCTGATCGGTTTCGTTCTGCCCGGTGACGCGCGGCGCGAGGTCGTAGTCGAAAATGACGACCGTGTCCTCACGTTTTACCGACGCGTCGGTCTTGTGAAGACGGTTCCACATGGCGTCCTTGCGGTCGTTTATGCGTCTGAGCGCGGCTTCCTCGCTTCCGGTCAGGTCGTTTATGTGTTCGCTCATTGATTTTCACATCCTTTCATAAGGTCACAGGGCGGCGTTATCCGGGCTTTACCGAGAGGGTCGCCATATACTGCGGGACATAGTTCCGCAGCGCTCCGTCACGGTCGCGGTCCTCATAGAGAGCCCTCAGACACAGCCCCGCCTCGAGTTGTCCGCCTATCTGCTCCTCCATCGAATGGGAGAACTGTATTCCCTCGGCGTTGTCGCGCATACGGCGGAACTCTTTGTCGTCCATTTCGAGAGGGTCGAACGGGAGGCGGTTCTTCAGCGTCAGCGGCTCGGTCAGCGTGTCGTCGAACAGGAAATTCAGCCCGTTGTCGAACCCGGCGAGCAGTCTCCCGCCCGGGACAAGCAGTCTCGCGCACTCGCGCCAGATATGTCTCACGTCCCTCACGTAGCAGTTCGAGACCGGGTGGAATATGATATCAAAGCTGTCGTCCGGGAAGGGAAGCGGCTTTGACATATCGCCTTTCACGATATCTATCGCGTAGCCCTCGCGCTCCGACATGATCCTTTCCTTTTCGAGCTGACTGTCCGAAAAGTCGAACACGGTGCAGACCGCGCCCGCCGCCGCGAAGAGCGGCATCTGCTGAGCCCCGCCGCTCGCGAGACCGAGAAGGCGTTTCCCGCGGAGATCTCCGAGCCACTCGTCCGGCACGGTGACGCACGGGGTCAGATACACGCGGACCTTTCCGCTCTCCTTTGCCGACAGGAACTCATCGTGCGTGACCGGGATTGTCCATTCGCAGCCGTTTTCCGCCCATTCGTCCCATGTCTCGGAATTGATCGACGTATAGCGGTCCTTGTCGTAGTTTTTCATAAGTAAAGCTCTATCTTCTTGTAGCTCTGTCTGTCGAGAGCCTCGACGTTCTCGATCTCGTAGCGGTTTCCGTCGACGTCGAGGATGAACACCCGCTCGGTGCCGTCCGCGAGGTGCGAGCGGATTATGCTTCTGAACGTGTCCTGAAGCGTGAAGCTCTTCTCACCGAACTCGCACTCGGTCTTCCAGTATGAGAAGCCGTAGCGCTCCTTTACCGAATATATTTTCTTTATCTTCGGCGTGTAGTATTTTGCCTCGAGCTCGTGCAGCAGCATACCTCTCGCCGGCTCGTCGAAGTCGTCGAGCGAGCGGATGAAGCCGATCTCTTTCTTGTCCCGGTCGAGCACCGAGATGTACTCAAGCGGCATATCGAACGGGAACGCGCGGGAGAGGAATATGCGCTCCGCCGTCTTCTCGAGCTTTCCGTTCTCTAAAAGACGCTCCTCGACCGCCTTTTTCTCGGGCTTCTTTTCTTCCTTCTTCCCGTCCTTTTCGTCGGGTTTGTCTGACGGCTTCTCGTCCTTCTTTTCCTCCGGAGCCGTCCAGCCGTCGGGCTTGTCGACGACAGCCTTCAGACCTATGAAGCCGTTCTTCTCGGTTATCTCACAGTTGTCACGGTTCAGGTAGATTATATTGACTATGCCGGAGAGCCCCGCCGGGGTATCCGTCTGTTTTGTCATGTCAGGCATTTTGTCATCCCTTTCATCTTGTCACTATTCTTCTATACCGATATTCTTCAGCGCCTCGACCTGCATCTTGTAGAGGTTGAAGTATATGCCCTTCTTCGCGATGAGCTCGGAATGCGTGCCGAACTCCGGCATCTTTCCGTTCTCTATGACGATGAGCTTGTCGGCGTCGCGAAGCGTCGAGAGACGGTGCGCGATCATTATCGTCGTGCGGCCCTTGACGAGGCGTTCAAGCGCTGTCTGTATCTGTCTCTCGGTCTCGGTGTCCATCGCCGCGGTAGCCTCATCGAGAATGAGTATGCGCGGATTTCTCAGCACCGCTCTCGCGATTGAGACTCTCTGTCTCTCGCCTCCGGACAGATCCTTGTAGCCGAAGCCGATTCTCGTCGCGTAGGCGTCCGGGAGCTTCATTATGAAGTCGTGAGCGCCCGCGATCTTCGACGCCTCGATGACCTCGTCGAGTGTGGCGTCCGGTCTCGCGTAGCGGATATTGTCGAGGATCGTGCCCATGAAGAGATACGTCTCCTGCGACACTATCGCGATATTCTTCCTGAGATCCGCGAAGGATATGTCCTTCACGTTGACCCCGTCTATCAGTATCTCGCCGGATGTCACGTCGTAGAGACGTATCAGCAGGTTCGCTAAAGTCGATTTTCCGGCGCCGGTGTGACCGACGATGCCGATGACCTTTCCGGGCTCGATATCGAAGCTGACGCCGTCGATGACCTTGCGGTTCTTCTCGTAGGAGAACTCCACGTTGTTGAACGTGACGCGTCCGTCGACTCTCTCCATCGGAACCGGGTGCTCCGACTCAACGACCTCCGGCACGGCGTCCATGACCTCAAAGAGCCTCGAGCAGGCGTTGAGACAGTCGGCCGCCCAGTATGTCATGTCTATGAAGAAATACATCGGGTCATAGACCATGTTCATATAGGCGACAAAGGTCGCGAGCAGACCATACGTGAAATTTCCGTCGCCGTGGATGACCATCCATCCGCCGATTCCCCAGACGATTATGTTTCCGAGGTAGAGTATGAAGCTCGCCGCCGGGAACGCCATGTTCTGGAAATCCGACAGGTTCTTCTCGTTCGTCGCGAGACGCTCCGAATAGCGGTTGAAGCGCCTCGTCTCGTTCTTTTCCTTCGAGAACGCCTTGACGACGCGTATGCCGCCGAGTATGTCTGACAGCGCGCCGTTCATTGAGCGGGAGCTCGAATATCTCTTCGCGTGAAGTTTGTCGAGCCTGTCAAATATGAACTTCACAATGATGACGAACGCGGGTATCGTGATGAGCGACAGGAACGCGAGCAGAGGATTCAGTATGAACATTATGACCACGAGCGCCAGAACCTGAACGACATTCACGAGGAACCACGGGAAACCGTCGCAGAAGAACCAGTATATCGTCTGCGCGTCGTTGTTGACCTGGGTCATAAGACCGCCGGTCTGACGTCCGGTGAAGAAGCTGATCGACAGGCGCTGGATCGCGTTGAAGATCGTCTGCTTCAGGTCGTAGTTTATCAGCGCCGCGATGCGCGAGGTGATGATTCCGTTGAACATATTCAGGAGAGTGCTGAATATCCTCATTCCGAGTATGATCGCGAGCACAAGAAGTATCTGACCGTAGAAAGAACCGGTCTTGTCGAGCACCTGATCATAATAGAACGCGGAGCCGACATACGGCGACAGAACGCCGAGCGCGCTCATCAGTATAAGCATCGTCAGCACAATTATCAGCTGACGCTTGTACTTCACGAAGAATACGCTCATGCGCTTCACGAGCTTGCCCTTGTCCATGCACCTCGGGCAGATCTTCCGGTTCGGGTCGGGGTAGCGCGCGCCGCATTTCGGGCAGAACAGCGCCTCCTTCGAGTCCTCCTTGTCGAGCTCGAAGGGTCCCCCTTCCTTTGCCTTCTTTATGTACTTGCAGAAGAGGTTCATCTGCTGCTTCGACGTGTTCGTGAAGACCGCGAGCAGTATGCGTCCTCCGGACTTCCCGCTCTTAGCCGTCAGGCGACCGGAAGACAGAAGCTCCTCCACCGTGAAATCGTCAAGGTCCGAGAGCATATGACACTCATAGGACAGTTCGGTGAACGACGCCTCAAGCCTTCTCGCGGCGGGACCGGCGAAGGTGCGCTTCAGCTTGTCCTCGGTGCCCTTCAGCGTTATCGTACCCGAGATGATCATGAGCTCGTCCGCAGTGGCGGCGAGATAGCAGTCGCAGTGGGCGCCTTCCTTGTTCATGTCGCATTTTGCGATGAGCAGCAGCTTATCCTCTGAGATGCCGCGGCGGTCGATCGCCTCTATGAGCCCCGCCGGGTAATTGTCGAGTGCGACCAATGTTGTCACTCCTTTCGTCAGGAAAACGCCGGTGCGGAACTCAGCGCTTTCTCGTGTGTAAGACCATCCCGCGGTGCGGGCGATCCATGAATTTCAAACCGACTGTGTCTGACGCGCCGGCGATATAACGCACGCGCGCGGCAGGCAGTATAAATATTATACATTCTCCTGTCAGAAAAGTCAATATAAAATATAAATTTAAGGAAACATTCCGACAGAAAAAATGACAAATGCTCTTTGACAGTGATATATAGATATCATAATGTATAAAATATGAATGCTGTTTTTGTGTATAACGTTAAAATCAGGAAAATATTTAGTTTTTCTATTGACTTTATCTTATAAATATGGTATCATTTCAATCTGAGATAGTAATTTGAAAAAAATAATTGATCCGGCGGCGGGACGCCGCTATGTGAATGGAGTTGATCTGTAATGAACGCGAGGAATTACAAGGAACTGAAACGCGATTTCACGTCGATGCCGATGGAGTTCAGACCCGTGCCGTTCTACCATATGGACGGACGCTTTGCCGAGAACGGGAAGCTCACCGAGGACGTGGCGAAGAATATCGCTTTATATAAAAAGAGCGGATACGGCGGTATCGTGCCGCTCCCTGTCTCAGCGCAGGGCGGGCACGCGGGCACAGAGCCGGAATTCGGCACGCCCGAATATTACGAGGACTACGGGGCACTGCTCGCCAAGGCGAAGGAACTCGGAATGAGCGTCATATATTATGACGACGTGGATTTCCCGAGCGGGCGCGCCGGAGGCGAGATACAGCGGGAATATCCCGGCTCGACGGCGCAGATGCTGAGCCGCTTCGAGTACAAGTGCATGGAGGGGCAGAATGTCTCGAGGGCTCTCCAGTCCGGGGAAGGCTACAGCCTTATGAGCATCGTCGCGGTCGAGGACGACAAGCGCACAGTCATCGACCTCAGAGAGTATCTGGACGGCGGAAAACTCGTCTGGACGGTGCCGGACGGAAACTGGACGATCGAGGAATACGTCTGCAGACCCGCCGACAGATTCGGCGCGGCTTTTGTCAACTTCATGGACTACGACGCGTCGATGGATTTCGTGAACCTCACCTACAAGCGCTTCACCGACAGGTATCAGGACTATATAGGCGACGTCGTGAAAATGACGTTCTATGACGATCTCCAGTACAATGTCCCGAACAGACGGATGTGGGACAGACATTTCAACGAGGTCTTCGAGGAGAGGTACGGCTTCGACCCGGCGCCGTATTATCCCGCGCTCTGGGAGAACATCGGCGTCGACACCGAGCACTACAAGGCGATGTTCATGGACTGCCGCGCGCATATGTTCGCCGAGGGCTTCTTCAAGGCGGTCGGCGATTTCACTAGGCGGAACGGGCTTATCTCGACCGGTCACGTCGCGGAGCCGAAGGACGCCTCCTGCTCGTGGCTGTTCGGCGACGGGTTCTTATGGAGAAAGCAGGGCGGAGCCGTCGGGCTCGACCTTGTACACTGGTATATGTACGGCTTCAACGGGCTCAAGATCGCGATGAGCGCCGCCAATAACTATGATATCGACACGGTGGTCTGCGAGATCTACGGAAACTATGAGGTGCTGAACAAGCGCGTTCTTTACTGCGAGGCGATGAACGCTTTCTCGCGCGGTGTGAACTATCTTGTCCCGCACACGCTCTGGCTCTCCGGAAACGCGCGGATACCGCACGAGGTGTCGCATCGGAACCCCGAGTTCAGGAACGATCTTCCGGAATACCTCGATTTCGTCACGAGATGCCAGGCGATGCTCCGCGGCGGGCGGCATATATGCGATATCGCGATGCTTTATCCGATATATTCGGTCCACTCGCAGATGTATCTCTACGAGTCTGACGCGGACGGCTTCGAGCACTCGATAACTCCGACGAACACCGACTATATGACGCTGATAAACAGCATAATGGCATACGCCGGACGCGATCTCACCGTCATACATCCTGAGGTGATGAGCGAGAAGGTCACGGCGGACGACGGCGTTCTCTACCTCGACAACAAGGATAACTTCGAGAGATACCGCGTGCTGATCCTGCCCGGAATGTCGATGATCAGCCTCGACAACCTGAGGCTCATAAAGAAGTTCTGGGAGAGCGGCGGAAAGATCATCGCGACCGTCGAGCTGCCGACGAAGGCGTTCGAGTTCACGCCGGACAAAAACTCCGACGACGAGGTTAACCGGCTGATAACCGGTATATTCGGTATTTCCGGAGACGAACGCTCTGTCATTCAGGACGTTTACTACAACAAAAACGATAACGGCGGCGAGGCGTACTTCCTTCCCGCCGACAAGACCGCGGCGGACGGCACCTACCATGTCGAGAGCCGTCTCATCGCGGATATACTCGGCAAATTCGACGTCGCGTATGACGCCGAGGTCATCGGTATGCCGACGCTCGACGAGTGCGGCGCGCTGAGCCTGATATGCCCGCTATACAAGAAGTCGGGCACCTGCGACGCGGTGCTGAAGACCGGAGTTTTCGGAATACTCCACAAGAAGCAGGCGAACTGCGACGTGTACTACTTCTCGAACACGACGGCGAAGGATTATGAGGGCGATGTACTTCTCCGCGGCGAGCTGAACCCAGAGTTTTGGAACCCGCACAACGGGAAGATACGCCGCGCGGAGTCGACGCTCGTGAACTACCGCGGCGAGATATACACGAAGATCACGATGAAGCTCCAGAGCGCCGAGTCGGTGTTCATAGTCTCCGGAAAGGGCGAGAGGGAGCTGCTCGACCTCTTCCGCGATATGACCGAGCCGAAAGGACAGGGCTTCGTGCCGAACTTCGTTCCGGATACAAAGAAACAGTAAGCAACGCACCTCAGACCGCCGCGCCATTGACCGGCGGTCTTTTCCTTTGCGTGGATTTTGTTAATTTTTTTCAAAAACGGAACATTGTTCATATTATAACGTCAAATGTATGGTAGAATGATAGCTGTGACGACGTCCTGTTCGCGTCTGTCTATAAAAAGGAAACACTGATTTAAGGTTGTTTTCGCAGAAAAAAAGCCCATAAATCCGGGGACTTTTTTCTGCGAAAACCCGATTTATTCAGTGTATTCCAAAGAAAAAAGGAAAGAATATATGGATAAAATAAAAAAATGGCTGAAGTGGTTCTACACCGCGCCGCGGATGCCAAAGGAGATAAAAAACAAGCCGCTCAGGATCATCCTTCTCATATGCGGCTGGGCGATAATCGCTCTCCTGCCCGTTTACTGTCTCGGCATGGTCGAGTATATACACTACGCGAGCAAGGCGAAGGTCTTCACTTTCTTCACCGAACGGACCGAGGTTGTGCTGTTCGACCTCGCGGTGCTGTACCTGCTGTGGTTCTGCGCGCTCTGCGTCCTTAAGAAAGGATGGCTCGCGACGGCTGTATACGGCGGGTTCTTCGGCGCCGTCGCGACGACCGACTATCTCAAATACTCGATGACAGGCGACTACTTCTATCCGTGGGACCTCGCTGAGCAGGCGGGGCATCTCGGCGAGCTCAAGAATTTCATCACCGTGCCGTTTCCTGTACTCTATATCGCTATGATACTTTTTGTCTTCGTCATGGCGGTCATCGTGTTCTTCTCGGGCGCGCAGCTGCCGGTCAGGTGGTGCGTCAGATATCCGGCGCTCGCCGTTGTTGTTGTCTGCATGGCGGTTTCAGTCTCGACTCCGGAAAAGGTCACGAGACTTCTCAACAAGAACGCGCTGTATCTTGAGGACATGGCGCTTCAGACCTCTAACTATCAGGCGAACGGCTTTGTCGGCGCATTCACGATAAATATCCTTTCGTCGAACATCCAGAAGCCCGACAATTATTCGGAGGACGCGGTCGACGCCCTTCTTGACGGATACACGGAACAGGACAAGTCGGACAACTTCTCGTCTCCGGATATCATACTCGTTCTCAGCGAGTCATTCTGGGATCCGACGCTGCTCCCCGGGACGACATTCTCCGCCGACCCGCTCGAGAATTACCGCGAGATCGCCTCGCGTGAGAACACTATCTCCGGACGCTTCTTCACGACCGGGCTCGGCGGCGGAACGGTCAGACCGGAATTCGAGGTGCTGACCGGGCTCTCGACCGACTACCTGCCGTCCGGGTGCGTTCCGTGGCAGTATATACTCGAGGACACCGACAGCTATGTCTCGGTATATAAGGGACTCGGATACAAGACTATGGCGGTGCATCCGTACACGTCGAGTTTCTATAACCGCAAGGCGGCGTACCCGAAGATCGGTATCGACGAGCTGCATTTTGACGACGATATCTACGCGCTCGGGGAGGAGCTCGGGCTGACCATCCGCGGCAGGCAGATTTCCGACGATACCTTTGCGTCCGCGATAGAATACTATCTCGATAAGAACTCGGACAGCCCGGTGTTCCTCTTCGGCATCAGCATGGAGAACCACCAGCCGTACCCGGACAAGTTCGAGACGCCGGACATAGAGGTGAAGAACGACGCCTTCGACGAGAGTACCGCGAACGCCGTCACGAACTTCACGACCGGGATCGCCGACGCTGACAAGTGTCTGAAGCGTCTTGTGGACTATATCGACAGCCGTGACCGCGACATGATACTCGTATGGTTCGGCGACCATCTCCCGACCCTCGGCGGCAATATGGCGGCTTACAGACAGTCCGGAATGATCGGCGCGGAATACGATGAGGAGGCGTATGAGAAGATATACTCGACGCCGTTCATCGTCTACGCGAACTTCGATCTCGGTGAGAGCGACCTTCTTCACAAGGGGACCGACAACAATATAACCTCATACAACCTTATGAACGGAGTCGCCGAGCTCATAGGCTCGCCGCGCACGCCGTATATGGAGTACCTCGAGGATTACGCGAGGGCGCTTCCGTACTACAACATCCGTCTTCACAAGACTATAACCGACGACCAGAGAAAATGGGTCGACGGGCACAGGCTTCTGACCTACGACCGTGTCGCGGGCGGGAAGTACAGCATGAAATAAAACACCCGGACAGATATATCTTCCGGATATGTGAATGAATCGCGAGCCGCGGAGGAGTGTGAACCTATGATTTTCTATTTTTCCGGAACCGGAAACAGCCGTTATATTGCATGGCGGCTCGCGGAAGCTCTGCCGGATGAAGTCACGGATCTGAGCGAAAAAATCAAAGCTGGTGACCATTCACCGATACAGACGGGAAACGACGTGATCGTCGTCACACCGACGTACGCCTGGCGTATTCCGCGGATAGTGTCCGAATGGCTTTTCGGAACAGAGCTTACCGGCGCGGCGCGTATCTGGTTTGTGATGGACTGCGGCAGCGAGATCGGTAACGCAGCAAAGTACAACCGCCGTCTCGCGGAACAGAAACACCTCTGTTATATGGGCACGGCTCGGATTGTCATGCCGGAGAACTATATCGCTATGTTTGACGCTCCGCGGGTCGACGAAGCTGAAAAGATCGTGGAGAAAGCGGAACCGCACATCGTTGACGCCATCGCGCGCTTCAGGGCGGGGAAGGTATTTGACGCGCCGCGGAACAATCTCTATGACCGATTCATGAGTGGTCCGGTAAATCCGATCTTCTACCGCTTTTTCGTCAAAGCGGACGAGTTTCAGGTGAGCGATGCCTGCACCGGCTGCGGGCAGTGTGTGAGGAACTGTCCGATGAACAACATCAGTCTCAGGGACAGAAAGCCCGTATGGGGCAGGGAATGCACACATTGCATGGCATGCATCTGCTATTGTCCCGCGAAGGCGATCGAGTACGGGAAAAAGAGTATCGGAAAACCGCGTTATCACTTTGAGCAATTGAAGAAGTGATCCGTGCGGCACGGCATTCGGCTTGCCGGGCAGATTACAGTAAAAAACGCAGAAAAGGCAGTCACAGAAACTACAATGCTGTGACTGCCTTCTTTTCTGTTCTATCCGAACGTGATATCCCGACACACGATCTATCACTCTGCGTAGTTTCCTCTGTGAAAACAAAGGTCACTCCGCAGGGCTTCAGACACGCGGATTTTGTCTTGGTGTCGTTCAGGGCTTTTATCGCTGAGACAATTTCTTGCCAAGGTATCTCATTCAGTTCCTTTCACAAAAGGGCTGTCAGTTTCTGACAGCCCTGCTGGTCAATCCATTATTCTTCGACCACGAGCAGCTTTCCGTTGTAGTATCTCTTCGCCTTCGCGATCGCGGTCGGATCACCGGTCACGACACAGGGAAGGGTCAGCATCGGCGCGTTCTCTATGAATGTATCAGCCGCTATCTCGTCCGGAAGGCTCACGTACACGAAATCGCCCGACGCCATCGACGCCTCGTCAAAGAAGTTTTCGTCCGCCGGTATCGGGTCTCCGAGAGACTCTATGTTCGGGATCACAGTCTCGCGGTTCGTGCACGCCATGCTGTCCGTGTCTGCCTTTTCGATGCCGGAATAATCGAGCTTTCCTGCGTGCGCGTCCATCGACTCACGCATCTTCTTTATGAACTCCGCGTCGGTGCCGCAGCAGCCGCCTATTATCGGTATTCCCGACTCGAGAAAGCCCGGAACATACTTCGCGAAGTCGTCCGCGGTCAGGTCGAAATGTCTCGACCCGTCCGGCTCCTCGTGCGGCATTCCTGCGTTCGGCTTCGCTATCAGTGGTATGCCGAGAGCAAGCGAGTACGGCGCGAGACCCTGAAGCAGCGGGAGCATTCCGTCCGGTCCCTGCGAGCAGTTCGTGCCGAACGCGTTTATCCCGAGCTCAGCGAGAGACAGCAGACAGGAGACAAGACTGTCGCCAGAGAGAGTCATGCCCTCGTTGTCGACCGTCATCGTGACGAATATCGGCTTGTCTGACACCTCGCGTATGCCGATCACCGCCGCGCGCGCCTCCTGAAGGCTTATGTTCGTCTCCGGAATGAAAAAGTCGACGCCAGCTTCATCAAGCACTTTTGCCTGCTCGCGGTAGACCGCGACGACCTCGTCAAACGGCGTGTCGCCGAAGGGCTCGATGAACAGACCGGTCGGGGACATATCGCCGCCGGTGAACTTCGCTTTTCCGACAGAGAGCGAGGCGAGCTCACGGTTCATCTCGTCCGGGTTATCAAAGCCTTCCCTGGCGAGGGTAGGTCTGTTCGCGCCGAAGGTCGGCGTGTAGAGGGCATCCGAGCCGTTTTCCTCATAGCTCGTCTGGATGCTCTTCAGCACGTCCGGATGATCGAGCACCCACTTTTCTGTGCAGCTACCGGCGGGCATACCGTCGCGCATCAGCGACGTGCCTGTTGACGCGTCGAGAAGCATCGGGAGCGGGAAGTTCTTCGGAAACTTCGGGTAAAGTTCATGCAGCGTATCGGACATCTTTTCTTGTTCCTTTCTGACCGGCATACCGGTCTTTCTCAGTATTTTTCTATATCTATTCTTGTGACGAGACTGTCGTCGAGCTTCGTCTCGAGGAAGATCGAGGCTGTCTTCTCGAAGCCGTATGGCTCGTCGCTGACGTAATATTCGACGGTTCCGCTCTTTTTCTCCGACGGTGACAGCTTTTTCGCGAGGTCTTCCGCCGCCGCCTTTGATGAGCTCACTATTTTCACTCCGGGAAGGACCTTTGAGATCACACCCGTGATTATCGGATAATGCGTGCAGCCGAGTATCAGCGTATCCGCGCCGCTCGCCTTTATGTCCGCGAGATAGCGCTCAGCGACGAGCCGCACGACCTCGTCGTCGTCCGAGATGAACCCGTTCTCGACGAGCGGTACGAACAGCGGGCACGCCGTCTCGTATACCTGAACGCCGGGGTCGGCTTCAAGCAGTTTTTTTCTGAACGCGCCGCTGCCGATCGTCGTCGCCGTCGCGATGACTCCGATTTTCTTGTTTCCGGTTATCCTGACCGCCTCGCGCGCGGCGCTGTCGACCACTCCGAGTATCGGCGTTTCCGGATACTCCGCGCGTATCACGTCGATCGCGGTCGAGCTCACGGTTCCGCAGGCTATGAGGACCGCGTCCACCTTTTTCGACATTAGAAAATTCATGTCCTGAAGGGCGTATTTGATTATCGTCTCCCGCGAGCGGCTGCCGTACGGGACCCTTCCGGTGTCGCCGAAATAGACTATATCCTCGCCGGGGATGAGCCGCCGCACCTCCTTGAGCGCGGTCAGCCCGCCGAGTCCGCTGTCAAAGATGCCGATCAAATCAAAGCTCCTTTCCGAGCGCCAGATCGACGAGACGGTCGATGATCTCGCTGTAGGTCATTCCGTCATTCATGAAGAGCTTCGGATACATACTGATCTCGGTGAAACCCGGCATGTTATTTATCTCGTTGAATATGATTTCCTCGCGCGCGCCTGATTTGCGGACAAAGAAGTCAACTCTTGAAAGTCCCTTTACACCGAGTATAGCGGCGATCCGCGGAGCCATCTTCTTTATGGTTTCGGTGCTCTCTGGCGAGATATCCGCTGGAATGTTATAGGTCGCCGGGCTTTCGGAGCTGTACTTTGTCGAATAATCGTAGAACTCGCTGCCGGGGACGATCTGACCGACCGTGGACACCTTGAAGTGCGTGTTGCCCATCACGGCGACTTCGCATTCCTTGCCCTTTATATACTCCTCGACGATAATCTTCGAGTCGTATTTCGCGGCGTTTTCAAGCGCCTTCACGAGGCTGTCGCGGTAGAGCGCCTTCGATGCGCCGACCGACGAGCCGGCGTTCGCTGGCTTTACGAAGAGCGGGTAGGCGGATATCTTCTCGCATCCGGCGATTATCATGTCGAGATTGTCGCGCATGGCGGCGGCGTTTACGATAATCGAGTGCGCCTGCGGGATGCCGAAATTCTTGAGGACGAGCTTCGTCGTTCCCTTATCCATGCAGATCGCCGAGGTCTCGCAGCCGCAGCCGACGAACGGGATGCCGCTCATCTGCAAAACGCCCTGAAGCGTGCCGTCCTCGGAGTACGCGCCGTGCATGACCGGGAATACGACGTCGACGTGGATCTTTCTGAGCTTTTCCCCATCCATCACGAGGAGCGCCCTATCGCTCATGGACGGCGAGATCGCCGCGCGGGAGAGCTTCGATATGTCGGCGCACCAGCTGCCGTCGCGGATTGCCGCCGTGCCGCCCTCATAGAGATACCAGTCGCCGTCCTTCGTTATTCCGACGGTGACGATGTCGTATTTTTCGCGGTCCGCGTTTTCGATGATAGAGGAAGCAGAGATGAGGGATACATCGTATTCGGTTGATTTGCCTCCGAAGAGGATGAGAAGCGTGATTTTTTCCATATTGCTGTAACTCCAAAAATAGATTTTTATAACATAGTTTATTCGCGCGGCGCCGGTTTGATTCAGCCGATGACCGCGACCCGGTCGATGCCGGAATAGTCTTTTATAAACGCGCATGAGACTCCGGCGCTCCCGCAGAGTGCCCTGACGCGTTCCGCCTGGTCATAGCCGATCTCAAGCAGCATGACCGCTCCCGGCTTCATAAGCCGCGTGTAATCGGTTATGAAACGGTTATAGAAGCGCATACCGTCCCGACCGCCGTCGAGCGCGAGGCGGGGCTCGCTCCGCACCTGCGGGGACAGGGTATCAATGACATCGGTATTTATATATGGTGGATTCGAAACGATGACGTCCGCTTCGGACACGAGCTTTGTCACGATATCAGAATCGAGCGCGTCCGCCTGCGTCAGTTCAAGTCTCGAGCCGATCTTGTGTATCTCCGCGTTGCGTCTCGCGACTGCCAGAGCCGGCGCGGATAGCTCAACTCCGGTTCCGGACGCGATGACACGCTTCAGAACTGAAATGATTATGCAGCCGCTTCCGGTGCATAGATCAAGGAGACGCATACCGGGCTTCAGGTGCTTCAGCGCCGCCTCGGCGAGATGCTCTGTGTCGGGCTGTGGAATAAGCACGTCCGGGGAGACGAAATATTTGTCTCCCATGAACCACGCGCGCCCGGTTATATATTGGAGAGGGGTACCGGCGGCGAGGCGTTCGGCAGCTTTCGTTATCTCCGGTGGAAGGTTCTGGTCGCGGTTCGCGAGGCACCAGGACGGCGGTTTGCCGTTGAAATGTGAGATGAGCTCGGCGGCGTCGTTTGACGCGGAGGCGATGCCGTGCTCGGTGAGAAGTTTTACGATAGATGAGTAGTTCATAGCGATTCCTTTCAAAAATATATTATAGCAGAAAAACACTTCAAAATAAATAGCTTTTGCGAAATTTTTCGAGAATTATCAGAATCTGTTGCATTTGTACATTCAAACGTCATAAACGATAGGAATATGAAGCAAATGTGATGAATCAAGAAAAAAGTCGAAAAAGGGGTTGACATCCGGCGCGGGATGTGGTATAATATTAAGGCTGTGAGCGAGAGAGCAAAGCGATCGAGCGAAACGGCAGAGTTCAAAAAGAGCTTTGAAAAAAAGAATTTCAAGAAATTTTCGAAAACCTCTTGACAAACGGCTTAAGATATGATATAATATAAAAGTCGCGTCAAGAACAGAAGCGAGAGCTTCTGGAAGGTCTTCGAAAAAACTTAAAAAACTTTTTCAAAACCTCTTGACAAACTCGAGAAGATACGATATAATATAAAGGTCGCGTAAAGC
>ENA-ORIC01000374-ORIC01000374.1-human-gut-metagenome-genome-assembly--contig:-NODE-374-length-59138-cov-29.345423_pt1 | contig 59138 bp, 94 predicted proteins | sample MGYA00243023_ERZ508732 | MGnify/ENA primary metagenome ERZ508732 (study PRJEB26277, sample SAMN04329767) | human gut metagenome | biome: human-associated habitat | host: Homo sapiens | place: USA... | reverse complement strand
CCTGCGCGGTGCCGACCTGCATGGTGCCAACCTGCGCGGTGCCGACCTGCATGGTGCCAACCTGCGCGGTGCCAACCATGTAGAACTCAGCATCGCCAAAACCAGCATCCTCCCGGACGAAAGCGACATCATCGGCTGGAAAAAAGCATACGTAGACGACACAATGCCACCGAAACCAGTCATCGTAAAGCTCCTCATTCCGGCCGACGCGCAACGCTCCAACGGCACTGGGCGCAAATGCCGCGCCAGCACAGCGCGAGTGCTTGACCTGCAAGACAAGCAAGGCAACAGCCTCCCACCGGACACCACGGCATACAGCGAATACGACACAGACTTCACGTACAAAAAAGGCGAAACCGTGCACGTTGAAAACTTCGACACCAACCGGTGGAACGAATGCGCTCCAGGCATCCACTTCTTCATCACCCGCATCGAAGCAGTCGCATACTAAGGAGGCTCCAAATGAATGAAACCAGACAACAGAAGCTTGAATACCTCACCGACAACGGCTACCTGCACAATCTGCGAGGAGAGTTAGGCATGTCCACTAAAACGCTAAGCCTCCTCACAAAACTGCCAGAGGACATGTTCACCGCCATCATCCCAAAGGATGCGAAGAACGGAGATACTGGAAACGCGATTCTTTCAGAAGATTTGGTGAAAGCCATGCGCAGAGGCTCCAAGGAACTCCAAGCCAAATACAACACCACCGACATGATCGACATTCTCTACGCGGAGGCAACCAAATGAGCAACGATATCGTCGAAGTCCCGTTCAACGGGAGCATGATGATCGCTCAAAGGTTCGATGACGGTGAAATCTACACTGCGTTGAAACCGATCTGCGAGAACATCGGCATCGATTTCAACGGCCAGAAACAAAGGCTTGAAAGAACGCCATGGGCAACTATGTGTGTCATGCACACAGTTGCCGCAGACGGGAAGAACCGCGACATGACAGCCATCAGCCGCAAGACGTTGACCATGTGGCTCGCCACCATCGACACGAACCGACTCAGCGACGAACAGGCCCGCCGCAACGTGACCGTCTACCAGCAGGAAGCCGCCGAAGCCCTTGACAAGTATTTCAACGAGGGTGGCGCAATCCGTGTTTCCGATGCTGATTCCGATGAAGACATTATGGCCCGTGCCGTGCTCGTCGCGCAGAAGACCATCGAACGCAAGAACCAGCAGCTCCAAGCCAAGGACGCGCAGATCAGGGAACTGGAACCGAAGGCTCAAGCGCTTGATGATTTCACGAACGTGGAAGACAGGCTGCTTGTCCGCGACGCGGCAAAGGTCCTGTCGAACGCCGGAACCCCCATCAAGGAAAAACAGTTGCGCGAATGGATGGCCGACCATAACTGGATTTTCAAATCCGGTGGCTCTTGGCGGGCAACCGCAGAGCATTGCGCTGCCGGTCATCTCGTGATGGTCATGTCCCAAAAGCATGGAGTCAAGGATGATGGCACGGAGTTCGCCTTCCCTCCCACCGTGCGCATAACCCGCAAGGGGTTGGCACTGCTGCACAAGCGTCTTGGCGAGATCGCCCTGGACAAGGCGCTTGACGCGGAGGTGGCGGCATGACGTTGTTGAATCCTCCGGCGCCACCGCATGAGTTCGTTCTTGACGAGGGTGGGCACTGCGTCTTCCGTATCAATGATCGGAAAGGCGGGTCAATCGTTGAAAAGGATGGACTCAAGACGAGCACATTGTATGAGATTCCAGAATCGAAACTGGCTGCGTTCATCCAATGGGCTTCCGACGTTCACGGCCAATCAAGATAGGAGCAGGTTTTGACAGACAGGATGGTTGTTGTCGAAGAGGAGATTTTCGACAGGCAGGAAGCTGCCAGGTTCTTCAAGCTTGGAACGGCCAAGTTCGACGAACTGTACGGGGGGTGCGCCGACTATCAGGGCGGCAAGACCGTCACATACAAGAAGTCGAAGCTTCTCGACCGTTACGACCAGGTGTGCGAGAGTCCACGGGAGGTTTCGGCATGAACGGCACTCGACCTGACGCGTGGAGCGTGCAGACGGGCATTGACTTGGATGCCATGCTTGCCGCCAACGCGGGTTGGATTGAACGGGTCAGACGTAAGACCAAACGTGACTATCAGCGGGACAAGCCGGTATTGCAGCGGGTGTTCGAGTCGCTTCGCACGAAATACGAGGCCGGTTTCAGTACCAGTTCGTATCGGATTGCGGAAGACCTGCAATTGGCTTAGAGCGTTGTCTACAGAAGTTTGCGCAAGCTTGTTTCCTATGGGCTTGCGGAAACGTTTCTGACGCATGGAAGACATTGTTTCAGGCCGACAGGCTTGGAACCGACGAAAGGATTTGATTGGAATGAATGACAGTGTTTTGGTGAAGCTTGACCGGCTTTTCGATAAGTTGAAGACCGCAAGCGACGGAGACGATTGGAATACCGTGCGCGGTCTGGTCGCACAGATCGCATCACTCGTCAAAGTGGATGAAAAGCCACTGCCCGAAGAGCCGAAGGAGCGGGGCTTCTATGTCACCGCGAATGATGGTCGGCTCCTGCTTAAGGACATCGATGATGACTGGTCGGCGCGCACATGGGATGACTGCTCGGCTAATCACATGTGGAATGGCAATAGACAGTATGCGAAGTGGCCGACTGTCTGCGAAACGCTCCCGCCTGAAGCCTTCCCACTCAAGCGAGTGAACACTGGGAGCGACGATGACTGACCATGATTACTGGCTTGAAGACATGCAAGCAATGAAGAAGCGGAAGAAGCCGAACTACCCGCTCCGCCGCATCCTCTTCGCCGTCGCCAGCATCGGCCTCATCTCCAGCCTGACCATCATGCTCACATGGCATGGCGGCAGCATGAACGCCGCGCTCATGGTGGAAGGCGTGTACATCGCCACCGCATTGTGGCTGATCGTCAGATTCGCGCCACGCGACTAAAGACTTCCCGCTGGCTGGCAGTCCCAACAAACAACCAAAAATCGGGTTGTTCCGCAGGATACCCACGTTCACTCATTCGTCGGCCAGTGGGGACCATAACTGAATATCGATATTATCCACGCGCCTACGAACTCAATACCGCGCAGCAAATCACGTAGGCGCATTGGCCGCACATGGTTGTGGGATTCATGCCGGACTCCTTAAGTTTGACAACTCATGAATCACCTTATCCATCTCGCATTCAGGTTTTGACATTTCCTGTTGCCGTGATGTTGGCCGTGAACCCGTTCAGGTCGGGTTCCAACGGTTTTGCATCATTCATTGGCGTGAATCCTAACAGGTTCGACTCCTGTTGCGGCCACTGTCCCCACCGGTTAGTGCGATTGCCGGACTGGGGATTTGACGTGGATTGGATGACTCGGGGTCTCTGGTTCTTCTTCCCCTACGGGTCGCGGGTTCGACTCCCGCCCACGTCCGAAGCCGTCGTGAGACGGCCCGACATAATTGAAAACCCGGTTGGCGGGGGAGCCTGAAAAATCATGTTCCAAAGTCGATTTCTCTAGGCGCTTACATACACACTCTCTCCCGTCAACCACTGCTGGTGCAAGGAACGTGGCCGCTGCTATCTCAGTCGTTCGGTCCATCGGCGGTCAGATGGTTCGACTCCATCCACCAGCACGCAATCACAGAAAGGAAAACTCTCATGGACACCATCAACGTGAATGGCGAAACCTATACGAAAGTGCCGGACGAGATCAGCTTGTTCGGACGAACCTACCGGCTGGTGGAAGACACCATTCCGGAACCATTGGACGTGTCGGACTGGCATCCAATCGAACCGGATTACCGTATCACGCTCAGGGAATACATGACCCAACAGCATCCAGAAGACGCCAAGCGTAACCTCACCGGACTGGGCCAAGTCGTGAAGAACACGATTCTGAATGCCGGTAAGGGAGACTTGTTGGAAGAGAACAGCAATGGTGCCATCATTTACACCCCCTCATTGTTCCCGCTTGTCGAACAGGGTTATAGGAAGTGGCGTTACCGGAATAATGCCCACATTCTGGAACGGAGTGTGGCGGAAGCATGACGGAAGTGAAATTTCCCAGCATGGTTGACATGCCGGACAAGGAGTATTTCGCACATCCGGCAATCGACCAGACTGGTTTGAAGAAGTTCATGGAGTCTCCAAGAGCGTACGCATGGCACAAGCTGAACCCTCTCGACAACAGTACGTTGGCGTTCGGCAAGGCCGCGCACAGTCTCATTCTCGGTAGTGGCCCGAAGGTCGAAAGGAAACTCGACGGGCGCACCAAAGCCGGTAAAGCACAAGCCGAACAAGCCAAATCGGACGATCTGGTAATCCTTTCCGGTTCCGACTATGAGAAGCTTCAAAACATGGTGGATTACGCGCCGGACATGAACAGTCTCGTGGAAGGCAAACCGGAAATCGCCTTGTTCGCCATTGACCCGACCACTGGATTGCAGTTGAAAGGCAAGGCCGACTGGCTGCCCGACCATCCCGACATGGACGGCGTCATGTGGCTGTACGACTACAAGACCACCGGCCATGACGTGCAGGACTTCACTGGTTCGGCATACAAGTTCGGCTACCACATTCAAGCCGCCTTCTACATGATGCTGTATCGGCTCGTAACCGGATACCAGGGTGCGATGGGATTCAGATTCGTCGTGCAGGAGAAGCAGGAACCATACGACTGGATGATTTGGGAACTATCCGAAAACGATCCTGAAATCTCACTTGTCGCGGTGAAGCAGATTCGTGAAGCGTTGGATAGGCTCAGCTTCTACTGGAATAACCATATTCCGTTGGAAGACATGCTCAACCAAGGATTATCGAAGACGCCTATGCCTATCAGATTCACTGACTGGCAGATGAACCATCTGATTGGAGATGATGACCAATGGGAAATGTGATAGCGAAGAACCGTAAAGCCTACGGTTATGATTACGCCGACTTGGGCAGTGTGGTCAACTATGTGACCGAAACGTTGAAGGTCAAGGTGCAGCAGAGCATCCAATACGATAATCTACCCCAATATCCGAACGGGTATGGATTCGTCGTAACCCGCTACTGGAAGGATGACAGCAAGTCTTGGAGCGCGTTTGAAGCTCCCGTCCCGATCATCGTGGGTGATTCCGCAGGTAAACGTGAACAGCCGTTCATGCAACGGTATGGGAGTGCGGAAACCTATGCGAGAAGGTACAGTCTGCTCACCCTGTTCTGTCTTGCTACCAGTGATGATGACGGCCAGTTGGCTGGCTATCAGCGTGGCAATCCGATGAACGAGGACTTGCGCAGGCAGGTTGCCGCCTTGTTGGCTCAGGGGAATGTTCCAGCCGGACGTGAGTCCGAAGCCATCGGCAATCGCATCAAAATGCCTGTGAACTATGCGAGGTTGACCGACTGGCAAGCCCAATTGTTCATCAACAGTTTCAAAAAGAATGAAGAAGTCAAGGAGGCCGCATAATGGCTGGAGAAACCGTAATCACGATCATTGGCAATCTGACCGACGAGCCGGAATTACGCACGACCCGCAATGGTGAGGCCGTCTGCAATGTCAACATCGCGTCAAACACCAGACAATACAACAGCCAGTCGGGCCAGTGGGAGGATGGTGACACGCTTTACATGCGCGGCACGATTTGGCGTGACATGGCCCAGCATTGCGCCCAATCCCTGCACAAGGGCATGAGGGTCATCGCGCAAGGCCGTTTGCAACAGCGTTCCTATCAGGCGAAGGACGGCACGAACCGCACCGTGGTTGAAATGCAAGTGGACGAAATCGGCCCCTCATTGCGGAATGCGACCGCGCAAGTGCAGAAGATTCAACGTGGCGGCTATCAGGGTGCCCCACAAGCCGGTTTCAATAATCCTCCATCCAATGGATTCCAACAGCCGCAACAGGCCGGTCAGCAGCCCGCACAGTCTCAACAGTTGGGTGGAGACCCTTGGGCGTCGAACAATAATCAGCCTTCCGACTTCGGCAGTTTCGGCGGCAACACGGACGAGTTCTAATCCAGACTAAAAGGAACCAACATGGCAAACATCATTCCATATAGGGAGTTTCTGAAAAGAAAGGAGCTGTGCGAGCAGGAGACTGGCATCACCGTTAGCCCGCAACAGCTCCACCCATCCCTGTTCGACTGGCAGAAACGTATCGTCACATGGGCTTGCAAAGTAGGACGTGCAGCCATATGGGCCGATACGGGTCTTGGTAAGACCAGAATGCAGCTCGAATGGTTACGGCAAGTCTGCGCCGGACATGGGACGGGGCTTATTCTAGCGCCGTTGTCCGTATGCCAGCAAACCATCCGCGAAGGTGCCGCAATCGGCATGGAAGTGCGTTATGTGCATGACCAGTCGGAAGTATCTGACGGATTCAACATCACGAACTATGAGCGTGTGCCAAAACTCGACGTGTCCAAATTCAATGCGGTCGTATTGGACGAGGCTTCGATTCTGAAACAGTCGGACGGCAAGACCCGCAAAATGCTGATCGACACGTTCAGGGATACGAAATACCGTCTCGCCTGTACCGCCACACCGGCACCGAACGACCCGGAGGAACTATGCAATCAGGCCGAGTTCCTTGGATACGCCACCCGTGTGAAGATGCTTGCCACGTATTTCGTGCATGACGGGAATATTTGGCGTTTGAAAGGTCACGCGGTTAAGCCGATGATGCGGTGGATGTCGCAATGGGCCATCGCCTTGCGAAAGCCGTCCGACATTGGCGGTGATGATGCGGGATATGAGCTGCCCGGATTGAATCAGACCGTTGATGTTGTCGCCTATCACGGCAGCATCCCGGAAGGCCAATTGTTCGCAGCTGACCTTGGTGGCGTCGGCGGGCGTGCGAGAGTCCGTAAGGAAACGCTTGTTGACCGTGTAAACCGTTGCGTCGATCTTGTCAATAACGAGCCGGGCGAACAGTGGATTATCTGGACTGGATTGAACGACGAGGCGGACATGCTGAACAGGCTTATCCCCGGCAGTGTGAATGTGAAAGGCTCCATGTCGCCGGAAGACAAGGCCAAGGCGTTCCTTGACTTCGCTGATGGGAACATTCCGGTGCTGATTACGAAGGGTTCCATGGCATCGTTCGGTTTGAACTGGCAGAACTGCGCTCGTATGGCGTTCTGCGGTTTGAACGACTCGTGGGAATCCTACTACCAGTCGATACGCCGCTGCTATCGGTTCGGACAGAAGCGCGTGGTTGACGTGCATGTGGTGGTTTCCGATTTGGAACGCGAGATAGCGGAGAACATCACCCGCAAGGAACAGCAGGCCACTCATTTGAGTGACGAACTGGTAAAGACGATGAATGAATCAAACTCTTTCGGAAAGGCCGCATGATGGTCGGTGAAATGTATATGACCGATGAAGCCAAAGGTAAGGATTGGACACTATGGCTTGGCGACTCGTGCGAACGCATGGCGGAAATGGCTGACAACAGTGTTGATCTGAGTGTGAGCAGCCCGCCGTTCGCAAGCCTGTACGTGTACTCCGATTCAACCCGCGACTTGGGCAACAATAGTTCCCGTGAAGAGTTCATCGAGAATTACGGGTACATCATCCGCGAACTGTTGAGGGTCACGAAACCGGGCCGTATCGCTTGCGTGCATGTGCAGCAGGTTGTGACCACGAAGACCGCTGACGGCGTGGTTGGATTGACCGACTTCCGTGGTGATGTAATCCGCGCTTACGTGGAGAACGGTTGGATTTTCCACGGCGAAGTCACCGTGAACAAAAATCCACAGGCTCAGGCGATTCGCACGAAAGCCCAAGCCCTCATGTTCGTCACGAAGAACAAGGATTCCAGTATGAGCCGTCCAGCGTTGGCTGACTATCTGCTGATGTTCCGCAAGCCCGGTGACAATCAGGTGCCGATCAAGAATGATGTGAGCAACGAGGAATGGATTGATTGGGCGCAGCCGGTCTGGTGGAACATTCGAGAGACCAACACGCTGAATGAGCGTCTTGGCCGTGAGGATACCGATGAACGCCACATCTGCCCGCTGCAATTGGATTTCATCGAACGGTGCATCCGCTTGTGGAGCAATAAGGGCGAGCTTGTGTTCGACCCGTTTGGTGGCATCGGCTCGACCGTGTACGAGGCAATCAAACTTGGCCGCAAGGGCATGAGCATTGAATTGAAGCCTTCCTATTGGGATGCGTCGGTGAATCTGATGCGCGATCTTGAAGAGAAGCTTGGAGAGGCGACACTGTTCTGATGGTTCCGCTCTCTGGGATGACCGAACCCGCATGGTGTGACAAGCATGGGGTCGAATATTACGGCCCCGCTTGTCCTGAATGCGAGTCGGAAGCCGAAGACTATTGGGATGATATTGGAGACGCGAGCATATGGGATTTATGACCTATGATTTCGACATTCCAGGCGAACCCGTCGCGAAGGGCCGTCCACGATTCTACGGGTATCGGGCTGTGACCCCTCAGCATACGAGGGATGCTGAGGAACTGGTGCGGAACCAATTCCACATGTTCTACCCTCATGCCGAACCATTGGATGGGGACGTGCTGATGATTCTCATGTTTTATAAGGGGCGTCATGGGAAACCGGATTTGGACAATCTGGAAAAGCTCGTCAAGGATGCGTTGAACGGTTTGGCCTACGTGGATGACCAGCAGGTGAAACTCACGTTGTGCGCCATGTTGGAACCCGACCGTATGGCATGGGGACAACGGGCGAAACGGCTTGTCAAACGTCGGCAGGGAATGCCGTTGACATACGGCGGCAATCCTTATGAGCCGCATACGGAAATCCATATAGAACCCTTGCATGACATTCACGGCGGGTTGGAAAGTCTCGTCAGAAACACGAAGGAGATGATAAGCGATGTCGGAAACCAGCCTGAATACCGGTGAGATGCTGTTCCAACTGCGCGTCTGGGATTACTTGGCTTGGGCGTTGGACGATAAGCGTCTCGACCATGTTGAGAACCTGTACTACAAGGGACAACCGATCAGTGTTTCGACGTTCGCCAATCCGAACGTGCCGATGGTGAAATGCTTCAATAAGGCTGAACTGTTGGCTGGTGACATTGATTCTGAATATCCGTTCGTCATACAAGCCGATGGCATGTTCGATGCTGACGTGATGGGCGAGCGTGAGTGGATCGCGTCTCAACCCGCGTACACGAGTCTGAGCGTGTGGGACAAGTTCGAGACATTACTACCGGCCAAACCGTCTATGGAATGCGTTGACTCGGGCACTCGAATGTTCATCCGATTCACGTTGGGTGAATTGGCGGGCATGTTGAACAGTGGGTTGCCGCTCGGAGGTGGACGATGATTTTTCCAGCAGTCAGCGTCAACGGCATCCATTTGAGCAGCCAACAGCATGAGGCGCTTGTCAGCATATGGCGTACCGGTCGAATGCCGGAACCCCACGCAGGTCAGAAACCGTGGCTGTGGATTCAAGCGCTCAGACGGCGCGGCTTGGTATCCGGCAATGCGCTCAGACTGACCGACAAGGGACGCCATATCGTCCAACTCCTCCAGGACAGGAAAGCAGTCCCATACCAAAGCACTGCCGACAATCCACACTACGGAGCCTACTGGGACGCCTACTACAGCAACCAGTCAACCTACCGGTATCAGCCCGGTTTGGAAATCATTTGCAAAAGGAACTGTGATGAAACTTGACCCGCCACCGGACTTGGTTGAAATCGCTGAAGCCTTGGACGCGATGGCGAAACCACACGTGGGAAGCGGATGGGCGAACCTCAACTTCGACGGCCTTCCATGCACCACACCAAGGCAGGAAGCAATCTGGAAAATCTACGGGAATGGAGAATTGGGCTGATGTGGTTCAAGGTCGATGATGGGTTCTGTATGAATCCGAAGACGGCGATGCTGTCCAATGACGCCACCGCATTATGGCTTCGTTCAGGCACGTGGGCCGCGCAACAGCTGACAAAAGGACGTGTCCCCGCGAACATGATTCCCATGTTCCGTTGCTCCGATGATTCAGTTCAGGAACTCTGCGATGCGGGCTTGTGGGAGTATGACGCCGACAAGGACGAATACGTGTTCCATGATTGGGCTGACTATCAGCCGGACGGTGACGAAGTGGATGCCAAGCGCAGGAAGCGGAGTGAAGCGGGCAAGAAGGGTGCGAGCCGTCGTTGGAAGAAGCCTGAGAATGGCAAAAATGGCAAACCGATGGCAAATGCTATGGCAAACGCATGGCAAACCGATAGCAAATGCCATGGCAAACCGATGGCAAACGCATGGCAAGACGATGGCAAACCGATGGCAAACGCATGCCCCGTACCCGTACCCGTACCCGATAAGAAAGAAGAAGAATATTATTCTTCTTCCAAAGAAATGACACTTGCCATGTTCCAAGACTCCACGGAGTTGACGGCGGCGGACAGCATGATGCGAACCGCTTACCCGAACTTGGATTTACATGATGCTTGGAACGCTTTCTCCGTCCGTCACTATGACGGCATCCGCACCGTGGGGGATTGGATACGCCTATGGCGTGGCTGGTGTGAGAACAGGGCGCAAATGGGTGGTATCCCACCGTCGAAGCCACACGTCCACACTTGGGCTTGCGAACACACGTTGAAAGCCTTGCACCTCCAATCACAGGATGACGTGACCGACATGGCGTCAGCCGTCAAAAAAGCCAATGAGCTAAACCAGAAGGAAGAACCCTAGTGAAATACATCAGCCTGTTCAGCGGCATTGAAGCAGCAACTGTCGCATGGCAAACACTCGGATGGGAGCCAGTCGCATACGCCGAAATCGAACCATTCCCCAAAGCAGTACTCAAACACCACTATCCGAACGTCCCAGACTTAGGGGACATGACGAAAGTTAATTGGAAGGAATACCACCATGCAGCAGATGTCGTTGTGGGAGGAAGCCCCTGCCAGGCATTCAGCATCGCCGGACTCAGGAAGGCTCTGGACGATCCACGCGGCCAGCTCATGCTCGAATATCTCCGAGCTTGCGCAGAAATTGATCCGGAATGGATCGTCTGGGAGAACGTGCCCGGAGTACTGTCGGCTGAACACGGACGGGCCTTCCAGTCGCTCCTTGAAGCCGTGGCCGAACTCTGGCCTGATGGGGGGGGCGGCATGGAGAGTGCTGGACGCTCAGTTCTTCGGTGTGGCCCAGCGGCGCGAGCGTGTGTTCCTTGTCGTCAACACTCGAGACTGGCGGCGTGCCGCGCCGGTACTTTTTGAGCGCGAGAGCCTGTGCTGGGATCATACGTCGAGCCGAGAGAAGAGGCAAAGCCTTACCCAGGGAACTGCGGGAGGCGTTGGAGACGCAGATTCGGACGCTGGGGGATTGATGTTGGACTTCCATCAGCAGGATGGACGGTTCAAGGTCAGCGATCATCCCGACGTGTCGAATACGCTCACCTCGCACATGGGTACCGGTGGCAACAATGTTCCCCTGATTAAGGCGTTCAAATGGAGCCAGGGTGAGAAGAGCCGGAGTCTGGCGATTGGCGAAGTGAGTCCCACTTTGAGCACTGACCATAATCCAGCCGTCTACCAAATTGAGAGAGAGTGATGTGTCGCGCGGACACTCAGGCGAATGCCGCACAAGGATTCGATCTTTCTCCGACATTGATGGCTCACGCCGGAAAGGATGCCCCATTCATCTATCCGACAACTAATAGGAGAGACTAGTGGTTTTCACTTTCAAGATTCGCGGTGGCGGAGCGGGGGGGGGTAAGGGATTCCTCGGGCAGGACGAGCTTTCTGCCACGCTCAGCACGCACAATGACCAGTTTCTACATACGGAGGATTCGATGAATGGTTTGACGGTTCGCAGGTTGACGCCGTTGGAATGCGAAAGGCTTCAAGGTTTCCCGGACGGATGGACGGATATTCCGTGGAAGGGGAAGAAGCACGCGCCGGATAGTCCACGCTACAAGGCGCTCGGTAATTCGATGGCGGTTCCTGTCATGAGATGGATAGGTGAGGGCATCCAATTGGTTGAAGACAACAAGGGATTGTTCCAGGAGAACCCCAGTGAGCAGTGACAATCCATCCAAGGAGACGTGCCGCATGGTTGATGATCGTGATGGGAGACGTTGCGTGCGTTGCGGCAGGAGCCTGTATGCGGTGAATGGTTCACGGCATCATCGGAAACTCCGTAGCCAATGCACGAGGGTTGAGAAGCATCAAGTGCAGAATCTGATTCTGCTTTGCGGTTCGGGTACGACGGGCTGTCATGGTTTCGTTCACATGCATCCGACCATCGCTTATGAGAACGGCTGGTGCGTGAAATCGTTTCAAGACCAGTTGGAAGTGCCGGTACGGACTTGGCATGGACTCGTGTATCTCACCACAGACGGCAAATATTCATCGACAAAGGAACAATCAAATGACTGACAATATCAATCCATCGCATTACAAGGATGGCCCGTTCGAATGCATCGAACTATCCAGTTTGCTCAGCTTCGACTGGGGTAACGTAATTAAATACTGCTACCGGTGGCGCGACAAGAACGGTGTCGAAGACCTCAAGAAAGCACTCTGGTATGCGAAGCACGCAATCGATAACAACGTGCCGTTCCTTGCCATGTACCTCGGGCCGGACAACGACATTATCACAGCCAGACCCATCAGGCTTCTCGGCATTCTAGAAGCCGAGAACTGGGCCGATCTCGAACCATTCTGGAATGAAATCAAGTGGGGATGTTACAAGAAGGCGGTCAAAGTGCTGGCCGACAAGATCAATGAAATCGAAAAGGATGGTGAGTGATGAACCGGGACCGGGTAATCATCGTCGCGATCATCTGCATGACGATTATCTTCATCGCGTCCACCGTATCGCCAGCCGGTTCCAGCGGGAAAACCGGCACGGGCTTCCAGATGGAAACCGTCAAGACCGGTGACGTGACATGGGCGTGCTTGAAGCATAACAGAGAATATATCGGTTGCAGCACGGTGGAGACGGTCAAATGAATGTTTTCACAGGCGAGACCGGCTATATCATCTGGCCGCAAGGCGATACGGGAGTTCACACATGCCGCGTGTACGACTCACTGGATGAAGCTGAGAGCGCGGCACGTTCCAAAGCCGACTTCTACCACAGGGCGTATGAGGTGCGTACCGCTTATGAGAGTCCGGCAAGAACCATCAGAACAATCAACCCAAGGAGACACCAATGAGCGGCAGAGTGAAAGTCGGCACGAGCAAGGTCACGTTCCGTGTGCGCGCGTTCGACTATCCGCAGATCGAGCTTGCATCCGTCGAAGTGGATGTGCCGATGTACACGAAGACGGACAACAAGCTCGACAACATGCAGCAGGGACATGTCACGGCGGACGTGCCGGACGGTTTCAACGAGAAGGTCAAAGACGCATTGCATGTGTTCGCGGACACTCTACAGGCATCGTTCAACGAAGAAGGAGAGTGAAATGTTGAGAAGCATTGATTTCAAAACAATGCCTTATCTATTCACTGACAAGGCTGGCACTTGTCTGACCGTGGAGTTCGACGGGAGGGAACTGGATGACATCTACAAGCAGGTGAAGGCCATGCACGATCAGGAGCATCCGTCTGATGGCATGCCCATCGAACCAATGGAACCGGGCTGGTATATGACTCGGGATGGTGAAGACCTGTTGAGTTTCGACGGTGACGCTTGGCACATTCACAATATCGACTGTGATGCGCAATTGTTCGTTGACGGGGATTTGGAAACGATGGACTGGAGTGTGGTCAAACGCACGTTCGATGCTGACGCTTTCCCGCTGATACCAGTGAATCTTAACGATACATCTCGTGCGGAGCGTCGGTTGACCAACCTCACCAACTTTTTGCACACGCTCATTCATGAGTGTGAGACAGTGCGGGACAACCCATCTTCCGACAAGCATACGAAAGACATCGAGAATGCCGTCTGCGGGACGGGAATCAACTTCGGCAAAGACCTGCTTGCACGATTGGAAAACGGGGTGTTCGACCATGAATGTGCATGACCATATCACCGACTGGCAGCACCTGCCATCGTCATTCCTCGCTGGCAAGCGTGCGATAGCCACCACCGTTGAGGGAACCACTATCGACGGTTTCCTCCAATCGATGACCACGAAGTTCAGTAACGGCAGCGGCAGCATGGTGCAACTGTTTTTCGGGGGAGTGTTCCAGCCGGTCATCATCAGTCTCAACGGTGGTGAGAACCAACTATGCAGAGCATACGATTCGATACTCATACTCAACGAGGTGAAGCAGTGAACAACGAATACGCGGTCAGCATCCGTCATATCTACACCATGCCGGATGAGACATTCAATGGATATGAACTGGTCTTATGGGGTTGGGATGTGATCGAGAACACTTGGATATTCCGTGCCACACGCGACTACCAGATATCCAAGACCGTCTCACGGAAACAGGCATTAGATCATGCGCTTTACGACGCTTGGGAATTGGCGCGGATATTCCAATGCAAGAACTATGCGACCAACGAAGAAGGAATGTGGGACAACAATGACTGACCTTGATGATCGCATCAGCGAGTATGCGAAGTGGATTGAAAGCCGATATGACGACTCGCATGAGCTTCGAGTCAAAGGCAAAAACGGTTACATCGACGGCAAGGCCGACGCCTATGAGAGTTCGCTACGCGAGTTCAAACGCATCTTCAACGTGAAGGAGAAATAGTGATGAAGCGAATGACTGCTTATTGGTGGGATGAAGACAAAAATGCTGTGGCAATCTCATATAAGGATAACCGCCTGATACTCACCGTCGATGACGCGCAGGCACTCCTTAGACAGCTTGAAATGCTTCTGCTGGAGAGACCGTCACGCGACGAGCCGGAAGAGCCGGGCTTCTACCGGACACGGACTGGCGCATTTCTTCGCAAGAACAAGAACGGCGCATGGAGCGCCCTGTTCATCAATGGCGACCTCATTCCACGCTATTGGAACGATCAGGACGATTACGCTAAGTGGGAGACGGTTCTTGACTGCCTGTATCCTCGTGCGTTCCCGCTTACACCAACCACTGCGCCATATCCGTTGAAGGGTGAGTGATGTTCGGACGGAAGAAGAAAAAGCAGGAGGAGCCGAAAAGTTACCTCAGATGCCCATACTGCGGTCACGCGCCGATGATTGTCACCGGCAAATGCACGTATCACAATCCACGTCATACCGTCTACCGGTACGAGTGCGTATTGAAGTGTCTTCAAGGCGAGGTCTGTTGGACTGCCGAAGATGCGTTCAACTCGTGGATACGCGCTGTCGCACGCTATTACGACGCAGAGGAAGCTATCAGACAATTCTGCAAGGAGAAGAAATCATGAGTCTGGCTGATGTTTGCTGGAATATTTCAAGCGTGTTCATCGTCATCACATTGGGAGTGATAGCGATACTCTGCGTGCTCATGCTGTTAGGCGTATTCGTATGCATCTTCGACCATGACGATAACCACAGGAACGATAAGAGCAGTAAGGAATAACAATGGCTACGAACGTGAGTGAAAAAGACAAAACACTGCATGAGGTCATCGACTTTCTGGAAAAAGAGTGGGATGCAGCTAATAACGCTTCTGATAATCCAGACGAAGAAGTGCTGAAGTACGACTTTTACGACGGAATGACGACGGCTTACGAGCATGTAATCAATTACTGCCGTCACCTGCTCGGTTATTCCGGGACTATGCCTTCTGAGGTGCCGAATCAAAGCGAGGATGCGAAAAAATGAAATGGAAACCGGATTGGTCGGACATCGCCGAAAACCTGCTGATCGGACTGATGGCGGTGGCCGCGGCCGCAATATTCATTGTCTTCTGCGTTTGCATATGGAAAGCCGTGACAACCGAAAGAACCATCATCATGCGTGACGGAAGCCAATCATACGCCTGCACGATCAGCGACATAAGCCCGACCCCATTCGACTGCAAGCCAATCGAGGACACGGAGGAATAATCATGTGGTTCAAACGCAGACGCAACGAATACGGGTGTCCAATGTGCGGCAGACTGCCAGTAATCAAGGCATCGCAAACGGAAAAATACCACGAGAGCCGCAAAGTAAGGACAACACTCACAGTCTACCGGCTCCGATGTCCACGTGGTCATATCTCTACTAGCTGGTTTAGTTACCCCGCATACGCAAGCAGGCAGTGGAAAGAACTCGTGGACGAGTACAAGGGGAAGGACACGAAATGAGCGCGTATCAGCCTGTTCTTGACCCCGCCTGCGGCGGCCGAATGTTCTGGTTCGACAAATCGGATAATCGGGTGCTTTTTGGTGATGTGCGTGATGAGAGCTGGGAATTGTGCGATGGGCGTAGGTTCGATGTCAAGCCGGACATGCTGATGGACTACCGCGACCTGCCGTTCCCCGACGGGACGTTCCGCATGGTGGTGCTCGACCCGCCCCACCTGCGCAATGCGGGGGAAACGAGCTACATGGCGCAGAAATACGGTTGCCTCGACCAAGAGACGTGGAAAGCTGACCTCAAGACCATGTTCAGCGAGTGCTTCCGCGTCCTGAAAGAGCACGGAGTGTTGATTTTCAAATGGAATGAGACACAGATACCCGTATCGCAGATTCTCAAGCTCACAGCGCACAAGCCACTCTTCGGCAACAAGCAGCCGAACCGCACGGGAACACACTGGATTGTCTTCATGAAGGATGACGCGAAATGAGTAAACGGTACAAGGTTTGCCCACTTTTTTGGAGTGATTACGGCTGTAAACGCACCTTGATGAATATGGGTGTGTTTGAAGAGTTGCTGAACGAGGGTTGGAAGATTCTGCGGGTGGATACCATGCCACCAACGGAATTGCGTGATAACGCCGTCACAGCGACGAACGTCTACATCCTTGAGAGGGAGGCTAATGATGATTAGTCAATACGACAAGGACATGTGTTGCCTGTATATCGCTGAGGGGATGAACTACATCTGGCAACAAAAAGGGAACCAAGAGCTTTCCCGAATACTTGAATCATTGGCCGATAGGAAGCTCATGAAGCGTGTCCATGGCGGGTATGCGATCACACTCAAGGGCCTGTTGGCAGTCAAGGCGTGGAGACTTCACCTGTTCCTGTTCCATCACCACGATGAATACAAGTACTTCAGGAGGAAGAAATGAGCAGGGCTGAAACCACCGCCATGCTGTCCAAGCTGGTAGAGAAACGATTGAGGAATCAGACCGCGTTTTGGGCGAGCGAGGTCAACTTCGACCGCGGTACGCCTGACGAGCGGCGAGTGGACTACGTGGGCTTCAAGCCATTGAACGTCAACGGCGAACCGGTGCCCGCAAGCGTGGAGAAAGGCTGCTTCGGATTTTACGAAGTGAAGTCATGTATGGCTGACTTTACGAGCGGCAACGGTCTGACCTTCTATGGCGACCAGAACTATCTGGTCTGCACGAAGGAACTGTGCGACGAGATCGTATGGCAGAAGATGGTGCCGCCGCGCGTGAACGCGATCCTGACACCGGATTCGACCGGCTCGAAACTGATTCTCAACTATGTGCAGTCCTACAACGACATGTCATACCGGCGCCGTCCGGCAAGCGAAATCCTGTGGGCCATGGTCAAAGCTAACGGAAAGAGGACAAATTGAGCATCATGCTTGACGAGGCCAACGCTTACGAGCGTGGCATGGATGATGATTTGACTTTTCAGACGGTTCGTGAGCTTGCCGGTACAGCGTACATGGCCGGACGTTCCGCTCCACCAACCGACGCCGAGGTGGAGGCCGTGGCGAAACGGCTCTGCTGGAACAGCTGCGAATGGGATGGCATCGAAAGCGACTATGTGGCGAAGGACGAAGACGATGCATGGGATTACGCCGGTGAAATCTGCGGATATCAGGAAGACTACATCGCGCGGGCGAAAGAAGTGCTCGAAGTGGCACGTAAGGCGGTGACGGAATGAAGGCTGTTTTGATTGTTTTCACCATTGTCTTCGGTTTGCTTTCTTTCGCGTCGTTTGCGTCGATCGTCGCGTTGTTCATCGCCGACTGGATGGCAAAACACTTCTAGACCACATTCAAACCCGTCGAAATCGACGGGATAAGACAATCAAGGAGACGAAATGATAGGAAACAAGAATATTCAACGAGGGCTAATGGCCGTGCTTATGGCCGTAGCGATGGTTTTCCCGCTGGCCGGATGCGAGAACGAAGCGGATGCTGACGATGTTGAAGGCGGTAGTGACTGCATTGATGTGCGAGGCGACTTCGCTGTCGATGAGTGCAGAATCGAGTTGCACGACGGTAGGGCCGTGACATGCATCAGGTTCAACGTCTACAAGGGGGGAGGCGGTCTTTCCTGCGATTGGGACAATGCTAGCGGCAAGGACGGGGAAACGAAATAATGGAACATGAGCTAATCCCCGTATACACGAAGTTCACCGGTAACGGTGTGCGTGTGCAGAATGATTCTAAACTCATCGACTATCTGGATGATGGGTGGAAAATCATCAACGTCACGGCAGCGAACCCACTGGCATTGGACAACAATGAGGCCGTCGTGTTGTACGTGATCGAGAGGACTACTGCAAATCATTGGAGCAAACGGAATGAATGAGCCTACCGCCGACGAGATCATGAAAATGTTCGCGGTTGACATAGCAGTTCTTCGTCGTGGTAGGCGCAAGCCGTCTGAGAAGCCGCCAGTCGGAAAGAAGAAGGCGAAAGCGTCGAAAAAGCCGGTCAAGCTTACTGCGGAACAGCTCGCACGGAAACGTGAGCACACGCGACAGTGGCGGATGGCCCACCGTGAGCAAGTCTTGGAATGCAACCGCCGATACAAGCTTGCGCATCGTCCGACATTCCACCATTTCAGCCGTGAGGAACAGGCGGCCTACGAACGCAACTACTACCTTTCAACCCGAGAAGAGAAAACGGAAGCGGGAGACTGTTTGAGACGTTAATCCAATACCGGTTGCAAGGTTGGGTGCAACCGGTATACTAGACATGTTCCGGCATTAATCGCACGCCTTCGGGCACCGGTGCGGAATCAACATACCATGATTTTGGAAGGCGTGCGATTGGCTGACTGCAAACTGTTGCGTTGCGGGCGTGAACGAGACGATACCAGGCAACTCTGCCCCGAATGTGAACAGCGGCTCCTAGCCGACTTGGAATGGTTCACGAAGAACATCGGCTACTTGGAAACCGACAAGATGAACCGCATCAACAAGAATCATGACGCTGATGGTGGCGGGGGAGGATACTCTGATAATCCACCGTTGAGGGAGCAAGTGTTCGACCTGCTGTATGAGGGAGACGAACGGGATGATAGCGTGTGGGGCACACTATCCGCGTTCGCTAAATGCTTAGGCGTCGAATACCTGAATCACGATCCGTTGAACGTGTTGGCGCAGCGGATAGCCGTGAAGAAAACCAAGCAAGGCGAACCCGCGTGTCTATGCTCAACGGCAACACCCGTGTACGCGCTTGAAATCCGCATCGCCCGCGACAAATGCCAGCGCCTGTTGAATCAAGGCCATACGGTCAGCTTGGGCAATTGCCCCAACACCGACTGCAACATGCCACTATCGGCTGACGAGACGGCAAAGCAAGTCAAATGCCGTGGATGCAGGAACGTTTGGAACATCAACTTTTTGAGGACACTCATGCAAGACAAGATCAAACACAGCACTTACACGGGGACTGCTTCGGACATCAGAAGCAAACTCCAACAGGCTGGATACCTCGTATCCGCGAACACGTTGAAATCATGGGCGCACAGGGGCAAGCTCACCCCGGTACGCAAGGAAGGGCGGCATCCCATCTACCGTATCGCGGACGTGTACATGCTGATGCAGCAAACCACTCCGGTTGACGATATTTGGGGACTCGTTGGAAAGGATGCAAAGTGAAAATCGACCTCTCCAACCCGCCATACGCGGTCAAACTCAATGATCTCGGATTCGCATACTCGCACACCGACCATAAGAAAGGCGTCATCGTCTACACTCGCGCAGACCCCAGATTGGCCGGCTCCAAATGGGTTGACCATTGGGATGACATGGAATGCATCATCGACTTCGAGGATGCGAACTGCATGAAACCATCTTCATTCACGTTCAAGAACCTTCGCAACGGCGTCAGCAAAACCATTCAGGCAAGCAATCTCGCCCTAGTGGAAGAAGTAATCCGATGACCGCCACTATCAGCATTACCGACAAGGGCAAGACCGTCACTTATCACGCGCATCACATGCGCGACGTGATCGAACCCGTCAAAAAATCAGGCATGTTCGGGGAACAATTCGACGTGAAGAAGAAACTCCACACGATCACCTTCTACACGGAGGATTGAATTGAAAATCAACATCGACTGCTCACTAATCCTCCTACTGTTGTCCGGCATGCTGGCACTCCTGAAAATCGGGGGCCAATTCCCATACTCGTGGATATGGGTGCTCGCACCCATTTGGATACCACTACTCGCATTGGCCGGTATCACAATCATCCTGATAATCGCTTGGATTATCGGCGTCATAGGCGTACTCATTCTCGAAAAGTTCGGAGACTAAATGCATATCAGCGGCAAAACCAATAACATCAGTTACGCTCACACGAACGATGGTGGAGCAGACCTCAGAAGCAATGAGGATACGATCATCTGCGCGGGCAGTCAGACACTCGTGCATACGGGCGTGAGACTGGCTATTCCAGCCGGATATGTCGGACTGGTCTGCCCACGCTCAGGCTTGGCGTTGAAACACAACATCACCGTGATGAACGCACCCGGCGTAATCGACGCGAACTATCGTGGCGAAGTCTGCGTAATCCTCCGAAACATGGACGAACAGGCGTTTGAAATCCATGAGGGAGACCGGATAGCGCAAATCGTGTTCCTACCATACGCGCACATGCAATTCGAGCCAGTCAACGAACTGGATTCGACCGAACGTGGCGATAAAGGATTCGGCAGCAGCGGCATCAACTAGAATCACAGAAGGAGACACAATGACGGTACTCGACTTCACCAAGAAAACAACCCCCGTTATAGACAAGCTGATAAAACTCGGATTCCACTACGAAAGCACAGACAAGGCAGAAGCGGAGGGCATACGTAATCCGCCACAGCTGATAACCACATGGGAGAACGTCATGAATGGCGTGATCCTGAAAATCATCAACACAGATGCCGTGTCCTATGACGAAAACGGCGTACTGCATCAAACGCCAACTGAATACGTCACGATAACGGATGATTGCACGAACATCAGCGTCACCATATCGGTCGAAGAGTTCATGGAATTGGAACGGATCACAAACAGCAAAGGCACCACGTTCCCACCGGAAACATCCACGGTATCCTACGAAAGGATACCCGCATGAGAATCTACATCGTCACCGCTGATATCGATAACCACGGGGACATTCCATTCTATGGAAGTTTTGTCAGTGTCATGGGCGTTTACGCCACGCGAGAGCATGCGGTCAAACGTGTGCGCAATCTCAAACGTAGGAAGTTCGCACTCAAACACAAAGAGCTTCACGGAGACAAGGGCGTGTACGTCGAAGAGTTCGAGTTGGACTCCAACTGCCAAAAATTCATCGGAGGCTATTCGGAATGAGCAAACAGGTCATCATCAAGGCTGAACAGTTGAACGCCACGCATTTAGGCAAGAAGGTAACCATTCTGGACGATGGTGAAGCCGTCATGTCAGGAAAACTCAAGGAGTTAAGAGCGACGCAATACTCCATGCCGGTGTACAGCAACGATATCGAAGCCGTGCCCAACGGCTATGGGAGCATCAGCGTTGTCCCGAAACTGAATTACGAAACTGTCACCGACATCATCATGCATTTGTCGAATCAGCTTAACGACGATATCAAGGCGACCGTGCGTGGTGACACAGAACTGGTAATCGAAGTCAACGAAAAGTAGGGGAGTATGACGGAAAACACCACCAGTAAATCAACGAACGAACTGCTTATGCGCGTGATCGCCGTGGAATCGCCGGAACTGTTCGACGGAAGCGAGGACGAGCTGGTACGAGTGACCAGCTACAACTACAGCGAGTACTGCCCAGCAGCCTGTGAGACATGCGGCGACGAACCCGAAATGCTGACAATCGGGTATGTGACGCGCAACGGGCGGGAGGGTAGCGAAACCTACGATTATTTCGGACTACCAAGAGTGCTCGAAGCATTGGACGAGTGGGACAAGCAGCACGGGAAGGCGGTGGAGAACCGTGGATGACACTTCAGTCACGAAGAGTTTCGTCTTTACAGGTGACGGCAAGCCGTCCCCAGACCTCTCGAATTTCGAGCCTTTTGGGCATATTGACGAGGACACACCCAAGTACAGTGCGATCATGATTATCGAGGATGAAGGCGTATACATTCCCGTGATCTACAAGGAATGCCGCGTGGACCTCGACGTTGATAACCCGACGATTCACCCGCTATCAGGCCCATGTATGGAGTGCTGCTGCTACAGTACGCCGGAACTTGCCATGAAAGCCGGTATGCGCATCTACGGGAACATGTTGAAGGAAAACAGATGAAGTGGTTTACCAGTGACTTGCATTTCGCGCATCCGTTCGTGGCCGCGCTGCGTGGATACGCGCTACCCGGATATGCTAAGGATGCATCGATCAAACAACAGGCCGAACATGAGCATAAGCCGCTCAAGAACTGTGTTGACTGGCGGAGACATGATGCCGACATCATCAGAAGCATCAACACGTATGTTGGCGAGGAAGACGAACTCTACATCCTCGGAGACATCAGTTCCGGTGGTACGTGGAGCGTCGAACAGGCGATAATGCGCATCCAGAATCTACAAGTTCCACGTAAACGCAGACACTTGATTCTCGGCAACCACGAACTGCACAGCTCCAGCCGCACGCTGGAAAAGTTGGCAAGCGTGTTCGGGGAAGTCGGAAGAGTCGGCATCACCGAAATCAGAGACGGGTGGGGCAACAATCCACACACGGTATTTTTAAGCCACTACCAATGGCGCGAGGACTTCACGCAAAGCAAACCCCTAGGCGCAGTCTCAACCAATTGGAACGCGCCGGAATTAGCCGAATACGCGATACCACGCATGAACAACACGCTGCTCCTGCACGGACACACGCACGCGCATGACCCGCTTGAGTTCGGCGGACATCATAATGAGATCAACGTCGGATTAGACGCATGGCATTTCGAGCCAGTCAACGAAGCCGAATTGGTGGACAATTGGCTGCAAACCGCGTTAAGCGTAACTGAGTGATCTACAATGGCACATGAATGGGGGCGGATTCAAAAACCGCCCCCACTATTTTTCAGTAAATAGCACCCTTGGATTTCAAATCAATCCTCCTCGCCTAGATAATCCTGCAATCCGTCGCCAGCTTTGCCATTCAGCCCGCGACGGGACATGTCGTAATAGTCGAGCATCTGCGGACTGTTCCACCCGCCTGCGGACATGATGTCCCTGTCCGGCACGCCAGCGTCACGGGAGAGCGTGCAGAACGTTCGCCGCAATGAATGCGGCGAGATGCCGGGCACGCCCACGCGCAATGCCACGGACGATACGATGCCCACGGCGGTCTGCTGCCGCAGACGCACGCCGGAATCCTCACGGAACACCGCACCACGCCTACGTTCGCCAACGAGTCGTGCGAGAGCCTCGGACGCCTCGGAGGGAATGGCCACACGCTGAGACCAGTCGCCCTTGCGGTCAAACCGCACCCACGGACGCCCGTCATCCAGATGGCAGTCTTCGACATCCAGTCCAAGCGCCTCACCGACCCTCGCACCGGTCAACAGCAGCAGACTGCACAGGGCATCCGTCCGCGTATCCATACCTCGCGCTTCGGCCAGAAAAAGCCTTGCCTGCTCGCGGGTGAGATACGTGCCATCCGAATGACCGTACATTTTCGGCCTACGCACATGCTCGCCCGGATTGCAGTCGATATACCCCTCCTCGAAGAGGTAGCGGTAGAGGCAGCAAACGACGCTCAGATTCCTGTACACCGTGCTTTTCGCCGCTGGCCGCATGCCGCCGCCATAGGCGGCGAACGCCTCGATATGGGTGCGCTTCGCCCGCAGCATGTCAATGCCATTATCCGCACACCAGCGCAGCCACCGCGATACGACGCACCGATACTGCGCCCTCGTACCCGGAGACACCCCGACGAGAAAGCCAGCGATCATGTCGCTCACCGTTTCCATATGCGCACCGTCTCCTTACAGACAAGCGGCTTGTCGGCCGGGCCCTTGACGAATGGCGGAATCCACTGCCTACGCCTCAGCGAATGGTCCGGCCCGTACGCCTGATTACGCCAGAAACCACGCACGATGAAACGGTGCGAATACTCACGTCGCACCCGCTCGTCATCATCGGCGCTTTCGCCCGGACGATGCAGATTCTCACGCAACACCAGCATCTTGACCTTGCGAATCTCCGGCTCGAAGCGCGACGGCAACGAGTATCTCATGCTGGGTTCGGCGGGCTTGGTGTCGCAGATCCGCGGCTCGCCGCTCAACGCCCAGACGGCTTGCAGATAGTCAATCCATGCTTTTTGAAACACGGCATCCGCATCGTGGATGGATTTTGCCCTAGCTGCCGTCAAGTCAAGCCAATCGATAGGCAGACCGATGGAGTCCGCACCACTCTTCCGTAGCGATTCAGGATCATCGGTAAATGCCATGACGGAGGTCTCGCCATCGCCAATCCGATCCCAGAAGAATCCCGCGACATTGCTGGTGATGCCAATCGACGACGTGTCTACCGGAACCCCACCCTCAATGAACATCACTCCGCTTGCGGCCGGGGCCTGCATCCGCGGGAAGTCGCCCTGCGCGGCGGTGTCGGCGGCAAGCTTGGCCATGTCGCGGCTGACCCACCACAATTGCGCGACGGACATCTGATCGATTTCGCTCCACATTCCATCCAAGATGCGCCGGTATTGCGGCTTGGCTTCGTACTGCCTCATCGCCCGTTCCCGCCAGACGGTGACGAATTTGTCTCGGATGAGCGGCAGGTGCGATGGGGTTAGGCGGAGGCGCTTGTTTTTTCTGCGCGTCATGTCAGCCTCGGTCAGTTCGCGCTGTTTTCGAGGATTTCGGTGAACGTGTCGGCCGGCACGTCGTCGTAATCTTCGATGTTGTTGGCGGTCATGAAGTCAATCATGTCGGATGCCGCCCAATAGACGTCCCAATCGGACGGGTTCATGGAGGAGTTGGTGAGATAGTCGTTGATGTAGTCTTGGGCGGTGGCCATGTTGATTTCCATGATGTTCATTTTGTTTGTCCTTTCTTTGCCAAAAACTTGTGTGGATTATTGGACGTGTCTAAAAGACACGCTGCACATCCACGCTGTCGAAAACCTTGTCATACGCTTTCGTCACGCATTCCAGGCCCATGCGATACGCGCTCACGCGATCATGGTCAGTCTCCGCCATGCGGCGCTGCCAATCATGCGGGAACGCCACGCTAAGCAACGTCTCCCGCACGTCCGGTTTGACAACCTCGATTTTCTGCGGGAACATCGCATCAAAAGTGAGGACACACAAGGCGTAAGCCACCTGCAACGTTCGGTCAGACACGTAGCGGAAAGACTGTTCCGCCACGCGGTCAATCTCTTCCATAGACCACGGAACGGTAGCCGCCAACTTTGCGCACTCTTCCGCATCCTCATAATCCAAGCCGCCATTCATCGAATTGTCCTGAACCGTATCCACCAGGTATTCGTACAGTTCACCGATGATGCCCGCCGTGGAATGGACGAACACAGGCTCAAAATCAATAAAATAACTGCCGAACCACAGGCCGCAGACATGACCGACATAGCCGGTAAGCTCACGTGGCAGCATATTCACGTCAATCATCACAACACCTCGATTTCGTCATTAAGACCCATGAACTCCTGAGTGGTGAACCCGCCATCCTTGACAACGCAGTACAACCAACCCTGGAATCCACCCGATCGCGCATCACGCATTCCACGAATCAAGTCACGCAGCCACGTGCACACAAGATACGGTTTCGACACGGGACGCCAATAACGCTTACGCTCAACCACATCGAAATGGTCATAAGCGTACATTTGCTGACCAACATGGAAATCAGCCCACAATTTCAACGTTTCCATCACGCTCACGCCTCCCTCGAATCAACGTCACCGAACAGTTCATAACGCAACCGCGCATCAGCATCGAACATCGCCTTGTACGCATCACCAAGAGACGTGTAGAAGACGCCTTCCACGCGCCAACCTTCGTAGCCCTTGGAATCCAACGAACGGAACTCTCTCAGCGCCTCAAGCATCATCTTGCGCGTCAGCCGATAATCCGGCACGCTCCTATGAAAATTACCGTCGAACCGGTCAGCAGCAACGTAAGCGTTACGCGCTTTAGCCGTATCGAACGGGATAACAGTACCAATCGGCTCATGGTCGAAATTGAAAGTGTTGACACCGTAAGGCCAATAAACAGCGTAAAAATGACGTGACATGATAGAATCTCCTTGCAAATGGTTTGGTTGAGTTAATTACTGTTTGCAATGGCCGGACGGTACTGGAATATCGTCCGGCCAAACTTTTCAGAACAGGCAATCCATATGACGCGGATCAGGCAGATTGTCGGCAGCCGCGTTGATAACCGTGCTGAGATACGCGGTCAACAATGCGGGACGTTTGCCAAGCTCCCTCAATACGGCTTGAATATTCGACTCGATGGACGAATAGCCGGTAGCCTCCAAAGCGGCCTTGACCTGCTGTGCTGTGATGACGACACGTGACATTTCATGCCACCTCGACAATCTCATGCTGAGCGAGGTACGCGGCCACGGACTCTTCCAACGTTTGGTCACTGCCACGCTGGTAGTAGTCACGGTACGCAACCACGCCACTCTTACCGTCGAACGCGACATATGCGACGCGACGGCCCTTGGAATCACGGAAGCCACGCGGCTTATGCACATATCCACCAAACACGTCAGTCAACTCCTTGACCGACTTGCCACCTGGAATCGTGACCACGCGCGCCTTGACGCCATGCTGCGCAATCACCTTCGGCGTATCCTTGGACGGAATCGGCGGCACTTCGGGAATCTCAACCGTATCCGGTTCAGGCTCAACCGACTGCGGGGTGACAACCGGCAAATCATCGTAAGTTTCGCACATCTCAGGATGGTCACGCTCGGCCGGGGTGAGGAATGAAATGTCACGTGACACAACCATGCCGCCATCCTCGTAGGACAATTCCCAACCATGCTCACGGTCGGCGTCCGACATGCTCACGCCATGCGCCGTATAATCCCCACAATCAGAGGAAACCATGCAATCGCCACGTTCCACGATCAACGGCACGTCACCGATCTCACTCACCGCCTGAGCGTAATCAGGCCCGTTAGGGTCAAGCCACGTACCACCGTCAGCACGATACGCGGCAGCTACACCACGCACCGCCTGAGCATTCTTCACGCCCGGAATCATCCGCCATGATTCAACGCCATCCTTCATCTCGAAACGCCACACGCTCGGGCTGTTGACGGAATCGAAAAACATGAAGACACTGGACGAATTGACTGCCCACAGGCCGTTAACTTTGTTGTTCGACATTTTAAAACTCCCTTGTATGAAAACTTGATTATTTGATGGGCCGTTCACCGCACGGCCCTGAGCGGTTTCACCATTCCAAAACCTTGCTGCCACTCACGAGCACATATGACGTGCCGGATTGATTGCCGTCAACGCTTCCACGCCACTCGCAAATACGCTCGTAACCGTCCGAAGTGCTACCGTCCTCCATGCCGCACTGCGGAATGTCGGACAACTCACGGTAGCTCGCTAGGTCAGCTTGGCCGTAATCCTTCGTGGCATAAGTCTCACGCCACCACGTCCACTGCTGCTCAGGCGTACCATGCGGATCGGCAACCGGCTGATCGGAAAGCGCTGGGGAACAAGCCACGCCGAAAGCCAACAGGCCAACAAGCACGGCAACAAGCAGAGTAATCTTCTTACGCATTGCGAACACCTCACTCCGCAAGCAGTTCGGAAACCGCATTGTCAAACTCTTCAGAGAACAGCCAAGTACGGTAGAAAACCTCAAGTTCTTCAGAATTATCAAGAGGTACGTCATACGCGTAATCGCTAGCGACGAACCTATCCCAATCATCTGAGAACATGACGTTCTGCATATTCTCGGAACTCTTGCTAGCGTTGCACGTCCAGGAACCGTTATCGTTGCCGGTAACCTGAAGCTCAACGTCGTCATACTGGTCCCAGTACCACTGCTTGGTTGGCGTAATGCCGTCCGCATAATCCTTAAAGGTTTCGACAATTTCATCCCGCAAATCGGAACGATATGCCGCTGCAAAAGTATTTTCATCACACATTTCAGATACTCTCTTTCCAGCCCCCTTGCTAAAATGAGAGGGCTCTAGTTAGTTGGTTAAAATTACTGAGCAATCGAGCCGGATAGCTGCAACTATCCGGCTCTACTCATTCGTGAGCTAGACGTGCCATAAAGACTACGCTAGCCCTAGCGGATTCAATCAATCCGCCGAAGACTTAGAATCAGAATCAAGCAATTTGCGCGGATTAGCGATCTTGAGAGCATCGCACAATCGCAGTGCAGTATCAAGCGACACCGCCCGAACATTGCGTTTACCTGTCTCAATCTGCGCAATCTCGACATGATGCACGCCACTACGTTGCGCTAACTCACGTTGCGTTAGACCGCGCTTCATCCTTAATTCTTTCAAACTCATGGCCCTTACTCCTAACTTGGATTAGAGGCCATTGTAGACCACTCAGACGGCGCGGGACAATTCCATGCCGGACACCGCGCCACGTTAGCGACTCTACGACGGTTCGGCCTTGCATGCTGTGAGGGTGCATCATGCCTAGTCGCATTCCGTCGCGTCATTGTCGCGTCCACTCTTCAGTTTTCAATCATCCATGCCGCGCCTGTTAGGGGGCTTCGTGTCACCGGCCTTGCGGTGGTGGTATCCGTGGTGGTGGCCTCTCGTTCATCTCTGTTCCTTTCGTTGTCGTTTGCTTGATGGCTCTCACTATACACGCTATCCAGTCAGATAGCAAACCAAGACAACACAGACACCACCAAAACCATTGCAAACACTAGCATTCGTCGGCGTGTCGCAACCACACGACGGCGACACAAAGACAGCGGACACCACAGCCACGGCCACGCCACGGCACGGCCACAGCCACGCCATGGCCACGACGGCCACGACGGGCACGGACATGATCGCATAAGAGGAACGTGCCCGCGCGATACCACACGACACGCCAAAACACAATCGCACAAACGTTCCAACGTTGCACCATGCAACAAACACCCCCGTGGGGGAGTGTCCCCCCGACGCAAAAAGCAAGGCCGCTGGCTCTCTAGTGCTGACGCTGAATGCTCGCTGGAACATTTTTGGATTACCCGTTACTCACGAAGTCTTCACATATTTAGTGGTTGCAACCGTTGTTGCACCCTACATATTGTGTATAATGTTCCTTGGATTGATGTTGATGGCGGTGAAGCTAGCTTAAGCCACATCAACGTCTGGCCGTCCACTCACAAGGGGAGTGTGAGGATTCTAGATGCGGTACGGTCAGCAGTCCGACCGGTCTATCCCGGGCGTGGCCTATATGGACTCGTACCTATTATTTTGGGCTGGTCTGCAATCCTGTTGGCACAGCCTTTTGGTTGCCGGGTTCGATTCCCGGGGTTTGCTCTAGGTTTCATGGGGTAGCTGCCTATGAGATCGATGGCATTGCTCGAATATCTCCGCTGGAACATGTGGGGGATAAGAGGCTCCCTGCCTTAATCAGGTGGTTGATGACCGAAGGGGAGGCACGGCCAAACGGGTGCATAGATGTTTCACGTTCCTTGCCGTTGGTGGTAAAGCCCATTCCACCATGCCGAACGTCTTTCCGACTTGGACGTTAACTAAGTCGGGTATATGGCATTGGTGCAACCGGTAGCATTACGGTCTCCAAAACCGTCGATGTTGGTTCGAGTCCAACATGCTGTGCTCAGCCTACCCACAGGCTGTGGGAAAGGTCTTCGGAGTCGTCTTGTGGCGGCTCTAGTTTTAGCTGACCCGCCTAGTCTGCGGGAACAGTCTCCTGAGTCGCTGCGGCGGCTCTTGCATTTTGGATGCTTGGCAGAGTGGCTTATTGCACCACCTTGCTAAGGTGGCGACCGGGAACGGTTCGGGGGTTCGACTCCCTCAGCATCCGCGCGCCGTGGCTGGCGGTAAAAAGCCATTGTGATGATGCCATTGGTTCCTTATGGCTCTCTGGGGGTTGAACGAGCGTCCCATGCTCCTGTTGTGGGTGGAGTGTGGGACGCTTGTTCTTTTGCTTTGGTGGCGGAATGGTAGACGCGGCGCACTCAAAATGCGCTACCTGTAGGGTGTGAGGGTTCGAATCCCTCCCGGAGCACTTGGGTTGGTTGATCTGAGAACTTTTCCTGCTGGGATGTTTCCCCTTTGGCGTGTTTTCCTGCTCAGCACCGGCCAACCCTGTTTTTGTGGAGGCATTGTGGCGTGGTCTAGTTCCCATCGTGATGAACGGTTCAATCCTGATTGGCCGCGTGTCCGTGCGATGATTCTTGAACGGGATGGGCATAGGTGCCAGTGGCCGGTCAAGGATGATTACGGGAATGTTCGCCTGTGCGGACGGTATGGGAATGAGGTTGACCATAAGGTTCGTAATCCCGTCCATGATGATGATCGTCCTGAGAATTTGTGGGTGTTGTGTCGTTGGCATCATCAGCGGAAGACCGAGGGTGAGTCTGCTGAGGTTCGTCGTGCGAAGGGTAGGAGTCGGAGGGAGAAGCGTTGGTATTCTCACCCGGCTTTCAAGTGAATGAGTTCATGTGCGCGGTTGCCGGTTGCGCTAATCCGGTGTGTGCGAAGGGATTGTGTCGTTCGCATTACGACCGTGACCGTTATTCGGGGTCTCCGCTGAAGCCGTTGCGTCAGCGCATGTGTCCTCAATGCCATACGTGGTTTGATCCGAAGCGTTCCGACCAGTTGTTTTGTTCTGGGCGTTGCCGTGTGGCGTATAAGCGTGCTCGTGATGATGATAAGTCGTTGCCGGTGAAGCCTGAAACGACTATGTACGTGCGTCCGGTTGACGTGTCCGAGCTTGAGTCCGAGCTTGTTGTTGAGTCTTTTACTGATTCTCAGGTGGTTGAGAAGTGTGGCGGCTTGTGCGCGAAATGCCATGAGCTGGTTGATGTTGGTTCGAGTGGTGCCGATGGTGCCGCTTTCGTGTGGAAGGTTCCGTTGGAGAAGTCGCATAGTGCGACTTTGGCGAATCGTCTGCTGGTTCACAAGCGTTGCGAGGGTGGAACGTCCTAGCTTCGCGTATTGCCTGAAACGGGCGGATTGTGAGGCTGGCTGTGGCTGGTAATGGTCGTGGTGCGCAGAAGTCGAAGAATCCGATTCTTCGTGCGCCTGATAGTCCGATGGGTTTGGAGTTTCCTGCTGTTCGCCCTGATGGGCAGGAGTGGCTTGAACGGACGAAGAAGTGGTATGAGTCGCTTCGTGTCAGTCCGTTGGCTCAGCGTATGGGTGTTGAGGCCGACTGGTACGCGGTTCAGGATTTGGCGTTGTTGAAGGATGATTTCTGGCGTCCGAAGACTAAGGGCCGTTGGATGTTGGCTTCCGAGATTCGTCAGCGTGAGGCCACGTTGGGCATTACACCCGAAGCTCGTGTGAGGTTGAAGTTCGATGCTCCGCAGCCTGACGATATGAAGGCTTCCGCGTATGAGGGCGATACTGAGGGTGCTCGTAACGTTCAACGGAACAGGCAGCGTGCTTCCGCATTGGGTTTGCGTGTCATTGATGGTGGTGCCTGATGCATACGCGCATTCCCGAATTGCATGGCGAGGATTTGACTCGTTCGATGGGAATGTTCGCGGTTTGGTGGATTGAGACTTTCTTCCGTGTTGGTCGTGGTGGCGGTGTTGGCTTGCCTGAGGCGTTCGACATGGACGAGTACGTGTTCATGCTTCACGCTTATGCGTTGACCGAGTGGGGTACCCGCCGGTTCAATCGTGTGTTTTATTCGCGTGCGAAGGGTAAGAACAAGTCCGGTAAGGCCGCTGGCATTTGCGCGTTCGAGGGTTTGGCTCCTTGCAGGTTCGACCATTGGGCGGAAGAAGGGGAGACTTACGAGTTTCTGGGCGAGGTCTACCCGTATGCGAAGGGTGAGCCTGTTGGACGTATGGTGCAGATGCCGCAGATTCTCTGCTTGGCTACCGCCGAAGGCCAGACTGGTAACATTTTCGATTCGATTTACTACAACTGCGATCAAGGCCCTTTAAGCCAGTTGAAGGGTGTCGGCCTTGATGTTGGTCGTACCCGTATCGGCTTGCCGGAGGGTGGGGAGATTGTTCCCACCACGAGTGGTGCCGCGTCCAAGGATGGCGGTTTGGAAACGTTCGCCGCTTGTGATGAAACCCACTTGTACAACACGAACAAGCTTCGCAACATGTACAAGACCGTTCAACGTAACCTCGGCAAACGTAAAGGTGATGCAGACCCGTGGATTCTTGAAACGTCCACCATGTACAAGCCGGGCGAAGAGTCCATCGCTGAAACATCGTACAAGTATGCGTGGGATACCGCTTCGGGCAAAATCAAGCATCGTAGCGGCATCTACTTCGACCATGTGTATGCGAACATCGACTTGGATGATTTCGCTGACGAGAAGAAGGTTCTCCGCGCCTTGCAGGTCGCGTATGGTGCGAGTGCGAAGAGTTCGGACGGTAAGGATCATCTGATATTGCCGGATGGTCGTATGACCGTGTTGAATGCTGATGGTGTTGACCCCGAGGGGCACACGTATTGGGATGGTGAGCTTGGCCCGTCGAAGGATGGGTGGATTGACCTGAATGGTCAGATGGATCAGATTTACCAGCCTGATTCAGACCCTGCGGATTCGATGCGCTACTATTTCAACACTTTGTCGAGCGTGCATGATGCTTGGCTTACGGAGTCCGACATTCAATCCCACATGCTGTATCGGGATGAAATGCACACCGCGTTCAATTCGATTCGTTTGGATGGCGCGTGGCAACGGTTCGTGACGAAACGTGAGCCTATCACGTTGGGGTTCGATGGTTCCGTGTCGGATGATTCGACGGCACTTGTGGGTTGCCGCGTGTCCGATGGCATGTTGTTCCTTATCAAGTTGGAGTCCGCTCCTGATGGGCCTGAGAAGGCCACTTGGCGTGTGAACCGTGATGCGTTCGACGGCATGGCCCGTTGGATGATGGACAACTACAATGTGGTCGGCTTCTTCGCTGATGTCGCGTATTTCGAGCAGATGATTGGCGGTTGGGAGAAGGATTACGGGAAGAAGTTGAAGGTCGGTCCGCGTAAGAGCGGCGACAAGATCAAGTTCTGGACTAACAACTGGTATAAGGACATGCAGGTCGCGTTGGATAACGCGCATACAGCGTTCCGTTACCCGTATACGGAGCCGGATAAGAAAAGCAAACCGGTCAAGGATGATATCGCGTTGCTTGCTGATCCGCGGTTGGTGAATCATTTCCGTAATGCGCGTAGGCGTGAGACCCGTACTGGGTATGCGATTTATAAGGAGTCTCCTAATTCGCCGGACAAGATTGATGCGTGCATGGCTGGCCTGTTGGCTTATACGGCTCGTGGAAAGTATTTGGAGTTGGCTGAGGTTAAACGCCGTTCCGCTCCGATGAGAATCTACTAGGTGGTGATTTCGAGTGTCTGACTCGTTGATGATTAAGAACGCTTCCGATGATGACGATGATGCTTACGTCATTACCAATCTGGCGCGGGAGTGGGGCGCTCGTCTGCCGTATCTTGCCGAATTGAAACTGTTCAAGGATGGCAGGGAGATGGTGGATGCGAACAGTGTGCCTCAAGGCACTGATCCGAACGCTGCCCCAGTGTACAAGCTGATGCGCCAGTTGGGTGTTGTGAATCTCGCCCGTCGTATCAGTGAGAGCGTGACCGACCGCCAGCAGCCTAATGGTTTCCGTAAGGTCGAGGATTCCTCGTTGAAGGATACTGATGCCGATAGGATGGCGAAACAATGCGGCCTGAATTTTATTCTTCGTCGCAATATGCTGCCAGACAAAGGCGATTACGGATGCTCGTTTGGCTTGGTTTCCAATGCTGGACGTGGGAGATTCATCACGCCTCTCAGCCCTTGGGAATGCTGGATGGATGTTGGTGAGACTGCTGCTATCCAATACACGTATCTGGACCGCGAGAACAAGGAAGTCATTCGATTGTATCGTCTTGTTGTTGATGACAGCAAGACCACGACGAAAGTGTATTCCAAGACGGCACAACGTGAACATGATCGTTCCGTTGTTGATCCTAACGATGTTTCGTCGGTTGCTAAGTTCGCGTCTGATGCGAAAGCTTGGGAGCCTGGTAGCGATTGGGAGTGGGCTGAGGATTCACAAGCATCTGATTTCTCTTATGCGGAGGGATGCGATTCGCTCCCTATCGTACGTTTGAGCACGGTTGACGGGCAGGGATTGTTCGAGCCGTATCTGCCGATGCTGAAACGTATCGACCGTGAAACGTTCGACCGTTTGTGCATCACGATGATGCAAGCATTCCGACAGCGTGCCATCAAGGGCACCGTTCCAACCACGTACACCGAAGAGGATCAGGAAGTCATCGACGGCGACAAGCAGGCTGGTGATCCTATTGATTTGGCATCCACGTTCGCGGTTGGCCCTGCGGCGTTGTGGAAGCTTCCTGATGGTGTTGATATTTGGGAGTCTCAGACCACTGATACCGGTTCTTTGCAGAACAACATCATGGCTGATGTGAAGCAGTTGGCTTCCGCAGCTGGCATTCCGTTGGATATTCTTTCGCCTGACGTGCAGGGTTCCGCCAATGGTGCTGAGTTGAAGCGTGAGACGTTGAAGTTCAAAGTGCAGACGATGAACGAGTTGGATTCTGAGCCTATCGTGCGTATGGTGCGTATGGCTTTGGCCGCGTCTAAAACCGCGAATGCTTCGGCGTCCGAGTTTGAGATGGTGTGGAAGCCGATGGACACGACCAGTTCGCTGGAACAGGCTCAGGCTTGCCAGTTGTTGTATCAGAGTGGCTTGTTGGCGCGTAGGACGATTCTCACGCACAAGATGGGCTTCACCGCTCAGGATGTGTCGGAGGATGATATGAACCGTCTTGCAGACCAGTTCAACATTTCCGGCCAGGCTAATAAGAGTAATGCGAAGCCTGTTGCTGCTGTGGAACCGGCTACGGGTTGGGATGATGAAACCCAGTCCGCTGTGGATGGTTTGCCGAACGTCGAGGGTGAGCTTGTCGATGAAGGCGAGTCCGAGTCCTGATGGCCGGTAAGTCGCTTGAATCGTTGTCTAACACGCTTGAACAGGCTCGTGCAACGCTGGTGAACCAGTATGTGAGTCAAGCCCACAGAATGTGGGACATGCTGACGCCCGCTGACTGGTGGAATGATGGTATGACGTTTGCCGTCGCATCCCGTATGGCGTTGTTGGAGATGGCGTTGATTCAGCAGGTGCGCCGTTTGGGCGTCTCCTATGCGAATGAGACGTTGAAGCTTGTGGGCGTCACTCCGAAGGGGGATGTGCCTAGTTTGGTGTTTCCTCGTGACAATACCGATCCGTGGCTTGTGGCGCAACGTCCGGCTGACACGTATCGGAGTCTTGCGGTGAAAAACCCCACGATTCGTCCTGAAACGTGGCCTAGCAAGACCGATGAGATATTCAGCGAGGTTGATAAGTGGATTGAACAGGCGTTCAACCGTTTGCAGACCACTGTTGACGAGGATGTTTCGAGGGCGCAGACGAGCGCCACGCTTGAACGGTACAAGGATAGCAAGGTGTTGGAGTATCGCAGGGTGTTACATCCCGAACTGTCCAAGACGGGTTCTTGTGGCTTGTGCGTGGTGGCGGCTGACCGATGGTATTCGACGGCTGACTTGTTGCCGTTGCACGCTAACTGTCATTGTGGTGTGGCACCGGCTGGCAGTGATTACGATCCGGGTTTCCAGTTGAATCAGAAGGATTTGAAACGCTTGTACGCCGAGGCTGGTGGTACTACCGCGTCCGCGTTGAAGCAGGTGAAGGTCAAGACCATTACTCATGGCGAGTTGGGCCCTGTGCTTCTTGCCGAGGATGCGAAGGATACGCCCAGTCCAGTTCCGTCGAAGGCTTCTGACGCTTGGCATACGCCTGACCGTAAATCCACGTTGGCTCAGTGCCGTCGTATGGAGAATCGGGCAATCGAGTTCAATCGGCGTTACAAGGAAGTGCAGAAGGCCGGTAAACCGGTGACTTTCCGCTATGAGGGTAGGACGTTCACGTTCAAGCCTTCCAAGAATTTGAAACAGGCTATGGCATGGCAGAAGACCATGCTCAACCAGATGCGGTCGATGCTTGGCGAAGCCGCATAACACTATTGAAAGGATTCAAGCCTAATGGCTGATGAAAATACCAATACCGCTGAAACGGCGGCATCTACGAATGCGCCTGAAACGGGCGTGAACGCGCAGCCGAAGGACACTGCCACTTCTCCTGTAGCCGCCGATACCGCGACTCAAAAGAATGGTGCGGATGACCTTTCCGAGAAGTTGGGCATGTGGAAGCATCAGGCTCGTGAGAATGAGCAGAAGATGTATGAGAATCGTGATCGTGCCAATGCCGCCGAAGCGAAGCTTGCCGACACTGAGGGCGCTCTCGCCAAGGCGAATGTGCAGATAGCCCGTTTGAAGGCGCAGAAGCTGCATCCAGAGATTACCGACGAGGCTTTCGACACTTTGTGTGGGGAGACTGAGCCGGAAAAGATTTCCGAATGGGCTGACGCTTTTGTGAAGTTCATGCCAAGCAAAACTGAAACGGTTGAAGCGGGGCAGAAAAAGAATGACGGGAATGCTCCATGTGAGCCATCGCCGGAGTTGGCGAAGGAGTTGCAGAGCAGAAACATGCATGTGTGCAAGCCGCAGTCAAGCGTTTCCGACGCTTACAACTACGGCGTGAAGCATTCCGAAATCAAGAAATAGTTTTATAAGGAGATAAATATGGCCAATCAGATGGTTCATACTGTCGCCAAGACCGCTCCGAAGGATGACCAGTCTTGGCTTATCAATCGTATCACCGATGGTGTGCGTGAAGCACAGCTTGACTTGTCTACGTTCACCAAGGACAAGTCGCATGAGAACGATTACTTCGCGTCCATTACCGACGATGATTACGAGGCTTGGACTAAATCCGGTATTCCGCTGGCTCAGATTACTGGAACCAACAACTATGGCCCGTACGATCCGAACGCTTCCGATGGCCGTAATGGCACGATCATCGGCTTCTTGGAGTCTCAGGTGCATGTGCAGTTCACTCGTACCGGTTTCGAGGATCAGTATCCGACTGTCGGCGTCCGCTATATGGGTGTTATCGATAAGAAGAATCTGCCGTACACCGTTGATTTCAGCAAGGCGAAGTTGGAGGGATTGTTCCTTGATTATGACAAGGGCGCCGCAGCTCCGCATGTGACCGTGTTGAATCCGGCAACTGCCGCCGCATCCGCAAGTGACACCAGCCATACTGCCTGAGTTTAGTTTCTACCCGTTTGAAACCCGCCCATCATGGCGGGTTTTCGCATATTAGGAAGGTTTTTCAATGAGTCTGTTGAATAAGGACATCATTACTCCCGACGAGGCTTCCGCCATCGTGCTGGGAGCCTATCAGACAACTACGGCAGCTTTGCCGTTCGCTTCCATCCTGCCGGACCAGTTCACCGGCTTGTCTGTCGAGTGGACTCCGAATCAGGATGATCCTGAGGTTGATGAGATGAAGTTCTCCACTTGGGATGCTGAGGCACCGTATGGTCGTACTGTTGGCGGCGAGAAGCTGTCCTACACTTCCATGCTGCCGTTGCGTAAGCGTATGCGCGTGTCCGAAAAGGACATCGCAAATGGCAACATTTCCATGACCAACGGAGATTTGAAGACCACTCTGAGCGATTATTTCGTTCAGTTGGGCAAGGAATTGGCCTACCGTCTGGAGAAGGCGCGTGTGGCCGTCGCCGTTGACGCGAAGCTCGGCATCACAGAATCCAATGAGGATGCAGCTTGGGATTATGCACGTGATTCTGCACTATCCACTTCTTTGACAACTACGAAGACTTGGGACAAGACTGGTGATCCGGTCAAGGATTTGCGTACATGGTCCGACCTTATCGACGATAAGAAGGGTGCGCGTCCTACCATCATGGTCACCACCCGTAAGGTTGTGAACGCTTTGATGTCCAACGCGGCCATCATCAACTACTTGTTCCGCGGTCAGGGTTCCACCCTTCCGGCTCTTGTTTCCGAGAATGATGTGAAGAGCGTTTTGAGCCTGTACACCGGCATTCAGGATATTTACGTTGTTGACGAAAGGTATCGTGATTTCGCTCGCCAGTCCAAGATTACTCTTCCGGGTGGCGTCAAGAGCTTCTTCCCTGAGAACACCATCCTGCTGATTCCGGCTTTCGGTGACGTGAACATGGGTTACACCGCGTTGGGGCCGACCGCTGAAGCTCAGACTCCTGCATATGGCATCAGCCGTGAGAAGAACGCTGGCCCTATCGGAGCCGTGCTGAATACTCCGTCTTCGACTCCGGGATACGAGGCTTACGTGAACGGTACTGCATTGCCGGTTCTAGTGCAGTCCAACAGCACCTTGAAGGCCACTGTACTGGCCGCATGATGTAGGAGGCGCGTATGAGCACGGCAATCATCGACAACATCGACTGGTTGAAGTATATGCGCGTCTACGGTTCCGCCGACGCGGATTCATTTGAAGAGCATTTCGACACTGATTGGATTTCCGCTCAATGCCGCAAGGCCGCTCTCATCTGTTTGAGCGAATGCCCGATTGTTCGGACGCGCTTGAAGAAGGGGCGTCTCTCTGAAAGTGATTTCGCGTCGGTCGTATGCGAAATGGTGTTGCGCGTAGTACGTTTCAACCGGTTCAAAACCGAAGCGAACGGTTCTTACTCGTATACGGAGCATGATCCGCAGCAGAATCAGCCTGGCCATGATCCAAGTCCCCGGCTGTTCTTGTCGAAAGCTGAGAAATCGATTCTGAATGGTTTCGCTGAATCCGCTGGCACGATGTCACACATCAGTCTTGGTTTCGACCCCGGTTATGGAGGTTGATGATGGCGTTTCTGTTTGACGATGATACGAATGAACGCCATTACCTCTACGAGGATGACCAAACCGATTACGGTGGTCAGAAACAACTGTTCGACACGGATTATGTCGTTGTGATTCCTCGCAAGCATGTTCAGGACGCGCACGGAGGCCAGTATGTGCAGACTGGCGATCCTGTGAAGGTCATCTGCTGTGTTGAGGGTCGTGCGCAACAGGCTGGCATGTTCTCTATTTCTGGAGCTGAGGATAAGACGCCATCTTCGGATAACCCCGGCGGTTTGGAAGAGGTCACTCCTTTGCAGATTCTTGCGAGGGAATGGCCCGGCGACATTTATTCCCGGATCTGGTATAAGGGCGATTATTACGATGCTGACGGCGCTCCTACGTGGCGTGGGAGTGGTTCTCGTTTCTCCCGGCATTGGGAGGTTCGCGCACGTCGTGTTGTTATTGGCGATTATCTTGATGGCGGCATTTCCGAGCCTGAATGGGTGAAGGAGGTGGGTGGCGTTGGGAAGGGTCACGGTTCGACGTAGCGTCGCTACCGATATTGCGAAGATGTATGGGCCGGAACTTACACGCCGCGCCGCCGTGCATAGCGTGTCTGCCGTCCGCGCGAAGGCGAATGAGGCCGCTACGCATTCAAGCGTCGCGGATAGGATCGAGGTTTCCGTTCGCAAAGTCGGCTGGCATCATCAGATTGTCATGTCCGTCATGGGCCGTGATGGCACGCAGATCGCTCCGCATTTGGAGTTCGGCTATTTCAACCGGTGGCTTGAACACAAGTATGGGCCTCGTGATCCGAGAGCGCGTATTCCGGGAAAACATATCATGTTTGATTCGTTGAGTCGGGTGAGATTGTGACGGACAACATTTTTCAGCGTCTTGCCATTGACGTTCGTGAGTCAATCGATGCGGAACAGTTGGTTTATGAACTGTTGAATCGAGCGTATCCGTGCGAGGAGTGGCCTGATGTGAAGGTTTGCAGCGAGCTTGACTTGCCTTTGAACGCTTACGGTGAACGTGGACAGGTTCTTCTCTATTATGTTTCCGCTCCCGAACAGTTTGACCGTGGATTGTGGCGTTTCGGCGTGACGTTCACGGTTTTGGCCGCTGACTGTAACAATCCTCACGGTTTTGCACGTCACTTGTATAAGACGGTGCAGGGTTGGCCGTTCGAGGAGTCCACGACAGCTGGAACGGTTGGCACCGTGTCTGTGACGGCGCAGAAGAGACAGTCTGATTCGAAAGAGAATCAAGGCAAGAACGTCAAGGAGTATGGGCTGTCGGCTGTTGTGACTGCCCGCGATTCGTTCAAGGCTTGACCGGTATCGGTCGGGCCTTTTCTTTTATCAATTTCAAGTAGAAAGGCACCATTATGGCTATTAATGCCGATGGTCTGATTCAGGCGTCTCGCGGTACGTTGTTCACGGCTCCCGCGAAGACCGCTCTTCCGACCAAAGTTTCCTCGTTCTTGTTGAATAGTGGCACTGTTGCCGCCGCTGGCAGCGGTTCCGTCGTGAATTGGGAGAATATCGGCCATACCTCCAACAACAACAAGATCAGCTTCAGCAAGGATGGCGGGGACACCACCACGAAGGACACGTGGCTTGTCGCCGGTGCGAAGAGTTCTACCGAGGCTCCGACCATCACCGTGTCCGGCGCGTCCGTGCAGGGTGATTCGGCCACGATCACGAAGGTTACTGGCGGCTGGGCCGGCGAACAGGGCGGCATCGTCGTGCCGTTGCAGCCCGTGGTGCAGCATCTGGCGTTGTTTGTTCTCGCCTACGATGATTCCGACAAGCTGAGCTTCGGATTGTATCTGCCGGAGACCGATTTCACGTTCGATAACGTCAGCCTCGCCGATGAGGATTTCGCGGAGTTCAGCTTCAACGCCGTCGTGAAATCCACTAGCGTGCTGAAGGCCGGTGCCAATGGTGAGGTTGGCGCGTACCAGATTTTCGCCCCGGAGACGTTCGTGTCAAAATAACCAGCCCGGATTCCAGCGGTAAGAATCCGGGTGATTCCTCCCAGACCGTATCGGGTTTGACCTCGAAAGGCTGAGATTTCCTATTGCCCCCGCATGTACCCATCCGTGCGGGGGCAATCCTTTCCAACGATTGGCAGATGGGTTTTTGATGGGGATTACAGATTATGGCTTCCAAAACTGATAAGAACACCGTTAAGACCGTTCCGGAGATTCCTGACACGCTGGCTGAGTTCGTCGAACAGCACGAGGAACTGGCCGGATGCCCTGAGTTCGTTCCGGCTCATGAGTTCTCCGTGGCGCAGACATGCGATTTCATGGTCGTTGATGCCGTGGCGTCCGACAGTTACGGCGTGTTCCGCAAGAAGACTTCCGATGATGTCGATTCAAGTCTGGCTATAGCCAGGATGGTGGCTGCCAGCGATAGTTTCTTCGAGAAGATCGCCAAGGACGTTGACGCCTACCACAAGTGGGTCACTGGCAGGACTCCGACTGTTCTGGTGCAGGTGTTCACTCTGCTTAACGCATTCTATGGTGCGTCCTTGGGAAAATCCGAAGCGTCAAGGACGCCTACCGGAAATGCAAAGTAGAGCTTACGTGTGATTTCCGTAGGTTCTACAATCTGAATCTTCCCGCCGCCATGCATGAGTATGACGGCGGTTTTCTTTTGACCCTTATCGGCGGTCTTGCCGGCTATGACGAGTCGCTGTATCGGGAATGGTTGCTGAACCATCCTGATGAGCGTGCCCGCGCCGAGTCCGATAGTGATTCCGGTTTGAGTTTTCACGGGTTCACTCAGGATACGAGTCTGCTGTTGGGTATTTACAATCAGGTCGGCTTGCTGGTTTCCGGCACATTGCAGTTCAAGGACGGCAAGCATCCTGAGTTCAAACCGATTATGCCCCCTCACGCCGCCGATGGCGTTGATAGGCGTGTTTCCGCCAACTTCGAGTCGATGAAGGCGTTTCTGGGCATGTGATTGAAAAACAGGGGTTCTTATGGTGGAGTATCTCGCCGGTTCCGTTGGAATTGATATTTATCCGAACACCAAGGGTTTTGGCGAAGAACTCCGCCGTAAGCTCGCCAGGTACGCCGATGACGATTTCGATGTTCGTGTGACGCCTGACGTTGACATGTCTCGTTGGCGTGCGGCGAAAAGGCGTATCGAGGATGATGGCATCGTCCAGAATGTTGAGATTCGTGGCGATGACTCCGATCTGAAGCGTGTGCTTCGGGACATTGATAAACGTAAGGTATCCCCGAAGGTCGAGCTGACAGACGCTTTGCGTGATCTGCGAACGATGCGCAAGCAAGTTCAGTCTTCCGACAAGGCTGTTTCCGCGATGAACAAGCGTATCGCCAATGGTGGCGATGCTTGGCGCAAGGTCACGCTGAAAAGCAAATCGTATCAGGATGCGGTGAAACGCAACACGCGGTTGACCACGGCATACGCGAACAAGCAGATCGACGTTTTGGATAACGTCAAGAAGCACATCCGCAGTATGCAGGATGCGATCGAGAAGGTCAAGCCTCTGGGCAGTTCCAACAATGTCTCGATGGCTCGCGCCAACCGTCTCGTCGAACAGCTCGACAATGCGATGCAGCAGTTGAAGCATGACAGCAAGGCGAACATCCGTGTTGACGTCAACGATGTTTCCGAGGTCGTCAACGTTCTCGAGAACGTGTCCAAGCGTCTGAAGCAGGTCGATGGGATGGACGCCCATGCGAAGGTCTATCTCGACGGCGCGAAAAGCATGGAACGCGAACTTGAAGCGTTGAAGCGGAAATTCCGCAGTCTTCCGAACGACATCGAGACCGACTACCGGTCAGCCATCGACAAGCTGAATCTTGCTGCGTTCCATGCCGGCAAGGACAAGAACTACCACTATGAGGTCAATCTTGATTTGGATGTGACCCGTGCGCGTGAGAAGGCCAAGAAGCTTCAAGAAGATTATAAGAAGCTTGAAATGGACATCGACCTTAAAACGGCTGGTGCCCGTACTCATCTTGCCATGCTCACCCGTCCTCGTTCCGTCGAGATTTACGCGAAACTCCATGCCACTGATTTCGGCAAAATGCTGGATGGTATGACGTATGGCGCGACTGGTCTTCGCGCCGTCAACAACCAATTCCAGAAATTCGTGAATTTCATGGATTCGCTGGATGAGAAGGTTCCATTCTTCTCCGCATTGGGTACCGTGTTCGCCGGTGTTTCCGCTGGCGCTATCAACATGTCCCGTAGCGTGCTTGGTGTCGGCTCTTCGATTGTTTCCATGTCGAAGGCCGCATTGGCCGCTCCTGCCGCTCTCGTCGGATTGGGCGCCGCCTATGCGTCCGTGAAGATGATTTGGGGCGAAAAGGGCGCCACTTGGAGCGAGCAGATCGACATTGCATCCACAAAGTTAGGCAAACTGTCCGACAGCGTGGTTAACGCGTTCTACGGTCAGGCCCGTCCGGCCATCCGTGGATTGGCTGATTCCATTGCCGACACGTTGATTCCCCAAATGTCAACTCTTGCCGACCATGAGGGACGAATCGTCGTCGGCATGACCAAGATGGTCAAGGAAGCCGATAAGACAAGCGTCGTATCCAGCATTTTCAACGATGTGAATAAGTCGTTGACTTATTTGGAACCGGGTGTTGAGAGACTTGTCAAGGCTTTCCTGAATCTTGGCGATTCAACTAGCCAGTATCTCCCTCGTGCCACACGGTATGTGAGTGAGCTTGCGGATCAGTTCGCACGTTGGGTCGATAACGCACGCGCGTCCGGTGAGATTGAGAAGTCGATGCAGCGTGTCATTGAACAGGCTGGATATTTGAAGAATTCCGTGAAAGCGCTCATGGGTATTGCTTCCGGCTTGTATTCCGCTTTGGCTGAGGACCAGAATGGCATCCAAAGCTTCTCCAAGGAGTTGCAGAAGGCGGATAAGGCTGTCAATTCGGCAAAGTTCCAAGACACGTTGAAGTCGTGGGCCGTTGGCGCTAAAGTGGCGCAGTCCGCGATGCGTGATTCATTCTCCGAGATTGGTGACGCTGGCTATTCTCTGCGGCATACCGTGGGAAATGTTTTCGGTGATGCCGGTAGGACGATTGCTTCGTTCACGAAGAATGTGAGCCGCCTGTTGAAGAACAGTAGCGGTGGTATTTCCGATTTCTCGTCTGGTGTTTCCGATGGTTTCCAGAAGGTGTTCAACGCTGTTGGCGATGTGAGTCCGATGTTCAGCCAGCTGCTTTCGACTGTCGGGCAACTGTCTAAGACGTTCGGCGGCACATTGGCTGCTTCTCTTCGTGCTTCTGCTCCGCTGATTCAGGCTATCGCTACCGCCGCCGAGGCTGTGGCTAAGGCTTTCAGCGCGTTGCTGCCGGAACCGATTCAGGCCGCGTTGGGCGTGTTCGCCACGTTCGGCAAGGCTGGCAAGACCGCTTTGGACACGGTGAAGCTTGCCGTGGTTGAGAACACGATGAAGTCGCTGCAATGGCAGAAGGCTTTGATGGAGTTGGGCGTGACTTCCGCCGGTACTGGTGTGACGTTGAAGAATGTCGCTCAGGGGTGGGTGGCGTCTAATCCCGCTGTTTCTAAGTTCGTGTCGAATGTCGGCTCTGCTGAGGGCGCGATGGGCAAGGTGAAGGCTGTTGCGTCTGGTTTGGGTGGGATGCTTGCGTCTACGGTTTCCAATCCGGTGACTTGGGGCGTGGCTGCCATTACGGCAGCAGTCGCAGCGTATTCCGATTACAATGCGAAAGCTCAGGCGACTGAGCGTGCTTCCGAGAATATTGCGGCAGCGTTGGGTAAGATTCCTGATTCGGCCGCCGAAGCTTCCGGCGCGTTATCCAATGTCGCTTCCGCGATTCAGGATGCGTTCAAGGACGGTAATTATGCTGAGACTGGTTGGAGCTGGTTGGATGATTGGACAACTGGATTCAAGAATACTGCCGAAGCCGCCGACAAGCTTGGTGTTTCGACCACTGACCTGAGCAAGGCTGCGAGCGGCAGTACGAAGGCTTACAACTCGATGATGAATCAGTTGAAGGCCACATATGATGCTCACAGCACTTATTCGGCTACCGCGACGCAGAATTACGGCAATGAAGCTGGTGCAGCCAAGAAGCTTATAGCAGTAATGGAGAAGGCACGTCAGCAGTACATCGATAATGCGGAAGCGACTTCCGTCGCGAATGGTCATGCTGCCGGCTATGCGAAGAGTTTGATCGAGATGGGTGAGGATTCCGATTCGGTTTCCATTGCCATTGCGACTCAATCTCAACGTCAGCAGATGTTGAACAGTGCCGCGCAGAAGTACAACGACATTATCAACAATCAGCGTACCGCGCAGCAGAACGCTTTGAGTGTCGCAACGGAATATGGTCAGATTTACAACGGTTTGGGTGATTCCATCCAACGCATCAAGGAATTGGGCGTACAGAACGTTTGGGACAGTGCCGCGGACTCGTTCAATAACATGACCGAGGCTGGACAGTTGGCTCAGACCAGCTTGCAGAATCTCGCTACGACAGGCCATGATTGGCTTGAACAGTTGGTTGCTTCCGGCGCGTCAACCGATGAGGTGAATGCGAAACAGCAGGAATTGTCAACACAGTTCTACGAGACGGCGAAGGCGATGGGCGTCCCGGAGTCGGAGATTCAGAAACTGCAACAACTGTATGGGTTGACTCCTGAAGAGGTCAAGACATTGTTCAAGACTGAAACGGAACAGTCGAAGCAGAATCTGACATCCTACTTGTCTAATTTGCGGGCATTGTTCCCCGGCGAGGGCAATACGGCCATCTTCACCACGGTCCTTGACGGTATCAACAGCGGAGCATTGTCCAGCGCGGATGAGGTTCAATCAACCGTGAACAATCTCATGAACAATGCGAGCACAGACGGTTCAGGCAAATACACCATCGTGTTGGATGCCAACGGCAATCAGGCCGTTGTCGCTACCGATGAGGTCAGGAAACATGCCGACCTGTTCAAGAAGGGCACTGATGGCAATGGCTATACGACCAATCTGAAGGCTTCCGATCTTGCTTCGATGACCATTGACTATTTGAAAGGCGACGCTAACGCCTACGGTTCGTTGAGACCCACCGCGTCACTCGGCGCGAGGGACAACACCCAGCCTGCGAAACGCAGTGCTGAGCGCACCGCGAACCAGTGGAATGGAAGCACGTATAACGCACAGTTCGGTGGAAATATTTCCGGTGGCTTCTGGGGAATGCTCGGCACTTTGTGGAGCGAGGGCAAAAAATGGGCGAGCAGGACGTTCAGCGCTATTTTCGGAGTCAAGAGAAGGCGTGCGACAGGCGGTGAGGTCGAAGGCGATAATGTGACCCGCACCGGCAGGATCGTCGGACGCGGAACGAACACGAGCGATTCCATCGCTTTGAACGATTCCACTGACGTGTCCACCGGTGAATATGTCGTACGTGCCGCCGCAGTGCATAGCATGGAAGCCCTGTACGGCAAGGGAGTGATGAGCGCCATCAATGCGAGCGGTGACATCCCAAGCCAGTATTTGAAGAACGCGCGTCGTATGACTCGTGTTTCGAGGCCTTCCATGGTTTCGGACTATTCCGCAGGCTCTTCCGACGATGTCAAGTTTGAAAGCGGCCCTACATACAACATCACGCAGAACTTCCAATATCCGACCATCACACCAATCTCGGTTCAGACGAATCAGAAGTTGGACAAGGCTGCGATGATCGGCATGTGAGAGGGGAGTATCGTGGCTTTTTCCACGTGTTTCTACAAGTTGAATAATGTTCCTCTTGATTCGGAGAACTGCACCGTCACTGTTGGCTCGACATTGTTGAGCGCCATCAGTGTTGACCGTACCGTTTCGACAGTTCCGCAACGGCATGGTTCCATCCCTTCCGGCATGACGCCTAGGTTTTCGGAACGTCAATTGTCGTTGCAGGTATGCGCTTGGGAGCCTGACGTGCTTGGTGAATCATCCAGGCTGATGCGGTTATGCACGATGCCGAATCTTGTCATGAGTCGGATTATCGATGGTGTCGAGCAGCGCACCCGTGTCGAGTTGACCTCTTTGAGTCCTGATGATTCAAAGAGCCATCCGAACAGGTTTGTTCCGTTCACTGCCGTGTTCGCCATGCCTGACGTGTGGTGGCGTTCCGTCACGCATGAGACCGTCTCACTGCCTTTGAACGGTGGGAAGGTCATGTCCGGCGGTTCGGTGATGCCGTCCGCCGGATACTACACGTTCTGGCAGGGCGTTCCGAACGCTAGTCCGAGTGTGCTTTCCACTCAACTTCCGTATAGTTGCGGTGACGCTCCCATAACAGACATGGTGTTTCGTTTCCCGAAAGGTGTGACGGGCATAACGGTGAAGGATACGGTATCCGGTACCGGTATCACATGGTCTGGCACGCGCGTGGATGCTCGGCCTTACTTGTATTTGGATGCGGGATCGTTGACTGCATGGAGTTCCGATAGTGATTCCGCATGGTCTGGCGGTTCTCAGAACGAGACAGCCGGATTGGATTATCTGCCTTCCGGTAGGTTGCAAGTCAATCCTGATGTTTCTGGTGACTACAGGATTGCAGTTAAGGCCACTGGTTCCGGGAATGTGGCGTGCAGGTTTAAGAGAAGCTGGTGGTGATTTCCACTGGCTTCTTTCTTTTTAAGTTGAGGGATGCTTATGGGTAAGACTCTAAAATCTCGTCTTGTCGCATATCAGGCCAATGGAAGCAAGCTTGGATTGCTGCCTGAGCCGACTTCCTATACTGTGTCGTTCACTCATGATGCTGTAGGTGCTTTGACCGTCAGCTATTCGCGTAAAGCTTTGCGTGGTGAGATTCTTGACCGGCGTCTTGAAACCGGCTTGGAAATCGCCGTGGAAGTGTCTGATGGTGGACGCTGGATTGAACCATATAATGGCCGGTTCGTCATCGCCTCACGTTCAAGGAACGCTTTGGACGTGTCCGACACGGTGTCGTTGACCGGCGTTTCCTACGGGTGGCTGTTGAAGAAGGCTTTGAATCTGGACACGTCCAGATTGGAGACCAGCGGAGACGAGAAAGGCACCCGTAAATTCGCGAACGCGAACGCTGGCACGATCATGCGCACGTTCATGGATGAGAATTGGAATCGTGGCGGCGTGAAAGTTGATTGCAGCCGGTTCACTTCCGGTGCCGATTCCGCTGGCAAACAGTGGGGCTACATGCTGCCGAGCATCTACTATGATCTTGGCATTTCAATGCAGGACGTGTTGGATTCGCTGGTGAACAACGGCTTATGCGATTGGCGTACTGATGCCCGGCAACTGCTGTTATGGAACGCGGATAGTGTCGCCGTCTGCCGTGACTTGTCTAAATCGTGTGTGGTGACGCTTGCTCAGGATGTGTCCGAAGCTCCTGACGATGAAAGTATCGATGGTCTGGCTTCCTCGATCCTTGTACGTGGCGACAATATTAATTTCCGGCAGGATAATCCGAACGCCCCGAAGCCTTGGGGCGGTTGGGAATTGTATTCAAGCCAACAGGGTGTGAACAAGAAGGAGACCGCCGAACAGCTCATCAAACCGACGTTGGCTAACGCGGCTAGGGTGCGCGGACAGTACACGCGATCCGTGAACGTGGTCGAAGCGTCTTGTCTGCCGCTTGTCGATTACACGATAGGCGATTGGATTACCGCGCCTACAGTGGCGAACCGTGAGAAGGTCCGTGTCCAACAGGTCACTTTGCAACTCGACTCGACTGGGTTCAAGGCTTCGCTGATTCTGAACGACAAGAATTATGATTCCTCGGTTCGTTTGACGAAGCGTATGAACGGTATTACCGGTGGTGCTCATTTGGGTGGCGCGTCCGGTGCGATTCCGGCTCCTGAAAAGGACCATCGAGTGCCGAAGGCTCCGCAGAATCTGTCGGCCAATTCCGACGCTTATATCAATGTGAATGGGTATGCGCGTGGCATGGTGACCGCCCGTTGGGATGATGTGACGTTGGCTACTGATGGCACTGCTATGGACATCACGTCGTATGTGGTCGAATATCGTGTGAATAAGACTGGATATGAGTGGCATTCGGCTGGTACTACAACCGAGCACACGTTGTCTTGGTCGAATTTGGATTGTGGTGTTCAGATTCTTATCCGAGTGCGTGCTGTCCCATCGTATTCAGATCAGATGGGCGAATGGTCTAGCGTGTTCGCGTTGACTGTCGCTAAGGATACGACTCCTCCTCCTGTACCGTCTAAGCCGATTCTTTCATCTGAGTTTGGTGTGGTTTCGGTTAATTGGGATGGAAAAACTGCTGATGGTGGTTCCATGCCGATTGACTGGGACAGGAACATTCTTGGCGAACGTTTGACTAATGGTAGTTTCAAGGAGATTGCAGCTGTTTCGACTGGTATTGGCGATTATGTGATTACTGGTTTGACGGCTGGCACGTCTCATACTTATGCGTTTCGTGCTGTCGATCATGCGGGCAATAAGTCTGACTGGTCTGCGATTGCCACTGTGACCGTGGCTTCCGCCGTCTCGCCGGATGAGGTCAAGCAGATTCAAAAGGATTTGGCCGACAATCAGACGGCGTTGAAGGATAATTCTGCGAAGCTGACGCAGGCGCAGAAGGACATCCAAGCCAACAAGTCGAATCTCGACGCGGCGTCCAAGTCGCTCGCCCAGGCGCAGACCGACCTGACGCAGGCCCGGAAGGATATCGCGCAGACCAAGAGCGACCTGACCGCCGCGAATGGCGAGATCAGCACGGCGAAGGAGTCGGCGGCGCAGGCGTATGCCGAAGCACATTCGAAGAATCACACTTTCCGTGGGCCTGACGAGCCGAAGGACAATCTGATTGTCGGTGACTTGTGGCTCAAGACGCAAAAGTATTGGACGAGGTGGCAGGGAGAGAAGAACGCCTCACCGAGCCTCTTGGCTGACTTCTACACGTACTGGCAGGGCGCGCCTAACGCCTCGCCCAGCGTGCTTGTGCCATTGTCTGATCGCGTGATTGACACGCTTGTCTGGGATGGCTCTGCATGGAACCATCTCGGCTATGCCGACGTGGAGCGCAATGCCGACGAAATCGCTCAGGCGAAGTCCGACATCGCGGATAACGCCGCGAAGACCACCGATGCGAAGAAGGCTGCTGAGAATGCCACTGCCGCAGCGAAAAACGCGCAGGGCGCGGCTGACACGGCCAATGGTGCAGCGAAGACCGCTCAGGACACCGCCAATGCTGCTACTGCTGCTGCGAAAAGTGCGACCGCGACCGCCGGTCAGGCCAAGGATGCCGCCAATGCCGCACAGACCGCAGCCGAATCTGCGAAGAAGACCGCTGGCAATGCGGAGACGCTGGCTAACACCGCCAACGCTTCGGCCAATGCTGCCAAGACGGACGCGGCCAATGCCAAGACCACTGCTGCCAATGCGTCGAGCGTGGCGACTCAGGCCAAGGCCACCGCCGATAGCGCGGCCCAGTCCGCCACCGATGCGGCCAATGCAGCCCAGAAGGCCAATACCGCAGCAGCTGCCGCCGCTGGCGTGGCGAACGGCAAGGCCGACGTGCTGATCCAGAGCACGGCGCCGGATACGTCGATGCGCAAGGCTTCGACCCTCTGGATTGACACCACGAATGGTGCGAACACGCCGAAAAGGTGGAATGGTAGTGCTTGGGTGGCTGTGACCGATAAGGCCGCGACCGACGCCGCGAACGCCGCCGTCAAGGCCAATACGGCTGCGAAGACCGCGCAGGATACGGCAGACAAGGCCAATATTGCTGCCGCTAATGCCGCGTCTCAGGCGAATCAGGCTCAGGCCGCCGCGAAAAAGGCGCAGACCACCGCGGATGGCAAGAATCTGATCTACCGTGGCCCCGACGAGCCGAATCATGATGGCTTGAAGCCGGGGGACATGTGGTGGAGGACGCAGAAGTATTGGACTCGCTGGAAGGACGAGAAGAATAATTCGCCGTCCATGCTTGCCGACTTCTACACCTACTGGACTGGTGCGCCAAACGCCAGCCCTTCCGTGCTCGTGCCCTTGTCCGATCGTGTGGTGGAAGTCCTTACGTGGGATGGTACGCGCTTCGAGCCTTTTGACCTCGTGGCGAACAACATCCTCGCGTCTGGAACCGTGGCCGCGAAGCATCTCGCCGCCGACTCAGTGACCGCCGAGAAGGTCAAGGCCAATGCCATCACGGTGGACAAGCTGGCCGCGAATTCGGTCACGACTGAAAAGCTGGTGGCTGACGCGGTGACCGCCACGAAACTCGCCGCCAACTCGGTGCAGGCGCGAAATATCGTCGCACTGTCCATCACGTCCGACAAGATTGCCGCCAATTCCGTGACAACTGGCAAGCTCAAGGTCACGGAAGACATGACCGTGGCGCTGCTCAACGTCCACAAGATTCAAGCGGGCGACATTGCGGCTAATGCCGTGACCACTGCCGCTTTGGCTGCTGGCGCGGTAAACGCCGACAAGCTGGCCGCTAATTCGGTCAATGCGTCCAAGATTGTGACTGGTGCCATCACAGCCGACAAGCTGGCGGCAAACAGTGTGACGGCCGTCAAGATCGCGGCTGGCACCATCACGTCCGACAAGGTGGCGGCAGGCCAGTTCCGAGGCTACGTGTTCACCGGCGCCGTCTTCCAGAGCTCCGAGGCCAAGAACACCGGCATGAAGCTCAATAGCACGGCCTTGCAAATGTGGGACAGCAATCACAACCGCACCGTCTACCTGGACGGCGAGGGGAAGAGCAATGTGCTGACCGGCACGTTCCAAACCCGCACGAGCGGGCACAGGGTGCGTATCAGTCCGGATTATCAGACCTACATCATCGGCGGATCTGAGACTTTCACCGGTGATGGCATCGAATTTCCGGCTTACAACGGGTCCACCGCCTACTTTTCGCATCCGGCCATCGCTTCTGTCATCCAGTCGAATCAGGTCGGCTCGATGGGCGAACTGGACTTGTGGAGCGGACACGTGAGCAAGAACGACCCCGCCGCGTTCATGTCTCTCAGATCGAAGCCGCGCAAGAAAGGCGGTACCGGCAGCGGCGGCGTCACATCCAGAGTGCATGCCGTGGCGAACACGGATTACGACGAGCCGGACGAGAGCAAGAAAAGCAGCGCTTTCCTCACTCTGTCCGGCGATAGCGCGAACGGTTCGAAGTGCTGGCTCGGAGCGCAAGACGCGAACGGCGAGGTCGGAGTCGGCGCGAACATCGGCACCGGATACGTGTATCTCGGCGGCTATCTTGGCGGCATCACGAACCGTTTTACGTTCCAGGCCCAGGCTGCGTGGAAGGCGTGGTATCCGAATCCCGGCTCGAAGATTGCGACCGGCGCTTCCATGCAAGTCGATTGCACGTTCAGCCCGACGAAATACGGCCACTATTACGTCGTCGCGAACGCGGATTCGCAATGGGCGGGCATCATCGCGCACCCATGCAACACGGGCGGGCAGAGCGGCTTCCAACTGAAGCTTTACAACGCCGACCAGCCTTGTCCGGTCGACGTGTACGCCGAATACCTCGCCTATCTGGTCAAATGATTGGAGGGAATGTTGTCAGCGACTTTTGAAATGGATGATAACGGATTGTGTATCATCCGCTGCGATCCGCCGGTGAACGGGTCGGACAGTTTCGTTTTCACGCCTGATGTGGTCGCATCGTGGAAGGCGCTGCTCGGATTGGCTTCGACCCGTGAAGCGATCGCGGCGATCATGCAGGGCAGGGAGGACGTGAGCCGGTATGACCCGAAGACCGGCAGGGGCGTGTGGACTGGAGCGTTCGAAGCGTTGGAATCGGCTTTGGCGGATTCCGCCACCAGTGTGAGCATGCTCGCCGCCGATGGGGAAGTGTTGGACGATCCGCTGACCGCCGCACGCAACAGGACACGTGAGGGGATGAGCCTGCCGGTCATGTCTAACGAGACCGACGCGCGGATGTGCGCCGCATTGACTGCTGACGGTTCCGGCGTGGAGCCGTCCAGCGGCATCGACGTGGCATGTACGCGGGATGTCGATGGATTGGATGATTTCCTCTCGAATGAATCCAGTCAGGCGATGCTGGACGAGTGCGAGGAACGCTTCTACGAATCGCTCATGCCAAGACAAAACCAACAGAATTAAGGAGATTGATTATGGCCGATGAGACCACTGAAACCACTACCGATACCGTGCCTGCCGTGACGCCCGCCGAGCCGTCTGGCGTGCTTGATTTGCGTCCGCCGAAGGAGTCGGTGCGAGCGGAATTGTGCCGATTGGGATTGGAGTATTCCAGCACGGACGGCACCGCCGAATCGTGGCGCGACTACCAGCGTGGCGTGCTCGCGACGTTCGACGATTCCGGCACGTCCGTCACTTTGACGGACGTGAAGACGAATCTCGGCCGCACCCTCACCTTGGACGAATTGAAGGCCGTGACTCGTATCGACACGATGACCGCCGCCGACTAATCCAGCATTCCAATTTTTTCAACCCCTGCAATCCACACGGATTGCGGGGGTTTCGTATTTAAGGAGACATTTTGACTCAGCAGATTCCAGCCGACGCGAACGAAGTCATCGACTCTCTTTCCGCGCAGATCGGCACACTCAACAAGCAAATCGCAATCCTGACCAGTCAGCTGTCGGCGGCCATGAAACTCATCCCGAAGGATGTGCTCGAAAGCGTGAAGGGGGATACGCATGCAGAGGATTAACTATTTCACCAATCCGAATTTCACCGGCCCATTCGCCGACGTAAACATTTTCGGTGAAGTGAAGGCATCATATAACGCCGGCACCAAGCAGCTGAACATCTATGGCAACAATGGCGGTTATGGTTTCAATCTCACCGTGCCGAAAAACGCGGCACTCGTATTCGCCTGCTTCCTCTGGACGGAACACGACAAAAATCCGAAGCCGCTCACGGTGTACAGTCTCGAGTCAAGCGACACCAAGCCTATCGCTTATGCCACCGTCTCCCAGAATGCGAACAATTTGCTCCTGCGATTCAACTCCACCGGCAGTGGCCGGATACGTGTCGAATTCTATCCGAACGGCAGTGCCGCGAATATCTCCAATCCGATTTTGGAATTGGCCGACACTTACGATAAAGCCGTGGGGGGGGGCTTCCGGGCTTCTTCTCCGGCGACACGATGCCACGCGATTAAGGAGATTCGTCGGGCGGGTGATGTCCGATGATAGTCACGAACCTATGCCCGAGCCCAACCTCGACCATCACCTTGAGAGCCAACAATTGGGTGCATCTCACGACCGTTCCGAGCGTGAGATATATGACATATTGGTTCAGTTTCGATATGAACGTCACAGGCGGCACTGTCTCGATTATCGGAACACAGGGCGAATTCAGCGCACGCCAACGTGTCAGCTACATGACGTACGTCGACAATTCCAGTCCGCTATCAGTGAATTATTCCGTCAAGTCAGGCAGTCCGACCGTCACCGTGACAAATATACTCATCTGCACGTTGGCCGAGTATCAGGCGAACAAGACCCTGCTCGACGGCATCGGATATTTCACCGGGGATACGATGCCGCGCGCCTAACCCCTTTGGGGGTGGTGGCATGACTCCCATCGTTAATCACTGCGTCATGCCGAAAGACGGTGTGAGCGTCAAGACGACGAACACGACACCATCGGACATCACCTTCACGCGGTTGACGGCGGGCGTGAAATACCATGCGAGCGTCGTCTGTTACATGCTGTCCACGAGTGGCGACAATCCGCGCTTGCGTCTCACCACCAATGGCAGCGATAGTGGGCTGGTCACTTCGAATGGTCGCGTGGATTACGTCTTCACCGCCGCCAGCACCACTCACGGCATTCTCGTCGGTCTGAACAATTGCACGGTCAATCTGAGCAAAGGCTTGTGCGTGCCTCAAGACCAGTGGCAGCAGCTCGTCTCGTTGGGATTGCCGGGCAATTATTTCGATGGCGACACCATGCCAAAAGATTAAACGATTTCAAGGAGATGTGATGTGTTTCAAACGTTTCTAGCAGGGTTTGGTGGTGTGGGTGGCGCGTGCGCGGTAATCACACTATGTCTCAAGATTTGGCCGGGGGCGCTCGAATCATTGGCTACTGGGCTTTACGCGCACGTCAATCCCGAGCGTTTGCCGTATAACAGTGTGCTTTCCCAGCATTTCGCCAAAACCCGCCAATTAGGCGAGCGGACGGAACGCTTTGACGAGCGCATGGACGAACTCTGCCGCGACACCATAAAAAACACGCTGATTTCACTGATTTACGGTGACCAAAGCCACGACCACAGCGAGGCCGTCCGATACGAACTCGCCAAATTGGAGAAATTGGACGCGCACTGCTGGATAGTCGCAGCAGCAGAAAAATACTTGGAAGAACGCCACTAACTTCTCCCAACCCAACTCTTTACAAGCCATCCCACTGTGGGGTGGCTTTTCTATTTTTGAAGGAGGTTTGCTTGAAGATTTTCGGTAAGAAAAGTCCTAAGCATAAGAAGATTCCACGCAACATGCGGTTGCCGTTCGCTGGTCTTGTTGTCGCATTGTGCATGATTATCGCGCCTATCGCGTCCGCGAACATGAACGTGATCGACGTGTCCGGCTGGCAGTCGGCTGATGTGACCCGCGTGGTTGATGCCGATGCCGCCGTGGTGAAGGTCACTGAGGGTGGCGGTTATGTGAATCCGTCTTGGCGTAGCCAGATTGATTGGGCGCGTCAGACCGGCAAGGCTTGTGGCGGCTACCATTACGCTGATGGTGGTAACGTCACCGCAGAGGTCAACCATTATCTGAACCAGTTCAACGGTTATGTAGGCCAGTGCGTCTTGGCGTTGGATTGGGAGTCTTACGGCAATCATGCTTGGGGTAACGGTGACTGGGTGCGCCAGTGGGTGAACCAAGTGTATTCGCGTACCAAGGTGTGGCCTATTGTCTACGTGCAGGATTCGGCTGTGTATCAGATTCCGTCCGACGTGCGCTCCCACTGCATGTTGTGGAAGGCTCAATACGCCTCCATGAACGCTACCGGCTGGCAGTCCACTCCATGGAACGCTGGCAGCAAGGGCGAAGGCATGGTGCAGTATGCGTCCACCGGCTACCTGAACGGTGTCGGCCCGCTTGACCTTAACCTGTTCTTCGGTGAGCGTGACGCTTGGCAGAAGATCGCTAATGGTGATCGTGGCAAGACCAAGACCGAGGTTCGCCACGACCCGGTTAAACCGCAGGTGACTACCACGCCGGACTACAACGATATGGCTACGAAGGTGATTCGTGGCGTGTATGGCAACGGTAACGAGCGCCGTCAGGCTCTTGGCGGTGCCTACGACCGTGTGATGGCGATTGTGAACCAGCGTTTGGGTGGAGGCTCGACAGTGAGCGCTCCGGCCAACACGAACTGCGGTAGCGTCTGCGTGACCGTCAAGAGTGGTGACACTCTTAGCACCATCGCGGCACGTAATGGCGGTAGCTGGAACCAGTACACGGGTTATCGTTCGGGCAACCCGAACATCATCTACGCTGGTGAGACGGTCTGCCGTCGTGGCACCGGCGTCGCTCGACAGCCGGTCAGCAACACGTACAGCACTCACCGTTACACGGTTCGCTCCGGTGACACGTTGAGTCGTATCGCCGGATACTACAGAGTGAACATGTACAGCATCCACGGTTATCGTTCCGGCAATCCGGCGTTGATCTATCCGGGCGAAACACTCTACTGGTAAGGAGACCGATTATGGTCGATGAAGTCAAGGAGACTCAGAATGACGGCGAAAAGCCGCAGGAAGAAACAGGCGAAGAAAACAACTACATCCTGCCGGACGAAGCGTACAAGGTGCTGAAGTGGTTGGCGCTTATCGCGTTGCCCGCTTTGGCCGTGTTCGTGCATGTGGTAGGCCCAGCATGGAACCTTCCATGCGTTGACCAGATCGTGACCACGTTGAACGCTCTGGCCGTCTTGGTTGGCGCTTTGATTGGCGTCAGCGAGTTGAAAGCACGGTATTCCGAGTAGAAACCTTTCATTTCTCCAGCATCATGTTGGAGAAATGAAAGAATACTATGACCTACTCGTACATTGAGTACGAGTCGCCCCTCTCTCAGCATTGTGAACCGCACCCCGATTGTTGGACTGAAGAAATTCAGATTCGATGATCGGAGGTGCGGTTCATTGCTGGGGGAGGGGCTTTTCTGCGTTTTAGGGCTTCTATTCTGCGGTTCGATTGGCTCTATCGCCATCACCAAAGTCTATTTGTTGGCCCATTTGGTCGTAATAGCGGTTTTGATACATGTTGCAAAACTTTTCCCTGATGTGATCCACCACAGTTTGCACCGCCGTATGTTTCTCAATATCCAACTGCTGTTCGGTGATGGTTATCTTCTTTGGGAACTCGTCTTCTGGATGCCAGGTATCGTAACCGGCTCCATTTATCACCATTCTGGGCGCGTTGAATACGAACCCATATCGTTCTACGAGTTTCAACGCCTCATCGAATCCACGACCGTATCCTTCCCTATACGAAACTACATCAAGCTCATGCGGCATTTACGACACCTTTCTGTTCGATCTGCTTCAAGTCTAATGCGGAGTTCATCGTTTCCATCGCGGCCAACCGTTCCTTCAACCCGGCATGACGGTAGTGCTCCACCATCAGACGGCTGGAATGGCCCACGATTTCCTCCACCAGTCCGACATCCACGCCCATCGACATTAGGATGGTAACGACGGTATGACGGGTTTCATGACGGCTCCTATGCTCCGCGTTGGGTACTCCCGCCGCCTCCAACAGTTTGCGGAACTGTTCGATATCCTCTTCCGGCTCGATGGGTGAGCCGTCATCATGACGGAACAGGAGTCCATGCGGGTTCGGTATTTCGGCGGTATCCACCAAGTATGCTTCGAGTGTCTGCGCCAATGCGGGAATGATTGGCACTTTCCTTCCACGCTTCGATTTCGGCGGGGTGAGACACCAGCGGCCTTGCAGCTCGATCATGTCGAAGCCGTCTGGAATGCGCCAACGCCATTGCGGACATGCGGCACCACGCTTGTATCCGCACGGGTATACGCCTTTACGGTCTGGTTCGCCGCAACCGTGCTCCTTCTTCAATTCCTCCAGTTTCCAGTTGACGGTGTATTCGCCGTAGGGGATGCCGTTTGCCGTGGTGGTCAGTTCGAGGTCTTGGAGTGAAGCCCCCAAGATTTCGCCTGGGCGCATACCGGTGCATAGTCTGAACCATTCCCTCGCGCCGTTCCGTATGCCTAGTTCGTTGGCGGCTTGGAGGATGCGTTTGGCTTCATCGTCGGTGAATGCGGTACGCTCGTGCGTTTCGTTCTTGCGTTCGTCGGCAAGACTGATGTCCTTGTCCTTCGGAGTGGGGACGCCACCCATTGGGTTCGTGGGGAGAATCCTATCCGCTACGGCGGCATTGCAAATCTGGTTCAATGTGGTGTGCGTCTGGCGGCGGAGGCTGAGACTGGCCTTCACGTGCATTTTCTTGCCATCGATGGTCTTCGCGACGGTGAGACCATTTACGATGCGGTCGCAGACTGCGGCGTTCAGGTTCGCCATTTTCTGCGAATGGTATGGGCGTAGATGCTTGCGGACGATGGTTCGATAGTTGGCGAACGTTTTCGGGTCTGCATCCCTCTGCCGTCGTTCCAACCATTGTTCCGAATATGCGCCCAACGTGACTGACGTGTTGCTGGTGCTGCCGAATTTGGCTCGCTCTTGGAGCAGTTCGGTCAGACGCCTGTTCGCGTCGGCGTACTTCTTGCAGCTGTAGGTCTTCCCGTCGATCTTGAACTCGAAGCTGGGGTAAGCCTTGATCGTGCCATCGGCCAGCTTCTTTTTCCGTTCGACTTTATATGGGTAGACGATGCCGTTTCTTGCTTTGCGTGCCATGATTACCTCCTCGCTTCCATATTCTCAGACATTCTCAGACTTCCATTTAACCTTCACTTGCAGGTCAAGTGACCCTCAAGTGAGGTTAAACCGTTGGAATGAAGCCGTTTTGCCCAATCGTTCCAAGGGGTATTCTATCAAACTCTCTAACTGTTAATCGGACGGTCACTGGTTCAAGCCCAGTCGCAGGAGCCAAGGTGGAAACCCTTACGCGAGTAGGGTTCAG
>ENA-ORIC01000372-ORIC01000372.1-human-gut-metagenome-genome-assembly--contig:-NODE-372-length-59313-cov-4.368003_pt1 | contig 59313 bp, 42 predicted proteins | sample MGYA00243023_ERZ508732 | MGnify/ENA primary metagenome ERZ508732 (study PRJEB26277, sample SAMN04329767) | human gut metagenome | biome: human-associated habitat | host: Homo sapiens | place: USA... | reverse complement strand
GTACAGCCGAATGTTTTCAATATGTTTTCGGTTTTCCTGTATGGGGTACCTTGGGCGGCCCGCATTTACAAAGCAAATGGGGGCGACGGTGGGTCGCCCCTACGGTTTGTGCGGATTCTTTGCAAACCGGTAGGGGTCGGCGCCCTCGACGACCCGTTTTTTCTTTGCAAAAGAACACCTCATCCACCGCGGAGCGCGGTCCCCCTTCCCCCACTGGGGAAGGCTTGGAGGCGGTTTGTGCGCCTTTGAAACATCCCCATCACATGCCCTTTTTCACGCGGAAAAGGAGGCGGCAGAGGGCTTTGCCGTTGAACGGGATGAGCGGATAGAGATACGACCTCGAGCCGTTGACCGTCTCGTTGGTGGCGATCAGCACCACGATGAGCGCAAGCCCGATGCCGAAGCCCCACACGCCGAAAATCGCGGTGACGGCAAGCAGCAGCATGCGCATGAATTTGACCGCGTACCCAAGTTCATAGCTCGGCTGCGCGAAGTTGGCGATCGTGACGAACGCCATATAGAGAATGACCTCGGGGATCAGCCAGCCGATGTCCACGGCGAAGTCGCCGAGGATCAGACCGCCGACCACGCTGAGCGAATTGGCAAGCATGCTCGGCGTGTTCATGGACGCGAGCTTCAACCCGTCGATCATGAACTCGACGAGAAACAGCTGGAAGATCAGCGGGATGCGCCCCTCGGTGCGCGGCAGGACAAATTCCAGCCATTTCGGCAGCAGCCACGGCTCGGTGACGAAGAGATACCACAGCGGCACAAGGAAGAGCGTCAGCCAGAAGATCACATGCCGCACGACGCGCAGATACGTCCCCGTAAACGGCGGAAAATAGTAATCCCCGGTCTCCTGCAAAAAGTCGAGGATGCCGGTGGGCAGGATCATCGCCTCGGGCGAGGTGTCGCACAAGAGGAGCACGCTCCCCTCGGCAAGCTGTGCCGACGCGGCGTCCGGGCGCTCGGTGGAGCGGATCTTGGGAAACGGGTTGTACCACCTGCGCCCGATCAGGCACTCGGCAAGGCTCTCGTGCCCCATCGGCAGGCAGTCGGTGTCGATGGCGTCCAGCTTCTTTTCGAGGTATTCGACATACTTCGGGTTCGCCTTGCCCTCGATGTAGACGATCGCCATGTCGGTCTTCGATTCCTTGCCGACGCTCTTGTAGATCACGCGCAGCTTCGGCGTGCGGATGCGGCGGCGGAGCAGCGCCGTGTTGAAAATGAGCGTCTCGACAAAGCCGTCACGCGCGCCGCGCATCACGCGGTCGCTCTCGGGTTCGGCGACGCTGCGCACCGGGTAGGTGCGCGCGTCGATCAGCACCGCATGCGCGCCGAAGGTCTCGCCGAGGGCGACCACGCCGCCTGACAGCACCAGCGTTGCCGCCGCGTCCAAATCCTCGTTAACGTCCACCTCGACATAGGGCACGCCGCCGTCGGCAAACTGCATCGCCGCGTCCGCGCCGCGCGGCAGACCGTCAAGTCCGAGGAAATACTGCATCAGACGCTGCATGATCGCGTCCTTGACAAAGCCGTCGATGTAATAGAACACCAGCGTGTCGCTGCCGACCAGCAGCCGCCGCTTGATGAGGTCAAAGCTCTTGTCGGGCGCAAGATAGGCGTCCATCGCCGCGATATTGTCCGTGAAAGATGCGGAAAATTGCAAAAAACCACCTCCGAAACACAGGAAGTGTTGCCGGAGGTGGGCATTTTTATGCAGGTTGTTTTGCGGGGGTTAGGCTTCCCTTGGGGAAGGCTTAGATTACTTGTGCGCCCCCGCTCATTTCCCGAACAGATACGCGTAATAATTCTTTTCGAGGATCAGACGCACATATTTGTTCTTGCGCTGGACGACGCCGTTCATCTGCTTGACGTAGGCGGCGATCTCCTCGTCGCTCGCCTCAAAGCCCGCGTAGGGCGTGAAGGTCTTCGTCGCGCTGTGATACTCGCCGTAGGCGTTGATCCAGTTCCATGCGCTGCCGTCGCCGTCCTGGTTGAGGATCACGAGCGGCATGGTGTCGGACAGGATGTCCACGCCCGCAAACAGGCGCGAATCGTATTCCAGCCCAAACAGATTGGAGAGCGTCGGGATGATGTCGATCGCGGAGCAGGGCTTGTCAACCACGACCGGCTCGGTCATGGACGCGCTCCAGAGGATCAGCCCGTTGCGCAGGAGATCGAAATTCTTGTGGATACCCGCCTCGGGGATGCCGTACAGCTCGGCAAGCTCGCTGTCCGAGAGCGCATACGGATAGTGGTCGGCGTTCATCACAAAGACCGTGTTCTCAAGCTCGCCCGCCTCGTCCAGCTGCCGCACCAGCTCCTCGAGCATCAGCTCGACCTCGTACTGGCAGGCATGGTATGCCTTGACGTTGTCCGAGCAGGTCAGATTCTCCACAACATCCTTGTGCCGCTTGGACATGTTGTTGCCCATGAAGGAGTAGTTGGCGTGCCCGCTGACCGTCATGTAGTAGGCATGCCACGGCTGCTTCAGATTGATGTAATACGGCAGGGTGGCAACCGCCATCTCATAGTCCGAGCGCGGCCAGCAGTCGGTCAGTCCCTCCAGCCCGTGATTGATGGCGATGAATTCATAGCCGAAATTGGGATGCGACTTGTCGCGCCCGTAGTAGGTGTAATAATGGTTGTGGAACGCATAGGTCTTGTACCCGAGGCGCGAGAGCTGGTTGCCCATCGTGAAGTACATGTTGTCCTTCGCGCTCATCTCCAGGCACTTCGCGCTGTTGTGGAACAGACCGGTCATCGTGGTGTACTCGCCGGTCGCGGTGCTGCCGCCCCAGAGCGAATTGTAATAGTTGTTGAAGACGAAGCCCTCGGTCGCCATCTTGTAGAGCGTGGGCGTGCGGTCCTTGTCGATTGTCTTGTAGGAGAAGCCCTCGAGCGTCATGAAGATGAGGTTTTTCCCCTTGAACATGCCGGTATATTTGTTCTTCTTCGTCGGGGTCATACTGCCGAAATATTCGTGCGCCGCTTTGATCTCCTTGTTCGACTCGCTCTCGGCAAGCGCCGCGAAGTCAATGTCCATCACGTTGTCGCCGTATTCGATCGGCGCGGGCGGCTCGGTGGTCGCCTCGGTAGTTTCGCTCGTGTCGGCGGGCTCGGTGGTGACTTCCGGGTCGGCGGTGGATTCAAACGGGTTGACCGATTCGCCGCCGCTCGGGTCATCGTCCGTCGTGCGTTCGCCGAAGATCGTGACGTGCATATCCAGCCGCATGTCGGTGATAACGCCGAAGCGCTTGGTCGCCTCGGCGGCGGAGAACTCGGTTTTGTAATAATACCGGTCGCCGAAATCGCCGTTATCCAGCGAGATCACGCCGACCGCCAGCAGGTGGCAGAGCAGCGCGAGGATCAGCAGATAGATGCGGAACGCAAAGGTCGGCGCGAAGGCGGGCGCGTAGTTCTTCCGCCTTATGCAGAAGAAGATCAGCGGCAGCGCCAGCAGCAGAATGCCGAACCAGGAGGTTGAGATCGTGGACAGCGTCTCGCGCCAGAAGTCGCGCAGCGCGCCGCCCGCCATGCCCATGGTGGCAAAGCGGTAGAAGCTTTTGAAAAAGCGGAAATAGACGTACTGCGACTCGAAGATCAGCGTGGTGATGACGAAAACGACCGTGGTGAAGACACGGTTCGCCCGCAGGGGCATCAGCAGGGCGATGCCGCTTGTGAGAAAGCCGAATGCGCCCGAAAACAGCAGCAGGATCAGCAGCGTGCGCAGCGGCAGCTCGCCGTAGACGGCAAAATGAAACACGACCTCCATATAGAAGACCGCGATGGGCAGGAACAGAAAGAAAAACGCGTTGCGGCGGCCGCGCAGGCGCGCCCGCTCGGCGCGGGAAAGCTCGCCGGTCGGTGCTTTCGGCGGGAAGAGCGCGCGCAGATTCGGTTCTTTTTGCAGGGCTGCGCCGATGCGCGCGAAAAATCCTTTCATGTTTTCACCTCCGAATTTCTACATTTCTATAACGGATATATTCTACTACAAGTTTTCGCAATTTACAACCGCCTTCGCAAAAATTTCACGAAAGCGGGGGAAGTGTACATCTTCTGCGATTCCGTAGGGGGCGGCTCCCCTGTGCAAGCAACCGCCGCAAACATGTCGGTGCGGAGCAAACATTTTGTCGAAAAACGCGCGCACGGTTGACAAACGGAGCACGGCAAGGTACAATAGAGAGAGAAACAGCCGCCAAGCGGCTAAACAAGGAGGAAAACTATGTTTTGTGAAAAATGCGGAAAAGAGCTGCCCGAGGGCGCAAAATTCTGCGAAGGCTGCGGCGCGCCCGTCGGCGACGCACAGGCAAAGGAAACGCCGAAGAACAGCTTTGAAGAGACCGTGAAGAATCTCGGCAACACGGCGGATGTCACCGGCGATTTTGACGCGGCGGACATCGCCAAAAACAAGGTACTGGCGCTGTTTGCGTATATCGGCATTCTCTTCCTCATCCCGCTGCTGGCAGCGCCGAACTCGAAGTTTGCGCGTTTCCACACGAATCAGGGGCTTGTCCTCTTTATTACGGGCGTTATCTGGGGTGTCATCAGCGGCATCGTCAATCTGATCGTCGGCGGCGTGCCGGTGCTTGGCAGCCTGTTCTCCATTCTGTCGGCGCTTGTTTCGCTGGCGCTGTTTATCCTTGCGATCCTCGGCATCATCAATGCCTGCACCGGCAAGGCGAAGGAGCTTCCCCTCGTCGGCACGTTCAAGATCCTGAAGTAAGAAACATAGATGCAAAAAAGCGCCCGCAGGCGCTTTTTTGTTTGTGCGATAGTCGGCGTGGCGTGCCCTGCGTCTCTCAGGCTTCCCTTGGGGAAGAGCTTGGATTGCACGATGGGAAACAGACAGCGCTATCTTTGGCTTCCCCCTTGGGGGAAGGCTTGGATAGAGCGGTATGGATACGGGTCGTCGGAAGGCGCCAACCCCTACCCTGCCTATACCGATTTGATATAATCCCCCGCAGGTATAAAAAAATTCCGCAGGTTTCCCTGCGGAATTTTTTTATTTTGTTGCTTAGCCGAGCATTTCGCTGTACTTGACCAGTCTCTCGTACTTTGCCTTTGCAGCCTCTTCTGCCTTTGCGAACAGAACTTCTGCTCTCTCGGGGAACTGCTGCTGCAGGCGGCTGTAACGGGTCTCGCTCGTGATAAAGTCACGGTAAGATGCCGTCGGTGCCTTGGAGTCGACCGTCAGCGGATGCTTGCCCTCTGCCTTCAGCAGCGGGTTGTAGCGGAACATCTGCCAGTAACCTGCCTCAACCGCACGCTTCATCTCGAGCTGGCAGTTTGCCATCGTGCCCTTGATACCGTGCATTTCGCAGGGTGCATAGCCGATGATCAGCGACGGGCCGTGATATGCCTCAGCCTCGGTCATTGCCTTCAGCGTCTGGTTCATATCAGCGCCCATGGCGATCTGTGCCACGTAAACGTAGCCGTAGGACATTGCGATCTCAGCAAGGTTCTTCTTGCCGATTGCCTTACCGGCAGCCGCAAACTGTGCGACCTGACCGATGTTGGAGGCCTTGGATGCCTGTCCGCCGGTGTTGGAGTAAACCTCGGTGTCGAAGACCATGACGTTGACATCTTCGCCGGAAGCGAGGACGTGGTCCAGACCGCCGAAGCCGATGTCGTAGGCCCAACCGTCGCCGCCGAAGATCCAGATGGACTTCTTGGAGAGGTAGTTCTTCTCGGCAAGGATCTGCTTTGCGATGTCGCAGCAGGGATCTGCCTCGAGGAGGGCGACGAGCTTCTTGGTTGCAGGCTCGTTCTTTGCGCCGTCATCCACGGTTGCGAGGTATTCCTCGGCAGCCGCCTTCTTTGCCTCGTCGGTGGTCTTTGCGGCAAGCTCCTTCACAAGCTCGATGAGCTTCGTGCGGATCGCCTTCTGACCGAGCGCCATACCGAGACCGTGCTCGGCGTTATCCTCGAACAGCGAGTTTGCCCATGCGGGACCTCTGCCGCTCTCACGGTTGACCGTGTAAGGCGTTGCCGGTGCGGAGCCGCCCCAGATGGACGAGCAGCCGGTTGCGTTGGAGATGTACATTCTCTCACCGAACAGCTGGGTGATGAGTCTTGCATAGGAGGTCTCGGCACAGCCTGCGCAGGAGCCGGAGAACTCAAGCAGCGGCTGCTTGAACTGGCTGCCCTTGACGGTGTTGTTGATCAGCTCGGGCTTCTCTGCGACGTTTGCAACCGCATAGTCGAACGGAGCCTGCTGATCCAGCTGGGATTCCTGCGTGGTCATCTCGATCGCGAGCTTCGGAGCGGCAACCTTGGCAGCTTCCTTGGCAGCGGTCTTTGCATCGTAATCCGGATGCTCGGCAGCGACCGTCTTTGCGGCGTCTGCAAGCGCCTTTGCGGAAACGGGGCATGCCTTGACGCAGAGCGTGCAGCCCATGCAGTCCATCGGCGAGATCGCCATCGTGAACTTGTAGTTCGTCTTGACGACCGGCTTTGCGGTGAACTTGGTGGCAGCGGGCGCCTTTGCAGCCTCTTCCTCGGTCATTGCGAACGGACGGATGGCAGCGTGCGGGCAGACGAATGCGCAGTTGTTGCACTGGATGCAGTTTTCGGGATGCCATACGGGAACGTTGACGGCAACGCCGCGCTTCTCGTATGCGGCAGCGCCCTGCGGGAGCGTGCCGTCCACATAGTCCATGAATGCCGAGACAGGCAGCGCGTCGCCGTCCATCTTGGAGACGGGCTCGACAATTTCACGGACGAACTTGACGAGCTCGGGACGGGTACCGGTGACCTTGCTCTCCTCGGGCTTCACCTCAACGGTCTTCCAAGCCTCGGGAACCTTGACCTCGACCATTGCGTTTGCGCCGGCTTCGATTGCCTTGTAGTTGAGGTCAACCATCGCCTGACCCTTCTTGATGTAGGACTTGTACGCCATCTTCTTCATGTACTCGATCGCCTCATCCTTCGGCAGGATGTTGGCAAGTGCGAAGAAAGCGGACTGGAGCACCGTGTTCTTGACCTTCGCGTTGCCGATGTCCTTTGCGGCGATGGAGGTTGCATTGATGATGTAGAACTTCACATCGTTGTTTGCAATATAGGACTTGACGGATGCGGGGAGGTGACGATCCAGCTCCTCGGGCGTCCACTGGCAGTCCAGCATGAAGGTGCCGCCGGGGATAACATCCTCAACGATCTTGTAGCCCTTCAGAATGTAGGACGAGTTGTGGCAGGCAACGAAGTTTGCCTTGTTGATGTAGTAAGGAGACTTGATGGGCTTGTCGCCGAAACGCAGGTGCGAGATGGTGACGCCGCCGGTCTTCTTGGAGTCGTACTGGAAGTACGCCTGGATGTACTTGTCGGTGTGGTCGCCGATGATCTTGATGGAGTTCTTGTTTGCGCCGACCGTGCCGTCGCCGCCGAGACCCCAGAACTTGCAGGAGATCGTGCCGGCAGGCGCGGTGTTGGGCGCGGGCTTCTCTTCGAGGGAGTGACCGGTGACATCATCGACGATGCCGATGGTGAAGTCGCCCTTCGGCTGTGCAGCCGCCAGGTTCTCATAGACTGCAAAAATGCTTGCAGGGGTGGTGTCCTTCGAGCCGAGGCCGTAACGACCGCCGACGATCTCTGCCTTGACGCCCTCGCGCTCCAGCGCGGTGACGACATCGAGGTAGAGCGGCTCGCCGAGGGAGCCGGGCTCCTTGGTTCTGTCGAGAACGGCGATCTTCTTCACCGTCTTCGGCAGTGCGGCTGCCAGTCTGTCTGCGCAGAACGGTCTGTACAGTCTGACCTTGACAAGGCCGACCTTCTCGCCCTTTGCGGTGAGGTAGTCGATGACTTCCTCGCAGACGTCGCAGACCGAGCCCATCGCAACGATGACGCGCTCTGCATCCGGTGCGCCGTAGTAGTTGAACAACTTATAGTCGGTGCCGATCTTGGCATTGACCTTGTCCATGTACGCCTCGACGATTGCCGGGAGTGCATCGTAATACTTGTTGCATGCTTCTCTGTGCTGGAAGAAGATATCGCCGTTTTCAGCCGAGCCGCGGAGAACCGGGTGCTCGGGGTTGATCGAGCGTGCACGGAAAGCAGCGACCGCATCCATATCGGTCATTTCCTTCAGATCGTCGAAGTCCCAGACCTCGATCTTCTGGATCTCGTGCGAGGTGCGGAAGCCGTCAAAGAAGTTGAGGAACGGCACTCTGCCCTTGATGGTTGCAAGGTGTGCAACCGCGCCGAGGTCCATGACCTCCTGCGGGTTGGTCTCAGCCAGCATTGCAAAGCCGGTCTGACGACATGCGTAGACGTCCGAGTGGTCGCCGAAGATGTTCAGTGCATGGGATGCAACGCAGCGTGCGGATACATGGAACACGCAGGGAAGCAGTTCGCCTGCGATCTTGTACATGTTCGGGATCATCAGGAGAAGACCCTGAGATGCCGTGTAGGTGGTCGTCAGCGCGCCGGCTGCAAGGCTGCCGTGAACAGTACCTGCTGCACCTGCCTCAGACTGCATCTCCATGACCTTGACGGGCGTGCCGAAGATGTTCAGCGCGGGCTTGCCGAGAATGTTCTTGCCCGACGCCGACCACTGGTCGACATAGTCTGCCATAGGGCTGGAGGGGGTGATGGGGTAGATGCCTGCGACTTCGGTAAACGCATAGCTTACGTGCGCCGCGGCAGTGTTGCCATCCATGGAAAGTTTCTGTCTTGCCATTTGGAATATACCTCCGAAAAAAATATATTGTATTTAAAATATCAATATCTCTGCATATTATAGCATTCAACAGGGCGATTGTAAAGGGATAACACCGCATTTTTTACAGAAAAAATACGGAAAAGCGTCGAAATAAAGGGGCAAAGGCATCGTGTTTCGGCAGGGGTTTGAGGAGGCGGTGTGTGCGGCGTTTTCGCAAATCGGTAGGGGTCGGCGCCCTCGACGACCCGTTTCGCGGTACAGATGCGGACGACCGACGGTCGCCCATACGGGTGTCTCTTAGGCTTCCCCCTTGGGGGAAGGCTTGCATGCCCCCGTCAGAAGAAGCTCACCTGCGTCATGCTGCGGTACATGGCGCGCAGCTCGCGCGGAGAAACATGCTCATGGCGCTTCAGCATATCGCCGAAATATTTCGTCGTACCGAAGCCGCAGCGTCGCGCGATCTCCTCAAAGGGCAGATCGGTGTCGGCAAGCAGCGTCTTTGCCGCCTCGATGCGTACGCGGATCAGATACCGGATGGGCGACGTGCCGTACACCTGCTTGAACGCGCGGGAAAAATGGCTCTCGCCCATCGAGCAGGCATGCGCCAGCATCGGCACGGTCAGTGCCTCGCCGTAGCGCTGCTCGATCTGCAGAATGGCGGGCGACAGCCGCTCGGAGAGGGTGTCAAAGCGCTCCAGCTTGGCGATCATGCGATCGCGCGCGATCTTGGCAAGCGCAGCGTAGACCGCCGCGCAGATCTTGAGGCAGTCGTGGTAGTATTCGAGCGCGTAGACGCTCATTTTGGCGACGGCGCTGAGCCCGCAGCCCTCGCCGACCTCGCCCGCCGAGATGTCGTCGAGATCGAGGTGCGCGAGGAAGTCCTCCGCGGCGTCGAACAGCACAAATTCGCAGTCGAAGTCGGCGGAGGGCGCAAGATCGGGCAGCGTGTGCCCGCGGCGGACAAACAGGAGCTGCCCTTCGTCGGCGGTCTCCTCGCCGGACAGGTCGGTATAGGAGAGGCTGCCTGCGCGCACCGAAAGCAGCAGGTGCGCCTCGTCGGCGGACGGGCATTTGCTGCCGCTGCCGAACGCGATCGGCACGATCGGCAGGCGCGTCCGCGCCTCCTCTGCCTCCTCGGGCAGGGCAATGATCTTTTCCATGGTGATTCTCCTTTCGTTGGGGCTTGCGTGCGGGGTGAAATGCACGGCACAAATGCAGCGCTGTCTTCGGTCCCCCTGTGCAAGAGGTGAGCTGCCGGCGTTAGCCGACTGAGGGGGTGTTCTTTACCTATGTAACAATCCCTCCGGTGCGCGTGATGTTTCCCGTAAGGGAAACGCACAAGGAACGCAACGCGTTCCGTACCACACTCCCTTTGCCGGGGGGAGGCATGGATAGATTGCGCGCAGCGGGAGACAAACGGCACCCTACGGCTTGTACAGCCTTCGCATATTCCGCAAAGGTCTGCTGCCTTCCCGGGCGGGCTTGACATCGCTGCAAAAAAACGTTAAACTATTAGAAAAAGCGGGGTGAGCGCATGGACATTTACATTCGCACGGAGGACGTGCGGCTCGGGCGGGCGCTGGCGCTTGAAGCGCAGGCGGCGGGCTTTTCCGCCGGATTCGGGCAGGACGCCGCCGACGCGCGGCTGACGGTCTGCGACCTTGATTCTGCGGCGGCGGATGCGTCCGACGGCATCTGTTTTTCCCGCAACGAGGAGGGCTTGCGCGCTGCCGCACGGCAAAGCGCCGACGCAGGCACGCTGTTTTTGCTCTATCCGTTTGACCTCGCGCTGTTCCGCGCGCAGCTTGCGGCGCGGCTGACCGCAGCACCGACGCCGGTATCGCGGGCACTCATGCTGAACACGGCGACCCGCCGCGTCACGGGTGCGGACGGCGAGGTGCGGCTCTCGGTGCGGGAATGCGCAATGCTGGCGGCACTCGGAAAAGGCGGCAGCCTTTCGCGGGCAGACGCTGCCGCCCTGTTCGGCAGCGCGGCGGGCAACGTGGTGGACGTGTACGCCTGCTACCTGCGCAAAAAGCTCGGCAAGGTGCTCACGGGTGAGATCATCTGCGCCCGCCGCGGCGAGGGGTATGCCCTCGCGGAGGATGTGACGCTGGAAGTGCTGTGAGAGGAGCGCCTCAGATAGCGTGGGCGGGCGTATTTTCAGGCTTCCCTACCGGGGAAGGCTCGGACGCCCTTTTCCTCCGTGCAAATCTTCCTTAAATATATACTATCAAAAAAGCGCGGAAAATGCAAGCGGATTTTGCGTGGCGGGGCGGCGTACCTTTGCGGCGGCAGACGGCGGTCTGCCGCGCTTTTTGTTTTTCGCGCATTTGACCTTTCCGAACCGCGCCCCGCACTTCCGATACAGCCGCCTTTTTTGCACGCGGCGATATGCGCCGCCGTGCCGCCCGCCGCCTTACTTTTCCCGCGCCCGGCTGTTTAATTTTTTACACCGATTTTGCCGTGTGCCGTGCAGATAACCGCCGACCGCTCTTTCAAAACTGCGGCGGCAGTGCATTTTTATACGAATTTTCAAAAAAAGAAAATGATTTTTTGCACAGAAATGACAGTAAAATTGTGCACGCCGTCTTGACACTCCCGCCCCGCGGGGGCTATAATAATGGCAGAGGGAAAAAGGGGATGGTGCGTCCAAAACGTCCGTCCGAAACCAACCTGAAAGCCAAGGAGAGAATGAGGAAAAAGCATGGGCAACAAACAGATCATTTTCACCGCGCCGAACACGGCGGAGCTGGTCGATGTGCCGACCGGCGAGCCGGGCGAATTCGACGTGCTGGTTGACGTGGCATACTCCACGATCAGCCCCGGCACCGAGCGCGCCAACATCACCGGCGACATGAACATCGCGCCCGGGCGCGACGCCGCGCACACGCACGGCTTCCCCCGCAAGCTGGGCTACAGTGCGGCAGGCACGGTCATCAAGGTCGGCAGCCGCGTGACCCGCGTGAAGGTCGGCGACCGCGTGGTCGTCTGCTTCGGCGTACATACCAAGTACAGCCTTGTCAACGAGAGCAAGGCGATCAAGATTCTCGACGATTCGATTTCGCTTGAGGAAGCTGCCATGTCGGTCATCGCGACCTTCCCGGCAGCGGGTCTGCGCAAGACGCGCCCCGAGTTCGGCGAGAGCGCGATCGTCATGGGTCTCGGTCTGCTCGGTCAGCTGGCGGTGCAGTTCTGCCGCGCGGCAGGCTGCGCACCCGTCATCGCGGTCGACCCGATCGAGGAGCGCCGCGCATATGCCGAGAAGATGGGCGCGGACTACACCTTTGATCCCTTCGCACCCGACTTTGTTCAGAACGTGAAGAAGGTCACAAACGGCAAGGGCGTCAACGTCGCCGTCGAAGTCACCGGCAATGGCAAGGCGCTCGACCAGGTACTCGACTGCATGGCAAGGTTCGGCAGAGTCTCGCTGCTCGGCTGCACGAGAAACTCGGACTTCACCATCGACTACTACAGAAAGGTGCACTTCCCCGGCATCACGCTGGTCGGCGCACACACGGCTGCCCGCCCGAACTGCGAGTCTGCGCCCGGTTACTGGTGCTACGACGACGAGCTGTACGGCATCTTCAAGCTGCTGAAGGGTGGCAGGATCCACTTTAAGGACATGATCGCCGAGACACATCTGCCCGAGGAAGCGCCCGAAGTCTACACCCGCCTCGTCAATGAAAAGAATTTTCCGCTGGTCGTTCAGTTTGACTGGACAAAAATGAACTAAGGAGAACAGATATGGAAAAGATTAAACTCGGTCACATCGGCACGCGGCATGACCACAGCCGCGCAAAGCTCGAAGGCGCGAAGAAGTTCCCCGACCTCTTTGAGATCGTGGGTATCGTGCCCGAATCGCCCGAAGTTGCGGAAAAAATCAAGAACGACAAGGTCTACGGCGATGTGCCGGTCATGACCGAAGAAGAGCTGTTTCATGTTCCCGGGCTTGACGCCGTCCTCTGCGAGGGCTATGAGCTGGACAGCGTTGCCGCTGCACAGCGCTGCATCGACCACGGTGTACACGTCCACCTGGATAAGCCGGGCGGAGAAGACATCGCCGCCTACGAGCACATGCTCCGCGACGCGAAGCGCAAGAACCTCATCGTGCAGCTCGGCTACATGTACCGCTACAATCCCGCCGTGCTCTACATGCACGACCTGATCAACGACGGCAGAATCGGCGAGATCACCGCGATCGACGCCCAGATGAGCACGCAGCATGACATGCGCGTCAACAAGCTGCTGTCCGGCTTCAAGGGCGGCAACATGTTCTGGCTCGGCTGCCACCTGGTCGACCTGGTCTACAGCGTCGCGGGCGTGCCGGACGAGATCATCCCGATGCACAACAAGTCGGGCTTCATCATGGACGGCGTGCTGGACAACACCTTCGCCGTGCTGAAGTACCCCAAGTTTGTGGCGACCGTCCGCATCAACTCGACCGAGGTCAACGGCTACGGCAGACGCCAGTTCGTGCTCTGCGGCAGAGAAGGCACCGTCGAGATCAAGCCGCTTGAGAACCCGACGAAGATGACCTTCGCAGACCGCCGCATGACCGGCACCAACGCCTACAACGACGTCAAGGCGGAGATCCCGTTCCAGAAGCCGACCGGTCGCTACGACGTGATGCTGCACGATTTCGCTGCCTACATCCGCGGCACGAAGAAGAATCCCTTTGACTACGATTACGAGCTCCAGCTCCAGAAGATGGTGCTTGCCGCATGCGGCTTTGACATCGACTTCAAGACGCCGACGATTCTGTAAGCTGCTGCCCGAAGAAAGAAAGGAACAGACACTATGAAAGCAATTCTGATTGAAAAAGACACCAATGCGCTCTCCTGGTCGGACGTGCCGAACCCGGTCGTCGGTCCCGAGGATGCGCTGGTTGAGATCCACGCCGCGGCGCTGAACCGCGCTGACCTGATGCAGCGCGCGGGCGATTATCCGCCCCCGCCCGGCTGCCCCGAATGGATGGGCCTCGAGATCGCGGGCGTGATCGTTGAGCTCGGCGAGGAGGCAAAGAAGAAGTCCTCGTGGAAGATCGGCGACAAGGTCTGCGCCCTGCTCGGCGGCGGCGGCTATGCCGAGTATGCCAACGTCAAGTACGACATGCTGATGCCTGTTCCCGAGACCTGCACGTTTGAAGAAGCGGCAGCAATCCCGGAGGCGTTTGCCACCGCATACCTCAACCTCTTCATCGAGGGCGGGCTGAAAGCAGGCGACACGCTGCTGATGCACGCAGGTGCAAGCGGGCTTGCCAGCGTCGTCATCCCGATGGCGAAGGCATTCGGCGCGCGCGTCATCACGACGGTCATCGAGGACAGCGTGATCGACCGCATCAAGCATCTCGGCGCTGACCGCGTGGTCAATTCGAGAAAAGAAGACATCGTGAAGGTGCTGGAAGAGGAGCGCGACGCGGGTCATCCGATCGACGTTGCGATCGACTGCCTCGGCGGCAGCATCCAGGGCAAGTGCCTCCAGTACATGCGCTACGGCGGACGTTGGATCATGATCGCAACGCTCGCAGGCGACATCACCGAGGTTGACCTGAAGAAGCTGTATGTCCTCAATGTGCGCCTGATCGGCAGCACGCTCCGCTCGAAGAAGCCGGAGTTCAAGGCAAAGCTGCTGGCAACGCTCGTCAAGGACGTCTGGCCGAAGATCGACACCGGCGAGGTTCGCCCGACGATCTACAAGGTTCTGCCCATCACCGAAGCCGAGGCGGCGCATGCCATCCTCGAGCGCGGGGAGAATGTCGGCAAGGTTGTGCTGAAAGTCAGATAAGGAAGAGAAAACGGGGGAAACTTTCGTGTACGAAAGTTTCCCCCCGTACCCCTTTCAAAGGACTTTGAAAAAGAGGGATAAGTCGGATTTTATCTGTAGGGGCAACCATTGTCGCCCGCCGCGTCTCTGGCTTCCCCACCGGGGAAGGCTTGGATCAATTTAGGCTTCCCTTGGGGGAGAGTTGTACGAGACGCAAAGCGTTTTTTAGGCTTCCCCGTTGGGGAAGGCTTGATTAGACCGCGTATGGCTGCGCATCTTAGGCTTCCCCCTTGGGGGAAGGCTTGGATTGCGCGGCGCGGATGCGGCGGGAGCAAGCCCCCGCCCTACGGTGTGTACGCATCTCCAACCCCTCCCCTCAACTTTTTTCAAAAAAAATTCGCAAACCCCTTGACAAAGGGAACACGGTCTGCTATAATCCCTTTGTTACCTAAGACAGCAGGTTCCGGTAAAAGCGCAAGCTTTCCTGCCGAGGGATGTTTATAAAACTTGTTTTGTAATCTTTCTTTCGGTATCCTTATGTCTTACCGTAGAAAGATTTTTTTATTGTTTAACGGAGGTGAAAATACGATGCCAAGCAAGAAGATTCTTGAAGCAAAACAGGCAACGGTAGCAGCACTTGCCGAAAAACTCAAAAACGCGGCAGCCGGCGTACTGGTGAAGTACGAAGGCATCACCGTTGAGGACGACACCAAGATGCGTGCCGCTCTGAGAGCAGCAGGCGTCGAGTACTCGGTCATCAAGAACTCGATCACGGGCAGAGCTTGTGACGAGGTCGGCTACGGCGCCATGAAGGAACACCTTCACGGCATGACCGCGCTGGCAATCAGCGCTGAGGACCCCATCGCACCCGCGAAGATCCTCAAGGAGTATGTGGAGAAGGTTGATTCCTTTGAGTTTTGCGCAGGCTTCATCGACGGCGCAGTCGTTGGTGTTGATACTGTGAAGGAGCTCGCAGACACGCCCTCGAAGGAAGTCCTCGTCGGCAAGGTTCTCGGCTCGCTCCAGTCCCCGCTGTACGGTCTGTGCTTCGGTCTGCAGGCGATCATCGACAAGGCAGGCGAAGGCAGCGACGATGTCGTTGCATCGACCCTGGTCGCAGCCGCTCCCGCAGCTGAGGCTCCCGCAGAAGCGTAAACAAACCGCTTAAAATTAAAATTAATTTATATTTCACAGGAGGATAGTACAAATGGCTACCGAAAAGATCGCAAACATTATGGAAGAGATAAAGACCCTGACAATCCTTGAGCTGAAGGATCTCGTAAAGGCTCTCGAGGAGGAGTTCGGCGTATCCGCAGCTCCCGTTGCAGTTGCAGCAGGCGCAGGCGCTGCCGCTCCCGCAGCAGAAGAGAAGACCGAGTTCGACGTCATCCTGAAGAGCGCGGGCGCGCAGAAGCTCGGCGTTATCAAGGTTGTCCGTGAGATCACCGGTCTTGGTCTGAAGGACGCAAAGGACCTCGTTGAGGCTGCTCCGAAGGCAATCAAGGAAGGCATTGCGAAGGAAGAAGCAGAGAAGATCAAGGCTGATCTCGTTGCTGCCGGCGCAGAAGTCGAAGTTAAGTAATTTAACAGGGCTTCCGATTTTGATGCAGAAACAAAGGGAACGGTTTTCCGTTCCCTTTTTCTTTTGAAATTGCCTTGCCGTATGCAAATACGGCGGCGGCGATTTCAATAAATTCTGCAATCAAACTCGAAAGCCCGGGGACTGCTGCGATTTCCGATTTTGATGCAGAAACAAAGGGAACGGTTTTCCGTTCCCTTTTTCTTTTGCCGCCGCGGCGGGAGACAGACGGCGCCGTCAAGCCTTCCCCCTTGGGGGAAGGTGGCGTGTATACGCCGGATGCGGGGTAGCCATTCGTCAGAATGGCGTGTCCGCAGAACAGAACGAGGCTGCATAGACGGACGCCCGTGCGTTCTTCTCCCTCTCCCCTGCCTTCTGAAATCCGCGCGCGGGGCATATACTTGGCACGGGGTGATAAGGATGCAATTTCTGAAAATACACACGGCGGGCAGCGACTTCATCGTCTGCGACGCCGCGGATCTGCCCGATGCGCGCGGCTGTGCACGGCTGCTGAACCGCCGCACCGGCATCGGCGGCGAAGGGCTGCTGACCGTCGGCGATGCGGCGGACAACCTTGCACCGGCGCGGCTGTTCCTGCCGGACGGCAGCGACGACCGGAGCAGCGCCACGGCGGCAATGACAGCGGCACGGGCGCTGCGCGCCCGCGGCAAATGCCGCTCTGCCGTGCGCATTGATCTCGGCGGCAGGATCTACCCCGTGCGGCTGACCACCCTCGGCGACCGCGTGCTCTGCGTCTGGGTCGAGCTGCCGCCGCTCGTACCGCGCCCGCTCGACGGGCTGAAGTACTACTACGGCATCCGCGGCGAGGTGCTGCGTGCCTGCCTCGTGCGCCCGCGGCTCACGCTCTGCGACCTGTGCGGCACGCAGGCAGTCTTTCTGCTGGAGAGCGCTGCCGCCCTGCGCACGCTGAACCTCGCGGACATCTGCCGCCGCCTTGCCGAAGTGCTGTTCTACGGTGAGGACATCCGCCTGCACTTTGCCGCCGTCTCGGGCGACAACGCGCTGTCGGTGCGCAGTCTGCTGCCGGACGGCAGCGAGCTTGCCGCGTGCGGCGAGGGCGCCGCGGCGGCGGCATACACGGCACGCGCCGCAGGTCTCTGCGACAGCGACCGCATCCCCGTACGGATGCGGGGCGGCAGCTTCTGCGCGGAGCTGTACGACACCGATATCTCGCTCTGCGCCAAGAGCGAGGTCATCTTCGCGGGTGAAATCAATTATTGAGCGCACAAAATATCCGTCCGCAGGCTTGCGCGTCCGTACCGCTTATGGTATACTGGTTACAGTACGCACGAAAAGGGGAACTGCCATGCTGAAACTCGAACGCACCTCGGTGATGAATCTTGAAAACGCCATGCGCGGCGCGCGCAACCCGATGAATTCCTGGGCAAAATCGGACAGCGCCTACGACGATAAGGGGAACTACATCCTCGGCGAAAATGACCTCGCGCTTGCCAGAAAGCTCTGCCGCGCGGGCAGTGACCACCGCAAATTCGTGCGGCAGATCTTCGTCTCGGTGGACATCACCGCGCCGCTCTACTGGTGGAAGGAATTTGACACCTACAAGGTCGCCACGGTCGCCAACTCCACCAGCACCATGCACAAGATCCATGCAAAGCCGTTTGAGCTTACGGACTTCAGCGTGGACAAGCTGTCGGACGGCGCGCTTGCCGCCTTTCGCACCTACATGGACTATATGGAGGCGACCCGCCGCCGCTTTGTCGAGACGAAGGACAAGCGCGACTGGTATGACCTCATCCAGCTGCTGCCCTCGTCCTACAACCAGCTCCGCACCGTCACGATGAACTACGAGACGCTCATCAACATCTATTACGCGCGCCGCGCGCACAAGCTGGACGAGTGGCACGTCTTCTGCGACTGGATCCGCACCCTGCCCTATGCAGACGACCTGATCTGCTGCCGCGAGGAAGAACGCTGAAACGCAGCGCAAGAACATTTTGGCGCGGCTCCGTCCGGCGGAGCCGCTGTCAGCAGGAAAAAAGGCACACGCCGCAGCGTGTGCCTTTTTTGCGCAGAAATGTCAGGAATGGGGGAGCGGCTCCGTGCGCAGCGCCTCGATCTTGCTGCATACGTCGGCAAAAAACGCCGCCTGCTCGTCGGCTGTCATGGACGACAGCGCACTGATATAACCCGAATGATCCACCTTGGCAGGATCAATGCCGAAGACGGTCGCCGCAATCTGCATCGCAAACAGGTGCGACAGGATCGGCTGCGGATGCTTCGGTCCGTCATTCATCAGATAGTTGACCTTATACTTTGTCAGCGTGGACTGGTAGAGGTCGGGCGTGCGGATGACCGTCACGGGGAGCCCGAGGTCGATGAAGCGGTCGAGCGCCGCGCGGGGTGCCGTTGCGTTCTTGTAGGGGTAAAAATACAGCTTGACGCACGGATCCAGCCGGGATGCCAGCAGCTCAATATAGTCCGCGCTGTACGTGGTCGCGCCGCCGTAGTCCTGGAAGATCACGATGTCCGCCTCGCGAAGCATCTCTTTCATCTCCGCATCACCGTTTTGCAGGTCCTCGTAGAATTCCCGCAGGCTGTAGCCGCCATTTGCAAACATGGCAAAGGAAGCATCGACACCGGCGGCGACCGTCATTTCGAAGACCATGGAGGGCAGATTGTTGACATAGGTGTAGCTGTTGCCGATGAACAGAACGTCGGTGACATTGTTGTCAATATGACCGATCGACCTGTTTTCGGCGGTGGGCAGCCCGCTTTCGTCGATCACGGTGACGCGCAGGTTGTCAAACGCTGTGTTGCCGACAGCAACGGTTTTCCCGTATTTGTTGCGCATCCGAAAACCGAAGCCGCCGCGCGTCCAGGCGCCGTTTGCGCCGACGAGCGAAGCCTCGATCCTGCCGGTGGCAAGGTTTGTGAAGGTGGCAAAGATGCGGTCGCCGAAGACGGTCATCGTAAGGTGCAGATTTTCGCCGCGCCGGAGATAATAGGCGTCACCGGTGCTGATATTCCCGCCCCAGCCGTTGCCGGCGTTTCCGTAACCGATCGCGCACTTGTCCGCGTCCGCGCCGACAAAGCCGTAGTAACCGCGGAAACCGTTGGACGGCGCGTCGGAACGGATGAACGCATCGTCGCAGCGGGCAAGCACACCGCACTGGGTCTGCACATCGAAGATGTCCACGTCAATGCGATAGTTTTTCAGATGCATGGTTTCCGCGCCGGAGTAAAGCAGAAAGGCACTGGACTCCACGCTGTCGTCGTCCATCGAATCCAGCCAGAGCTTGCCGCTGCGGATCGACCATTTTCCGCGGTAGGCGGTGAAGTCGGCAAGCGTCTCCGGGTCGGAGAAATCATTTTCGTAGAACACGCCGCATTTCGGCGCGTCGGTCGCCGCCGCGCGGAGAATGCGCCGCGCCGCATCGGTCGCGCCCGCAGGGTCTTTCGCCATGCTCGGGTCCGCAAGCACACAGAGCGCGTCGCGCAGCGTGATCTCGCCGTCGCCGTCCGCGTCGGCGCACAGCGCGGCAGCCGCGATGGGAAGGTTGGCGGAAAGGCAAAACAGGATTACAAAGACAAACGGAAGAACGCGATGTAATAATTTTTTCATATTGTACTCCTTCGGCTTCGTAGTTAACAACAGTATACATGATTTATTATAATTTGTCAATACAAGCTTAGAATTTGTAAACATTCGCATTGAATAGTCAAACCCGCACGGGCATAAACTGGAACGAGAAGGGAGGCGGCGGCATGCGGATGGCGATTTCGGGAGTGTGCGGCAGGATGGGCGGCACGTGCGCGCGCATTTTTGCCGAGGCGGGCGAAACGCTCGTTTTTTTCGTCGATCCCCGCGAGGGCGCGGCGCCGGAGGCAGTTCCCCGCTTTGCGTCGCCCGCCGACGTGCCCGCGGCGCTCACCTGCGACTGCATGGTGGACTTTTCATCCCCGGCGGCGCTCGGCGGTCTGCTTGCCTTTGCCGCGGCGCGGCACTGCCCGACCGTGCTGGCAACCACCGGCTACACCACGGCGGATCTCGCCGCCATCGGGGCAGCAGCGGCGGACGCGCCGCTCTTTGTCAGCCGCAACATGTCGCTCGGCGCGGGGCTGCTCGAACAGCTCTCGGAGCGGCTTGCCCACGCACTCTGCCCCGCCTTCGACGTGGAGATCGTGGAGACGCACCACCGGGACAAACGGGATGCGCCGAGCGGCACGGCGCTTTCGCTTGCCGACGCGGTACGGCGCGGGGGCGGCGGCGACCGCTATGTTTACGACCGGCGGGCGCGCGGCGCGCGGACGGCGGGCGAGATCGGCATTCACGCCCTGCGCGGCGGCAGTGTGACCGGCATGCACGAGGTGCATTTTCTCGGGCAGGGCGAACAGCTCACGCTGACGCACATTGCCGAGGATCGTGCCCTGTTTGCCCGCGGCGCACTGGCGGCAGCACGGTTTCTCACCGGCAAGCCGCCCGGGCATTACGGCATGCGCGACCTCGTGCGCGAGTTGCTGCGGGACGGTTGATTTCCTGCGATTTTTGTGGTAAAATAGGGATAAAGAGTCATGTGCCATATAAATTCCAGCCCCCGAATTGCCGTGGAATGCCCACTGCAATCGGCTCTTGATGCGCAGGCAGCTTTGAATATGCCGGAATTTATATGCTATCGCAGCCGAACGAAAGCGAGGCTATATCGCATCGACAGCGTCGATATATCGCGCGAGCAAAGCGAGCCTATCGTCCTACCGCGCGCATGAAAGGCAATATGAACGGGAAAACAATTCGGGAATTGGCGGTAGAATTGACAGTGGAGACAACGGCAGTTTGTGAAAACATCAAGGGAAAATCGGTATTTGTAAATCAATTGCTGCGCGCCTGCTCCTCCATTGGAGCCAATGCCCATGAAGCAAAATATGCGCAAAGCCGCGCCGTCTTTGTCAACAAGATGGAAATTGCATTGAAAGAAAGCTATGAAACCGAGTATTGGTTTGAAATCCTGTTCAAGATCGGTGCACTTGACGGAACTGTTTACGAAAAATTAAACGGCAAATGCGGTACAATCCGCAGGAAGCTGATTGCGTCGATTAAGACGGCAAAAGGAATCAGCTAAAAGCGGCACGATATGCCAAAAGCGCGATATGCCGAAAGCACGATAAGCCAAAAGCACGATATGTCGAAGACGCGATATGCCGAAGGCGCGATATGCCCCTACGGGGCGTGAGGAGCGCTCAAGACTAAGGAGGACAACATGAAAAAGGACAACAAGAAAGCCCCGAAGAAGGCGAACCGGCGCGCGCAGCTCGTCGGGCTGATCCGCGAGAGCAAAAGCACCTTTGCAGTCTACATCGTGCTGCGCCTGATCGTCATCGCGATCGCGGTGCTGCAATTCTTCAACGGCAACTACGCCAACGCCGCGCTCTGCATCTTCACGCTTGTGCTCTTCCTCATCCCCGCCTTTGTGGAATCCAACTTCGGCGTGCGCGTCCCGTCCACGCTGGAGATCATTGTGCTGCTCTTCATTTTTGCCGCCGAAATTCTCGGCGAGCTGGGCGACTTCTATGTGAAATTCACCTTCTGGGACACCATGCTGCACACGCTCAACGGCTTTCTTGCCGCGGCGGTCGGGCTGTCGCTGATCGACCTGCTCAACCGCAGCGAGCGCTTTGATCTGCACCTGTCCCCGGTTTTTGTCGCGCTGATTTCGTTCTGCTTTTCCATGACGATCGGTGTGCTGTGGGAGTTCTTCGAGTTCGGCATGGACCGCATCTTCCTCACCGACATGCAGAAGGACACGGTGGTGAACGTGATCTCCTCGGTCTCGCTCAACCCGGACGGTGTCAACAAAGCCGTGATTATCCGCGACATCACCGACACCGCCGTCAACGGGCAAAGCCTCGGACTCGGCGGGTACCTCGATATCGGTCTGATCGACACGATGAAGGATCTGCTCGTCAATTTCATCGGCGCGGTCGTCTTCTCGGTCTTCGGCTATTTCTACACGAAGCATGAAGGCAAATCCCGCAGTGCGGCAGTGGTCAACGGACTGAAAATTCAGCGCCGAGAAAAGAAAAACGAGGAATAAACGCATGTATAAATAAAAGGAAGGTTGCGAAACCTTCCTTTTTACGATGAGCGAGCTGCGCGGGGCGCGAGACAACTTTAGCCTTCCCCGGTGATGTATCCAAGCCTTCTCCGTTGTGGAAGGCTTGGATGCGGCGGGAGCAAGCCCCCGCCCCGCCGCCTTACCGGTATTCAAGAATCTCCCCGAGGGGAAGAATGCCGATGTCGCAGTTTGTCAGCCGTCCGATGACCTCGGGCGCGCGCCCGCGGAAATGCCCCGGCTGGTAGAACCCGATCGAAACCGTCAGCGACGAGGCGACGCAAAGCGCGCCCTCTCCGGTATCGCCGTTCATGCCGCTGTTGATGTCCGCCGAAACGACAAACGCGCCGCTCGCATTGATGGCGCGGATCGCATCGGCGGCGATGCCGCGCACCTCGCCGTGAAAGCCCGTGCCGAAGATGCAATCGACGACAAAATCGTACCCACTAAGGTCGCCGCCCGCCTGCCAAAGCGAAACCGGCACGCCGCACGCGCGGGCGCGCGCAAAGTAATACGCGCCGTCGGACGAAAACTTTTCTTCCAATATTATAATGCGCGCATCCACGCCCGCATCGGCAAGCAGCGCCGCGAGAACATAGCCGTCCCCGGCGTTATTGCCGCTGCCGCAGACCACGGCAACGCGCCCGTGCCATGCGCAGGCGTCGAAAATGCCCTGCCCGGCGCGCGCCATCAGCGTCCCTGCATCCGTAAAATGCGCGATCGTGTACGCATCGCTCCGCCGCATATCGGCGACCGACAGCACTGCCGTCACCGGCGGGCGCGGATATTTTTCCGTCATTGCAGCTTCCCCCTCTCCTGCGGCGTCCATTATAGCAGATTTTGTGCAATTTGTAAAGACGATTCCCAATTTGCAGGGAAAGAGGCTCTTTATTGCAAAATAATCGACAAAAACGGCATATATATGAAAAAAGCGCTTGACAAAATGAATTTTTAATGCTATTATAAGTCATACTTTTTCATAGCGTTGGAGGTAATCTTATGAAAAACATGTTCAAAATCGCCGCTCTTTCGCTGGCGGTACTGATGCTTGCATTTGCATTTGCCGGCTGCGGCAAGAAGGACGACGGCAAGGTCTACAAGATCGTGTCGGACAACGGATTCAAGCCTTTTGAATATCTGGACGCTGCGACCAACACCTATGTCGGCTTCGATATGGATCTGCTCGCCGCGATCGCCGCGGATCAGGGCTTCAAATACACGGTCGAGAACGTCGGCTTTGACGCCGCGCTCGGTCAGGTTCAGGCAGGTCAGGCAGACGCCGTCATCGCCGGCATGACCATCAAGCCGGATCGCGCGGAGATCTTCGATTTCTCGGACGGCTACTTCGAGGACGGCCAGATCATGGTCGTTGCCGCAGACAGCGCAGTCGCTACGCTTGACGACCTCAAGGGTAAGGTCGTTGCCACCAAGGCGGCCACGATGGGTCTTGAATATGCTGAGTCCGTCAAGAATCAGTATGGCTTCACCACGATGATGTTTGAGGGCTCGCCCGAGATGTATCAGGCAGTCGCACAGGGCACCTGCGTGGCTTGCTTCGAGGACCGCTCGGTCATCGGCGCAGCGATCAAGGACGGTCAGCCGCTGAAGGTCGTCGGCGACGTCATCAACCCCGCTTCCTACGGCTTCGGCGTGAAGAAGGGCGAAAACGCTGACCTCATCAAGCTGTTCAACGCAGGTCTTGCAAACGTCAAGGCAAGCGGCAAGTACGACGAGATCGCAAAGAAGTACGGCATGTAATTGCCGCAAAACCTGTTTGTTCGATTTAGGATGGCGCGAAACCGCGCCATCCTAAATTTTGGTATCTATCGGGAGTAAAGGAGCCGCCGCAACGGCGGGCACGCAGACTTATGGATTTTGTAAAAGTGTTTCATGAAGCGATGCCGCTTCTTCTGGACGGACTGAAGCTGACCATCGGCATTGCCCTTCTGGCAATCGCCCTCGGCATGGTGATCGGCTTTTTGTCCTGCATCATGGGCATGTCGAAAAACCCGGTTCTGCGCGCGATCTCTGCCGTCTATGTCTGGCTGATCCGCGGCACGCCGATGCTTGTGCAGGCATTTTTCGTGTTCTACGCGATCCCGCAGCTGGTCAAGGTGATGACGGGAACAGCCTTTACGCTGACGCCGTTTACGGCGGGCGCGATCACGCTCAGCCTCAACGCGGGCGCGTACATCTCGGAGATCTTCCGCGGCGGCATCCAGGCGGTGCCGAAGGGGCAGACCGAGGCGGCGCGCAGCCTGGGACTTTCGTCTGCCAAGACGATGCTGCGCGTGGTGCTGCCGCAGGCGTTCAAGATCGCGATTCCCTCGCTGGTCAACCAGTTTATCATCACGGTCAAGGACACCTCGATTCTGTCCGTCATCGGACTTGCCGAGGTGGTCAACCGCGCAAAGCAGTATGTCGGTTCGACCTTCAGCTTCTTTGCAACCTATGTTTACGTCGGCGCACTTTATCTGGTGGTCATCTCGCTCCTGATGGTGCTGTCCCGCCGCATTGAAAAGAGGATGAGCTATGACAGAAAAGGTTAAGGTCAGAAATCTTGTCAAGCACTTTGACAAGCTCGAGGTTCTCAACGGCATCGACCTCACCGTCACCGAGGGCGAGGTTGTCTGCATCATCGGACCGTCCGGTTCGGGCAAATCCACCCTGCTCCGCTGCCTCAACAAGCTCGAGGAGCCGACCGGCGGCGAAATCATCATAGACGACGCCGTGGTCACCGATAAGAAGACCAACATCAACAAGGTGCGCGAAAACATCGGCATGGTGTTCCAGAGCTTCAACCTGTTCTCCAACTTCACCGTGCTGCAAAACATCATGTTTGCGCCGGTCGAGCTGAAGAAAATGAACAAGGCGGCGGCGAAGACCAAGGCGATGGAGCTGCTCAGCCGCGTCGGACTTGCCGACAAGGCGGATGCCTACCCGCATCAGCTGTCGGGCGGTCAGCAGCAGCGCGTGGCAATCGCGCGGTCGCTGGCGATGAACCCCGACATTATGCTCTTTGACGAGCCGACAAGCGCGCTCGACCCCGAGATGGTGGGCGAGGTGCTGGCGGTCATGAAGGAGCTGGCGGCAGCGGGTATGACGATGATCGTCGTCACGCACGAGATGGGCTTTGCCCGCGACGTTGCCGACCGCGTGATTTTCATGGCGGACGGCGGCATCGTCGAAGAGGGTACGCCCGAGGAGATCTTCACCGATCCGCAGAACCCCCGCACGAAGGAGTTCCTCTCCTGCGTACTGTAAAAATGATAGGAACACCCCCGGGGCTTTCATTCGAAAGCCTCGGGGGTGTTTTCTTGTGTGGGGGGAAGATGTTTTCGGTAGGGGTCGGCGCCTCGACGACCCGTTGCTTTGTACGTGTACACCTCATCCACCGCTGAGCGTGATGTTTCCCGCAAGGGAAACTCATTGGAAACGCTTTGCGTTTCCGTCCCCGTCTTCCCCCACTGGGGAAGGCTATGTTAGATGCGTATGGATGCGCCGTCTGTCTCCCGCCGCCTTACCCCGCGCTTTACTTCTCCCGCTCAATCTTCGCAAGCCCGGCGTCGAGGATCGACCAATCGGGCATCCACCGGAGGTTTTCGAGGCGGAAGGCGCAGGGCCATGCAGGCAGCCACTGCGAGGGGCGGAACGGCTCGACGCCGTGGCGACCCCAACGGGTGTGGAAGATCGCCTCATCCTGTGCACCGGCGGGACGCAGGCGCCCGTTCACATACATCGTGCCGTCCGAGATGCACTGGCACGCCGCGCACCAGAAGGCGACGGCGCGTTCGCGCCACTGGACGCGCCCGGTGAGTTCGTACAGCCGCAGGAAGGACTGCACATCGCGCAGGGCGTACTGGTCGAGCGCCTGGTGCGCGGTCGAGACCGAGGTCAGCCCGAAGGTGTCCCAACCCATTTTGCCGAGCATGGAATCCGCCGGGTACTTCACCGTGAAGTGCATCGTCCAGGTCGAGAGATACCACGCGATCTTCTCGGCGGCGGCGACATAAGCGCGGTCGCCCGTGACATCGTAGAGCGCGAGTGCCGCGCGGAGCATCGGGCTTGCGGACTCCTTGTCGATGCAGTAGGTGTCGAGCGCGCCCGCGGTGGTGAAGCCGTCGCGCACAAGCGCCCCATAGTAGAACGCGAAGGCGCGTGCGGCAGCGGTGAGATAGGTCTCGTTTTCGCTCTTTTTGTAGGCGGTGACGAGCGGCAGGATGAGAAATGCGCCGACCGTGCCACGCTCGGCAAGGACATTGCCGTTTTCGTCCCAGGACTTTGCAAACGCGCCCGCGGCATTCTGATTTTGCAGGGCGAAATCGCAGATGCCGTAGGCGGCGGCAAGGTATTCCGGCTTGTCGATGCCCGCTTCCTTCAGGAGGTCGTATGCCTCAAAGTAGCCGTCGGCGGCACCGCCGTTGTTGCAGGCGTCGTGCGAGAGCAGGATGCGCCCGTTTTTGTCGCGGCGGAAGGTCTTGCCGCGCCAGGCGAGATGCGTCTCGTAGGTGCATTCGCCGATCTTCCAGCGATCCGGCTCGTAGTCGGCGGGGTAGTCGTCGTTCAGCCACGGGTCAAAGTCCAGCCGCGCGGCGACGTGCCCGGCGGGAAAACGCCCGGCGCGCAGCCAGCTGTCATGCACTTCGAGGGCGATGTCCAGCTTCTCGCGGTCGCCGGTCATGAGATAATCGTGGATGTAGGCGTTCGCCATGGACGCGCTCTGCCCGACCCAGCTGATCTCGTAGCGGTGCAGAGTCTTCTGATAGGCGGTGATGCCGAGGTGCCACTGTGCGCCCATCGTGAAGCCGGCAAAGCCGTCGCGCTCGCGCTCGAACAGGTAGCGGCAGTAAGCAATCGAAAGGCGGTAAAGCTCGCGCGCGGATTTCGGCGCGGCAAGCGGATGCCCGAAGTGCCGCCATGCGAAGTCGCAGAGCGGCGCATAGCGGTGGCGCGTGCCGTCCGAGTTCCAAACGCAGAGGATGGCGCAGAATATGTCGGTCGGCTCCATTTCACCGACAAACGGGTCACCCCAGAAATGGCGCTGCAAGGTCTTCGGCTGCTCCTCCTCGGGAAAGATCAGCACGTGATTTTCGCCCTCGTCGGTCCTGTAGAGCGAGCAGGCAGTGGAATCGTCGGGGTTGGCGGCAAGCAGCGCGAGGCTGACGCGGTCGTTTTCGCTGTAGGTGCAGGACGGGATCGTCGCGCGGTGCGAGGCGAAGCTCCAGGGCGTGCCGTCCTCGGCGCGGTCGCCGACGTACTCGGGCGTGCTGCCCCAGCCGTTGCCGCCGTAGCTGATGCCGGGCACCATGGTGAAGTCGGCTGCAGAGGCGATGACCGTCATGCGCATGTGCGAAGTCGGCGCGGCGGTCCTGCGCGTCCATTTCCACACGCCGTCCTCGATGGGCTCAAAGGTATCGACTGCGCCTGCCGCCGCGGGGATGCGGGCAACGGTCTCGCCGGCAAGGCAGACCAGCGTGTCGGTGTTGTTTTTCAGAAATTCGATCATGGAATGCTCTCCCGAAACATGCATTTTTCTCTATTGTAGCACCGCGCGCTGCCTGCCGCAACAGTTTTCGCGGAAAAGTCCGTTTTCCGGAACAGCCGCGCACAGGTTGGATGCGGTGGGCAATTCAACAGTCGCCCCTAACAGACAAAAGGAAACGGGGGAAACTTTCGCACACGAAAGTTTCCCCCGTTTCTTGTTTTTATCTCATTCTTTGATGGTGACCTTGTCCTCGCCGTCGATCTCGCGGAGGTTGACCGAAATCAACTCGCTGTGGCGGGTGGGCACATTCTTGCCCACAAAATCCGGGCGGAACGGCAGTTCGCGCAGACCGCGGTCGATCAGCACGGCAAGCTGCACCGTGTGCGGTCTGCCGAGGTCGAACACGGCTTCCATCGCCGCGCGGACGGTGCGCCCGGTGAAGATCACGTCGTCCACCAGCACCACGTCCTTGCCCGTGACGTCAAAGTCGATGCGCGTGGCGTTCAGCACGGGCTGTTCGCTGCGCGTGGTAAGGTCATCGCGGTAAAAGGTGATGTCCACCTCGCCGACGGCGGGCGCCGTCCCCTCGATTGCGGTCATTTTCTCCGCGATGCGGGCGGCAAGCGGCACACCGCGGCGGCGGATGCCGATCAGCGCGACGTTTTCCGCGCCGCGGTTACGTTCAAGAATCTCATGTGCGATGCGTGTGAGCGCGCGGCCGAGTGCCGCGTCGTCCATGATCGTCGCTTTGACCTGCTTTTCGGTTTCCATAAAAACCTCCTCGGGTGGAAAAGTAGGGATGCGGGGGGTGAATGTAATTCTCGTACCAACTCGGTAGGGGTCGGCGCCCTCGACGACCCGTTTTGCCTTTCGTTATCTCTCCCTCAGTCGCCGTCAGGATGTTTTTCGTTTTCGCATCGCGAAATCGTCGGTGTTCAGCCGACGAAGAAAAACTCCGCGAGACGCGCAGCGTCTCGTACAGCTCTCCCAAACGGGGAAGCCTAAAAGAGCACTTTGCGTCTCGTACAGCTCTCCCAAACGGGAATCCTTACATTACGGTCGGATATACTTCCAATAAGACTTCAGATAATCCACGCCGGAGATGATCGTGATGAGTGCCATTGCCGCCATGAAAATATAGCTGAGGACATTGCCGGTGGCAAAGATCGGCTGCCAGGTCGGCTCGAGCAGGATCACGAGGATCGCCGCGATCTGCGTGCAGGTCTTGACCTTGCCGATCATCTTCGCCGCGATAACCTCGCCCGACTTGCCCGCGACGACCAGGCGCATTGAGGTGACCGCCAGCTCGCGGAAAATGACGATGAACGCCACCCAGACAAACCAGGGGCGGATCTCCTCCATGCGGCAGAGAATGCCCAGCATCGCGCCGAACACCATCAGCTTGTCCGCAAGCGGATCCATAAACTTGCCGAAATCGGTGATCAGCCCGCGGCTGCGCGCGATCTTACCGTCCAGCATATCGGTGAAGGATGCAATGGCAAAGACCGCCGCGCCGCCGATGCAGGCGACATACAGATGGCCGGGAATCGTGATGAGCGCGAGAAATACCGGCACCAGCAAAACGCGCAGCATCGTGAGCTTATTCGGAAGATTGAGCTTCATATTGTCCTCCTCACCTGACGGCTTCGCCGAACAGATCGTAATCCAGCGCCTTGGTGATCTTCACGTTGACGAAAACCCCCTCGGGCAGCTTCTTTGCCGATGTGAAATAGACCTTGCCGTCCACGTCCGGCGCATCGGCACGGCTTCTGCCGTACTGCACGCCCGCGACGGGATCATAGCCCTCGCAGAGCACCTCGATCACGTCGCCGATCTTCTCCTGCATCTTCTTTTCCGAAACTTCAAGCTGCACCGCCATGAGCGTGTCATAGCGATCCTGCTTGACCTGCTCGTCGATCTGATCCGGGAATTCGGCAGCGGGCGTCCCCTCCTCGGGCGAGTAGGTGAACGCGCCGAAGCGGTCAAATCCGGTCTCCTTGACAAATTCACACAGCTCGGCAAACTGCGCCTCGGTCTCGCCGGGGAAGCCGACGATCGCCGTGGTGCGCAGGGTCACGCCCGGGATTTCGCGGCGAATTTTTTCCACCGCGGCGCGGACGACCGCGCCGTCGCCGTGGCGGTTCATGCGCGCGAGCACGGTGTTGTTGACGTGCTGGATCGGGAGGTCAACGTACTTGCAGACGCGGTCGTTATCGCGGATAACGGCGACCAGCTCGTCCGTGATCTTATCGGGATAGAGGTAGAGCAGGCGGATCCACGGGATCTGCGTCTCGGCAAGAATTTTTTGCACCAGCTCGGGCAGCATGTATTTGCCGTAGAGGTCAAGCCCGTAGCGCGAGGTGTCCTGCGCGATGATGTTGAGCTCCTTGACGCCGATCTTTTCGAGCGACTTTGCCTCGGCGACAACGTCCTCCATGCGGCGGGAACGCATTCTGCCGCGGATCAGCGGGATGGCGCAGTAGGTGCAGCGGTTGTCGCAGCCCTCGGCGACCTTGAGATACGCCGTGTAGGGCGGCGTGGTGACAATGCGTTCGCCGCCGAGCGGCGCGGCATTCTTGTCCTCAAAGGAGGCGTATTTCTCCCCGCGCGCGACGGCTTCCACCGCCTCGACGATCTTATGGTACGAGCCGGTGCCGAGCACCGCGTCCACCTCGGGCATCTCTTCGAGCACCTGCTCGCGGTAGCGCTCCACGAGGCAGCCGGTGGCGATGATGCCCTTCAGCGCGCGGTTCTTCTTCAGCCACGCAACGTCGAGAATGTTGTCGATCGCCTCTTCCTTGGCGCTCTGGATAAAGCCGCAGGTGTTGACGACGATGATGTCCGCCTCGGTCTCGTCGGGCGTGATGGTGTAGCCCGCGTCGGCGAGCCTTTTCAGCATAACCTCGGTGTCCACAAGATTTTTGGAACAGCCGAGTGAAACAAATCCGATTTTCATGGTATCTCCGCGTAATAAAATCTTTGTTTGTGGTTGCGGTGAGGTGGCATCGCGTGACACCTCCCTCCATGAGGGAGGTAAAAATAGCACCCGCCCTTGCCGTCCCTAAAAGCCCTGTTTATACAGTGCCTGACGCATGGCGGCGGCTTCGTCGCGCGTCTCGGGCGCGGTCTTGCCGAACTTCTTTTCGAGAAAGACGCGCCTTGCCGCGCGGATCTCCTCCGCACCGAAATTTTCATCCATTGCGCGGCGGATGTCGTCGCCGCGGTAACCCTTGGCGGCAAGCGCCGCATAGAGCTTGCGCGGACCGTACTGCTTCTGCGCGGTCAGCGTGCGGATGTAGCTCCTCAACTGCCAATCCTCGTCGATGTACCCCTTGGCATAGACGGTATCGACCGCGAAGGTCGCGTCCGCATCCGTAATGCGCCGCGCGCGCAGCTTTTCATACAGCCGCCGACGGCTGCACTGCCCCGCGCCGAGCATCCGGATCGCCGCGCGCAGCGCCGCGTACCGCCCCGCCGCCTCTGTGACGGCAGCAAGCGTGTCCGCATCCATCGCGCCGCGCGCGATGCGCATCGCAAGAAAGTCGTCTGCCGAAATCGTCAGCGTGTGCCCCTCGCCGTCCGGAAAGTCGGCAAGCGTAAGCCGCACGCCGTCTCCGCCGTCCGCCGAAGTCAGCCGCGTGACGGTGCAGGCGAAATCATCCATCGACTTCAAAGTCGCGGACGTCAAATTCGTCATCCAGCTCGAACGCCGCCTCGGGCTCTTCCTCGAGTAGCTCCGGCTTGGCGGCGGCGCGCACCTTTGCCTCGATCTCGGCGGCGATCTCCGGGTTCTGATCGAGGAACTTTCTGGCGTTGTCCTTGCCCTGCCCGATGCGATCCTCATTGTAGGAGAACCACGAGCCGCTCTTCTTGATGATGTCCAGCTTTTCGCCGAGCTCGAGAAGCTCGCTGTTCTTGGAAATGCCCTTGCCGAACAGGATGTCGAACTCCGCAGTGCGGAAGGGTGACGAAACCTTGTTCTTCACGACCTTGACCTTGACATGGTTGCCGTAGATCTCGCCGTTTGCCAGCTTAAGCGCCTCTTTCTTGCGCACGTCGATGCGCACGGAGGCATAATACTTCAGCGCGTTGCCGCCGCTGGTGACCTCGGGCGAGCCGTACATGACGCCGACCTTGTCGCGCAGCTGGTTGATGAAGACGACGACGCAGTTGTTCTTCGCGATGACGCCGGACAGCTTGCGCATTGCCTGCGACATCAGGCGAGCCTGAAGACCCACATGCGACGCGCCCATGTCGCCGTCGATCTCCTGGCGCGGCACGAGCGCCGCAACCGAGTCGATGACGATGACATCAATCGCGCCAGAACGCGCCAGCGCGTCCGCGATGGAGAGCGCGTCCTCGCCGCAGTCGGGCTGAGACACGAGCAGATTGTTGATGTTGACGCCGAGCTTCTTGGCATAGCGCGGGTCGAGCGCGTGCTCCGCGTCGATGAACGCTGCCTCGCCGCCCGCCTTCTGCGCCTCGGCGATGATGTGCAGGGCGACCGTGGTCTTACCGGAGGATTCCGGTCCGTAGATCTCGACGATGCGTCCGCGCGGCACGCCGCCGACGCCGAGTGCGAGGTCGAGCGAGATCGAACCGGTGGAAATGGCGTCCACATCCACATCCAGCCCCTCACCGAGCTTCATGATCGCACCCTTGCCGTAATTCTTTTCGATCTGTCCGAGCGCTGTGGACAGCGCCTTCTGCTTGTCGGCAACCGGATCGTCGGTCTCAACCGGCTTTGCTTTCTTCTTTGTGACTGCCATATGTGCCTCCGTAAAATGGAATGGTTATGTTGTTTGCGTATGGATGCGGGCGATTCGACAGCCGCCCCTACGGGTGTGTGCGATTTTTGTACCAACCGGTAGGGGTCAAGGCGACCGGAACGCAAGCGTTCCACAGGAGTTTTTCTTCGTCGGCTGAACACCGACGATTTCGCAAGCGAAACCGAAAAACATCCAACGACGACCCGTTTTTGCTGCGGTGCATGACACCTCATCCGTCAGGATGTTTTCCCACCGGGAAAACTCCGCGAGACGCTGCGCGTCTCGTACACCTCTCCCCCGCTGGGGAAGGCTTGGTTAGTTTTCGCACGAATACGCCCGTTTTCTTCTCAATACGTCGGGCTGTCGAGGCGGTAATACTCGACGCCCTCTTCATCGAGGGTGCGGACGACGATCAATTCCACCGTGGCGCTGCCGCCCTGCGCGTCCGTCGTCTTAATGCTGACCGTGGCGCGGTTTCTGCCGGATTTTTTGATCTTCAGCGTCTCAAAGTCATAGCTGCGGTCGGCGAGGTCATAGACCGTCGCCCCCATATACTGCATCAGCCCGAGCTCGCCCTCGGCGTAACGCGGCAGACTGACCGCGCCGTCCTCGCCGACCACGCCGTCAAACGCCGCCGCATACAGGATCACGCTGTACTCCGGCGTGAAAACCTGCTCGGTCGCCTCCTTGATCTGCTCGATCGACTCAAGCCCGTAGACCTCGCCGTCCACATAGTAATAGCCGTTTCCCGGCAGCGTCGCGTCGCCGCGCGGCGGAAATCCGTCGCCGAAATAGATCTCGTTGAGCACCTTCGACTGCTCAACAAGCTCCGGCAGGCAGACTGCAAGATCGCTTTTGTAAATGCGGCGTGTGCCGCTGCACGCAGTGAGCGCGCAGCAGAGCGCCAGGCAGAAAAGCAGCGCCGCCGCCTTAAATCTCTTCATCGGTCGTTTCCTCGGTGACAAGCGGGGTGGTGATCTTCTCCGCATCGTCCTGTGCGGGCATATCGTCCGGTACCTCGGCATCCGCCCTTTCAATATCCTCGTCGGTCGCCCTTGCAACCTTGGCGAAGTTGACGATCTTCTCGCCCTCGCCGAGCCGCATCACGCGGACGCCGCCGGCGGTTCTCGAATAGGTGGGGATGTCGGTGACCGGCGTGCGGATGATCATGCCCTCACCTGTGATGAGCATGAGGTCGTCCTCGCTGTCCACCGTCGCGATCGACGCGAGCGCACCGGTCTTCTCGCTGAGGCCATGCGCCGCAACGCCCTTGCCGCCGCGGTTCTTCATCGTGCGGAAGTCCTCGAAGTCGGACAGCTTTCCATAGCCGTTTTCGGTGATGGTGACCAGCTTCTTGCCCGCCTCGACCAGCGCCACGCCGCAGACCTCGTCGCCCTCGGCAACGCGGATGCCGCGCACGCCGCGCGCGGTGCGTCCCATTGCGCGCGCGCCGCTCTCTTCAAAGCGGACGGCGCTGCCGTCATGGGTGGCAATGATGATCTCGGTGTCGCCCTCGGTGCGGCGGACAAAGACCAGCTCGTCGCCCTCGTCGAGCGAAATGGCGCGCTTGCCGCCCTTGCGCTGGTATTCATACTCGGACAGAGGCGTGCGCTTGATGATACCGCACTTTGTGACCATCGTGAGATAGCCTTCTTCGGCAAACGAAGGCACCTCGATCATCGCGGTGACGCGCTCGCCGCTCTCCATCTCGATCAGGTTGACGAGATTTGTGCCCTTGGCGGTGCGGGATGCCTCGGGGATCTGGTAGACCTTGCGCATATACACCTTGCCGTTGTTGGTGAAGAACAGGATATAGGAATGGCTGTTTGCCACGACGACCTTCTCGATGAAATCCTCTTCCTTGGTCGTCATGCCGATCAGCCCCTTGCCGCCGCGGTGCTGCGCGGTGTAGGTATCGGCGGGCAGACGCTTGATGTAGCCCGCGTTGGTCAGCGTGACCACGCAGGTGTGCCGCTCGATGAGGTCCTCAAGGTCGATGTCGTCGGTCGCCTCGACAATGCGGGTGCGGCGCTCGTCCGAGAATTTCTCCTTGATGGCGGTCAGCTCCTCGCGGAGGATGCCCTTTACCTTTCCCTCGTCGGCGAGAATGCCGCGCAGCTCGTCCACGCGCGCCTCGAGATAGGCAAGTCTGTCTTCGATCTTCTGCCGCTCCATGCCGGACAGCTTGCCGAGCGTCATATCGACGATCGCCTGCGCCTGCACATCGGTCAGACCGTAGCGCGCCATCAGGTTTGCCTTTGCATCCGAGACCGACGCGCTCTTCTTGATCAGCTCGATGATCTCGTCAATGTGGTCGATTGCGATCTTGTAGCCCTCGTAGATGTGCATCTCGGCGAGCGCTTTATCAAGGTCAAACTGCGTGCGGCGGGTGATGATGCCCTCCTGGTACGCAATGTAGTTTTTCAGAATTTCGGGCAGCGTGAAGATGCGCGGCACGCCGTTGTCCAGTGCAAGCATGTTGACCGCGCAGGTGTCCTGGAGCTGCGTGTATTTGTACAGCTGGTTGAGAATGACCTGCGGGTTGGCGTCGCGGCGGTATTCCACCACGATGCGCATGCCGCCGCGGCCGCTCTCGTCGCGCAGATCGGTGATGCCGTCGATGCGCTTGTCCTTGACGAGATCCGCCACAGATGCCACCAGCATCGACTTGTTGACCATGTAGGGGATCTCGGTGAAGACGATGCGGCGATGCTCCTCCTCGATCTCCGCCGTCGCGCGGACGGCGATGCGCCCGCGTCCGGTCTCGTAGGCTTCACGGATGCCGCGCGTGCCGTAGATCGTCGCGTAGGTCGGAAAATCGGGACCCTTGATGTACTGCATCAGCTCGGGCACGGTGATGTCCGGGTTGTCCATCATGGCAAGCGTGCCGTCGATGACCTCGCCGAGGTTGTGCGTTGGAATATTGGTCGCCATGCCGACCGCAATGCCGATGCTGCCGTTGACCAGCAGGTTCGGGAAGCGGCTGGGCAGTACGACCGGCTCTTTGCGCGAGTTGTCGAAGTTGGGGACGAAGTCCACGACATTTTTCTCAATGTCGGTCATCATCTCATCCGCGATCTTCGAGAGCCGCGCCTCGGTGTAACGGTAAGCCGCCGCGCCGTCGCCGTCCACGTTGCCGAAGTTGCCGTGGCCGCTGATGAGCGGATAGCGATAGGAGAAAGGCTGCGCCATGCGCACCATCGTGCCGTACACGGCGCTGTCGCCGTGGGGATGATAGCGTCCCAGCACATTACCGACCGTGGTCGCACTCTTGCGGAACGGCTTGTCATAGGTGAGGTTGTCCTCGTACATTGCGTAGAGGATGCGGCGCTGACCCGGCTTCATACCGTCGCGCACATCGGGCAGCGCGCGGCTGGTGATGACGCTCATCGAATATTCGATAAAGCCCTGGCGCACCTGTTTCTCAATGTCAACGGGTACGATCTTCTGCTCCGGAAATTCGATGGATTCGCTCAGCTGTACTTTTTTCTTACTCATGTTGTATAATTCCTTTTTCGGTCCTTTTCCACAGAGTTATGCACAACGAATGTGGAAAAGTGCTTGTTTTTCAGGTGGAAAACGCGGGAAAGTGCCGTAAAATCGGCTTTCGTAAGCGGATCTGCAATGTGGAAAACGCGGTGGAAAAGTGGAAAACGGGGGAAATGCGGATGCGGGTTGATGCGAAAGGTGTGCATCCCGTAGGGCGTTGGCTTGCTCCCGCCGTTTTACACGTCCAGATTTTCCACGTACTTGGCGTTTTCTTCGATGAATTCGCGGCGGGGTTCGACCTTGTCGCCCATGCAGATCGAGAAAATACGGTCACAGGCGATCGCGTCGTCGATAGTCGCCTTTTTCAACGTGCGCGTCTCGGGATTCATCGTCGTCTCAAAAAGCTGATCCGCGTCCATCTCACCGAGACCTTTGTAGCGCTCTGCCTTCGCGCGCGAACCGAGCTCGGCAAGCGCCGCGTCGCGCTCTGCGTCCGAGAAAGCATACACCTGCTTCGTACCGCTGTACACCTTGTAGAGCGGCGGCATCGCCATATAGACATGCCCCTCTTCGATCAGCGGCTTCATGTGCCGGAAGAAGAAGGTGAGCAGCAGAATCTGAATGTGCGAACCGTCGACATCGGCATCCGCCATGATGATGATCTTGCCGTAGCGCAGCTTTTCCATATTGAAGCTGTCGCCGATGCCGCAGCCCAGCGCCTGGATGATCGGGATGAGCGACTGGTTGCCGTAGACCTTATCCACGCGGCTCTTCTCAACATTCAGCACTTTGCCGCGCAGCGGCAGGATCGCCTGATAGCGGCTGTCGCGCCCGTCCTTGGCAGAACCGCCTGCCGAATCTCCCTCGACCAGGTACAGCTCGGTGAGCGAAACGTTCTTCTCCTGACAGTCGGCAAGCTTGCCGGGCAGGGTCATGGAATCCAGCGCACCCTTGCGGCGCGTGTTCTCGCGCGCCTTGCGCGCCGCCTCGCGGGCGACCGCCGCAGAGATCGTCTTTTCGAGGATGATCTTTGTCTCGGCGGGATGCTCTTCAAAATATTCGTCCAGCTTGTCGGACACGATACCCGATACCAGCGAACGCACATCCGAGTTGCCGAGCTTTGCCTTGGTCTGGCTCTCAAACTGCGCGTCGGTCAGCTTGACGCTGATGATCGCGCAAAGCCCTTCAAGCACGTCGGACTGCGTGAGGTTGGGGTCGGCATCCTTCAGAAAACCTTTGGCGCGCGCGTACTTGTTCACACTGCGCAGCAGCGCCGCGCGGAAGCCCTCCTCATGCGTGCCGCCGTCGATGGTCGCCATGTTGTTGGCAAAGGAAACGACCGTCGCATTGTAGCCGTCGTTGTACTGCATCGCAACCTCGGCGATGGAATCGCCCTTCTGCCCCTTCATGTAGATGACGTCGGGGGTCAGCGCAGTGCGCCCGGCGTTGAGGTATTCGACATAGCTGATGATGCCGCCCTCATAGCAGAGATCGTCCTCGGTGACCGGGTCGGTGCGCAGGTCACGCAGCACGATGCGCACGCCCGCGTTGAGAAACGCCTGCTCGCGCATGCGGTTCAGCAGAATGTCATATTTGAACTCGGTGGTATCGGTGAAGATCGTGGGGTCGGGCTTGAACCGGACATAGACGCCGTGCCGTCCCGTGGTGTTCTCATCCTCAAAGAAAGGACGCGCCACCTTGCCGCGCTCAAAGCGCTCGGTGCAGTGCTTTGTTCCATGGTAGTTGTCGATCTCCAGCCACTCGGACAGTGCGTTGACAACCGATGCGCCCACGCCGTGTAAGCCCCCCGCAATCTTGTAGCCGCCGCCGCCGAATTTGCCGCCGGCATGAAGCATCGTGTAGACGACCTCAAGCGTCGGAATGCCCTTGACCGGGTGAATGCCGCTCGGAATGCCGCGTCCGTCGTCCTCGACCGAAACACTGCCGTCTGTATGGATCTCCACCGTGATCTTGTCGCACATGCCGGCAAGTGCCTCGTCGATGGAGTTGTCCACAATCTCATAGACGAGATGGTGAAGTCCCTTTTCCGAGGTCGTACCGATGTACATACCCGGGCGTTTGCGAACGGCTTCCAGCCCTTCGAGCACCTGAATTTGACTGTCTTCGTATGTGCCGTGATTCTGTTCCATGTTGTTTTCCTTTCAGGAGAATGGTTGTATAGAAAATAATAATAATCGGGAGTTTTGGAGATGGGTAAAGGTTAGCGCGTACCTTTGTCTTCCCCAAAGGGGAAGGCTTGACATAGGGAGCAATCCCCCGCCCTACGGTAAAAGCGGATTACAATGTGCAAAATCTTTCAAAAATCCTTTTTCAAACGTTTTTGCAGGGCAAGGGGGCTTTTTGAAAAAGCCCCCTTGTGTCCTTCCCTTTCTGCCTTTACATCTCGCTTTTTTTTGCGCGGGTGCAGAGGGAGAGGGTGGACAACTGCGAAATGCAGACCTTATATGCGCCGTCCTTCTCATAGAGGATGAACGACTTCGGAATCTCCTCCTTGGAGCTTTCCAGCCTGCCGCACTTCTGCTCGGTGCGCAGAAACTTGCGCGTGTCCGTGCCGCGCGTGGCATTGTCCATGTCGAAAATGCCGATGATGCTTTTCGTGCGGATGATCTTGTCGTTGCCCGCATGCAGGTACATCTATCTGTCCTCCGTGTAATGCCCGCCGCACACGCGAATCTTCTTCACGCCGACGAGCGTGTCATAATCGTTTTTTTCGCAGGCGGTGACAATCAGCTGCCGCCCGCCCGTGCGCGAAAGAATGTAACTCTTCCGCTCCTCGTCCAGCTCGCCGAGCACGTCGTCGAGCAGATAGACCGGCTCCTCGCCGATCTCCTTTGCCAGAATCTCGCCCTCGCCCAGCTTGAGCGCCAGCGCAATCGAGCGCTGCTGCCCCTGCGATGCAAACTGCTTTGCCTCGCGCCCGTTGACGAAAAAGACAAGATCGTCGCGCTGTACGCCGAAAAGCGTCATCCGCGCTGCCGCCTCGCGCGCAAGATTTGCGCGGAAGAGGTCTCTGTATGCGATTGTAACATCTTCTTTTCGGGATATTTCGGCAGAAATGTCACAGCTGTAGTCGATCGTGACATGCTCCCTGCCGCCGCTGACCTCGGCAACCGTCCGCGTAACGCTTGCGCAAAGCCTCGCAAGGTAAGCCCGCCGCGCGACCAGAATCTCCGCCGATACCGCCGCCAGCTCCTCGTTGTAGCTCTCCATCAATGCGCGGTCAAACCCGTCCTCGCACCGCAGCAGCGCATTTTTGTTTTCAAGCAGCTTTTTGTGCCGCCCGAGCGCAGCCACATAAGCGGGCGAGATCTGCGCGATCGCCGCATTGAGAAACTCGCGCCGCTCCGCCGGTGTGCGCTTGATGACCGACAGATGATCCGGACAGAACAGCACCGCACAGAAGACGCCGAGCGCCTCGCGCGCCGTGACCTTCACGCCGTTTTTTGTCCGCCGCCGCGTCCCGCCGAAATAGCGGTAGCCGAGCGTCTCTTCTTCGCCGCGGCGGGTAAAGGCGATGTCAACCCCGCAGCCCTCTGCGCCGAACCGCACAAGATCGCTCTCGCGCGTCGTGCGGAAGGATCTGCCCCGCGCAAAAAAGTAGATGGCTTCGAGCACGTTGGTCTTGCCCTCGGCGTTGTTGCCGTAGAGCAGATTGACTCCGGGATCAAAATGAATACATTCTCTTTCCGCCGAGCGGAAATTTTCAAGCGTGATCGCCTTGAGGATCATTATTCCTTCATGCGCAGCGGCAGCACCATGTAGAGATACCGGTCGTCCTTTTCTTCGTCCTCGACCGGCTCAAAGGTGACGCTGGTGAACGGCGTGATCAGCTTTACCCGCACCTTTTCGCTCTCGATCGCCCGCATGGTGTCGATCAGATAGCGGCAGTTGAAGCCGATCACGATCTCGTCGCCGGTCTGCTCTGCCGGGACTTCCTCGATGATGTTGCCGTTGGCGCTTCTCGACGAGACCTGCATGATGCCGTCCTTCAGCGTCAGCTTGACATAGTTCTTCGCCGTGCCGGCAATGCGCTCCTCGGAGATGAGCGCCGCGCGTTCAAGCGCAGCGGTGAACGCCGCCGCGTCCATGATCGCCTCGATCGGCTGATCCTTCGGGATCAGGCGGTCATAATCAATGTATTCGCCCTCGACAAGCCGCGAGGAAAATACGAGATTTTCCATATTGAAAATGATATTCTTTGCCGTGACCATGATCGTGAGAAACTGTCCTTCCTCGTCCGAAAGCATCTTGGAAAGCTCCGCCACGGTCTTGCCCGGCACGATGAAAGAGGTGCGCTCCAGGTTCTCGATCATGCTGAGCACCGGCGTTTTGTAGTCGCAGACCGACAGCGTATAGCTGTCGCAGGTGACGACCTTGATGTTATCCGGCTCCAGCTTGAAGAACGCGCCGCAGAGCACGGGGCGCTGGTCGATCTGCGCAATCGAATGCGCGGTCTTTGCCAGCATCTTTTTCAGCACGCACTGCTCCATCGTGAAGGATTCGCGCCCGACGATGACCGGCATCTGCGGGAAGTCCTTTGCCGCGAGCGCATGGAGCGAAAACGAGCTTCTGCCGCTCTGGATCGTGACAAGCAGCTCATCGTCCACCGTCATGGTGATCTCGTTTTCAGGCAGGATGCGCACGATGCTGAGCAGGCGCTGCGCATTGATGACGCAGCCGCCCTCGATCAGAATCTCCGCCTCGATGGAGGCGCGGACGCTTTTCTCCATGTCGTAGGTCGAGAGCTTCAGGCGGTCGCCTGCCGTCTCGAGCAGCACGCCTTCGGTGAACGGATGCGTATTCTTCGACGAGACCGCGCCCATCGCACGCACCAGCTTCTCCAGCATCTTTGCCTTTTCAAATCTGATCTTCATGCTGTTTCTCCTATGGTAAAAGTAAATTGATATGTGAAATATGGGGTTGTAGGGTTTGTGCGAGATTCGGCTCCCCTATGCAAGGGAAGGCTTGGATGTGCCGATACAATCCGTAAATGAATATATATCTTTTTCAGAAGTAGACGTAGTAGAGGCTGTGGAAAATGTGGAAAACACCGGCGCGCCTGTATTCATGCGGCAAAAGCGGAAATTTTTATTCTGCAAAACGCCTTCAAAAGTTGTCGGCTGAAATGTGGATTTTTTCTCCACAATGTTTTCCACACCGTTTTTCTGTCTAACTTTGTGGAAAACCCCGGGGTTTTTGTTTTTATTTATCCTCTTGTATGTCGCGGATCAGGTTTTCCACATCCTCGGCGAAAGCGGGCTTGTCCGCCTTCTCGCGCTCGATCTTGCGGATCGCCGCCATGACCGTGGTGTGGTCGCAGGAGAAGACCGCGCCGATCTCCTCATAGGTCTTTTCCAGACCCTCCCGCAGGATGTACATGCAGGTGTGCCGCGCAAGCACAACATTTGACGACCGCTTTTTGCTGAGGATGGTCTCGCGCGAAATGTTGTAGCGGTCGCAGACCTTGTCAAGCGTCTTCTCGATCTTGTTGTGCTCCGGCTCTTCCTCCGGCACAAAATCCGCGATTGCCGCGCGTGCGAGGTCGAGCGTGATCTTCTTGCCCTCAAAGAACTGCATGGCGCGCAGCTTTTTGACGCCGCCCTCGATGCGGCGGACGTTGCCGCGCAGCCGCTCCGCCAGATATTCGACAATATCTTCGGAGAGAGACAGCTTGTATTCCTCCGCCTTCTTGCGGATGATCGCCATGCGCAGCTCGGTGTCCGGCGGCTGAATGTCGGCGGAAATGCCCCATTCCAGGCGCGTGCGGATGCGTTCCTCGAGGTTCTTCATCTCGCGGATCTGCCGGTCGCAGGTGACGATGATCTGCTTCTGTGCCTCGTAAAGCACGTTGAAGGTGTGAAAAAACTCGTCCTGTGTGGCGTTCTTGCCCGCGATGAACTGAATATCGTCAACGAGCAGAATGTCCGCCGTGCGGTATTTCTCGCGGAACTGCTCGGTCGTGCCGTTTTTGATGGCTTCGATCAGGTGATTGGTGAATTCCTCGCCGCGGATGTAGACAACGCGCAGATTCGGATCCCGCTTGAAAAGCCGGTTGATGATCGCGTACATCAGGTGCGTCTTGCCGAGACCGCTCTTGCCGTGGATGAACAGCGGGTTGTAGTTGACCTCGTCGCTCGTGGCGATGGCATAGCATGCAGCATAGGCAAACTTGTTTGCATCGCCGACAATGAAGTTTTCAAAGGTGAAGTAGGCAAGCCCCTTCGGGTTGTCGTTGTCTCCGGGGTCGGAGGAGATCAGCCGGATGTCATTCTCCAGGCTTTTTTTCTTCTCTTCTTCCTCGGTGATCGTTTTCTCTTTGATGTATTCCGCAAACAGGCACTCTGCCTCGGCATCGTCGTCGAGCTTTTCGTGAGTGATGATGTCCACCTCAATCTCAAAGCCGAGATAATTGTAGAAGTGCTCCTTCAGAATATCAATGTATTTGTTTTTGATGATGTTGCATTTGAAATCGACCGGTATGGTCAGAAGCGCCAGCTTGTCGGAAAGCCGGATCAGCTGAATACTGCCGAACCAAAGCTCCTGCGAAGAGTTGGAAAACACCTCGCCGAGCGACTGATAGATGTTCTGCCATACAGACGCAAGCTCTGCAAGTGAGTTCAGAAAAAGCGCCTCCTTTCGGATAATTGTACAGCATAAATTATAACATGAATCGGCCTTATTTGCAAGTCTTAAATTATATATATATTATAATATTATATATAATATAGAGAATCAGTCGAAAACCAAGGTTTTCGACTGGTGCAATGACGTTCACTCGCGTCTCGCTCACCGCTCGCGACATTTAAGGAGTAAAAAAGCCGGCGCAGCCGTCTTTTTTACAGGATTTTTAATCAAAAATGCTTTCGACGTCATTTTATATAATGCAGTGGACAAACGGCGAAAAATGTTGTATCATAGGGGTATCAAAATATTTTCGGAGGGACTATGGAATCGGAAATTCTGCTCTGGATTCAGAACAACCTGCGCGCGGCGTGGCTTGATCCCATCATGAAAGGCATCACCTATCTCGGCGAGGCGGGCTGGTTCTGGATTCTGCTCTCGCTTGTGCTGATCCTGACCAAAACCTATCGGAAGACCGGCATCACCTGCGGCACATCGCTCATCCTGCATCTGATCCTCGTCAACGGCGTGGCGAAAAACCTGTTCCGCCGCACAAGACCGTATGAGGTCATCGAGGGGCTGACGCGCATCGTCGGCAAACAGAGCGACTTTTCGTTTCCGTCCGGACATACCGCCGCATCGTTTGCCGTCGCGGTCGTGCTGCTCCTGCGCGCGCCAAAGAAGATCTCAATCCCTGCGATGATCCTTGCCGTGCTGATCTCGCTCTCCCGCCTGTATGTCGGCGTGCATTATCCCACCGATGTGCTCGGCGGCGCGGTGATCGGTACACTCTGCGCGTTTCTTGCCGTTTGGATTGTCGATGCGGTTGAGAAGAAGATCGGCGAGAAAAAAGCAAAACAGAAGTGAAAAGATGATCTGAAAAAAGCTCCCGAAAGGGAGCTTTTTTCGGTCTAAGCCTTCCCCACCGGGGAAGGCTTAGATGCGGTGGGAGACAGACGGCGCCCGTGCGGTGTACACAGTTTCCGCTATTTTGAAGGGGCGACCGTCGGTCGCCCGCCTGTACATAGCAAAAACGGGCGACCGATGGTCGCCCCTACAGTTGGTACAAAAAAATAGCACAAACCTGTAAGTGCAACTGCCGAATCGCCCGTTTTCATAATACATGCCTATTTCTATAAATAAATTTTTTACCCCTTGAACACGCTGTCGTCGTTCTTTTCGGTCACGTCTTCGGCTGTCGTTTCAATCGGTGCAGCGGCAGTTTCGGCTTCGGCGAGCTTTTTCAGCTTGACACCGTTGATAATGCCGAGAGAGAGCGAGAGCAGCACCCACGCATGGAACACAACGTCCATCAGCATGCTGAAATCAAAACCGCCGCCGAACGAATCCCGCAGCAAAAAGATCGTGTCCAGCACGAAGAAAACCAGCGCCGGGATCAGCCAGCCGTAATGCTTTTTTGAGAACAGCCAGAACAGCAGATACAGCCCCAGCACGAGGACGGCAAAGCCGACAAAATAGACGAGGTATTTTTCATCCAGCTGATATTCCTGACCGACATCCATCCGCCCGGTGAGCACAAGCCCGAATATGACCGAATAATAGGGCAGATAAGCCGAGAAAAGAAAATAGGATGAAGAACCCATAAAAGCCATAAAAGCGTTGACAACGGTGAAAATTACGACGAGAAGCAGGTTTCCGCGCGCATTTTTGTAGCCGCGCGCAAGAGCCTCGGGGCTGGCGGGTGTTTTTTGTGTCATGGCGGTCTCCTCTATGTGTGTTATCTGTATTGTAGCAGAGAATGCAAAAAATGTCAAGTTCAATCGAAAAAAGAGGGGACAGACGATGCCCGTGCGGTGTGTGCGTGTCTTTGGCTCTCCTGTGCAAGGGGAAGAGCTGTACGGGACGCAAAGCGTTTCTTAGGCTTCCCCAAGGGGGAAGGCTTGGATACCTCTCAAAAAAATTAACCCACAAAAAAAAGCCCTCCTTGCGGAAGGCTTTTTTTGTGTGGATTTACTTTGCGAGGGTGCGGTACAGGAAGGTGACGATCTCGGCGCGGGTGCAGATCCGGTTCGGGCTGAACGTTGTACCGCTCGTACCGATGGTGATCTCCTTGCCGACCGCCCAAAGCACCGCGTCTGCATAGTACGCATCCGCTGCCACATCGGTAAACGGATTTGCACTGTCTGCCGTGGGCGATTCTGCCGCGCGCCACAGCAGCGTGACGATCTGCGCACGGGTGCAGATGCCGTCCGGGTCAAACTTCGTCTCGCTGACGCCGAGGACGATCTTGTTCTCGACCGCCCAGAGCACCGCGTCTGCATAGTACGCATCCGCCGCAACATCGGTAAACGGCATTGCCGTATTCTTTGCCGCGGGCTTGCCGAGTGCGCGCCACAGGAACGTGACCGCCTGCGCACGGGTGCAGATGCCGTTCGGATCAAACTTCATTGCCGATGCGCCGACCGTGATGCCCCGATCGACTGCCCAGTCGACCGCGTCCTTATAATAGCCGTCGTCCGGTACGTCGTCAAAGTCGGAGGCGACGATATCGCCGATCTTGGCGAAGATCACCTCGACCGTATGCGTGCTGTTTACGCGCTTGAAGGTATAGCTCTCGGCGGCGGAAACGCGGCTGCCGTCGATATACAGGGCGGAGACGCGATAGCCGTCGTCGGGGATAAAGGTCAGGGTCTGATCCTTGCCTTCGAGGGCAAGAATCGTGCCGTAGGGGCTGACGCTGCCGCCCTCGGATGCTCTGACGGAGATCTTGTAGGACTTCTCCGCCTTCCCATCCGTGCTGCGCTTGACGGTCAGTTTACCTGCGGCGGCATCCGCGGTGTAGCGCGGGTCGGTGCCGTCATGCTCGATCAGAATCGCATATTCGCCCGCCCGGGACGCATTCGGCGTACCGTCATAGCGGAGCGTGACTTTGCCGGTGAGGCTGTCGCTGCCGAGCAGACCCTCGACGGTGTAATCCGTGCCGAGAACGGGCGCATCCAGCGCGGGAATCCGGTTGCCGGTGCGGATCTGCTTGTCAAGCGCGCGGAGCGTGACATGCGCTTTGTCGACATGGACGTTCACGTCGATGAACGCTGCCGCATGGTCATTGTCGCCTGCGGCGCTGATGCGCACGGTGGAGTCGCCGCCCTGCCTGAAGGTCAGCGCGCCGCTTTCATTCACGTCCAGCACTTCGCTGCCCGCCGTGACCGCATAGGTGATTGCGCCGACCGTGCCGGTGGCGGAAACGGTCTTGCCGCTCTCGCCGTAGACGCCGGTGACGGGGTCTGCCGCGAGATTTTGCGCTGCTTTGCCGATTTCAAAGGTGGTTGTGCCGGAGACGACATAGTTGCCGCCGTCGGCATTCACGATGCGGACGGTGGCAGTGCCCGCATGGATGTTGTTTGCGCACGCTACGGTGTATTCGGACGGGTCGATTTCAATATTTCCGTCAAAAGCTTTGACGGCTGGGAGAATGGCGTTGCCGCCCGCATAGGTGTAATTGCCCTCGACAACGACGCTTGCGGTGACGACTTTTGCCGAGACCACAAACGGCACTTCCAGTGTGCCGGTGTAGTTGCCGGTGCCGATCAGGCGGAGCGTGTAGTTCCCTGCATTCGTCGCCTTGTCACTGCCTGCCTCGATGGTGTAGGTGACATCGACGCCGTCAAAGTGTACGGCGCGGACGGTCTGCGTCTGCTCGGTGGTGTCGTAGGTGAGTGCGTCGCCGAGCGTGACGGAGGCATCCGCGATGTCGCGCCGCGCGATTGTGAAGTCCGCGTTGCCGCTCCAGATGGCGTCGCCGGTCTCGCAGACGACACGCACGCTGTAGTTGCCTGCATCTGTGGGAACACTGTTCAGTGCACTGCCGTCCTCTGCATAGTAGGTGACGGTGGTCTGCTGCACATTGCCGGGCACCATGTAGACCGGCTTGTTGGCATTCGCATCATACTGCCCGTAAGTCCAGCCGTTCATCATCACGGAGAGCGGCTTTTCTTCCTTGTCCTTGGCGACGAGCGAAATCTGCGCGACGATGTTGGTGTAGTGCGCATTCGACAGTCTTACGTTAACCATGCAGTAGATTTTGGTCGGGGTTCTGTCAAGCCCGGAGACGGTGATCACCAGCGTGGTGGGTTCGCCGTCCTTCTTGACAGCGGTGACGGCGTAGTCTGCCGTGGCGGGGTCGTAAGCGGAATAGCTGCCGTCATCGGTGAAGAAGAAAATATCAAATTGGTCGCGCACCGTCAGCGTGTCGCCTGTCGGAATAAGTCCGGCATCTTTCACAAGCGCGAGGAGGTCGACCTCATAGCTGCGCGGCGAATTGCCGTTGTAGGTCGAAACGGATTTTATGACGGCTTTCGTAGCCGTATCCGGCTTGATGCTGACCGGGATGTCGACGACTGCCGCACCCGTGTTGGCGGTGGCGGCGATCTCGATATGCAGCGTGTAGCTGCCAAGCTCGGCAGGCGTTTCTGCCAGCGTATTGCCCGCCGCGTCGCGCCATGCATAGGTGAGCGTCGCGTCGTCATAGTCGCCGGTGACGGTCAGGTTTGCCTTGGTGGGCGCGGAAATTGCCTTGCCGTAGGTAAAGTTCGACGGGTAGTCTTTGTTGACTGCCGTGACTGTGGCAACAGCAATATGCACATCAATGCTGCCCTTTGCGGAGTCTTCAAAGCAGTTGTTGCCCTTTACCATATACCAGACTGTGTAGTTGCCCGCAGCCGTCGCAGTGGGCATCGTCTCGGTATAATTGCCGTCTTTGCTGTCGCTGTAGACAAACTTGCAGCCTGCAAGGTCGGCGTTCGCCGCGATGCTGCCTGCCGCAAGCAGGGCGTGCGCGTTTCCGTCATAGACAAGCGATGCTGCCGTGGGCGCGGTGTAATGCGTGCCCTCTGTGAGCGTCGCTTTGCGGATTCCGATTAAGCCGTCGGCACGCATGGTGTAACCCTTGTAGGTGACGGCGCAGGCGACATGATATTTGCCGGGCACTGTGCCGGCGCGCAGGACATACATATCGTCGGTCTCGTCCGCAAGCGGCGTGTAGGTGTCGCCCGAGATGGTATACCACTGGAAGGATACCTTCGACCTGTCGGGGGAGATATCAATCGTATCATAGAGCACCGTCAGCATGCCATCGGTGCCGTAGGGGACACTGGTGTTGCCGATATGGACGAGCAGAAGCGGAATCCGCAGCACCGTGGTGTCAGCAATGGTCTTGCCGTCGCCACCCAGCCAGCTTTCGGCATTGGCGGTCTCGGTGTAGCCAAAAGCATCTTCGAGGCAGTCGGCAACCGTGCCGGTCTCGCACACGATCTTCTTGTACGCGCCGCCCGCGAGCGCGGCGCTGCCGCCGTCCTTGACCGTGACGGTGCCCGTGCAGACGGTGTCTGCGTCGGTGACGGCAAGTTTGCCGGAAACCGTGACATCCCAGCCGCACTCGACATCGTTCAGCGTGAGCGATGCGTCCTTGGCGACCGTCAGCGCGGAAGTTGCGGAAAGTGTGCCGTTTTCAACGGTGAGTTTGACATTTTCAAGCGTCAGACCGCCGTCCACCTGTTTGCCGTTCAAGTCGAGCGTGATCTGCGGCTGCATGCCCTGCGGATGCAGAACAAGATTGCCGGTTGCGGCGTCGCCGAAGATGCGGACCGTATCGCCGAACGCGGCTTCGTTCAGCGCGTCGGGCAGGTTGTCATAGCCCGCAACCACACGGTTGTCTCTCGCGATGCGCACGGCGAGCATCTGCTTGCCGCAGGCGCACTTGCCGGTGTCCGCATCGACCGAAGTGTGCGCGGTGTGCCCGACGACCGTGACCGTGGTGAGCGAGTTTGCACCTGAATCCTGAATGACACCGGTGACGAAATTTTCAAAGGCGTAGCCGTCCGCGAGGTAAGGCGCAAGCGGGCTGTTGTCGCTTGTGTAGATGTAGCCGTTGAATCTGCCGCCCATCAGGGAGACATACGCGCCTGCCGCAATCTCCAGATTCTGAAAACTGCTGCTGCCCGTGACGCGGAGCTTGCCGCCCGCGTTGATCTTGACCGGGTAAGCAAAGCGCGCATCGCCGCCGTCCCGCTCAAAAGCGTTCAGCTTGCCGCCGTCCTCGACGGTGACATTTTTGCGGAAGTTGCCGTGGCGGACCGTCAGCTTGCCGCCGTCCGTGACGGTGACTTCGCCGTTGAAGGTCGGTGCGGCATAGGAGGTGCTGTCCACTTCGAGCGACTTATAAATATTGACAAGCCCCTCGACCGACAGATTTGCCGCGACTTTGAAGTCGCCGTGGATGTACAGCTCCGCATTGAGGATGCCCGCGCCGTCCGAGCTTGTGATGGTGAGCGCGGTGTTCTCATAGGAGGAGAAGCAGCCCGGGTTTTCCGCATCGGTGCCGACCGAGAGCTTGTGCCCCGCGAGGTCGAGCGTGTAAGTGCCGCTCGGCAGTGCGGCGATGTTGTGCGGTCCGGTGGCGGTCACATTGCAGAGGAGTTTAACCGTTCCGCCTGCCTCCGCTGCTGCCTTGACGGCGGAGGAGAAGTAAGCATAGTAGGTATCGCCCACCTGCGCTTCAAGCGTGAAGCCGCATTCGGTGCACTTGCCGTCCGCGCCGGGCGCTTGGTGCGTGCAGCGCTTGCCGCAGTTTTTGCAGGCGACGGATTCTACGCCGTTTGTATCCATCGACAAGCCGAAGTCATGCGCAGTGCAGACCTTGACGGTGACGGCGTCCTCAATCTCGGACAGATTCGTGAGGTCGACTTTCGTGTCGTCCGCCGTCTTTACGACATAGCTGCCGTCCGCGATGAAGGCTGCGAGCGGGAGGTCAACCTCCTTGCGCTGATCGATATCGTAGTAACTTGCTTTGAGCGAGAAGAGGTTGCCGCCCCTCTCAAAGACGCCGCGCATAATCCGCACCGTCGAATCCTTGCTGTAGCAGTGGACGCCGCCGATGTAGGTGCCGTCCACGATGGTGATGCGGCTGCCCGAATCCACTCTGTTTGACGCAATGATGGCTGCCGAGGGCACATAGTCGTAGGGCTTGGTATTTGTAACATCGGTATGCAGCGTCAGATCCGCGCCGATGGCACGGATGGTTGTGTAGCTGTTGCTGCCGACAACGAAGCCGCCGAGGATGGAGACGGCTGCCGTTCCGTCCTCGCTGTTGACGACTGCCATCAGCGTGTCGGCATTGCCGCGCAGGGTGTGCCCCGCAAGGTCGAGCGTGTAAGCCGCATCCGCCGCATAGAGCGTGCCGGACGCGCCGAAGTCCACGTCGCACAGCAGCTTTACTGTGCCGCCGTTTGCCGCAGCGATTGCCTTGTTCAGCGAGGTGTACTTCACGCCGTCAAGCTCTGCGACATAGGAGACGCCGCACGCACAGGTGTCGCCCGCCGAGAAGTCATGCGTGTGCGGGATGATTTTGACATCTTCCGTGATGTTGCCGAGATTGGTGACAAAGGCGGTCTCATCGTCCGCCTTGACAAAGGCATAGCCCTCGGCAAGAAAGTCGACCGCGTCTCTGTAATAACCGAAGTCGCCCGGCGCGGTGACCTTGATTGCGGTCAGCATACCGTAAGATTGATATCCCGCCGTAAAGCTGCCGCCGCGCAGCGTGATTGCATACGGCTTATCTGCAAAGAGACCGCCGTCGAGCAGGCTGTCGCCCTCCACAACCAGTGTGCCGAAGGTCTGCGTGACAGCAGGGTTCTTGCCGCTCTGATTCGTGCCGCCCGATACGGTCACATCGGAGAGGGTGACGGCGGCATTATTGGAGAGGAGGAGCGCTATCGTCTCCGAATAGACGGAACTGTCATGGATTCGGTTGACGATACTGCCGTTTTGGATATGTACAGCGGCGGATGCTCCGTAGTCGGGTTTGATTTCAAGGAGTGCGTGCCAGGTCCCGACATAGCCGGAGGACAGGGTCTTTCCGCCGAGGTCAAGCGTAAACTTGCCGGTTTTAATCGTGATTCTGCCGTTTCCAAGCTCGATGTCGGAGAGCAGCGTGACGGTGTTGGCATAGCTGTCCGACGCCTGCATCATGTTGATGGCGTCCTGCAGCTTGTCGGCGGCGAGGTAGGTCTCCGCGCCGTCTTTGACCACGCGGATGTCCGCAATATGCGTGCCGCATTCGGTGCACTTGCCGTCCGCGCCGACGGTGTGCGTGTGCTTCTTGATGATCACATCGGTAAGCTCGGTCACCGCCGATGCGTCAACAAGCTGCGTGTAGTCACTGCCGCCTGCGGGCTTGGTATAGAAGAAATAGTCCGGTGCGAGGTACTTTGCAAGATAGAGTCCCTTCTCGTTTGTCCCGCTTTGGGTTTTTATCTTGCCGAATTTGCCGCCCGAAAGGACAAGCGTGCAGTCCGAGCTCGTCGGGGGAACCAGGATGAGTTCCTCAAATTCGCCGTCCGTGATCTTCGTCTCAAGGGCGTCGCAGAAAATAAGGGCTTTATGACCGGTGCCGCCCTCGACCGTCACGTTGTAGCTGCCGGTGGAGACAGACAGATTGCCGATCAGCGTGCCGCCCGAGATGAAAACATTGCCGTGGTACATGCCTTCCTGCTCGTAGCTGCTGGAGCAGGACAGGTGATTGATTGTACCGCCGCGCACGCGGACGGTGCCTACGACATGATAGAGTTCTTCGATGCTGCCGTCGCCCACGACAGTCACATGGGCGCTGTTGTAGCCGATGGTTCCATAGTTTTCGTCATAGATATCCTCGCCGATGCAGACATAGTCAATGCTGTGTCCGCCGAGGTCGAGCGTGATCGGACTGCCCCCGCGGAGGGTGAGCGGATCACTGTAAGCGCCGAATTCGATGTCGTCAAGCAGCGTGATCTGCATGGTGCCGTCGTCGGCGGTGAGGGTGCACGAAAGGTCGTCGAGGTAGGTCGTCTTGCCGCTCTCTACAACCTTTGCCTTGTGCGGCACGACATTGACCGTGACGGTGGCGCTGCGCGATGTGTCGCCTGCAGGGTAGATATGGAGCAGATAGCTCGTCTGCTTGGGTTCGTCCGCAAGCGTCACGGTGACCGTCCACATGTTGTTGCCGGATTTTGTGGCGGTCGCGCTGATGGTGTCATCCAGTGCGCTTTTTTGGATATCCAACGTGAGGTCTTCCGTGCCCGTGAAGTTGACCTTGAAGTCCGTGGGCGCGCCCGCCCTTGCGTCAAGTGTGTTCTTGCCCGGGTTGGGCTTCGGCTTTTCCGCCGGATCCGGCTCGCCGGCATTTATGTTGGAGAGCTTCTTTGCAGCCACACCGCCGACGGTGTAGGTCTGCTGTTCTGCGTTGTAGACGGCGGCGGTGTCCGTGTCGCCGCCTGCATCGACGGCACCGTAGAATTTGTTGCCGAAGGTTTCGGCGCCGAAGAGTTCGACTGCCTTCTCCGTGCCCGAGAGGGTGACTGCCGTGCCGCTGGAGACGGACAGCGTGCCGCGGACGGCGATCTTCGCGCCCGAGATGTTGACCGTGCCGTCGTTGACCGTCAGCATCTGATTGACGGCGTAGTCCGCCGTATCGGGCGCAGTTATTGTGAGGGCGCCTTCCTCGCCGCTTATATCGACCACAAGCAGACCGTAAAACCAGCCGCCCTTGAGTTTCAGGTCGTCCGTGACGGTCAGTTTGCCGGTGATGCCGTGGCCGTTCATCTCGATGGTCAGCGGCCAATAGGTGTAGCTGCCCTCGCCTTCAGGGTCTGCGGTTTCCACGTCGTCCAGCAGCGTGATGGTGTCACCATCGTTTGATTCCTCAAGCGCTGCATCGAGCGTGTCGTAAAGCGTGCCCGTGCTCTCATTTTTTGCGACGTCCGCCGCAAAGACGGGCAGCGCAAAGAGCGCGGCACAAATCAAAAGGATGATTGCAAGTCCGCACAGGTGTTTTTTCATAGTTACCTCCCAGGTGTTCAAAAGATTGTTTCCCGACAAAAATAATAGATCTGTTTTGTTTAGATTATAACAAAGTCAAAAACGAAAGTAAACAGGCAAATCGCATAAATTTTCCGCTCTGTTTTCGGCAAATGTTAAACGCAAAAAAAGCACTTGCGACATGCAAGTGCTTTTTGGAGCTGCTAACCAGAATCGAACTGGTGACCTCATCATTACCAATGATGTGCTCTACCGACTGAGCCATAGCAGCGAACCGGAGTATATTATAGCAAGTCCATACGGATTTGTCAAGTTGTTTTTGAAAGAAAAATGATTTTTATGCGGAAAAGTCCTACACACCGCGTCCAAGCCTTCCCCGGTGGGGAAGCCGAAAGGCACATCGTCCCTTCCCCCCGCATTTTCGTCCGCCTTTTTTCAGCATGCCGCATCCCCTTTCGCGCTTTCTCCCGCCGGAAATAGGACGACCCCGTATTTCCCGCGCGCCGTCGCCACCCGTCCCGCAAATATTCCCCGCCCCGACAGCGCGGATGTGACGGCTTTTTTGCCTGGTATTTCCTACAATGCAGATACATAAAAAAGAAAGGAACTGCATACAATGAAGGACTTTCAGACCGTGACCGCCGCCGCGGCAGACCGCATCGGCGGTTTCTTTGCCGGACTGCGGACGCGCATCACCGAGCGCACGGACGAGGGCGACGGCGCCCGCATCGCGCGCATCCTGCGCCGCTTTTTCGCCGCTGTCGCGCCCGCCGCCTTTGCCGCCCTGCTCTGCAGCGTCCGCCTGCCGCTCTCCACCTACCCGCTCGGGCTTGCCGCCGTCGCCGCCGGGGTCGGGGACACCCCCGCGCTTGCCGTCGGCGTGCTGCTCGGCGCGCTTTTTGCGGGCAATGTGCCGTCGCTTGCGGGCGTGATCGTGCTCGTCACCCTGCGGCTCATCTTTTCGCTCGTGTTCGACCCCCGCCGCGCCGCCCCTGTGCGCCCGCGCCTTTTCACAAAGGAGACCTGCGCCGTCCTCTTCCGCGAGGGCGAGGCGCTGCGCGTCTGCTCCGCCGCCGTCGCCGCGTTCACGGCGGGCATGGTGCGGCTGTTTGCCGGCGGCTTTGCCATCGGCGACCTCGTCGGCGTCTGCTTTGCGGTGCTGATCTGCCCCGCGCTTACATATTTATATATCGGGTACACCACCGCGACGGCACACAGCAGCCCCCGCTTTGTGATCGGACACGCCGCTCTGCTCGTTTCGTTTGTGTTCGCCCTGTCGTCGCTTTCCCTGCCGCTCGGGTTCTCGGCGGCGACGGCGGTTGCCGCCTATCTCTCGATGCTTGCCGCGCGGCGGCGTGATCCCCTCGCGGCGGGCGTGCTTGCGCTGCTCTTCGGCTTTGCCGCCGTGCCCGCCGCATCGCCCGGAACGGCGGTGGCTGCGCTGCTGTTTTCGATGCTTTGCGCGCATATCCCCGTGTGGCTCGCCGCGGCGGCGGGGGTCGTCGGGTTCGCCGCGCTCTGCTTTCTCGCAGGCGGCACGGCGCTGCTTTTCTCGGTTCTGCCCGAATTCCTCATCGGCACGGCGCTCTCCTTTCTGCCGCTCGGCGCGGCGGGGGAAAAGCTCCTGCCCTTCACCGGCAGGCGGGCAAAGACGGATGCCGCGGGTGAAGTGCTGCCCTATCGGGAAAAGAGCGAGCGCGAGACCCTGCGCGACCTTTCCGCCACCTTTGAGGCGATGTCCGATGCGTTTGCCGGGCTGTCCGACCGCGAGACGCGGATCGGCATCTTCGATGTCCGTCACATCTGCGACAAGGTCTGTGACCGGTTCTGCCGCCGCTGTGCGGCATGCAGCTTATGCTGGGAAAGGGATTACACCGTGACCGTGGATACACTGAGTAAGATCAGCGCAAAGCTCTACAAATACGGCAAGGTCGAGCGCGCCGACCTGCCGCCGGAATTTTTAGCGCGCTGCACCTCCGCTGACCGCATGCTGGAGGAGATCGAGCGTGAGAACGCAAGGCTGCTCCGCGAAATGCTCGCCGCGGACGGCAGCCGCCGCTCGGCGGTGGACTATGCCGTTTTCTCCCGCGTGCTCACCGACGCGCTGAAGCGGGGGGACGAAGCCTACACGCCGGACACCGAGGGGCGCGCCGCCGTGACGACCGCGCTCACGCGCATCGGCTTTTCGGCGGACAGCCTCGGCGTGTTCGGCACGCGGCAGAAGAAGGTCTACGCTTTCCGCGTCGGCGGCAGCGCGATGAACTGCTCGGCGGACGCGATCACGGAGGCGCTCACCGCGGCGCTCGGCGGCAGGTTTGAGCCGCCGCTCTTCGAGTTTGCGGACGGCGGCATCAACATGATCGCCACGGGCGCGCCCACCTTCTCGGCGGACGCCTCGTCCGCCACGGTCGCTGCGGGCGGCGGCGAGGAAAACGGCGACCGCGTGCGCAGCTTCGACGCAAAGAACGGCTGCTTCTACGCGGTGGTCAACGACGGCATGGGCAGCGGGCGCGCCGCCGCCGCAAAGAGCGCGAAAGCCGCGCTCTTTCTCGAAAAAATGCTCGCCGCCGGCAACGATGTGACCGCCGCGCTGGAACTGCTCTCGGCAATGGCGCGCACCGACCGCGAGGAGGGGTTCACCACGGTGGATCTGTTTGCGCTCGACTGCTTCACCGGGCGGGGCACGTTCTTCAAGAGCGGCGCGGCGCCCTCGTTTGTCAAGCGGGGCGAACGCATCTTCAAAATCCGGTCGCGCACGGTGCCGATCGGCATCCTCGAGGATGTGGACGCCGAAAAAACCACCTTTGCCTGCGAGGACGGCGACGCCGTGGTGATGCTGAGCGACGGCGTAACCGAGGACATCGAGGAACCGCTCTGGCTGTGCGAGTTTCTGTGCGGCGCGGATCTCGCCGCCGCCGATGCCGCCGCGCGCATCCTTGCCGAAGCCAAGCGGCACACGCTCTGCCGCGACGATATGACCGCCGCCGTCATCCACATCAAAAAGAAGTAGAGGGGGATCGGTCGGCAGAGAGGACGCACACACCTGTGGGGTCGACTGCCGGATCGCCCGCATTCGTGCCGTTCTATCCAAGCCTCTCCCCCAAGGGAAGAAGGAACGCGGAAACTACCTCACCCCACCACGCGGGACACCCGCCGAACACTTATAATAATATGAAGAAATTTTACTTAAATCTGACCCTGCTTTGCGTCGCTTTATTGCTCTGCCTGAACTCCTGCGGGGGCAGGGCGCGGCTGTACGATGTTGTGCTGTCGGCGACCGCCGCCGACGAAACCCTGCCCGCGGGCAGCATCCTCTGCTATGGGCGCGGGTACGATACGGCGGCGGACGCGGGTTTTCTCGACGATTATCTCGGGCTTGCGGGCTACCCCGCGTTTCGCGACAAGATCGAGGATTTTGCGCTCTATTCCTCCCTCTCCGGCGACTTCTGCGAGCTTTGCGTAATGCGGCTTTACCGCGCGTCCGACACGCAGGACGGCGCGCTCTTCTTTAAGCGCCGTGCCGCCGCGGCAAAGCGCGCATTGAACACAGCAGGGCTTTCCGGTTATGTCGAAAACGCCGCCGTCGTCACCCGCGGCAATGTCGTGATCCTCTCCATGATGCCGGATAACGAAGAAGTTATCCGCCGCGTCCGGAAAGCGCTGGGGTAATGCCGCGTGCTGTGGGTTTGCTCCCACCGCGTCTTAGCCTTCCCCAGCGGGGGAAGGTGGCGGCGTAGCCGCCGGATGAGGTGTTCACGCACCAAGCAGCGGATTCCCCCAATGCTCCCGCCCGCGTCCGCGTATCCGGACGCGGGCGACGCTTTTTTGCCGAAATTTTCTTGAAAAAAGACTTGTGCCGCGCCCTGCATGCGCGTTATAATAGCGATAGAAGCTCCTCTGCCCGGCAGAGGGTCACACCATCGGAAACGAGGAAACGCCATGAAGAAGATTCTATCCCTCTTACTTATCGCGGCACTTGCCCTCTCCCTTGTGCCGCTGACGGCATCCGCCGCCGAGCCCACCAAGCTCAATCATATCGACATCGTCTTTGACATGCCGAAGGCGGGCGCCTCCCGCGAAATGGAGACCGAAGTCACCGTCCGCTCCATCAAGAGCGGCAACATCGACCTGATGGCTGCCGGCGCCACCATTATGTACACTGAGTGGGCGGGCGACGATGTGGAGACCGAGGACGATTTTCTCTTCCGCGCCGGCACCACCTATCTCGTCACGATCAAGCTCGCCTTTGACACGACGAAGGGCTATTGCGCCAACTACAAAATGCTTGAAGGCGACACGGTCGTGACGGCGGACACCTTCACCGCCACGGTCAATGGGCAGCCTGCCACCGCCCGCACCAGCGCACCCTATTTTCCAACCCTGCAGGTCAGCCTGAAGATTGAGGGCGAGCGCATGACCGATACGGAACGCGCCGAGCTTGCCGCCAAGCAGGAAAAGACCGCCGCCGCGCTTGCCGCAGCGCGCCGCGCCGTCTATCCGGCACGCACGCAGGCAGAGGCGGATGTGAAAAACCCCGAGAACAAGGGCAAAACCGTAGTCATCATGGACAGAGAACATCGCGGCGAAGGCTATAACTTCGCCACGCTCGACGCATATGACGACGTCGGCACGCTCATCATGGATGTGGACGACAGCGACTTCTACAACCACGAATGCGCAAACGGCTTTGCCTGGGTCATTGTGTGGAAGCCCTATCTGAATGAGATCTGGCTGAGCGACAAGGTGGATGTCTACACCTTCGTCGGTCGCATGGACGGTGAACTGCACGACCCGGTGTTTCATTCGCCGCTTTGGGAAAGCCGCAGCGACCTCCAGTTCTGCACGACCGATGCGACTTTGTACATCCCCGAGTCCTCCGTGGCTGAATTTGCGAAAAAAATGACGGAGGGGCGCGGTTATTCCATTCCCTATAGCATCAAGGTGTATTCGGGCAATGATGTCTATGCCGCACAGAAGGCAGGCGGCGCTGCCGCCACAAAGGACTGGTGCCCCGGGCATGTCTACACTCATCAGATCCGGTCTGCCGACCGCGTCTACACCTTTGCGAACTGCCAGACCGCTCCGCGGTGGTATTACTCCTGCGCAATCTGCGGCAAATGCGAGTATAATCCGAATCATGTCTCCGCAAACTTCAAGGCAAAGCCGATTGAGAAGCTGATGGAGTTTACCCACGCCACGCTGTACGACGAGCTTGCCACCGATGAGGCGTATATCGGCGTCAACGCGGCGGGCATGCATGTCTACTGGCTCAGCTGCGACGTCTGCGGCAGATCCGACCGCTACCTGCAGCAGCATCTGACCGAGAAGGATCTCACCCTCAGCGGCAATGACAGCACGCTGGAACACTATCAGCAGGAGGTCAACGCCGCGTTGCAGATGCGGGAGACGCTCGCGCTCAGCAGCACCGAGGATCAGGCGGGCATGTTCACGCTTCGCCTCCGCAACACCGCCAAGACCAGCGCCTGGGCGCAGAGCGATGTCAACTTCGCGCTCAACGACAACCTGCTGGATCTCGATCTGCTCGGCAATGACTACACGAAGAACATCTCGCGCCTGCAGTTCTGCTCCGTGGTGGTGCGCCTCGCCGAGGAGATGACCGGCAAGACCATCACGCCCGCCGCCGCGAACACCTTTACGGACACGAACAGTCCCTATGTCCTCAAGGCGTATGCCGCAGGCATCACCTCCGGCACCTCGGCGACCACCTTCTCTCCCGATGCCACGCTCAACCGCCAGCAGATGGCGACCTTCCTCTACCGCACGCTGCGCTATATCGAGAAGAATTCCGATTACAAATACACGAGCTACACCTCGAAGCTGGCAAACTACGCGGACAACGCACAGCTCGAGAGCTGGGCGGTGGAATCCATGGCGTTCATGAACGCGCTTGACCTCATCAAGGGCACGTCGGACACCACGCTCTCGCCGAACAACAAGTGCACGATCGAGCAGGCGATCGCCGTGGCGGAACGCAGTGTTTACGCGCATCAGATCGGCTGGTGCCAGGTTGAGTTCAGTGAGCTGAAGGGCGATAGTCAGACAGACTTCCTGACGCTGCCCGTCGAGGGCACCAATGTCGGCGCGACGCCGCGTGAGGGCACCATCATCTGGTCGCTCGGCAAGCGCCTGGGCGTCTACATGGACGAGCCGGAGATCGACAACAACATGCCGTACACCTATTGCCCCGTTATCAACTACTACACGGGACAGAAGCAGTACATCGTCGCCCGTGACCTGGTCCCCATCCGCAACTGACCGCAAAGAAAGATAAAAAGACCGCCCTGCATGCAGGGCGGTCTTTGCGTGGTGGGAGGTGTATCCATGCCTTCCCCAAAGGGAAGCCTAAGAAACGCTTTGCGTCCCGTACAGCCTTCCCCAAGGGGGAATCCTTGAAAACGGTATGCACAAAATCACGCACAAACCTCGCAGGGGCGACTGTCTCCATGCGAAAAAGGCTTCCCGATGGGAAGCCTTTTTCGCATATTTCTTATTCTTCTACAATCTTGCCGTTTTCAAACCGACCGGTGTAGGTCTTGCCGCTCGGCCAGGTGTATGTGCCCTCGCCGCTGAGCTGGTTGTCGCGGAACGAGCCGACATAGCGCTCGCCGTTGGCAAAGGTGTAGGTTCCCTGCCCGTTGCGCATGTCGTTTTTGAACGTACCCTCGTAGACGTCGCCGTTGGCGTAGACCTGCTTGCCCTCGCCCTCGCGGACGTCGTTCACATACGCGCCGGTGTAGACCGCGTCGCCGCTCGTGTAGGTACCCTTGCCGTTCTTGCGCCCGGCTGCAAAGCTGCCGACATAGGTGTCGCCGCTCTTGTAGGTCAGCGTGCCTTCGCCGTCGGGCTGTCCGTCCTTGAACGCGCCGGTATAGACATTGCCGTTTGCATAGGTCATCGTGCCGCTGCCGTTTGCGCGGTCGTCGGCAAAGCTGCCGACATAGACGTCCCCGTTTTTATAGGTGTAGGTACCCGTGCCGGACTTCTTCAGCCCCGCCATGCCG
>ENA-ORIC01000368-ORIC01000368.1-human-gut-metagenome-genome-assembly--contig:-NODE-368-length-59581-cov-5.502017_pt1 | contig 59581 bp, 41 predicted proteins | sample MGYA00243023_ERZ508732 | MGnify/ENA primary metagenome ERZ508732 (study PRJEB26277, sample SAMN04329767) | human gut metagenome | biome: human-associated habitat | host: Homo sapiens | place: USA... | reverse complement strand
GTCTTGTTGTAGGCATCCACGGCGTCAAAGGCGGCGGAATAATCCGCCTCCGGCGCGGATGCCAGCTTTTCCTCGTAAAGTCTGATCAGCCGGTCACTGCGCTGTTTGTTCCAGGCATTGCTCGCCATAGGGTACAGCAGCAGGGAGAGACCGACCAAAAATAGGAGGACGGTTGCTGTGATGAGTCCTTTTCTTTTCATCGGCTTCTCCCCACCGCCGTGCCCGCCGGGGACAGGGGGGGAGTGTCCCTCCCCCGGCGGAAATGCGGTGACAGCGGGGGCGGCGCCCCCGCATATCCTATCCTAATCTTTTTCTTAAAATTCAGTTGTCCTTCTTGTCCTTGCGGCGGAAGAAGAAGAGCCATGCGGCGACTGCCATCAGTACGACGCCGCCGACCGTGAACAGCGCGGTACCCATGCCGCCGGTGGTCGGCAGGATCGGGGAGGAGCTGTTCTTCAGCACGACATTCAGCTGGTTGAGCGCCGTGGTGTCTATCTCCGTCCCGGCGATCAGCAGTCTGTCTGCGGCATCCGTCTCCGTGAAGGAGCTGGTGTCCAGCAGCTTGCCGGTCAGCGCATTGTCCGCCACATCACGTTCGCCGTTCAGTTCAATCTTGAAGCCCTTGTTCGGCGCATAGTAACCGGCGGGCGTCGTGGTCTCCTCGATGTAGTAGATGCCTCTGTCCAGACCCTTGACCAGGAGCGTATTGTCCGCCTCAAGCGCCGTCACCTTGGTCGCTGCGCCGTCGTCTGCCGTGGCGGGACGGTAGTAGTCGCCGTCCTTGACAAACTCAATGGACTGCGTGAACGCATCGTCCTTATAGAGCGTAAACTTTGCGCCCTTCAGGGTCTTCAGTTCCGTTGCACTCGTGCCGTCCTCGGTCTCGTCCGCGCGCTTGTCCAGGAAGAACGAATAGGTGTAGACGCTGGCAATCTGCGCATCCGTCGTCTTCTCCGTCTCCGGCTCATTGGAGGTGGTGTAGGTCAGGACCGCATTGTTCACTGCTCGGTTGTAGATCTTGTCGACAGTGCCGGGAATCGTAATCCCGTCTCTCGCAACTTCCTTTGCAAGAACTGCCGAATAAGAGATGTAGACCTCGATGGGCAGGTTCGGGTCGGCATTGAGCGCGGCATAGTCCAGCGTGAACTCGACCGTCTGCTTTGCAGTCGTCTCATCATACGTCCCGACCGTCTCGGTCAGCGCGCCGGCAACCTCGTCTGTAAAACTGTCGGCGCCGCCCGGACGCGACTTGTAGACCTTCGCGCTGCCTGCGTTGTAGATCAGACCGCTCAATTCATCCGTGAGTTTCAGCGTCATGCCCGAGACGCCCTTGTAGGCGGGGATCTCCAGTTTGATGCTGAAGTTGACCGTTTCGCCGACATTGGCACCTGCACTCGTCTTCCAGACGGCGCCGATGCCGGAATCGTCCGCGACTTCTTTGATGATGGAGGGCGCCTTCGCGCTCTTGACATCGATCTCATAGGGGTCTCCGGGGGTTGCGGGCACAGGCAGTTTGCTGCCTGCGGCGTAAACCGAAACGACATTCTTGCCGCCCTCGTTCACCACCCGTACAAAGACGGAGACAGGCTTGTAGATCTTGCTGTTCGTCGGCAGCGTGGTCACCAGCATGAGGTAATAGCCGGGCTCCAGCGCGTCAAAGGTGACCGTGCCGTCTGCAGCGGCAACCTGTTCGGCGGTCACGGCAGGCAGGGTGTAGGCCGCAGGGGTCTTGGCACACGCCGCCGCATACTTGCCGAGCAGCTCGGCAACGCCGGTCGTGCCGATCTTTTCGGTGAAGTATTCCTGGACGCTGAGTGAGTTGAAGCCGGCGGCATTCTTCTCTGCCTCAAGGAAGGTCTCAAATGACGCATAGAAGGTGTAGCCGTTGAAGGTCGCATCATACTCGATAAGCCGATACGCCTTGACGGTGTCGCCCGCGGCGACCTGATTGATCTTCAGTTTCTGGTTGAGTGCAGGGTCTGCCGCCGCACCCGTGACGGTCATGCCGAGGATCAGCAATGCCGCCAGTGCGAAGGCGAGGATGCGCTTCATCATGGTTTTCATTATTTTTTCCTTTCTTTTTTTGCCGCTTACGCGGCTTTTTTCGGGGGTTTTGCGATCTATGTAATCTGCGCTCCCACGCGGCGGATATCGGTGTACTCCCCCACAGACATCCGGAGCGCGGAACCCCATTTTACATCAGGCTTGGTTTTTCTCATCCGCCGCGTCGGCGTCATCCGCGTCCGTGTCGTCCCCGGCGTTTTCGCGCCGACGGAACCAAAGCAGTGCCGCCGCTGCGGCGCACATCAGCACCGTGCCGATCAGCGTGAGCGGGTAAATGCCCGTGCCGCCGACCGTGGGAATGACAAAGAGCGCCTCGTTGCGCACGGTGAGCCTGTAGGTATAGCCGCTGACATGCGAAAGCTCGTAAAAGCGGTTCGCCGCCGCGCTTTCCAGCTCGATTTCGCCGCTGTCCACCCGGAAGGGGATGGGTTCGGCGAGCTTTTTATAGCCCTTCGGCGCGATGACCTCTTCAAGGAGGTAGTTGCCGTTCGGCAGCTCGGGAATGGTGAGCGTGCCATCGTCATCGACGGTGTAGGTCGCCGCCGCGAAGGTGTCGCCCGAGAGGCGGAACACGGCATCTTGAAGCGGCGCGCCCGCGAAGTCCTCCTTTTGCAGCGTCAGCCGCGCGATGGAGACATTGACGATCTGCGTGAGCGGCGCGGATGCCGCGTCGTCGGCGTCGGTGATGGTGACAACGCCGCCGCGCAGCACGGCGCGGTAGAGTGTTGTACTCTGCTTGTAGCCCTGCGGCGTCTCGGTCTCGCGCAGATAGTACGTGCCCGCGGAGACGGGTTCAAAGGCGACAAAGCCGCTTGCATCGGCGTAGACATGCTCGATCACCTGCGTACACGCCGCGTCGGCATAGAGCGTGAAGCCCGCATCCGGCAAGGTTTTGCCGACCTCATCCACCTTGGTGAAGCTGATGATGCCGCGTCTCTCGCTGTTGTGCACGACAAGCAGCAGGTGATCGGCGTAATGCCATCTGCTGTCGGCATCCTGCCAGACAGCGGTGTTCTGATAGGTGCCGGTCTCTCCCTCGCGGTAGAGTGCCGCGTCATAGGACACGAGATAATTTTCATAGCCGCTCGTACCCGCGCTCGGGTCGTGCGCCGTATCGCCGATGGAGATCTCGCGCAGCGTATAGCGCGCATAGTCGCCGTCGACAAACAGCGGGAGGTCATACCAGATATATGCCCAGCCGTTCGCATCCGAGAGGGTCTGCGTATAGATGTCGCCGACCATTTTTGCGCCGTTGCGCCACAACTCCACGGTGACCGGCAAGCGATCCGCCTCGTCGGTGTTGTCCCAGCTTTTCTCCGCTTTGACCTGGGTCAGGCGCTTGGAGCGGTTCTTCACCGTGAGGATCGGCGTGCCGACGCCCTCCAGCCAGCCGCCCTCGGGCGGGTCAGCCCCTGCCGTGACGGCGACCGCGATCTCGACCTTGCCGTCATCGGTGACCGAGACGCGCATGCGGGACGCGCCCTCATAGCCGATGGGCAGTGTCTCGTCCAGGTAATATTCACCGACCGCCAGTTTGACATAGAAATAGCCGTTCTGGTCGGTGGTCGCCGCATTTCCCGGCACAAAGATGGTGTAGCCCTCCGCCGCCGCGGAGGAGTCGGAGGAATAGCGGTTGGTGCCCGGCATCTGCCAGAGCTGCATCGGCGTGCCGTCCATGCGGCTGATGCGGAAGGTGACGTTCCGCAGCCCGTGCCCGGTGCCGAGGTCGGTCTTGAAGACCGTGAGCAGCCCCGCCTGCACATACAGGTTGCGGAAGGCAACCGTCTGAATTGCCATGTCCGGCACATCGTTCGGATAGGAGTCTGCCGTGACCGTCGCTGCGGTGCCGTCTTGCCATGGTATCGCCTCGGGACAGTTGGTGACCTCCACACGGTTGGAATGGTGCCACTTCACATCATCGTCAAGCAGATAGCCGTGCTCAGCAACGGTGTAGGTGCGCCCTTTTCGCACCGGCACCGACCAGAGGTAGGTGTTGGTCGCCGCGTCGTAGCTCTCATAGCCCGCCTCGCCGTTCGCCGTCACGCTGTCGGCATCGTCAAGCCGCAGCGTGTAGTCCCGGACGGTCGTGCCGTCCTCGTCCGCATGCTCGACGGTGATATAGAATTTCTGCTTTGCCTCGGCGATCGCCTCGTCGTCACCCGCAAAGGTCTTGGTGACGGTCAGGCGCCCCGCCTTGGCGACCAGCACGCCGTCCACATGCCAGCCATCCGAGCGCTCGTACTTCAGCACATACCAGCGCAGCTTGAAGTGCTCCGAGGTGATCTGCTCGTGCGGGATGACCACGCCGTCAAGCTTGATGACCTTGTCGCTTGCGCGGATGGCTGCCAACACCGCCTCCTCGGACGGGATCGCTTCGATCAGCGTGCCCCTGATCGGCACGGTCGTTGCCGCGCGGAGCACGGCATCCACCTCATAGGCGGTGTCCGACGAGGTGGGCGGCGCGATGAGCATCACGTCGCCGCTCTCGGTGATGGCATCGCTGCCGAACAGGCGGGTGGAATAGACCGATGTGGTGTAGTCATAGGTCGGATTCGATTGAATGCCGTCGCTCATGTTGTCCATGATCTCGCAGTTAACGTTGACATAGAAATTCAGCGTCGTAAGGCGGTTGTTTGCGTCATATGCCTTCCAAACGGCATAAAGCTCCACGTCGCCGCCCGAGGAGGCGGCAAGACAGCGGTCGATGTCCTCCAGCGTGAGGACATCGCCGGGCTGACAAATCAGGTTGGAGGACACGCTGCCAACGCGCCAGCCCGCAAAGGTATAAAACCAATTGCGCGAGCTGCTGTCATGGGTCAGCGCGACCTCGGCACGGTCGTTGTCGATGCCGCGCACCGTATAGGTGTCGTCCTCGCTCAAAGTCAGCTTTTCGGCATAGTTGAGAAGCCCGCGCACGCTGCCGTCCAGGACGATGGTCTGGCTGGAAACCGCAAACTGTCCGATTTTGGTGAGCGAATCGGTAAGCCCCGCGTGATAGATCACGCGGACGATATCGGATTTTGCGCGAAGACGTACAGAATACGCCGCGTTCTCCAGCGTAAAGGTGATCGTGCCCGCTGTCTTGTCAATCACGCCTGCAAGGTCGATCGCCGCGCCGGTGGTCGGGTTTTCGGGCAGCCACACGGTATCCTCGGTGTACGGCAGCGTGATCGAGCCCGTCTCGCCGTGGAAAATATACCGCGCAGCCGGCAGTGCCGTGCCGAAGATGCCGCCCGGATCATAGGGTTCAAGCGCGTAGAAATTGTTTGCGTCGATGCAGTCCTGATCGGTGACGCTCACATTGCCTGTGAAGTAGGTGGGATCGCCCGGCAGATTGGCGGGCATATAATAAAGATAGATCGTCGTGCGCGTGCTGAGCGGGATGCGGTATTCGCCGGTCGCGTCATTGCGGATCGCGTCCGTATCCGCCCAAATGAGAGACGCGGCGTTGCTGTCGGTATGCGGGAAAATCCGCGCGCCGTCGTAGCTGTCCGCGTCGTAACCGAACGCGCCGTAGACCGCGGCAAGCTCGGTGTGGTAGAGGAAATAGCGGTTGGAGTTTGCCGTCCAAAGGTACTGCCGGCTGGTCTGCAGCACGGCAACCTGCTTCCATGCGCCGCCCACGGCGGCATAGCAGGTGATCGTGGCGGCATTCTGCGCCGTCGTATCCGACGCGAAAAGTCCGAGTGCCTTATCGTCGGCGTTGGGAGCTGCGGGCGCTGCGGTGACTGTGGTTGCGGTCGTCCCGGCAGGGGCGGTGGTGTCTGCTGGGTTGGTCGTCCCCGCAGACGCGGCGGTTTCGGTCGGTTCGGTCGTTTCCCGGGAGGAGGCGGTTTCGGTGGTTTCCGCAGGTGCTGCCGTCCCGGTCGACTCTGTAGTCGCCGGGGGCGCTGCGGGTTCGGTCGGTTCGGTCGTCGGCGCGTCCGGCGCAGCGGTCGCGGGCACAGTCGTTTCGGGCGCATCGGTCTCGGCGGGCGCCGTCGCTATGCCGGTCGTGTCTGTCGCGTCCGGCGCATCGGTCGCGGGCACAGTCGTTTCGGGCGCATCGGTCTCGACGGGCGCCGTCGCTATGCCGGTCGTGTCTGCCGCGTCCGTCCTGTCGGACGCGGGCACAGTCGCTTCGGGCGACGCGGTCTCGTTCGGTTCGGAGATGACCGCCTCGGACTCGTCCACGGCGTCGATCAGCGAAACGGGCAAAAAAGAGAAGAGCATCGAGAGCGCCAAAAGCAGCGCAGCTGCTCTTCTCCACCGTTTTTCGTGATTCAGCTGTGCGAACCGTGCAAAACGCATCCGATTCTCCTTCCCGTCTCTGCGGACGATATTTTTTACCGCGCCCTTGCGGCAGCTGCTGTTTTTCTCCGGGTTCTCGTACAGTTTTGTAAACAGGCTCACGGAGTCCGGACATTAAAAAATGCCCGGTAACCGCCGCGCATCTGTATACTACCCGGCGTAAAATCAAACTAAAGTTGACGGTTTGCGTCAATGCACGCAAAGCCTTGCAAATAGTGGGCAAATTGCTCGATTCTGTCCGGCAAGATACACCTGTCGTTTTCGCAACAAATATTGCATCCGATTCCTATTTGCACTTACATACCGTTATATGGCTATGATACCATACAGTTACAATCAAAGTCAACCGTCATTCTTGACAAAAAAGTAACGTGTTTTGTGTTGATTTTTGAATATAGGAATCAGTATTGGTTTCCTTTTCTTCGTTTTTGGATTTTATTAAATAAATTGCATTTTTGTGGATAATATCCGAAATCTTGATTTTGCATGCAAAGATTTTCACGCGGTTTTCACCCAAAAAGGTTTGAAATGTGGTAAAATAGAAAAAAGAGGTGATCCGGATGCAATTTTTACGGAAGCTGCTCGACCGTTTCAACCGCTTCATGTACGGGCGGTACGGTGCGGACACGCTGTTCTATGTCCTGTTTGGGGCGTTCTTTGTGCTGAATCTTGCGGGCAACCTGTTCCGCGTGCGGGTGCTGTGGTGGCTGTCGTTTGTTTGCGCGGCGCTGGCACTGTTCCGCTACTATTCGCGGAATCTCGCCCGCCGCCGCGAGGAAAACCGCAAATTTCTTGCCGCATGGGGGCGGATCCGGGGCGGGTTTACCCTGCTCCGCGACCGCGTGCGCGACCGCAAGGTCTGCCGCTACCGCCGCTGCAAGTCCTGCCGTGCCGTTTTGCGTCTGCCCGTGAAACGCGGCAGGCACTCCGTCGTCTGCCCCCGCTGCGGCAAGCGCCGCACCGTGCGGATCCTGTTCTGATGCCGGAATCCAGCACGGCGGGAAACAGGCTGCGCCTTACGGTATCACGCATTTGCCGCTACAGGAAGTGATGTGCACCGTACAAACCTCCTGCCGCTCCATGCGCAAAAAAGCCACCCTTTCGGGTGGCTTTTTTGATCCATAGAATTTTATCTTTCCTCGCGGAAGTAGGACAGACCGAGGTGCGCCGGGGGCTGGCTCTCGCGCTTCTCGCGCATACTGGTGATGACCAGCACGACGATGGTGACGACATACGGGAGCATCTTGAACAACTCCTGGTCGCTCATGCCGAGATTCTGAATGTAGTTGTGCACGATGTAGAGTCCGCCGAACAGGAGCGAGCCGAGGATGCCGAAATCCGGTCTCCACACGGCGAAAATGACCAGCGCGATCGCCAGCCAGCCGCGGTCGCCGAACGCATCGTTCGACCACACGCCGCAGGCGTAGTCCATGACGTAGTACAGACCGCCCAGCCCCGCAATCATGCTGCCGATGCAGGTGGCGAGGTACTTATACCGCCCGACGTTGATACCGGCGGCATCCGCCGTGGCGGGGTTCTCGCCGACGGCGCGGAGATGCAGACCGACGCGCGTGCGGCGCAGCACATATGCCGCGATCAACGCGATGATGACGGCGATATAGGCAAGAAAGCTGTGCGACAGGAAGATCGTGCCGAACCAGCCGAGCTTGTCCGCAAACGGCAGCTCCGTGCGGAAGCAGTTGCTGGTGGCAGTCAGGCTGATCGAGGAAGCGCCGCTGCCGGTGAGCTTGGCAAGCGAACCGCCGAAGAAGTTGCCCACACCGACGCCGAACGTGGTGAGCGCAAGACCGGTGACGTTCTGATTGGCGCGGAGCGTGACCGTGAGGAAGCAGTAGATCAGCCCCATCAGAAGTGAGCCGAGCAGCGAGCAGCCGAGCGGAATGAGCACCGCGAGCACGGGGTTCAGCGCCTCGGGCGCGGGGAGCGACTTTTCATACAAAAACGAGCCGATAACGCCCGAGATGCCGCCGACATACATGATGCCGGGGATGCCGAGATTGAGGTGACCCGATTTTTCGGTGAGGATCTCGCCGGTGGAACCGAACAGGAGCGGAATGCCCTGCATAATGGCGCGGCGGATAAATTCTGCAAAAATCATTTCGTCGCCTCCTTGTGGCTGCGGAACTTCAGCGCATAATTGATGAAGAACTCACTGCCGATGATGAAGAAAATGATGATGCCCGTAAGGATCTCCGAGAACGAATTGTTCAGCCCGAGCTTTGTGGTGATCTCGGACGCGCCCTTCTGCAAGAACACGATGAGGAACGAGGTGAGGATCATCACAAGCGGATTGAACTTGGCAAGCCAGGAAACCATGATCGCGGTGAAGCCGCGGCCGGAAACCGTGTTGCGCGTGATGGTGTGGTCGGTGCCCGAGACGAGCAGCATGCCCGCGATGCCGCAGATCGCGCCCGAGAGCAGCATCGTGCGGAGGACGACCTTCGGCACGTTGATGCCGATGTAGCGCGCGGTGTTCTCGCTCTCGCCGACGACGGTCAGCTCGTAGCCGTGCTTGCTGTACTTCAGGTAGATGAACATGAAGACGGTCAGCGCCAGCACGATCAGGATGTTCAGGAGGTACTTCTGCCCGCCGATCTGCGGCAGCCAGCCCGCCATCGTCTTGCTGTTGATCACGCCGATGGTGCCGGAGCCTTTAGGCGAGGACCAGATGTAGGCGAAATAAGCGACGATCTGAATGGCGATGTAGTTCATCATCAGGGTGAACAGCGTCTCGTTGGTGCCCCATTTTGCCTTGAAGAAGGCAGGGATGAGCGCCCAAAGCGCGCCCGCGGCGATGCTGCTGACCACAATGACGACGAGCAGCAGCGCGGTGGGCAGCTTGTCCCCGAGCAGGATCATGCAGGCTGCCGACGCAAGCCCGCCGACCAGCGCCTGTCCCTCTGCGCCGATGTTCCAAAAGCGCATGCGGAAGGCGGGGGTGACTGCCAGCGCCAGGCAGAGCAGAATCGCCATGTTCTGGCAAAGTCCCCAGATGCGGCGCTTGGTGCCGAAGGCGCCGTCCCACATCGTCTTGTAGATTTCGATCGGGTTCTGCTTGGTGAGCAGATAGGAAAGCACGCCGCAGAAGAGCAACGCCAGCAAAACGGCGACCGCGCGGATCAGCCAGGCGCGCCACCAGGGCATCGCGGCACGCTTCACCACGTGAAACAGCGGCTCGCGCGGTGCTTTTTCATGTGTTTTCGTCATTGTGCGGCACCTCCTTCTTTGGCAGAATCATGCGCGGCGGAGCGCGTCATGAGGAGACCGATCTCCTCCTTCTTGGCGGTTCTGCCGTCTACGATGCCCGTGACGTGCCCCGAACCGATGACGAGGATGCGGTCGCAAAGCTCGATCAGCACGTCCAGATCCTCGCCGACGAAGATGACGGCGACGCCCTTTTCCTTCTGCTGATTGAGCAGGTTGTAGATCATATAGGAAGAATTGATGTCCAGACCGCGCACGGGGTACGCCGCCATCAGCACGGTCGGCGCCGCCGCGATCTCACGCCCGACCAGCACCTTCTGCACGTTGCCGCCCGAAAGGCGGCGAACCGGCGTTGCGGCGCTCGGCGTGACGACCTCAAGGTCGTGGATGATCGTATCGGCAAGCGTCTTCGGCTTCTTCCGCTCGAGGAATGCGGTCTTGCCGCGGCGGTAGCTGCGGAGCATCATGTTGTCCACGATGTCCATATTGCCGACAAGCCCCATGCCGAGACGATCCTCGGGAACAAAGGAGAGGCGGACGCCGAGTTCGCGGATCTGCATCGGCGTCTTGTCGCGCAGATTTTCGGTCTTGCCGTTTTTCGGATTGTGATAGAGGATCTCGCCGTCCGACACGCTTTGCAGACCTGCGATCGCTTCAAGCAGCTCGCGCTGTCCGCTGCCCGCGATGCCCGCGATGCCGAGAATCTCGCCCGCGCGCGCCGTGAAGGTCACGTCGTCAAGCAGCTTCACGCCCTCGCGGCTCATGCAGGAGAGGTCGCGGATGACCAGACGGTCTTCCGGATTCTTCGGCTCGGTGCGGTCGATGTTGAGCACGACCTTCTTGCCGACCATCATCTCGGTCAGCTCGCTCTCGCTCGTATCCTTCGTGTTGACCGTGCCGACATACTTGCCCTTGCAGAGCACCGACACGCGGTCGGACAGGGAGAGCACTTCATGCAGCTTATGCGTGATGATGATGATCGCCTTGCCGTCGTCGCGCATCCGGCGCAGGACGCCGAACAGCTTTTCAGTCTCCTGCGGGGTGAGCACAGCGGTCGGCTCATCGAGGATGAGGATGTCCGCGCCGCGGTAGAGCACCTTGATGATCTCCACGGTCTGCTTCTCGGAGACCGACATCTCATAGACCTTTTTCATCGGGTCGATCTCAAACCCGTACTGCTCACTGATCTCCTTCACGCGCGCCGCCGACCTTTTCAGGCTATAGCGTCCGCCGTCCTCAAAGCCGAGGACGATGTTTTCGGTGGCGGTGAAGACGTCGACCAGCTTGAAGTGCTGATGGATCATGCCGATGCCGTGTGCAAATGCGTCCTTCGGCGAACGGATCACGACCGGCTCACCGTCGATGAAAATCTCACCCGCATCCGGAAAATAGATGCCTGCGATCATGTTCATCAGCGTGGTCTTGCCGCTGCCGTTCTCGCCGAGGATGGAGAGGATCTCGCCGCGGTTGACCTTCAGATTCACATTGTCGTTGGCAACGACGCTGCCGAAGGTCTTCGTAATCCCGCGCAGCTCAATGGCGGGGACCTGATTGTTGTTCAAATTCGTTTCCTCCGTGGCTGGACTTGTCAATTGAGGGTGGACTTGAAAAAGCACAGAGGCGGGACAAATTTGCCCCGCCTATATTTGTACTTTTTAGCGCTTAATATGCAGCATTGAGCTTCGTGATACCGTCGATGTCCACATCGAAGTAAGGCGCGGAGCGCTTCTCGGACTCATGGAAGTAGCCGTCTGCAACAACCTCGGTCTCCTTCTCGTAGTTGGCGTCGGTGTCAACGTCTGCGAGGTAGGAGGTGAGGGTCGCGCCGCCGACCGTAAAGGTTGCGGTGTCGAAGACGTGCAGCTTGCCGCTCTCGATGTCGCTCTTTGCAGCGGCGATGGCGTCAGCCGTGCCGGCTGCTGCTGCCTTCTCGTTGATCTCGGAGAGCTCAACCGAGCCGGTTGCCAGCGTGCCGGTCCAGTCTGCGCCGATCTCCTTGCCGCCGGTCACGCACTCGACGACATACTCATAGTAAGGCGCCCAGTTGATGCGGGACGATACGATGAAGGTGTTCGGGCAAGCGGCAACCGTGCTGCCGTTGTAGGAAACGTTGGGAACGCCGGCGGTCTCGCAGGCGGTCGGTGCACCCATCGAGTCAGCGTGCTGGCTGATGAGCTTGCAGCCGCGGTTGATCAGCGTGGTTGCAGCTTCCTTCTCGGCAGTCTCGTCATACCAGCTGCCGGTGAACTGAACTTCCATCGTTGCGGTGGGGCAAACGCTTCTTGCGCCGAGGAAGAAGGAGGTGTAGCCGGAGATAACCTCGGCATAGGTGTATGCGCCGACATAGCCGATCTTGGCATCCTCTGCCTTGAACTCGCCTGCGGCAATCATCTCGTTGAGCTTCATACCTGCGGCGATGCCGGCGAGGTATCTGCCCTCATAGATGGAAGCAAATGCGTTGTGGAAGTTGGCAACACCCTCGGTGTGCGCGGTGGTACCGGTTGCATGGCAGAACTGAACCTCGGGGTTCTCTCTTGCTGCCTGGAGAATAAAGGGCTCATGGCCGAAGGAGTCTGCGAAGATGATGTCGCAGCCGCGGTCAACCAGGTCAAGCGCTGCTTCATAGCACTCGTTGGACTCGGGAACATTGGTCTTGAAAATAACCTGATCATCACTAAGACCGAGGGCAGCCTGTGCCTCTCTTGCGGCATTAATGAAGTTCAGGTCGTAGGTGGAGTTTTCGTCGTGCAGAAAGATAAAGCCGAGCGTCAGGTCGGAATTGCCGGTCTTGGCAGGCTCCGTTGCATCGGTGCTTGCGGCAGCGTCAGACGATGCAGTCGAATCGGACGTGTCCGTGGTTTTTGCAGGGGTCTTGTCATTGCCGCAGGCAACAAGCGCCAGCATCATAACGGCAACCAGAGCAAGAGCAAGAAACTTTCTCATTTTTCCTCCGTATTCATTCCAGAATTTTTCGGAGCGGCGCTCCGGGGAATGAATCATGTATTCATTGTAACAGGTTCGGGGGCTTCGGCGCAAGTCATATTTTCGACGAATTTTGCAACGGTCTGTCGGGCATTTTACACAGATTTCACAAGGTTGGATTTCTGCACCCGGAAATTTTCAATTTTGTCTTGTCAAGCCGGTTTTATTATGATATAATAGAAAAAATGCGAAAAAACGAACCGCGCCCTGCGGTTCGTTTTTTGTTATTTTTCTGTCAGGCGTTGCCTGATGCTAACAGAGGGGAGGGGTGGAGTGCGTCTTTCGGCTTCCCTTGGGGAGAGCTGTACGAGACGCGCAGCGTCTCGCGGAGCTTTCCCGATGGGAAAACATCCTGTGCCCGATGAGGGATTGATGTAAGAAAAGCATCGCTCCATGCTATGCCGGCTACCATAAAGCCCTCATCCACCGCTAACACGGTCCCCCTTCCCGAGCGGGGAAGGCTTGGACAGATTGCGCACGGATGCGGGCGACGGGTGGTCGCCCCTACGGGCATGTGCGTTTGATTTACACGCCGAACAGCAGATCGAGGTAGGTCGGGAACGGCCAGAATTCGCGCGAAGTGCGCGTTTCCAGCGCGTCTGCCTCGCGGCGCACGGCATCCATCTTCGGCAGAATCACATCGCGGTAATAGTCCGCCGTCTCCTCAAGGTCGGCGTGCGGTGCAGCCTCGACCGCGCCGGACAGTCCCTCGACCGCGCGGAACAGCGCATCGGCGCGGGTCATCAGCGTCCGCTGCGTCTCGCTCTCATAGACCGAGGCGGGCGTGTCGCCGAGCAGGCGGAGCTGCTTTGAGACAGCGGGCAGAATGTCGCGCCGCGCCATGTCGCACATGGTGCGCGCCTCGACGCGCAGGGTCTTGACGTAGTTTTCGAGCATGATCTCGGTGCGGGAGACAATCTCCTGCTCCGTGAAGATGCGGTGGTCGGTGAACAGCTTCAGATTCTTCGCATCGCGGAAATGCGGCACGGCGTCCGGCAGCGTCCGGTAGTTGGGCAGACCGCGCTTTTCCGCCTCCTTCTGCCATGCCTCGGAATAACCGTCGCCGTTGAAGACAATGCGCTTGTGATTCTTGTAGGTGCGGCGGATGATGTTGTGCACCTCTGCGTCAAAATCGTCGGCGGCTTCGAGAATGTCGGCGATCTGGCGGAGCGCCTCTGCGACGATGGTGTTCAGCACGATGTTCGGACCCGCGATGTTCAGCGACGAGCCGAGCATGCGGAACTCAAACTTGTTGCCGGTGAAGGCAAAGGGCGAGGTGCGGTTGCGGTCGGTGTTGACCTTCGGAAAATTGGGCAGGACGGACGCGCCGATGCGGATGACCTGCCCGCCCTTGCCCTCATACGGACGGTCTTCGAGGATGCAGTCGAGAATTTCGGTCAGTTCCGAGCCGAGGAAGACCGAGACGATGGCGGGCGGCGCCTCGTTGGCGCCGAGACGGTGATCATTGCCCGCCGAGGCAACCGAGATGCGCAGGAGATCGGCGTATTCGTCCACCGCCTTGACGACAGCGGAGAGGAAAATGAGGAACTGCGCGTTGTCCGCGGGGGAATCACCGGGCGAGAGCAGATTTTTGCCCTCGACGGTCGAGATCGAGAAATTATTATGCTTGCCGCTGCCGTTGACACCCTCAAACGGCTTCTCGTGCAGGAGGCAGGCAAGCCCGTGGCGGGCGGCGATCTTCTTCATCAGCTCCATGGTGAGCTGGTTCTGGTCGCCCGCGACATTGGTGGTGGTGAAGATGGGCGCCAGCTCATGCTGAGCGGGCGCAACCTCGTTGTGCTGGGTTTTGGCGAGGATGCCGAGCTTCCACAATTCGGTGTTCAGCTCCTCCATGAACGCCTTGACACGCGGCTTGAGCGCGCCGAAATAATGGTCGTCCAGCTCCTGCCCGCGGGGTGCGGGCGCGCCGAAGAGCGTTCTGCCGCAGAGGCGCAGATCCTCGCGGCGCTCATACATCGCGCGGTCAACAAGGAAATACTCCTGCTCTGCGCCAACCGTGGTGCGCACGCCGCGCGTCTCGTTGCCGAACAGGTGCAGGACGCGCATCGCCTGCGTATTCAGCGCCTCCATCGAGCGGAGCAGCGGCGCTTTTTTGTCCAGCGCCTGCCCGCCGTAGGCGCAGAACGCCGTCGGGATGCAGAGGGTCTTTTCCTTAATAAAAGCATAGGAAGTCGGATCCCACGCGGTGTAGCCGCGCGCCTCAAAGGTGGCGCGCAGACCGCCCGAGGGGAAGGAGGAGGCGTCCGGCTCGCCCTTGATGAGGCTCTTGCCCGACAGCTCCATGACCACGCCGTCGCCCGCAGGCTCGATAAAGCTGTCATGCTTCTCGGCGGTGATGCCGGTCATCGGCTGGAACCAGTGCGTGAAGTGCGTCGCGCCGTGCTCCAGCGCCCACTCCTTCATCGCGTTTGCCACGACATTTGCCACATCGATCTCCAGCGGTGCGTCCTCATCGATCGTCTTCTTCAGCGTCTTGTACACGTCCTTCGGCAGCTTTGCCCGCATGACCCGGTCATTGAAGACGAGCGATCCGAACAGCTCGGGAATCTCATTGGGGTTGACCATAGCTATAGTTATCCTCCTGCATCTTCGGATGCGAGACTGTAGAAAGCAAGGAATTTGTTCTCCTTTTTGCGTGATGCTTTGGGTTTTTGCAGGTTTGTCAGCAGCTTTTTTCTACAATCCATCCTGCTACTATAATATTATGTATGATTGTAGCAGAGCGGGCGAAGTTTGTCAAGAGCCGTGTTTTTTCCGAATCTTGCCGAAACGCCTTGAAAAAGGGCGCACGATGGCGTATAATAATAAAATGTAAAATTTGAGTTCATATTTGCGAGGTACAGGATGTTCAAGGTCGGTTTTGACAACGACAAATATTTGCAGATGCAGTCGGCACATATCCGCGAGCGGATTAACTCGTTCGGCGGCAAGCTCTATCTCGAGTTCGGCGGCAAGCTGTTTGACGATTTTCACGCGTCGCGCGTGCTGCCCGGCTTCGCGCCGGACAGCAAGATCCGCATGCTGATGAAGATCAAGGATCAGGCGGAGATCGTGATCGTCGTTTCCGCCGTGGCGATCGCGCAGAACAAGATGCGTGCCGACCTCGGCATCACCTACGATGCGGACACGATCCGACTGATCGACGCATTCACCGGCATCGGGCTGTACGTCGGCTCGGTCGTCATCACGCAGTACACCGCGCAACCCGCGGTCGATGCGTTCATCAAGCGGCTGGAGAACCTCGGCGTGCGCGTCTTCCGGCACTATCCGATCCCCGGCTACCCCACCAATGCCAAGCTGATCGCCAGCGAAGAGGGCTACGGCAAGAACGACTACATCGAGACCAAGCGCTCGCTGGTCGTCATCACCGCGCCCGGCCCCGGCAGCGGCAAGATGGCAACCTGCCTCTCGCAGCTCTATCACGACAACAAGCGCGGCATCAAGTCCGGCTATGCCAAATTTGAGACCTTCCCGATCTGGAATCTGCCCCTCTCCCACCCGGTCAACCTCGCCTATGAGGCGGCAACCGCCGACCTCTCGGACGTGAACATGATCGACCCGTTCCACCTCGAAGCCTACGGCAAAACCACGGTCAACTACAACCGCGACGTGGAAATCTTCCCCGTGCTGAAGCTGATCTTCGAGGGCATCTACGGCGAATGCCCCTACAAGTCGCCCACCGACATGGGCGTCAACATGGCAGGGCTCTGCATCACCGACGATGACGCCGTCCGTGAGGCGGCAAAGATGGAGATCGTGCGCCGCTACTACGACACCCTGTGCAAGAAAGCGCGCGGGCTTGCCGACGCGGACGAGGTCTACAAGCTCGAGCTGATCATGAACCGCGCGGGCATCACCACCGATTACCGCGCCTGCGTCAAAGCGGCGCTCGACCGCGAGGTTGCGACCGGCGGTCCCGCCGTTGCGATCGAGCTGGGCGACGGCAGAATCGTCACAGGCAAGACCACGCCCCTGCTCGGCGCATCGGCAGCAGCGCTGCTCAACGCGCTCAAGGTGCTGGGCGGCATCAACGACGCGATCCATCTGCTGCCCCCCGCCGTCATCGAGCCGATCTGTCACCTCAAGACCGAGGTGCTCGGCGGGCACAACCCGCGCCTGCACGCGGATGAGATTCTGATCGCGCTGACCATGTCGGCAGCGACCAACCCGGCGGCAGCGCTGGCGATGGAACAGCTGCCGAAGCTCAAAAATACCGAGGCGCACGCATCGGTCATCGTCTCGACCGTGGACAGCGCGCTCTACCGCAAGCTGGGCATCCGCCTCACCACCGAGCCGAAGTACCAGACGAAGAAGCTCTATCACGCATAATATTAAGATGTAAAAAAGCAGCGTGCCGTCGGCACGCTGCTTTTTTACATGCGGCGGGCGATTTGCGAATCGCCCCTGTAAGTTTGGCGGAAACGGCTTATTTCACTCTGACTTCGGCAAAATAGATGGGCATGCCTTTGGCGGTGAAATTGGTCTCGTACTCGGTCATGACATTTCCCTCGGCAAAGGGGGATGCATGCAGGTCGCGGCTGCATTTGACCACGTCCATCCCCGCCGCCTCAAATTCGCCGAGCGAGAAGTCGAAAAGTCCCGCATTATCGGTCTTCAGGCGCAGCACGCCGCCTTCTTTCAGCAGCGACTTGTAGAGCTCGAGAAAGGCGCGATAGGTCAGGCGGCGCTTGTAATGCCCCGCTTTCGGCCACGGATCGCTGAAATTGAGGTAGATGCAGTCAAACATGTGCGGCGGGAACCATTCGGTGAGAGTCTTGGCGTCGCCGACGATGAAGCGGAGGTTTTCGGGGCGCACTTCTTCCGCCATGGCGCGTTCCACCGCCGCCACCACCACGTCGGAGACGCGCTCCACCGCATAAAAGTTGATGTCCGGGTGCAGCGCCGCCATGCCGACCGAGAATTTGCCTTTGCCGCAGCCGATCTCCAGATGCAGCGCGCTGCGCGCTGCGCCGAAGGGCGCGATCGGATCGGCGAGGGTGACGGTCTTATCGGTGCAAAGCAGATTTCCCGCGGCTGCCAGCCGCTCACTGCCGTGTTTTTTCTTTCTGACTCGCATAAGGAAGCTCCTGTTTCTTGGTTATCTGTAAAGATGTTACCATATTCGGCGGCATAAGTCAAATGGGCGGACAAAATTTTTTGAAAAGTTGTTGACAAATCAAAAGAGTTGTGCTAATATAAATAAGTCGGAAAACCGACTGGATGCGCTTGTAGCTCAGTGGATAGAGTGCCCGGCTACGAACCGGTAGGTCGCAGGTTCGAATCCCGCCAGGCGCGCCAAAACGAAAAACCACCCAACCGGGTGGTTTTTTGTTTTGCGATGCAGGGATTCGAACCGTCCGATAGAAGAATGCAGCAAACGGCAGGCGTTTTTTGTGGTTTCGCACAGCGAAATCGCCGCCCGCATTTTGGCGGCGAAACAAAAAAGGCGGGGCGGAGCCGCGTGCGGTCTCCGCCTGAATCCCGCCAGGCGCGCCAAAGAAAAAACCGTTGACGAAAGTCAACGGTTTTTTCAGTTCGATTCGCTTTTAGCGAATCGAATATCGCTGCGCCAAGGGCGCAATATTGCTTTTGCCGCGCAAGACTATCGCATGCGGCAGAGCCGCATATTTCGCGTATGCGCGCCTCTTAGGCTTCCCCCTCCCCACACAAAAATTGCCGCAAACGGGCAATTCCGTTCGCGGCAATTTTTCTTCATAATATTTGTTCGATATTTATTCGCCCATGCTCTTGGCAAAGGTCTCGTTGATGGCGTTGATCGTCGCCTCCGCGCTCGAGCGGTAGGTCTCATAGATCGACGACAGCGCCGAGCGGGTGACAAACAGTCTGCCGAGCTCGTTCTTGTATGTACCGATGTTGTAGTAGATGCCGACGTCGAAGACACGGCTGGCAAAGATGATGTCCAGCATTGCCACGCTCTCCTCGTCGCGCACCGACTTGCCGATCAGCGTCTGGTCGTAGTACGCGGGCGTGAGCAGCTTCTTGCCCTGGTATGCAAGCGCCTCCAGCACGATGCCGCTGCGCTCATAGCTCTTCACAAGCTCGGGCACGCAGAGGAACTGGCAGTGGAATGCGCTGACGTTGTGCCCGTATTCCTTCTGCTCGCTGTTCAGCTTGGGGTACGGCAGAATACCGAAGTCCAGCTCGCTGTCGCGGTGGCGCTCGGCGGTTGTGACCGTGTTGAGGTAGAAGACCGCGCGGTTCGAGTTGAAGATCGTATCGCGGTTGGTGTTCCAGACCTTGGAGGGCGTCCCCGCGCCGGTCGAGTTATCATACTGATAGTTGTACACATGCGCCTGGTCAAACACGATGTTCTCAAACGTGTCATACAGGTTGAGCACGCGCTCGTTGTACAGCGTGAGCTCGATCTCGCCGCGATCGTTGATCGAGGCGATCTTCTCGCCTGCCGCCGCGAGGATCGCGGTCATCGGGTCGTTCCAGGTGAGCAGACCGTAGAGGTCGTTCTCGTCATAGACGCCGTTGTTGTCCATGTCCTGTCCGACCTGCTTGACCAGCGCGCCGAAGGTCTCGAGCGTCCAGTTGTTGGATGCAACGAGATCATAGGGGTTATCCAGTCCGTAGCTTGCGATCATGTCCTTGTTGAACAGAATCGCGTGCGTGATCATGTTGTCCACCACGCTGATGTCGCCGGTGGTATAGAACATTTTGCCGCGGATCATCAGATCTTCGTTTGCCTTCTGATCCCACCAGGACTTGGTGAGGTCAATGTGCGGGATGTCGGCAAGATCGTGGATGTAACCGCTGTAGGCAAGCGTCGCCACGTCGAATGTACCGATCATCGCAGCGTCGTATTTCTGATCGCCCGCCATATAGTCGGTAGATCTTCATGTAGCCGTCTCCCGTGCCGCCTGCCGAGCCGAAGCGCGTGATGTCCTCGTTCAGGACTTCAACGCCCCAGGTCTCCTTGATCTGCTGGTTCCGGCGGTAGATCGCCTGTTCCACCGAGGTGCCGTCGCTGCCATCCGCAGCGAAGTCATTGCGGGCAAAGTTGCCGCTGACCAGGATGTTGAACTCACCGGCAATGTCCACCGATGCGGGATCGGGCAGATCCGGCTTCTCCTCGGTGACAACGGGCTCGGTGGTTTCGGCTGTTGCGTCGCCCGACGTGGTAACATTCGTCGTCTTTCCGCCGCAGGCAACCAGTGACGAGCCGAGCGTGAGAAGCGCGAGCAGCAGTGCAAGTGTCTTTTTCATAATTGCATTCCTTTCTTTCGCAAACCCTGCAAAATGTGTTCTCCGTGTACATTGTACACAAGCCTTCGCATTCTTGCAATGCAAAATCTGTTGAAAGCGCTTCGGTCAAAGTTGAATTTTTTGCACCGCGCCGGGTGCATTGACTTCACCGCGCCTGCGTGGTATACTGAAGGATATGAGGGGCACGACTTTGGCTTTCCTTGCAAGGGGTGAGCTGTACAAGACGCAAAGCATAAACGTATCGCCCCTACGAGAATGTGCGCATCTTCCCCCGATATTTCCCGCACAAAGGAGAATCGTATGACCGACATTGCTGTTTACGCAGGCTCGTTTGATCCGTTTACAAACGGGCACATGGACATTGTGAAAAAAGCCGCGCACCTGTTTGCGCACCTGTATGTGGTGATCGCCACCAACACCGAAAAGCCGCGCGCTTTTGACGCCGCGCAGATGCGCGACGCGATCGAGCGCACGCTCACCGATGCGGGCATCTCCAACTGCACGGTCTGCATCCACACCGGGCTGACGGCGGATTTTGCCGAAAAGGTCGGCGCATCCTATCTTGTGCGCGGGCTGCGCAACAGCCTCGACTACGGCTATGAGGAGAACATCGCCGCCGTCAACCGCGCGCTCTGCCCCGCGCTCGACACGGTCTATTTCCGCGCCGAGAACGCCGCCCTCTCTGCGACCCTGGTGCGCGAGCTCTGCCGCTACGGCGATATCCGCCGCGCGGCGGCATACGTTCCCGCCCCGGTTTTTGCCGTGCTGGAGGCGCGCGGAAAGTAAAGTGCAAAGAAAGTGCAAAATATGAAACTTTCCGAAAAGAATTATACATATTTGTGCATTGTCTTTATTTCCCCGTTGTGCTAAAGTAAAAGAAAAACATCAGACACCGGAGGCTTTCATGACAGAGACCTTTCACAATCCGATCATCGAAGAGGGGGCAGACCCCTTTGTTACCGCATGGCAGGGCAATTATTACTACGTTTACAGCGTCGGCGACGCCCGGATCGAGGTCAGCCGCGCGGACAACATCCATCACCTCACCCGCGCGGGCAAATGCGTGTTCCGCCCGGAACCGGATATGCCCTATTCCAAGCAGCTCTGGGCGCCCGAGATCCACGAGATCGACGGCGACTGGTATCTGTACGTCGCGGCGGATGACGGTGACCCCGTCAACCACCGGATGTATGTGCTCCGCTCGAGGGACAAGACGCCGGACGGCGAATATGAGATGATCGGCGTGCTCCGCGCCGAGCCGGACTGTCTCGCGATCGACGGCACGGTGCTGCATCACGACGGCAAGCTCTATTTCGTCTGGTCTGGCTGGGACGAGGGTGCATCGGTCTGGATTCCGCACAATCAGAGCATCTTCATCGCCGAGATGAAGTCGCCCACCGAGATCGGCTCGCGCCGCGTGCTGCTTTCAAAGCCGGACTACGACTGGGAAAAGCACGGCGCGGTCAAGGACAAAAACGGCAAGATCGCCCCGATGGTCAACGAGGGGCCGCAGATCCTGTACAAGGATTCCACGATCCACATCGTCTATTCTGCATCTCACAGCATGACGCGCTACTACTGCCTCGGGCTGCTCACCTTCCGCGGCGGCGACATTCTTGACCCTGCCGCATGGGTCAAGTCCGATCACCCGGTCTTCTCCGAGAGCGAGGGCACGCACGGCACGGGGCATTGCTCCTTTGTCAAAGCGGTGGACGGCAAGACGGATTTCATCATTTATCATGCCATGCGCACGCCGGACGGCGGCTGGAGATCCCGCGGATTCCGCGCGCAGCCCTTCACCTGGGACGGCGACATGCCGGTCTTCGGCAAGGCGGCAACCCCGGAAGACGAAATCGAGATCCCCGTGCGGTGAGGGGAAGTCAAAAGCACGCACAAACTTTGTGGGGATCGATGCCCTAAGCCTTCCCCCAAGGGGGAAGCCTAAAGAAAACACAAGCCTTGCAGGACATGACTACGCACATGCAATGCCCAAACGGCAATCGACCAACACAAAAAAGCCACCCGTTCGGGTGGCTTTTTCCTTATTCTTTTGCTTATTTCGAGATCTCGATCGAGAGGTCGTACATCTTCTTGAACGCTGCAAACTTCTCGGCGCAGAATTCACGCATCCAGGCAACGGTCTCGGCATCAAACTTCTGCAGATCGCCGTCCTTCAGCTTATCCTTGTACATGCGGTCGAGGATCAGCGCCTTGCCGATATCCATCGTGGTGATCTCGCCCTTCTGCTCACAGAGAACGATGTTGCTCTTGCCTTCGAGCAGCGCCTCGACTGCCGCCGCACCCATCTCCGAGCCGAGCATGCGGTCGCGCAGGGTCGGGCTGCCGCCGCGGACGACGTGTGCCGGACGTGCAAAGCGGGTCTCGATGCCGGTCTTCTCGGGGATCAAGCCGGTCAGCTTTTCGCCGTAACCGGGCAGACCCTCGGAAACGATAATGATGAAATTGCGCTTGCCCTTCTCGCGAGAGTTCTTCAGCTCCTCGATCATGCCTGCCTCATCAAAGGGGATCTCCTTGATGGCGACGGCGGAAGCGCCGACGGCGATCGCGGTCTGGAGCGCGATGTCGCCCGCATCTCTGCCCATGACCTCGACGACGTTGCAGCGCGCGTGCGATTCGCAGGTGTCGCGCAGGCGGTCGACCATCTCGATGGTGGTGTTGACCGCGGTGTCAAAGCCGATGGAAAAGTCGGTGGAGGTGATGTCGTTGTCGATCGTGCCGGGCAGACCCACGCAGGGAACGCCGTGCTCGGTCATATCGGTTGCGCCGCGGAACGTGCCGTCGCCGCCGATGGTGACGATGCCGTCAATGCCGAAGCGCTTGCAGTTGGCGATCGCCTCGCGCATGCCCGCCTCGGTCTTGAACTCGGGGCAGCGGTCGGAATACAGGATCGTGCCGCCGTGGTTGATGATGTTGGACACCGAGCGCATGTCGAGCGGATGGATGTCGCCCTCGATCAGTCCGCGGTAGCCGCGGTAAATGCCCATGCATTCCACGCCGCGCGAAAGGGCGGTACGGACAACGCTGCGGATGGCAGCATTCATACCCGGCGCGTCGCCGCCGGAGGTCAGAATGCCGATTCTCTTAAATTCTTTCATAATCGTTTCTCCTTACTTCTATGCGATCAAACTTTGATTTGCCTTTTCAAAACGGCAGGATGCGTTCCGCCTCTGCGCGCGCGAGACGCAGCATGGCTGCGACCGCCGCCTCGCGGATCTCCTGTCTGCCTCCCGCCTCACCGAGCGAGAGCCGCACGCCGCGCGCGCCGCATTCGCTCGCCACGGCGATGTAGACCGTGCCGACCGGCTTCTTTTCGGTGCCGCCGCCCGGACCCGCGATGCCGGTGACGCTGACCGCGATGTCGCAGCCGAGCGCATCCAGGGCGCCGCGCGCCATCTGCAAAGCGCAGGGGGCGCTGACCGCACCCGCGCTCTCCAGCACGGTGTCGGGCACGCCGAGCAGGTCATGCTTCACCTCGTTTGCGTAGGACACCACGCTGCCGCAGAACACGTCCGACGCGCCGGGCACAGCGACCACCGCCGCCGCGGCAAGTCCGCCGGTGCAGGACTCGGCAAAGCCGAGCGTCAGGTGCTTCTCCCGCAGATGTTCAATCAGCGTTTCCGCCGCATAACCCGTTTTCTCCATATCGCACATACGCCTTAAATCGGAAGATCAGTCAAACAGCGGATACTTTGCGCAGAGCGCCGCGACCTCGGCGCGGATCGCGTCGGCATCCGTGTCAAACCGCTTTGCCGCGCGCGCCATGAGTCCGGCGATCGTCTTCATATCCGCCTCAACAAGCCCGCGCGTGGTCACCGCCGGGGTGCCGACGCGGATGCCGCTGGTGACAAACGGCTTCTCGGGGTCAAAGGGAATCGCATTCTTGTTGACCGTGATGTGCACCTCGTCGAGGCGGCGCTCCATCTCCTTGCCGGTCAGTCCCATCGAGCGCAGGTCAAGGAGGATCAGATGATTGTCCGTGCCGCCCGAAACGAGGTCAAAGCCCTCGGCAAGCAGCCCGTCGGCAAGTGCGGCGGCGTTTTTCACGATCTGTGTCTGATACGTCTTGAATTCCGGCTTCAGCGCCTCACCGAAGCAGACCGCCTTCGCCGCGATGATGTGCATCAGCGGACCACCCTGCGTGCCCGGGAAGATCGCCTTGTCGATCGCCTTGCCAAGCTCCTCACGGCAGAGGATCATGCCGCCGCGCGGACCGCGCAGCGTCTTGTGCGTGGTGGTGGTGACGATGTCGGCATACGGCACGGGCGAGGGATGCAGCCCTGCGGCGACCAGCCCCGCGATGTGCGCCATATCCACCATGAAGAGCGCGCCGACCGCGTGCGCAACCGACGCCATGCGCTCAAAATCAATGATGCGCGGGTACGCCGATGCGCCCGCGATGATCAGCTTCGGCTTGTGCTCGTGCGCCAGACGCTCAAATTCCGCATAGTCGATGCGCCCGGTCTCGCGATCCACGCCGTAGGCGACGAAATTGTAGTTCTTGCCCGAGAAGTTGACCGGGCTGCCGTGCGTGAGGTGTCCGCCGTGCGCCAGATTCATGCCCATGACCGTGTCGCCGTGCTCCAGAAGCCCGACGTACACCGCGGTGTTTGCCTGTGCGCCGCTGTGCGGCTGCACATTGACATGCTCCGCGCCGAACAGCTGCTTTGCGCGCTCGATCGCGGTCTTCTCCACGCGGTCGACGCAGGCGCAGCCGCCGTAATAGCGGTGATCCGGGTAGCCTTCTGCATATTTATTCGTAAGGATCGAGCCTGCGGCGAGCATCACCGCGTCGGAAACCACATTTTCGGATGCAATCAGCTCAAGACCGCCGCGCTGCCGGTCATATTCCGCGCGGATTGCCTCGCCCACCTCGGGGTCAAAGGCTGTCAGTTTTTCGATTTCGTCAAGTACCATTGTCCGATCCTCCGTCTGTCAAATGTTTTTCAATCTTCCTTATTATACACGAAGTGCCCGCGCTTTACAAGAGATTCGTTCATATTTTCACCTTTTGCATAGTTTTTTACCGCATTCCGAACCGATTCGCTGCCTATATCCCTCTGCCGCTGTGCAATTTGTACGGAGGAAGCGCCCGACGGCAAAGAAAAATTGCTTTCTGCATGCAAATTAGGTTGACACATCGCCGCCCCCCGTGCTATAATTTACATTAGGATTCTTGTCTTGAAGCGAGGTGTGCACCGTGAGCCGAATACTGGTTACCTCCTGCAAGGGCGGCGTGGGGAAATCCACGGTCAGTGCGGGGCTTGCCATCGCGCTCTCCCGCATGGGCAAAAAGGTGCTGCTGATCGACTTTGACCTCGGCAACCGCTCGCTCGACCTCATGCTCGGGATGGAAGACGACCTGATCTACGACATCTGCGACCTCACGGGCGGCAGGGTCGACTGCGAGTCGGTCGTGCACCTTGTGCCCGGCTATCCGAACCTTGCGTTCATCGGCGCGCCCTTCCGCTACGAGGGAGGCATGACCGAGGAAGCCCTCTCCGATGCCCTGCACCGGCTGGAGGAGGTCTACGGCTTTGACTTTATCTTAGTCGACACCTCGGGCGGCGCGCACGAATCGGTCGCGCTGGCGGCGCCGGTCTCGGACATCGGCATCATCGTCTCCTCGCAGAACCCGACCTCCATCCGCGCGGCGGAAAAATCGGGGCTTCTGCTCGACGAGGCGGGGATCACGGATCAGTATCTCATCATCAACGGATTTGACATGCAGCCGGAGAGCGCGAAGGCGCGCGCGGGCGTGGTCGAGATGATCGACCGCACGCGCACAAGGCTGCTCGGCATCGTGCCGATGGACGTCCGCCTCACACTGCTCTCCGAGAAGGGCAAGAGCGTGTTTGAGGGCGAGGATTCCAACGCGCGCCGTGCCTTTGAAAACATCGCATCCCGTCTTTGCGGCACACATGTACCGCTGCTGGACGGTTTCCGCGGCGTCAAGCGGCAAAAGCTGCTTTTCGGCTGAAATACCGCATACCCTAACTTTGCAAAATCTGAAAAGGACGGTGGAAATGAATCATGGATATCGCCATCATCGCAAGCGATACGAAAAAAGAGCTGATGACGCAGTTCTGCATCGCGTATTGCGGCATTCTCTCCAAGCATAACCTCTGCGCAACGCAGATTACCGGCAAATACATTTCCGACGCGACCGGGCTGTCGATCGAAAAGCTGCTCCCGGGCGCGACCGGCGGCGAACAGCAGATTGCATCCCGCATTGCCTACGACGAGATCGACGTGCTGCTCTACTTCCGCGACACCGTGCCGAAGCCGCAGTTTGACGAGGCAGAATACCAGCTGCTCCGCCTGTGCGACGTGCACAATGTCCCCGTCGCAACCAATATCGCCACCGCCGAGGTGCTGATCTGTGCCGTCGAGCGCGGCGACCTCAACTGGCGCGAATTTGTCAACCCGCGCTCGGAGTACAACCGCCGCAAAAAGGCGCAGCTCTGATCCGGAGCGAAAATTTTCGTCCGGGGCTTGACAAATTCCGAAAACGGGTCTATAATGGCGACAACGGAATGAGACATGTCCGTGCATACACCGCCGCAAGAGATGGGATTCACCGGCTGTAAGATCCCTCGGCAGGCAGGCACGGGTACCACTCCTTCGCGGTGCGACACCGCACACAACCGAACGCATCCAGAGTGAAACACGCGGGTGGAACCGTGCAAGCATCGTCTTTGCACCCCGACGGCATATTGCCGTCGGGGTTTTTGTTTTTGGGGTGCGTGCAATACAGGCTTCCCCCAAGGGGGAAGGCTTAGCAAGAGCGCCCCGCGAAAGCCGCGGCAAAAGCGGGCGACCGATGGTCGCCCCTACGGATGCGGGGGAGCATCCTGCCCCTCACTTCTCTAAATTTCCTCCCGGAGGTGATCTTCATGGCGCGGGTCGCGCTGATTTCCTGCACATCCTACGACGATGCCGATGCCGCCGTAGCGGCGGCGCTCGACCTTGTCGGCGCGGATGCGCTGTTTGCCCCCGATGAAAAGATCCTGCTCAAGCCCAACCTGCTCACCAAAGCGACGGCGGACGGCGCGGTCACCACACATCCCGCCGTGTTCGCCGCGACCGCGAAATACCTCCGGGCACACGGATGCGCCGACCTTGCCTACGGTGATTCGCCCGGGCGCGGCTCGGTCGAGACAGCCGCGCACGCCTGCGGTATCGCCGATGCGGCGGCGGCGCTCGGCATCCGCGCAGCGGATTTCTCGGGCGGCAGAACCGTTCCCTATCCCGACGGCAGGACGGCAAAGGAATTCATCCTCGCAAACGATGTTCCGTCCTTTGACGCCATCGTCAACATCTGCAAGATGAAGACCCACATGCTCGAACGCATCACCGGCGCGCAGAAGAACCTGTTCGGCTGCGTCTTCGGGCTGAACAAGGGTGCAAGCCATGTCAAGTTCCCGAACGCCGAGCGCTTTGCCTGTATGCTCGCCGACCTCAACCGGATGCTCCGCCCGCGCCTGCATGTCATGGACGGCGTGGTGGCAATGGAGGGCAACGGGCCGCAGTCCGGCACGCCGACGCCGATGCATGTGATCCTCGCCTCGACCGATCCGGTCGCGCTGGACACCGTGTTTGCGGCGCTGGTGTACCTCGACCCCGCGCTGGTGCCGACCAACGTGATCGGCGCGAAGTACGGCGTGGGCGAGGGCGACCCCGCCAAGATCGAGGTCGTCACCGCAGACGGCGTACTCACCGTGGAGGCGGCACAACAGAAATACGGCAACCCGCACTTTGATGTCTACCGTGGGCGCGCCGACAAGGGCGAGATCAAACAGCTCCGCCCGTTCCGCCGCCTGCTTGCGCAGCGCCCCAGGATTGACGCGAAGAAATGCGTGCGCTGCGGCGTTTGCGTCCGAAGCTGCCCCGTCGAGGGCGGCGCAATCCACTTCAAGAAAGACGGCAAGCCGCCGGTCTACGACTATCAAAAGTGCATCCGCTGCTACTGCTGCCAGGAGATGTGCCCCAAAAAAGCGATCTACAATTACCGCAATCCGCTGACCAAAATCGCGGATGTGAAATTCAAGGTGTAAACAATCAAGGCTTCCCCCAGGGGGAAGGCTATTTCTAACGCCAAACCTCCCCCTCGCGGGAGGCACAACAACAAGATCAAAAAAATCATACACATACAGGAGGAATCCACTATGCTGAACATCAAATTTGCAGACGGCAAGCAGATTTCGGTCGAGGCGGGCACAACCGTCTACGACGCGGCGGCTGCCGCCGAAGCCATCAGCCGCGAGGTGCTCGCGGCAACCGTGAACGGCGAACTCGTCGGTCTGACGACCCCGCTCACCGCCGACAGCGAGGTCAAGCTGCACACCTTTGCGGACAAGGAAGGCAAGAAGGTCTTCCGCCACACCGCGTCGCACATTCTGGCGCAGGCGGTCAAGCGCCTCTACCCCGAAGTCAAGCTGACGATCGGTCCCGCCGTGGACGACGGCTTCTACTACGACTTCGACAGCGATCTGCCCTTTGACGCCGCCATGCTGACGGCGATCGAGGCGGAGATGAAGAAGATCGTCAAGGAAAATCTCAAGCTCGAGCGCTTCACCCTGCCCCGCGACGAGGCAAAGAAGCTGATGGAAGAAAAGGGCGAGCCCTACAAGGTGCTGCTCATCGACCGCGTGCCCGAGGGCGAGGAGATCTCCTTCTACAAGCAGGGCGACTTTGTGGACCTCTGCGCAGGTCCGCACCTGTTTGCAACCGGCGCGGTCAAGGCGTTCAAGCTGATCCAGTGCACCGGCGCATACTGGGAGGGCAACAGCAAGAACAAGATGCTCAAGCGCGTATACGGCACGGCGTTCCCGAAGAAAGAGGAGCTGACCGCATACCTCACCGCCGTGGAAGAAGCCAAGAAGCGCGATCACAACAAGATCGGCCGCGACCTCGAATACTTCACCACGGTTGACGTCGTCGGTCAGGGTCTGCCGATCATGCTGCCGAAGGGCGCGCGCGTGATCCAGCTGCTCCAGCGCTTCGTCGAAGACGAGGAGGAGCGCCGCGGCTGCCTGCTCACCAAGACGCCGCTGATGGCAAAGCGCGACCTCTACCGCATTTCCGGTCACTGGGATCACTACCTCGACGGCATGTTTGTCATGGGCGACCCGAACGACGAGGAGAAGGAATGCTTCGCCCTCCGTCCGATGACCTGCCCGTTCCAGTACCAGGTGTACCTCAACCGCAAGCGCTCCTACCGCGATCTGCCGATGCGCCTCGTCGAGACCTCGACGCTGTTCCGCAACGAGGATTCCGGTGAGATGCACGGTCTGATCCGCGTCCGCCAGTTCACCATCTCCGAGGGGCATTACATCATCCGCCCCGAGCAGCTGGAGGACGAGTTCAAGCACTGCCTTGACCTCGCGATGTTCATGCTGGACGCCATCGGTCTGAAGGAAGACTGCACCTTCCGCTTCTCGCAGTGGGATCCCAACCGCAAGGACAAGTATGAAGGCACGCCCGAGCAGTGGGACGAGGCGCAGACCCTGATGGGCCGCATCCTCGACGACATCGGTCTGAAGTACGATATCGGCATCGACGAGGCGGCATTCTACGGTCCGAAGCTCGACATCCAGATGAAGAACGTCCACGGCAAGGAGGACACGCTGGTCACGATTCAGATCGACCTGCTGCTTGCCAAGAAATTCGGCATGGAATACACCGACAGCGACGGCACGCAGAAGACGCCGTACATCATCCACCGCACCTCGATGGGCTGCTACGAGCGTACGCTCGCGCTGATGCTCGAGAAGTACGCCGGTGCGCTGCCGATGTGGATCGCGCCGATGCAGATCCGCATTCTGCCGATCACCGACGCGCACATCGACTACGCAAACGAGCTGAAGAAGAAGTTCGACGCCCTGCACATGCGTTCCGAGGTCGATGCCCGCAACGAGACCATCGGCTACAAGATCCGCGACGCGAAGATGCAGAAGCTGCCCTATATGCTGATCGTCGGCGACAACGAAGTTGCGAACGGCACGGTTTCGGTGCGCGGCAGAGATGACAAGACGGTGGACATGACCGTCTCGGATTTCATCGCCAAGGCTGCGGACGACATCGCCACCCGCCGCAAGGACGTATAACCCGAAAAATTGAATCCGAAAAGGCGCATCGCTTTCGCGATGCGCCTTTTTTGCGGATGTAACCGATCGGAGGAATGACTATGAAAACGCGACAGCTGCCGCCGGGTGACGCCAATCTGCTGGGCGAACGCATTGCCGCGCTGCGGAATGCGCGCGGACTTTCGCAAAAGGATTTTGTCGCGCGCCTGCAGGTGCTCGGCTGCGACATCACGCAGACCGGTGTTTCCAAGCTGGAATGCCGCAGACGCCAGATCACCGATTATGAATTGCGCGCCATCGCCGCCGCACTGGGGATGGATATGAATACCCTGTTCGACATCTGAGCGCGAAGGCAAAGAGACATCCACAGGATTTTTTCACATACCTGTAGGGGTCATGGTGACTTTTGTACCGGCACATAAACACTCCCTTTCAAAGTCCTTTGAAAGGGGAAAGGGGGAAACTTTCCTGTAGGAAAGTTTCCCCCTTACTTCTTCCTATTCGATCTCAAACAATTCTGATCTTCTGCCAGCCGCCGAGGGTCTCCTCGGTGAAGGCGCCGTCGTCGTCATTCTGCATCACAACGTCGATCTCGGCGATGTCGGCGCGCCCGAAGATCTCACGCGGCAGCGAGAAGATCGTGACCGCGCCGTTGTCATTGCCCGCCCATACGTCGAGCTCACCGCAGAGCGTCGTCTCGGCGGTCGCGCCGAAGTCGGCGTTCGGCGCATCATTCAGCGCATACCAGACCTTGCCGCCGAGGTTTGCCCCCAGCGTGTAGACCTTGCGCCCGATACGCAGCTTCAGCTCGATGCCGTCGCCCGCGGTCAGATACCGGTCGAGGCGATCCACGCGCAGGTAGAACCGATCGCGGTCATGCGCGGCACGGATGGCGCACTGCGCCTGCGAAGCCGCACCCACAAAGAGCGCATCGGTGTTGCCCACGAAGTCAGGCGTCAGCTCGCATGCGTCAATGCGGTGATTGAGATACAGCCGCGCCAGCATCAGATCGTTGTCGATGTACAAGAGCTTGTTGTCCGCCCCGCGCAGCTCGCGGATGTTCGGGTACGCCGCGATCACGCAATGCGGCGTGTCCACCGTGAGCGAGCCCCAGTAGCCCCATCTGCCGCCGAAGGTGGTGAGCGGTTCGTCCACGCGGTAGTTCTTGCCGTGCTCGTCGCCGTACAGAATGGTCTGCCTGCCCTCGCAGTTGAAGGAGAGCAGCGTCTCGCCGCTCGGGAAATGCGCGATGTACGGCCCCGCGCCCTTGGTGAAGGCAAACATCTTATCGGCAGGTCCCGCCTCATCGATGCCGAGCGGGCGCGCCCAGTTGTCGTGCGAGACCGCCGCCGTCACGCGGAAGCGGTAGTCGCCGCAGTCGGACTCGCAGGAGAACGCGATGCCGCCGTTTCCGAGCTCGACCGCCGTCGCCATCTGATCGGTAAAGCACTTCGTGCCGCCCGACGTTGTGCAGATGTAGCTCTGCGAAACACGGTGCGCCGCATAGGGCGCGTCCTTGACGTCCGGCGTCCAGGTCTCGCCGTTGTCAAACGAGCGGATGAGCGCCGAGCCGCTCGACGTCTTGATCAGGCTGTCGGCAAGCAGGGACGGATCTTCGTAAAACTTCGGCGCGGTGTGCGAGAAGTAGATCTGCACCTCGCCGCTCGAAAGAACGAGCATATAAGGCTCCCAGCAGCGCCCGACGTAGACGACCTTCTCTTTTTCAAAGGTCTTGCCGCCGTCGCGCGAACGCAGGGTCATGAGCCCACAGTTCTTTGCGTCCTTGGAATAGCCCTTGGAATAGCGCCACTGGCAGACCACGAGCAGATCGCCGTTCGGCAGCACTGCCGCATCCGGCGTGGCGTAAACAAAGCGGTCTTCTTCGCCGTCGCGCAGGACATCGTGTCCCGCAAGCAGCGCCACGCGGGGCGTGAAATGCCGCAGGTCGGCGCTGTGCGACGCATAGATGCTACCGCCGAGGCGCATATCCATATGCACGAGGAAATAGCTGCCGTCGGGCAGCTTTTTGACGCGGGGGTAATACACCTTGCGCGAGATCGCAGGGTTGGACTTGCCGTCGAGCGTGACCGTATCGCGGTACGAGGGCGCGAGACGATAGGTCGCGCATTCGCCTGCGTGCGAATCGGTCACGGGCGCGGCGGTATTGAGGTCGCGGATGGATACAGGCTTCATGGTGGGTTCCTTTCGCGGTGGTTTTTTCTTTATTGTAGCAAGCCGCGCGGCAAATGGCAAGTGTATTTTGCAAGAAAAAATCCCGCGCAATTTGGACTGCGCGGGATAGGGGTATAATGGACGTAAAATTTCTGCGAACCTTTGCGGCTCTGCCTATTATTTCTTCTTATTCTTGTGCGTGCGGGAGGTTCTGCCGCGGTCGCCGCCGGTGCGGGCGGCAGGCTTCTGCGCTTTCCCCTGCTTTGCGGGGCTGCGGCGGCTGTCGCTCCGCGCGCGGTCGCCCGCCGCAGGGCGGGTCTGCCGGCTACCGCGGGTCGGCTTGCCGTCCCTGTGCGCGCCGCCGTGCGGTGCGCTGCCGCGCGGACGGATCAGGCAGTCCGGACCGTTTCCGATGAGGTCGGTGCGCCCGCATTTTTGCAGTGCCTCGACCACGAGATCATAGTTCTGCGGACGGTTGTACTGGAGCAGCGCGCGCTGCAGCTGCTTTTCGTGGTAATCGCGCGCAACATAGACCTCCTTGCCGTCGAGCGGATTGATGCCCGTGTAATACATGACCGTCGAGGGCGTACCCGGCGTGGGGTAGTAATCCTGCACCTGCTCGGGCGCGTAGCCGTCACGCTTGAGACAAAGCGCAAGATTGACCGCGCTCTCGAGCGTGGAACCCGGGTGACTGCTCATCAGATAGGGCACGAGATACTGTTCAAGCCCGCATTCACGCGTCAGGCGGAAGTACTTCTCGCGGAACTTCTCATAGACCTCAAACGGCGGCTTGCCCATCAGGCGCAGCACACGGTCGTCGCAGTGTTCGGGCGCGACCTTGAGCTGCCCGCTGACGTGATCGCGCACCAGTTTGCGGAAGAAAGCGTCGCTCTTGTCGCAGAGCATGTAGTCAAAGCGGATGCCCGAGCGGATGAACACCTTCTTCACCTTCGGCAGGGCTTCGACCGCGCGGAGCAGCTCAATGTACTCGCTGTGGTCGGCGACGAGGTTCTTGCAGGGCGTGGGCGCCAAGCATTTCCGCCCCGCGCAGACGCCGTCGGTGAGCTGCTTTTTGCACGCGCCGTAGCGGAAATTGGCGGTCGGACCGCCGACGTCGTGAATGTAGCCCTTGAAATCCGGCATCTCGGTGATGAGCTTCGCCTCGCGGACGACCGACTCGATGCTGCGGGAGCGCACCGTGCGCCCCTGGTGGAACGCGAGCGCGCAGAAGTTGCAGCCGCCGAAGCAGCCGCGGTTGTGCGTGATCGAAAAGCGCACCTCCTCGATCGCGGGAACGCCGCCGTCCTTTGCGTACATGGGATGCCAGGTGCGCATATAGGGGAGCGCATACACATGATCGAGCTCCTCGCGCTCGAGCGGGGGCATGGGCGGGTTCTGCACCAGCACCTTGTCGCCGTAGTCCTCGAGGATCGCCTTGCCGTAGATCGCATCCTGGTTGCGGTATTGAATGCCGTAGGCATCGGCATAGGCGCGCTTGTCGGTCTTCAGCGTGTCGTAATCATAGGTTTCGACCGCGGGAAAATGCACCCGCTCACCCTTTTTGATGAGGAAGACCGTGCCGCGCACGTCGCGGATCTTGCGGATCGGCACGCCGCGGTCAAGCAGCTTTGCCACGGCGACGAGAATCTTCTCACCCATGCCGTAGGTGATCATGTCGGCGCGGCTGTCCACAAGCAGCGAACGGCGCACCTTATCGTCCCAGTAGTCGTAATGCGCAAAACGGCGCAGCGACGCCTCGATGCCGCCGAGGATGATCGGAATATCGCCGTATGCCTCGCGGATGCGATTGGAATAGACGATGGTGGCGCGATCGGGGCGCAGCCCCGGTTTGCCGCCGGGGGAATAGTAGTCGTAGGAGCGCTTTTTCTTCGCGGCGGTGTAATGCGCGACCATGGAGTCGATGTTGCCGGCGCTGACAAGGAAGCCGAGGCGCGGACGCCCGAATGTGCGGAACGCCTCCGCCGAGCGGAAGTCCGGCTGCGCCAGAAAGCCGATGCGAAAGCCTGCGTCCTCCAGCACGCGCGTGATGATCGCCGCGCCGAAGGACGGGTGATCCACATAGGCGTCGCCGTTGACGTAGACAAAATCGACCTCGCCCCAGCCCCGCGCCTCCATCTCGGCGCGGTTTGTGGGCAGAAACTGTTGTTCCATTAGAATAAAACAGTGGGGAAACTTTTTTTCACAAAAAGTTTCCCCACACCCTTTCAAAAAACTTTGAGAATCGGACGCAGAAAAAGGGATACAGACTGCGCCGAAAGCGAGGGTCGGCGTACTTTGTACGCCAGTCGAAGCTTTCGGTGCAGAGCGAAATCCGTTTCGCGGTCTGCGCGCTTTTTCCAGTCCGCCGTCACGATCGAATTTATCTCTCTACTTCTTCCATCACAAACGCTTCGAGCACGTCGTTTTCCTTGATGTCGTTGAACTTCTCGAGACCGATACCGCACTCATAGCCTGCGGCAACCTCGCGGACATCGTCCTTGAAGCGGCGCAGCGATGCGATCTTGTCCTCGAAGACGACAACGCCGTCGCGGATGACGCGGATCTGCGCGTTGCGCGTGATCTTGCCGTCCTGGACATAGGAGCCCGCGATCGTGCCGACCGAGGGCACATGGATCGTCTGGCGCACCTGCGCGTGACCGAGCAGATTCTCCTTGAAGGTGGGGGCAAGCATACCCTTCATCGCCTTCTCGATCTCCTCGATGCACTCGTAAATGATGCGGTAGGTGCGGATATCCACGCCCTGACGCTCACCGGCATCGATCGCCTGCTTATCCGGGCGGACATTGAAGCCGACGATGATCGCGCCGGATGCCGCCGCCAGCATGACGTCGTTCTCGGTGATGCCGCCGACCGCACTGTGAATGACATTGACCTTGACCTCGTCGTTCGACAGCTTGACAAGCGACTGCTTGACTGCCTCTGCAGAGCCGCCGACGTCTGCCTTGACCACGATGTTCAGATCCTTGACACCGTCCGACATGCGGGAGAACAGATCCTCCAGCTTGCCGACCGTGTTTGCCTTGAAGCGCTCGTCCTTTGCCTTGTCGCGGCGCTGCTCCGCAAGGGTGCGCGCCATGCGCTCGTCCTCGACCGCGCCGAATTCGTCGCCCGCCTCGGGCACGGCGTCCAGACCGACCAGCTCGACCGGAACGGAGGGACCTGCCTCCTTGACCGTCTTGCCCTTGTCGTCGATCATCGCGCGGACACGGCCGACCGCCGTACCGGCAATGACGATGTCGCCCGCGTGGAGCGTACCGTTCTGCACAAGGACGGTGGCAACGGGTCCGCGGCCTTTATCCAGCTTTGCTTCGATGACGATACCCTTTGCGCGGCGGTTCGGGTTGGCTTTCAGCTCCTTGACGTCCGCCACGAGCAGGACATTTTCCAGCAGATCCGGGATGCCCATGCCGGTCACGGCGGAAACAGGCACGCAGATCGTGTCGCCGCCCCATTCCTCGGGCACAAGCTCATAGTTTGTAAGCCCGGTCATGACGGCGTCGGGGTTTGCACCCGGCTTATCCATCTTGTTGATGGCGACGATGATGTCAACGCCAGCCGCCTTGGCATGGTTGATCGCCTCGACGGTCTGCGGCATGATGCCGTCGTCCGCGGCGACCACGAGGATCGCAATATCGGTCGCCTGCGCGCCTCTTGCGCGCATCGCGGTGAACGCCTCGTGACCCGGAGTGTCAAGGAAGGTGATGTTTCTGCCGTTCAGATTGACGCGGTATGCGCCGATCGCCTGCGTGATGCCGCCTGCCTCGCCGCTGGTCACATTGGTGTGCCGGATCGCGTCGAGCAGCGACGTCTTACCGTGGTCAACGTGACCCATGACGCAGACGACGGGATCGCGCGTGACGAGCTTGTCATCGTCGTCCTCCGCCTCGTCAAAGAGGCGCTCCTCAATGGTGACGACGACTTCCTTCGTGACCTTCGCGCCGAGCTCGTCGGCGACGAGGAACGCGGTGTCGTAATCCACGGTCTGGTTGAGCGTTGCCATCACGCCCATCTTCATCAGGCGCTTGATGACCTCTGCTGCCGTCACCTTCAGGCGGGACGCCAGCTCCTGCACCGTGATCTCATCGGGCACGGTGATCTCGAGCTGCTTTTTGCGCGCCTTCTCCAGCTCGGCTTTCTTCATGCGCTCGACCGCCAGCTTTTCCTTGTCCTTCGCCTTGCTGTACTGTCCGCGTGTATCCTGCTTTTTCAGCTTCTGTCGGCTGACGCTGCGGTCTCCGTAGCCGCCTGCCAGGGTCTCCAGCTTCTCGTCATAGCGCGAGAGATCGACCGTGGTCGTGCGCGTATCGACGACGCGGACGCTGCCGCGCGGCTTTGCCGGACCGTCGGTCACGGCGACGCGCTGCATCTGACTGATCGGCGCGGTGAACTTCTGCACCGTGCGGCGCTCGTTGCCCTCGCCCTTGTCAAAGCCGCCAGAACGCTGCGGCTTCTTGTCGTAGCTGCTCTTGCCGCTCTCAAACGACTTGCGCTCAAAGCGGTCGCCGAAATTCTTCGGCTGTGCGGCGCCCGCCCCCTGCGGTCTGTCGCCGAAGGAACGGTTCATGCCGCCGGGCGCGCGGTCGCCGAACGGACGCTGCTGCGCGCCGTTTTGCGGTCTGTCGCCATACGGGCGGTTCTGCTGCGGGCGGTCGCCCGTCGGGCGCTGTCCGCCGTTTTGTGTTCTGTCGCCGTAAGGACGGTTCTGCCCCTGCGGTCTGTCCCCGAAGGGACGCCCCGCCCCCTGCGGGCGGTTTGTCTGCGCGCGTGCGGCTGCGGCGCGCGCCTTCTCTTCGATCGCCTGCGCGGCGGAAAGTCCCTTTGCCTTGACCTTCGCCTGGCTCTCTGCCTTGGCAGCCGCCTTTGCAGCCTCCTCGGCAGCTTTCTTTGCCTCGGCTTCGGCACGCGCCTTTTCCTCGGCAGCTTTCTTCGCTTCCTCGGCGGCTTTCACCTCTGCCTCCGCCTTCGCCTTTGCTTCCTCGACAGCCTTTGCGGCAGCTTCCTTCTGCCCATTCGTCACGATGACAACGTCGCCGTCAAGGTAAGAATCGAGACTTGTGATCTGCTTCTTCTTACTGAGGACGTCCATGACCAGACCAAACTCGTCGGGGTCGAGAGCGCCGGACGAGGACTTGCCCTCGATGCCGTGTTCGGCGAGGATCGTGATGACGTCCTTGCCCTTGATGCCAAGCTCCTTTGCCAACTGGTTGATACGGTACTGCTGATTTTGTGCCATGCGTCGTTTCCCCTTTTGCGCGGATGCGCAAAAATCCTTTCTTTCTATCAAATGCTGCCGAATGCCGGAAACCCGGCGACTTAACTCTGTAAAATCTTCGTGAGTGCGCCCGCAAACCCGGCGTCGGTGACGCCGACCGCGGCGACCGCGCCGCTCTTGCCGACGGCGCGCCCGAGCGCCTCTGGCGTCGTGTCGATCGCAAGCGCCGCCGTATGATAGCTCTTTGCCTTGTCGGTGACGCGCTTTGTCGAATTCTCCGCTGCGCCCGCAGCGTAGACCACGAGCCGGACATGCCCTTCGCGGATCGCGTCGCAGACCAGCGGAACCCCGCTTGTCAGCCGCCCCGCCTTCTTGCAGATGCCGAGCAGCGAGAGCGCACGCGCCGTTTTCTGTGTATTTTTCTGTGTATCAGTCATCCGCAAGCTCGCTTTCCAGCGCCGCATAGACCGCGTCCGGGATCTCCACCCCGAGGTTCTGCTCCAGCCGATGGGTCTTGCGCGCGCGTGCAAGGCACTTTTTACTCTTGCAGAGGTACGCGCCGCGCCCCGCTGCCCGCCCGGTCGTGTCAAAGCGGATCTCGCCGTCCGGCGTGCGCACGATGCGCATCAGATCCCCCTTGTCGCGCCGCTCGGCACAGCCGATGCACTTGCGCTGCGGAATTTTTTTGACTTTCTCCATAGATTATGCCTTGATGTCGATCTTGAAGCCGGTGAGACGCGCGGCGAGGCGGGCGTTCTGCCCCTCCTTGCCGATCGCCAGCGACAGCTGATCAGGGTACACCGTGACGCGGGCGCTGCGCTCGCCGTCCAGCTCAACCGAGATGACCTCGGCGGGCGAGAGCGCCTCGCGGATGAACTCGGCGGGATCGTCGCTGTAGCGCACGATGTCCACCTTTTCGCCGCGCAGCTCGTCAATGATCGCACCGATACGCGCGCCGCGGTTGCCGATACATGCGCCGACGGGATCCACGTTCGGGTCGCGGGACTCGACCGCGATCTTCGTGCGGCTGCCCGCCTCGCGGGCAACGGCGCGGACCAGAACCGTGCCGTCCGCAATCTCGGGGATCTCCAGCTCAAACATGCGCTTGACCAGACCCGGATGGCGGCGCGACAGGGTGACGATGTGCCCGTGCGTCTCGCGGCTGACCTCGGTGATGTAGACCTTCACGCGGTCGCCGACGGCAAAGTGCTCGCCGGGGATCTGCTCGGAGAGCAAGAGCGTTGCATTGCTTGTGCCGGTGTCCAGCACGACATTGCCGTTCATCTCATCCACGCGGACGACCGTCGCGGTGACGATCTCCTCGCGCTTCGACTCATATTCCTTGACGATGTTGGCGCGCTCCGCCTCGCGGATGCCCTGCACGATGACCTGCTTTGCGGTCAGCGCGGCAAGGCGGCGCAGGTTCTTGGTCTTGACCTCGACCTCGAGGATCGCGCCGAGCTTCATGCGCTTGTTCTGCGCCTGCGCGTCGGCAAGCGAGATCTGCGTGATGGGGTTCTCGACCTCCTCGACGACCTCGAGCTGCTGGAACATGCGCACCGTCTTCTTCTCCGGGTCGATGTCCACGCGCACGTTGGCGTTGCCGTCCTTGTCACGCTTGTACGCGCTGATGAGCGCCGCCTCGACCTTCTCCAGCATGTATGCCTTCGGAATGCCTCTTTCCTTTTCGATCAGGTCCAGCGCCTCAAAAAATTCCGCGTTCATGTCCTTACCCAAGCGGCAGCAGCCGCTCCCTTTCTTCTTCGTACTGACGCCGTGGGCGTCCGGTAAATTCAATCAAAAATCAAAAACCGTGGTCAACCGCGAGATCTTCGCATGCTCGATGCGGTATTCGGTGTCGCCGACGGTGAGAATGACACGGCCGTCCTCGATGCCGCCGAGAATGCCGCGCAGCGTCTTCTTGCCATCGATCGGTGCAAACAGCTTTGCCTCGACCTCCTCGCCTGCAAACGCCTCGATGTGTTCTTCGGTGCGCAGCACGCGCTCGATGCCGGGCGACGAGACCTCGAGATGATAGGAATTCTCGATCGGGTCGTGCGCGTCGATGACCGGGTCGATCGCGCGGTGCACGCGCTCACAGTCGTCGATCGTGATGCCGTCCTCGCTGTCAATGGTGATCCGCAGATACCATTCGCTGCCCTCCTTGACGTACTCGACGTCCCAGAGGTAATAGCCGAGTTCGTTCACGACAGGCAGGAGAAATTCCTGCACGGTCTCGGCGATATTCTTCGCACTCTTCATCTACAATAAAGAAAGAGTGGCAAGCCACTCTTTTTCTCCTTATCTTTCTTATATGGTAGTGTACCACATCTTCGGCGCGATTGCAAGCCTTTTTTGAAAAATTCAGCGCAAAATTACGCAAAATGGGCATGCCGCCTTGATTCCCGGGGCAAAACCTGCTAAAATGACGGTGAAGCAGGCGCACAAACCCGCACGGGCGAAGCCGGAGATGCGCACAAACCGTAGGGGTCGGCGCCTCGACGACCCGCATTCGTGCACAATCTAACTTCATACCTTCCCCCTTTGGGGGAAGTGTGGTACGGAACGCAAGCGTTCCTAATGAGTTTCCCTTACGGGAAACATCACGGCACCGGATGAGGGATAGCCATTCGTCAGAATAGCGTCTCTACAGCGCAAAACGAGGCTGCTCAGACGGATGCTTACGCATCCTACCCATCATCAGTCGCTTTCAGCGACAGCACTCCCAAAACGGGGGAAGCCTGAATTAACGGAGACCTATATATATGGAAGAAAACAAGAAACTGAACATCCTGATGGCGACGATGCAGATGGGCTTCGGCGGTGCGGAGACGCACATCTACGAGCTCTGCCGCGCGCTCGTGCGCGACGGCCACACCGTGACGGTCGCCTCAGCAGGCGGGCGCTATGCCGACATGCTGGAAGCCGCCGGCATCCGCCACGTCACGCTGCCGCTGCACACGAAAAACCCGCTTGCGGTGCTCCGCTGCCGTGCCGCGCTGAAAAAGCTGATCGCATCCGAGCAGTTCGACGTGGTACACGCGCACGCGCGCATCCCCGCGTTCATCTGCGGCTCGCTGCAAAAGCAGCTGCACTTCCGCTTTGTCACCACGGCACACTGGGTCTTCCGCGTGACGCCGCTGTGGAAGCGGCTTGCCAACTGGGGCGACCGGCAGATGGCGGTCAGCGAGGACATCAAGCAGTATCTGATCGACAACTACGGGCAGTTTGCCGACAACATTTCGGTCACGGTCAACGGCATCGACACCGACAGCTTTGCGCCGGGCGGCGACTTTGCCGCCATCCGGGACGAGCTTGCCCTCTCCCCGTCGGCGCACCGCATTGTCTCAGTCAGCCGCATGGACGAGAGTCGCGGCAAGGCGCAGCTTTGCCTGGCAAAATGCGCCGGGCGGCTGCTTGAAAAGTACCCCGACCTCGAAATCGTCATCGTGGGCGACGGCGTGCTGTCCGCCGAGCGGAATCTGCTTGCCGACGTGCGGGAGATCGCCGACACGCTGGAGAAAAAGCACGGGCGAAAGATCATCTTCACGCCGGGGCTGCGCACCGACACGCCCGCCTTCCTCGCGTCGGCGGACGTCTTCGTCGGCGCGTCCCGCGCGGCGCTCGAAGCGATGAGCTGCGGGCTGCCGACCGTCATTGCGGGCAACGAGGGCTACATCGGCATCATGGACGAGAGCCGCCGCGACCTCGCACTGAAGACCAACTACTGCTGCCGCGACTGCGGCGAGACCACCGAGGCAAAGCTCTTTGCCGACCTCTGCAAGCTGCTCGACACCGCACCCGAAGCGCGCCGCGCGATGGGCGACTACTGCCGCCGGGTCATCCTCGAGGACTTCTCCGCCGCGCGGATGGCGCACGACTACGAGACGATGTACGCAAGTCTCCCCGCCGTCACGCCGGACGTGCCTGGCAAGATTTTAGTCAGCGGCTACTACGGCTTCGGCAACGCGGGCGACGATTCGATTGCCGCGGCGCTGGTGGCGGGCATCCGCGCCTATGCGCCGGATCTGCCGATCACATTCTTCTGCAAGGATCCCAAAAACAGTGCGAAAAAATACGGCGTGCGCGCCGTCCGCCGCTTCAACATTCCCGCCGTTCTGCGCGAAATGCGCACGGCGAAGCTGCTGATCAGCGGCGGCGGCAACCTGCTGCAAAATACGACCTCCTCGCGCTCGCTGTTCTATTACACCACGATCATCCGCATGGCAAAGCGGCACGGTCTGCAAGTCTTTGTGCTGGCAAACGGACTCGGACCGATCCTCGGCGAGCGGTACGAACGCGATGTGGCAAGGACGCTTGCGCTTGCCGACCGGATCACCCTGCGTGAGCCGCAGTCTCTGGACTATGCGGCGTCGCTCGGCATCCCGCACGACCGCATGACGCTGTCCGCCGACCCTGCGCTGCTGCTGACGCCCGCAGACGCACGCCGCGTGGATTATATTCTGAAAAATGTAGAAAATGTGCCGCTTTTCGCAGTCTCGCTCCGCAGCTTTGCCACGCTCCGCAGCGAGGAAGTGGGCGGCGCGGACGAGGACCGCTTTGCGGCGACGTTTGCCGCCGAGGTGGACGCGATCGCCGCGCGCACGGGGGCAAAGCCGCTCTACATCCTGATGCAATCCAGCCGCGACCGCGACCTCACCGAAAAGGTGAACGCCGCGGCGACGGTCAAGGGCGAGATTCTCGGCGGGCTGACCGCGCGCGAAATCATGGGCGTGCTCGAACGCTGCGAATTTGTCATTTCCATGCGCCTGCATCTGCTGATCTACGCCGTCGCCATCGGCAAGCCGCCGCTCGGCATCTCCTATGACCCGAAGATCGACGCGATGATGCGCTACATGGGCTGCGCCGCGCCGCTCCGCGTCGCCGGACTCAAGGGCGGCGCACTCGCGGACGCCGCCGCCGCACTTTCCGGCGCGCCGCTCTCCGCCGACGCGATCGAGCGCCTGAAGTCGCTCGCGCTCGCCGACGCCGCCTCAGCCGTGCAGATGACGAGATAGAGTAGAAATAAGAAAAATACGGGGGAACTTTCGTGTACGAAAAATGAAAAAGCCCGTTAAAGCGGAGACGACTGTGAATCCGCCGCTCCTGCGGAGCGGCATACAGAATGCCTGCACCTACAGCGATACAGGGTGCGCAGGCGGGTCCATCTGTGCCGCAGATGCTGCGGCGTACATTCCGGTCAATACCGACGCAAAAGTTTCCACCACGCAAAAAAGACCACCCTGTCGGGTGGTCTTTTTGTGTGGTGGAGACAACTGGAACTATCACCCCCTTTTCACCGCATTTCGTGTCTTGTCCGCGCCCGTCAAAAAAACGCATATCTATGCGGGTTTTCTCGTTTTTTCATTTCTGCGTATACAAACTCAAAATGCAAATTTTCAGAAATTTCGTGTACGATTCGTGTATGAAGCGGTCAAAACAAAACTTTTTCTCAATGGTTTATTTTTTGCTCCAAACAACCTCTTGCATGTCGCCGAATTATCCCAGATTTTCGCATGTATCATTAACTTGCAGGCTTCTTCGCTTGAATCTGATACGGCATTAGTTGAAAAAACTAAAAAGAAAAATAATAAAATCTATTGATTTTTTTGAAAAATAATATAATATAATACATGAGGAGACTACTATGGAAGGAGAGAGACACATGGCGACAGTTTTTGATGTTGCGGAGTACATCTTGCAAAAGCTTGGCGAAGTAACAACGATGAAATTGCAAAAACTCGTATACTATTGTCAAGCATGGTCTCTCGTATGGGATGAACAGCCGCTTTTCGAGGATGATTTTCAAGCTTGGGCAAACGGACCGGTTTGCCCCGCTCTTTTTGATAAGCACCGCGGCAAATTTGTCATCACCGCGAAAGACATGGCACCGTTTACTACTGATTGCAAATTTAGTGACGCATCTATAGAGACAATGGATGCCGTCATTCGGGACTATGGTTGCAGAGACCCCCAATGGCTGATTGACTTAACGCATTCTGAACTGCCGTGGCAATCTGCCCGCGGTACTTGTTCCCCCGGCGATAGATGTCATACTGTTATTCCCAAAGAGTCCATGCAACAGTATTATGCCGGAATCTATCATGGCTAAAAGCAATAAGAATAACATGGGTCAAAAGAAATGTACACTGCCCGCCAATACCGGCATGCAAGGCAAAAAAACGCCTCGCATGCCGGTTGATCCGCTTACATACGAATTTTTTGCGCCGAGTTGGCGCTTCAATCGTTGCGATACGAAAAAATGGACATTTCCAGCAGAAATTTTTGTAGAAAAAATTCTTCCGATATTGCTTTCTTTGGAAAGAATGACATGGTCGGACATCAAAAAGGCAACCCATGATCAGGGAAAAAGCAAAAGTCATCCTATCCCAATCAACGAACTCAATCGCGAAGCCCAAGCACGTTTGCGGGAACTTCATTTATCCGATGAATACAATGAAATTTTTTCTCTACGATTAAACAACAAGTATCGCATTTTTGGTTTTTTGGATCGCGGAACTTTAGAAATACTTTGGTTTGATCCAAATCATGAGGTTGTTCCTGTTCAAAGATAAAACCCCGGGGTATATACCCCGGGGTTTTACTTTAATACCACACCGATTTGCTCACGCCGAACGCGCTGTACAGCGCGCGGCGTACCTTCTTCGGCGCGTCTGGAACGGCGTCGTCGATCGCCTTCTTCATCTTCCTTGCCTTGGAAAGCGCGACCGTGTTGCCCGCTCTGTCCTTGTCCGATGTGATGCCGCGCGTCGCCGCGTATGCCGCAAGGAATTCATCCACGCTGCCGCCCGCGCCCTGCACGGCGGTGTACTTGTCGTGCAGCTCGTCCGAGATCAGCTCGTACATCGCCTCCTCCTTCGCCGAAGCGGGCAGCGAGCTGTCTGCGATCGCCGTCGCGCGGTCCGCGCTCGTGATTTTCTCCTCCTCCCGGCCATAGGATGCCGCAAGCACCTTGTAAATGTCTGCGTCCTTGCCGCCGCGCCGCCGCAGCTCGTCGATGAAGTCCTGCGCGTCGTCGTTCGCGAAGTAATGGTAGTAGACCGTCGCCTTTTCCGCGTCGGTGAGGATCAGGTCGTGCTTCAGATATTCGCGCTTGTCGGCGACCTTCTCTTGCAGCACAAACCCGCTCATGAAGCGGTAGACCTTCATGTGATCGACCTGCAGCGTGACCTCCAGCGCGTCCATGACCGCCTTTTCGTTGGTTGTCGCCACATCGCCGTAGAGCAGCAGTGCCTTGAGCCGCCCGTTTAAGGGCAGATTGTCGATTTTCTCGACCTTTGCCGCTTTGACCTCGGCGGACGGCGCGTCCGGGTCGGCTTCTCTGACTGCCGCACCTGCGTTGTACACATCCTGCAAGGCGTCGAAGCTCTCCTCCGGCTTGCCGCCCGCCGCACGCATCTGCTGCCACAGCGCGGTTTCCTCTGCCGAGAGATAACGCCCGCCGAAGAAGCTCTCGCGATATTCCTCGTTCGCCGTCGGGCCGAACAGCACCGCGCGGATAGAATCCCACATATTCATGTCGGACGCAAACATCAGTTTGCCGCTGCTCGAATACATGCCCTTGTCGGCAATCAGCTTTACGCCGCGCGCAGTTTTCTTGACCTGTGAGCCGAACGGTACCCATGTCGCCAGATCGGACGGGATCTGCGCGGCAGCCCCTTTGAAATCACCGCCGAATGCTTTTGTTACCGCCTTGACCTGCGGCAGCGGCAGCTTGCTGTCCGTCACGCCGAGCATCGCAAGAATGTTGTTAACCAGCGGCACATCGTCACCGATTTCGCCGCCGAACGCACCGAGCGCATTCTGCGCCGAGAAATCGCCGCGCTCTCTTGTGCTGAGCTTTCGCTCGCCGGTCATCGTCCGGCAGAGATCGTCGGCAAGCGTCAGCAGAAAATCGTTGCCGGTGAGATTCCAGCCTGCACCGAGACTGTCCACGAGGATGCCGAGCGCGTCTCCCGCCGCCGGCGTCTGCCCGTAGAGCAGCTCCGCAAGCCGGTTGAACACAAACACATTGATAAGTGCCGACAACAGCTCGCGTGCGATTTTTCGCACCGTGGCATGCGTGCCGTGTGTTTTGTAATAAGCGCGGTATTTTGCCGGGACATCCCGCGCTACATACTCGACAAAGTTCAGCTGTTCCAGCTGGAATGCGGTCAGCGTGCGCGTGATCACATTCTTCTGATTGAACAGCACCGGCTTCGACCCCTTCATACGGTTGCCGACCATCGCGGAAATGTACCGGTCTGCTTCCCGTACAGCCTCGTCAAAACTGATATTCGGGTTTGCCTCCGTCACTTGGTAATACTTCGCGCGCAGGATCAGACGCGTGACCGCCATGTCCACCGCTTCGAAGAATTTGCCGCCCGCGGCGGTGACCTTCTCGTTCCAGGCGCGCTCAGACGCATAGTCTACACCGCGCTTGCCGGCAAGGAAGGTGGATTTCTTATCAAACTCGGCAGTCTTGTTTAATCGGTCAACCTTCGGGAGCATGTCCACAAATGCGCGGGTCATGTTGCGGATTCCGCATTCCGTAAGCGCAAACGGCAGCTGCACGGTCTGGTTGAACGCGCTGGACAGATTGCCGACGATCACAGCGGCAGAGTAGGTATTGTTCAGCCGCTTGCCGAGATTCAGCGTCTTGCGTCCGATATTGTACTCAAACGCACGGTCGAAGCTCGACTGCTTGCCCGCGATGTTGTTCGTGTAGTCGTCCAGCCAGGTCGCATAAGTACCGAAATAGTTGTTAAGCTTGACCTCGTCGTAAGCCGCGGTCAGCTTCGCCTCGATGTCCGCAAAGCTCTTGTCCGGGTCGGGGCTGTACAGCTGCTCCTTCAGCTCGGCAATGTTCTTCGACACTGCCCCCGAGGCATACCGCTCGCGCAGCGCACCTGCCAGCGTCCGCAGCTTCTGGATGTCGTCGGTGTGATACAGCACCTCGGACAGGTAGGTGATGTAGCTGTCGAAGCCGCCGAGCGCGTCATACTGCACATTTTTGTTTTCCTTCGATGTGCGGTGCTCGAAGAACGGATTGTACTTCTTGCCCGGCTTGAACGTCTCCGTGCGCCCCGCGATCTCGGCGGGCAGCTCGGTCACCTCCTCGGTCTCGATGCCGAGCGCGTTTAGACGTTCCCGCAGTGCCGAGACATCCGCCTCTTTTTGCAGACGCGGCATGTAGTTCTTCTGAAAGCCGATCGGCTTGTACCCGTGCATCACAAGAAACTCGTTGATTGCATCATAGTACAGGTTGTAGCATTCGCGGAAGACCGTCACCGCCGCGCGGCACTTCTCCACATCGAGGTTCTTGCCCTTGCCCTTCAACAGCTCGTAGAATGCAAGGCGGCTCTCCTCCGTGTCCTCGGCAAGCATCTGCACCGCCTGACTTTCCAACTTCGTCAGCTTCAGCGCGGCAATCTTGTCGATCTCCCGCTGCATGAACCGCTGGCGCTCTGCCTCGTTTTCGACCACTTTTTCAAAGATTGTCTCGTTGAGATAGCGCCCGACCTCTTCGCCGAAGACCATGCGGTTGTTGCGCAGTGCCGTGTTCGCCGTCAGCCGCCACTGCTGCACCGCTTTTTTGCCCGGCTCGATCGACATCTTGAAAATATTCTGCGCCAACTCCTCCGCATAGCGCTGCTTTTGCACCATGTAGAAGGTCTCGATGCCGCCATCCTTGAGCCCGCGCCGCGCAAGGTTCGCGTACACGAGATCGAGTACCACTTCACGGCGGCTGTCCTGCGAGATCTGCCCGAGGGTACGGATGCCCGTCGCCACATCGCGCGCATCAGCGCGTTCAGCCGGCGAGGGGTGAGCAGCGCTTGCATATTCGTTTTCGATATACCGCTTCAGCTCCTCCTGCTCCCGCTCGTTGGCGATCAGCTCGGACGGCTTCGTCCCGTATTTTGCGATGTCCACAATGGGGTTCTGAATCTGCACACCGAGCTTGTCCAGCGCATAGGTCTCCTTGTGTCCGTACTGGCTGTTGTAGCTGCTCTCCGTCAGTTCCTTCGCATTTTCAAAGAGAAAATCCGTGAAGTCCTGCACATCCAGCTGCTTGCTTCCCGCGCGGATGATCTTCGTCATGGCAGCGTTGTCGGTCTCCCAGGCGCCGTTCTCGCCGCGCACCTGCGCGGTCAGTCTTGTGACGGTCTCGGCGCGCACCTTTTTCTTTTCCAGCACATCGGCAATGTCGGCGAGCAGTGCGCCGGTGCGGATCGCCGCGTCCGCGGACGGCACTTTTTCCGCCGTAATCAGCCGTGCCGCCTCTTTCGCCGCGGCAGTCTTTCGGTCTTCGGCAAACTCGGCTGCCGTCGGTCGCAGACCGCGGTGCAGGTTTGCTGCCGCCTGCCGCACACGCACCGCGTCAGCGTCGTTCGGAAGCTTTGCACTGTCCAGCAGACGGCGTCGTGAGGCTTTCACTTCTTCCGGCGCAAGCTCGAGCATCTGTTCGTCCACAGTGCCGAGCTTGTACCCGGCACGCAGCTCGCGTGTGTCGGCAATGTCCGGAACGTGTGCGTCAAGCCATGCCTTATCATAGGTCCACACGCCGAGCGCGTCCCGATACAACCCGGTCAGCTCACGGATCGCCGCATCGCTTTCGCCGCTCGTCGCCATGCGCAGCGCGATCTCTCGCGGCGACGCGCCGGTCTCACGCAGTGTGCGCCAGAGATCCGCGCCGCCCTTCAGCAGCTTGATCGCACTTTCCACCGGCGCAAACCGCTTGTCCGCGTCCGACACCTCGGCGTCGGTGTCCGTCTGCTCACCGCCGACCGAGAAGCGGATGTCGGCATCGTTTTTCAAAATAGTGTTGACATTTTCGGCAGAATTGGATATACTGTTTTTAGATGCAACACTTGTGGTCTCGGCAAGAGAACCGGAAACGGTCACTCCCCGGGACGGTTCTTGTGTTGCATTGTTTTTTTCTGAAAAAACAAATGCCTTTCCGTCCGGGAGAACGATTCTGTGCGCGTAATAATGATCGCCGCGCTTGTTTACAACGACCGCCATGTTGCCGCGAATGCCGTTTAGCTCAACCGGCGCCGCAAATGTAACGGTTTGCTTTTCGCGCGCCTTGTGGTTGGCGTGTCCGCCGATCTCGATGCCTTTTTTCAAAACAGCCGGAAGCGCCGCCAGCGCCGCCTTCTCCGCAGATGTATCTGCATAATTCGCCCCGCGATTGATGTCTTTTGCGTTGAAGTGAATCACTCCGTAGCCTTGCCGGTCAACCTGATATCCGGTGCGCTTCAAGGTTTCGATTGCCCATTTTGCCGTTTCGGATTTGCTTGTGAAGTTCTGCGGAACTTCAACGGAGGCTACCGTGCGCATGGCATTCAGCGTTTCGGCGCTGTGCTCCAGCTGCTCTTTGATGCCTGCGGTCTCCGGGTCGTATTCCGCATGATGCCATCCGGCGCTTTGGGAGAACCGCACCTCCTCGCGGTCGATGTCCGGACGCGTCTCCGCGCGCTGCTTTTCCGACAGATCAAGGCGGTTTGCAACGTCCGCCGCCTCGATCTCGCCCGCCGTGTTCCGGTAGGCGCGCTCTGCATTCTGCTCTCTCTCTGCCCGCAGGTCACGGAGGCGGTTGTAGAGGTCGACATATTCGCGGACAGGTGTCTCGCCGTAGTGTTTCTCCAACGCCGTTTGTGCCGCATCCCGTTCGGCTGTCGGCGTCCCTTCGAGCAGCTTACGCATGTCCGCCTCAAAGAAAATGTCCGGGGCGGCAAAGTCCCGCAAGCGAAGTTCGAGCTGCTTTTCCTCGGCGGTCTTCAGGCTGCCGCGCCAGTAGTCCGTGGTCGCACCGGCTGTAAAGCCCTCGATCAGCTGGATCGCGTGCTGGATCTCATGAATCAGCGCGGCGCGTTTTTCCGCACGACTCAGCCGCGGGTCGAGCGTGATACGGTTCAGTCCCGGATAGAAGGCAGCCTCGACGTCATCCGAAATGCCGAAGTTCAGCACGGTGTAGTCGCGCAGTTCCGGATAGGCGGCAAAGAGCGCGTCGTGCCGGATCAGCTCGTCCAGCTTCCAGGTGCGCCGCGATTCCTCGCGGTGGTTGATGAAACGCATCTTGCTGTCGTCGATCTCAAAGCGCCATTTACCGTCATAGCCTCTATACCAGCCGGTCTCCCTGCGCACCGTCTCGCTGTCCGTGCCCGCCTTTTCCATACGCTCCGCATCCGCCAGCCGCCCGACTTCCGCCGTCTTCGCGTTGACGCCGCCGACTGAAAAACCGCCGATGCCTGCATCATTTTTTGAATTTTGCGTATACTTGCTATTGACACCGCTGTTCTTTTGTGATACAGTTGTGTCAGCATCGATGATGGTTTGAACCAGTTTGGGCAATTGCAGCCCTCTACTCGTAAACCACATCGGTGCTTTTTTTGTGCTTGCATCTAACAGATTCCCGAGCCGGATCTGATTGTTTACATAGTTCTCAATCAAATTCACGCCATAATCGTTTGAACGACTGTGCAAGCTTGCAATCTTGTTAATGACTGTTCTGCTCATGCGTCGGTTGATGTGAATCGCTACAACAACATCGTGACCGGCTTTCGTCTCCATTTCCGTCAAAGCGACAAAGCTGTCCGGGACGCTTCCCTTGAACAGGAGAATCGGATCGTTCAGCTGTTCCGGCAGTTTTTTGATTTCATCCAGCGAAATAGAGTGTTTGCCGCCGGTGATTTTGACGAGGCAGTCCTCGTACATGATAACCGGAACCTGCTTTGCGCCGTGCTTGACCAGCACGGACGGCGTTGTGCCGAGGTTGAAGTATGTTCCGTTGTAGCTGCCATACTTCTTTCCGAGACCGTCCTTCCAGTCGTCAAGCTGTTTTTCGAAAGCAGCTTGTTCAAGGTCGAACGAAACCGCCGTCTTTTCCGCAGCCTCCTCGCTCCGAATCACCTCTGCAAGGATGTCCCGCCCGCGCTCGAGCACCCGCAGCTGCTCTGCATCGGCATCACCGATGTGCAGAGCGGCTTTTATTTTTTCAATCAGCCCGCGCAGCGTATCCAGCAGACGGCGGGCAAAGGACTTGCCCTCACGGCGGACAACCTCGCGCATGACCTGCTCGTCGGTCAGCAGCCGCGTCTCGACGAACTCGGCAACGATCTCGCGGTCAACCTGCCCGTCGTCAAGCCCGGCATAGAGCGCATGTTCGGCGCGCTTCGCCGCGCGAAGATCTTCCGCCGTCGCGCCCTCTCCGGCAAGCGTGTCGAATACAAAATCGCGCAGCTTGTCGTATAGCCCCTTGCCCTCCAGCAGGTGCGTGTATTCATGCGCCACCGTGGCGAGAACGCTTCGCTCGGTCTTCGCACCGAGGTAGATCACCCCGTCAATGGTGCAGCCGTGGAAATCTTCGTCCGCGTCGATGAACAGGATTTCCCTGCCGAGCACCTGCGAGAGCCGCTTTGCCGTCGCGCCTTCCTCGGCGGAAACGCCGTGTTCAAACGCACTGCGCTCGGCCGCGTTCAGATAGGTGTCCGCTTTGGCATCGCGCCGCCCCGCTTCGTAGATGCGCCGCGCATCCGCCTCGCCGATCACGGCGTTGCCCGGAAAGTCAAAGGCGTTTCCCTGATAACCCTGCCTGTAATATGCGCCGAAGTTGACGTTGTAAAGCTCGGACGGCGAGAGCAGGGAGTCCCCTGCAAATCCGCGCAGCTTGTATTCGGCAACGCCTGCGTCATAGCCTGCATCATAGGCAGCCTGCCCGGCGGTGCCGACCGCGGTACGCATCTTTTCACGCGTGTCTGCGGTCTTCAGCGCCGTCATACGCGCGTCGGCGCGGGCGTCGCGCAGTTTCTCCGTCGCAAAGGTCTGCATGGCTTTCAGCTGTTTGCGCTTCTCGGCAAGCGTGCCGGTCAGCTTTTCGCCGGTCAGTGTCTCAAAGGCATCCGCAAGCGATTGGGATTTTGCGATCTCGTCCGCGCGGTCGTTGGTCAGCTCACCGGAAAGCATGTTGCCGAGGTCCGTGTCCGCCTGCGTCTTCGCCCGTTCCGCCGCCGCCTCGCGCGCCACGCGCGCCGCATATGCCGCGCGGAACTCTGCCTCCGAGATCGGCTCGTCCAGGCTGCGGTCGGAAAAGTCAATCGCTTCGGTGCGCGGCTCATTCTGCTGCGCAGCTGTATTCGTTTCAGCGGAAACGGCTTGTTCCTCTTCGCTTTTCGTCTGTGCCTTGACTTCGTTGTAGTTTCCCTGCGATTCTGCCGCGAGCATCCGATAGAGCTGCCCCGCCTCTTCCCGGCTCATCGTGCGCTTGTCCTCCAGCGTTTCGGCGTAGGCGCGAATCTCCTCGTTTTCGCTGGCAAGCCCCTCGGCGATCAGCGCATTTCTGTTTTCTGCGTTGATCCTGCCGTTTTCGTCCGTGAAATAGGAGCCTGCCGCACTGTTTGCGTCCCGGTTGCCGAAATAACCCCACGCAGAACCGATGCCGCCCATAAAGCCGCCCTGTACCGCACCGCCGAATGCAGCCATGCCGACCTGCTTTGCCATGTCCTGTTTGGCGAGGCGATCAGCTTCTTTTTCGCTTTTTCCGGCTGCCAGATACGACCGGTACGCTTCCGCATAGCCGGAGTAATCCCCGTTGATGATCGTGTCCGCCAGAATGTTTGCAATTTCGGTTGCGCCTTCTTCCGACGCGTTAACACCGGTCGATTTGAGGATGTTCAGCGCCACATCGCGCAAGGTCGCAGGCGGAACTTCCCTCAGCTTGTTGAAGTTGCCGATGGAGACACGCTCGAACAACGTCTCGAAGATACCGGCGCAGATACCGGTCATCAGCGCCTGCTCGTCCGATACGCCGCTTTCCTTGGCATCCACGATGGCGGAGGCAAAGGCGCTGCAGCCGACGGCTGCCGCACCGCCAACATTGCCGAGCACAGAGGCAACCACGCTGTCCGCCGTGGACATCAGCGTCTGATAGGCAAAAGAGCCGACCTTGCCGCCGGAGCCGTTGCCCTCCTCGATGCGCTCGGCGATCGTTCCGCGGATGTCGTTTGTCGCGCGCACCGGCGCGTATGCCGCGCCGTTTATGTTCATCGGCGCCTTGTAGCCATCGCCGCGGAATGCATTGCCGACAACTCTGCCGATTTCCGCGCCGCCTACGGTAACACCCGAAGCGAGATTGGAAACAACGGAGATTGCAGAGGCAAGCGTGGGGTATTGCAATGCAAACGCAGCCGTCTGCACGTTTCCGCCCGCAGCGATCATGGCATCTGCCGACTGTTCCAGCGTCGTTGTCATGCGGCGGATGTCGGCATCGGATACGCCGGATTCTTTCAGTCTACGAATTGCGGCGTTATAATCTGCTTTGATTTGCTTGTATTCGTCCTCTGTAAGCACCCGGTATTTTCCCGTAGAAAAATCGAAAGTCTGCGGAATGGAAGTATTCATACCGGCGGCACTGTTCCCGCGCATTACCCGCACACCGGAAAGGATTGCAGCACGATCTTCTTCCGGCAGCGTTGCCAGCGTTTTTGCGCCGCGCAGCGCATACAGATTTGCATCGGCGGTGTTCTTCTGTGCGGTCGCGGACTTTTTCGCATTGCCCGCCGCCTGCGCCAGCTCGATATAGCGGCTGTCTTCGCCGAAATATTGCTCGGAGACACCGTTTGCACGCAGCTTGTCCTCATATTCGCGCAGCGCCCTCTCCGCGTCTTCCACGGTCATCTGTGCTGATTCTGCGGCGGCAAGTTCTGCTTCTGCGTTTTTGATTTTTTCATCAATCGTGCGCAGCTCCGGCGAGGAAAAGCGCGTCTGCTCTGTACCGACGGTTTGCTTTGCCGCCCGCTCACGCCTTTGCAGCACCGTCTTGTTCTTGCTGTCCTTGGCCTCTTTTTTCAGTTCCGCGATCCGTGCGTCGTAGGCAGCGTTCTCGTCTGCATACTGCTGTGCCAGCTCCCGCAGCTGCCGGTCTGCGTCGGCGTCCTTGCCGCCGATAGATCTCTGCACAAGCTCTCCCGCTTCGGGAAAACGTGCATTGAAGTCGGTGTCCCGCCGGGCCTGCACGTCGGCAAGCTCTTTTTCCACATCGTCATACGGGCGGAACTTCGGGTAGTCCACACCGGACACATAGTCATCGTTGTATTTCGGATTACCCTCGCGGCGGGTCTCTTTGACCTTTGCATTTTTCTTCTTCGGCATACTGCCGTCGCGCAGCGCCTTGGAAAGACCGCCGTAGCCCATCGGCTGCATAGTCGCCTGCACGGCGGCATCCTTTGCGGCGGCGTCCTGCCGTTCGATTTCCGCGCCGGCATCGGCATAGGCGTTGATACCGTCGCGCTCCGCCTGCACATACGGCGCATTGTCCAGCAGCTTTTTTGCCGCTGCAGCATTGCCGTCCCGCTTTGCAAGGATCAGCGCCGGCGCTATGGGATTGTTCGCGGCGCTGTCACCATCCAGCGATTGCGAGGCATCTTCTTCCCAGTTTCTTGCTTGATAAGTTTGTGCCGCCTTCTGAAACATGCCGCTGTACATATCATTTTTCTTTTTGTAGGTTTCTGCTGCTTTTTCAAACATACATGTTCCTCCTTTGCCCGGTTATGCACGCATGTCGGCAGGTGCGGATATACCGTACTTTTCCGCGATGCTTTCAGCCACACTTGGGTCAAGTCCGTTCTCGACAAGCTTGTACAGGTACATATATGCCGCTTCCTTGCCGCTGGTGATATCCTTGCCGTCCACACCGAGCGAAGCCGCCGCCGAGGTGCCGCCTTTTATAAGATACTCCACAACATTCGAGATTGTCTTCGTTTCCTTATCGTCCGACTTGGGTTCGTCTTCTTTTTTCACATCTCCGTCCGCTTCTTTCATGTCGTCGAGCTCCGCAAGATAATTCTCGGCGATGGTCGTTGCCGCCGTCGAGCTGTAGCCGTTCGAAAGAAGCAGCGCATACGCCTGGTTGAAGGTTTCCGCCCCCGCTGCATAAAGGGCCGCGGACGGGTCGGTCTGAAAATCTGCCGAAACCGCTTTTGCAGAGCTGCCCGCCACGCCGGTATTTTTCTGTGTCGCACTTCCCGCAAACTTAGAATCATACTGACGCGTGTCGATGCCAAGTGCCCGCAGCTGCGAGGTATCGCCGTATTTTGCAGCGGTTTCCGCATCGGCAAGCAGCTGCTCGTAGGTACTGCGCTCTTTCTGCGCGCTCGCTTCGGCGGCAGCGGCGGCAGCAGCCTCTGCCTCCGACTTTTCCTTCTCCCGCAGCTTCGTCATGTCGATTCCCATCTGCTCGTAGAGCGAATAGTCGCCGACCGATGCGGCAAGCTGCGCCTTTTCCAGCCTGCGCTGATAGTCCTGCTGCTCGGCGGTCAGCGCGCGCTGGCGCTCGGTCTCCGCAAGCTCCAGCTCCTTGTCGGCAAGCAGCTTGGAATAGTCCGCCCCGGCGGCGGTTGCCGCCATCGCCGCTGAGGACGAGCCGTAGCCGCCGGTCAGTGCTGCAACCTTGCCCAGCGCGTCTTCCTGCGCTTTTTTCTGTGCCGCCTCCAGCGTCGCGCGGTAATTCTCAAATGCAGCACCGGCGGAATTTGCAGGATTGTCGCTTGAGGACTTTCGCGATGCCGGGTTGCCGATGCGAAGTGCACCGGCGCCTGTCGCTTTGCCGCCGAGCATATCATTTGTCACGTCGCGGCTGCCGTCGTCCGACAGCTGATACCCCTGCGATGCGCGGATCGCTTTAGCCTCCGCGGCGTACAGGCCTCGCTCCGCGTCGGACTTTGCGTTCGTCCAACCGATTTTACTGTCAACGATCCTGTTCAACAGCTCCGGGTTTTTCCCGCCGAGCACGAGATCCCGCGCGTGCACTTTTCCCTCGAGCCCGTTGTCCTTTATCTTTTTCATAATATCGTTCATGGTTACAGTTGCCATAGTCTGCATGCCTCCTGAAAATCATAAAATTACGATCAGCGCGTCCAGCGTACCCGAGGCGGAGAAGGTCATAACTCCCGCCGCCAGCGTTGCGCTGAGCGAAACCGCCGTCGCATTGTCGCCGCCGCGGGCGGCAATTTTGTTTTCGTACCGGACGGCAAGCGCCGGCACGCCGCCGATCACGGCAATGTAGATGCGTCCGCCGAGAATGTCGTCGCCGACCGCTGCTGTGCCGGTCGCCGCGCTTCCCGTGTATGCCGTGCCGGTCGCCCGGGTCGCGCGCTCGGTGTTCAGCTGCTCCACCAGTACGCCCACGCCGTCATACAGCGCCTGTACCTGCTCCGGCAGATTTCGCTCGGTTTGATTGATGGGTTTTTCAAAAATCATCGTCCGCTTTCCTCCATGTATTTTGTGATGCCGGTCAGCTTGTAGGTGCCAATCCCCGAGACCCGGATGCGGAAGCTCTCGCACCGCCGCGGGCGGATCGGGATGGCGATGCTGCCGGTGCGCGCGCCGTCCGTACCCACACGCGCCGCGCAGGGAAGTGCCTCCCAAGCGCCGCCGTCGCGGGAAAGCTCCACGGTCGGCAGCGCAGCGTCGCCGATCTCGAGGCGAATCAGCACACGCGAGACATATTTCCGGTTCGGCAGACCGTAGCCGATGCGCGGCGTTGTGAAGCTCCAGGGCATGTCCGCTTCTGCCGCCATACCCGGCGCAGACACGCAGATCGGATATTTGCCGTCCGTATCGCCGCGGCCGCCAGCAATGTACAGCTTGCCGTCCGCCGTTGCAAAGTCCACCGCGCCGCAGGCGTCCTCCACGCACCACATGCCGCGCTTGGTGTCATAGACGTAGATCTCGCCGGCAAGCGAGAGATAGTATTTTCCGTTGTAGCTTCCGGCGCAAGCCCGTACAGCGTCCGGCAGGCGCCCGAGACGGTCGGATACGCTGCCGATGGAGGAGGATGTGTAGCGCATCACTGCATAGCGGCTCTTGTAGTAGAGCGCGCCGTCCGCCTCGCAGATCGAGCGTGCCGCCCTTTGCGCCACCCCGGCAATGTGCAGCGTCGTCACGGAATACGGGGGATAGCTGCCCGAAATGACATAGGCGCAGTCCTCTTTGAAAAAGATCGGATGCCCGCCGTAAGCAACCGCACCCGTGAACGGACCTGTCTCTGCGACGCCCGCATACCACGGGTCGGTGGAAATGCCCTGAAACGTGCTCCATTTTTTGAAGTCGCCGAGTTTGGAGCAGTAGATCTCGTTGACCGCTGCCGTTGAGCCCGCCTGCATGCCGTAGCGGCAGCCCCACAGGCGGTTGTCCAGCACGCAGACATGATCCAGCCGCGGCAGGTTGCTCTTTGCCCAGTTGTAGGTGCAGACAAGTGCGCTTGATGACGTGTTTCCGATTGACGTAAACACCGAAGACAGGTCGCCGGGCTCTGCCAGATACAGCATGCCGTCTGTGATCTTGATTGGCGTATCGCCGTTCCACAGATAGCCCGTTTTTCCGGTCAGCTCCGGTGCGGTTACAGCCTCAATCGGCAATGCCTTCCAAACGATGTCCTCGAGTGTATACCTGTCGCTGCCAAGCCCGATGCAGACGGTCGTCGCGGATGAAATATACTCTATCATACCGTTTTGTATCCGGATGCGCAGATAGTTTTTGAAGCTGTCCTTCGTCGCGTTTTCGCCATCCACATACAGTCGCGGCATGTAGACGCTGTCTTTTGCCGATTTGCACAGTACGGAATTCAGGGTGAATCCGCGCCAACCCATAATATAATTTACGGAGATGTATACATTCCCGTCGGAATCCGTTGAGATCCTGCTGTCCGATGCTTTATACTTGAATCCATTGCCTGTCAGGATCGTTTCGCTGCCGCTCACGGTCTCTGCCGTCTCCATCGCGCCGCTCTCGCCGGTGACCGTGTTGTAATACTTCTGATCCGGGTAAATGAGGATATTCGCCCCGAAGGCAACCAGACGCTTTTCGCCGTCGATCAGATCGGTCAGCACCTCGCGTCCATCGTAGATCAGTTTTTGCCCGTCCACATAGGCGAGCTTGTCCGTGCCGAGCAAACCGTTAGCCGGATTGTCAAGCAGCTTTGTAATCCCGCGTCCGCTTCTGGACGCGGCAAAGGGAAAGCTGTCGCTTCCCCCGTTTTTCATGTCCGAAAAATAGCTTTCGCCGTCGCTTGTGTCCTCGCCGCACAGATCGGTTCGGTCAAGACCGTAAAAGGTCGTCACCAGCTGCCGTTTCGCCGAGGACAGCATTTTAGGCTTTGGAAGTTGCATCTTTCCCTCTCCTTGTATGTAATTCTCCAACCCCGTCAAAATCGACGGGTTTAGTCCGATTTTTCGTCCGCGTCCTCCGCCGTCGCGGGCGGCGCGTCGTATGTAGACTTGCTTGCGTTCGCGGCACTCGCGGCATCCACCTTGCCCTCCGTGAGGATGTAGGCAACAATAGCACCGCCGAGGACGATTAACGACGTCACCTGCACTGCTACAGATTCAGATCCGCCGAAAAACGCGATCATCGACGATATAAACGACGCGATCAGCGACCAAAACTTTCTCGAAGACAGCTTCTTAGCCCAATCAATTTTCATAATACAAACTCCTTTTCCTGTAATTAAAATTTTTCGTGTTTTCTTTAGTCAGATTGCCGTGATCGTTGCGGCGCGCGTGGACGCATCCCATGCGACCTTGCAATGCAGCGCCTCGGCAATGTACCGCACAGGAATCATCATTGTGCCGCTTCCGACGATCTCTGGTGCAGCATCCATCCCGACCGGCTTGCCATTGACCTGCATGACCGGGCTGTGCGTCGTAAGTGCAAGCACGCCCTCCTCGCTTGTCAGCGTCGCCGTGCCGGATGTCGCATCCCACGTCACAGTACAGCCGAGCGCGTCCGCGACGGCGCGTACCGGCACAAGCAGCCTGTCCCGCCTGATGTACGGTGCGGCAGGCATGTCCACAGGCTTGCCGTCCACGTCCGCCGTCTTGCTGCCTATGGTCAATTTTATCGTCTTTGCCTTGCGCAGGATCGCCGTATCGGCATCACACAGCGCATATGCCCAATCGAACGGGCGCCCCTTGGGGATGAGGACAAATCCGCCGTTGCAGCTCTCGCCGTGGGAATTGCGGGCAATCATGTAGTTGTCGTCCGTGTAGCCTACAATGCAGACAGCGTGACTGTATGTTTTGCCGGATGACAGTATGCGCGGCTCTATGCCTTTGTCGCGCTTGCCGAAGCCTCCGTCAACATCGAGCGCCATTACGATTGGGTTGCCCGCGTCGATCTCTTGCCGCACGTCGTCGAAGTCTCGCACCTCGCGGTATTGGTGCAGGCAAAAACGCGCGGCGGATGCGTCCGCCTCCGGGTTGCTCTTGCGGTACAATTTCAGACGCTTATAACATTCTGGATTCGCGCACGGCTCGTCCCATTCATACGAGGGGAGCGCGCCGAAGTCGCGCAGTGCATTGAGTCCGTAGCTAAGCTGTAGCCCCCTGCTTTCCGATCGATAATAACCATACACCGAATACGGCGACAGCGGAATCCATTTGTGTGTAAGTCCGTACAGCTTGATCATTTGCGCCAGCGTGCACGCAAAGCCGACGCATGCCGGTGTTTTCCGCTGATTCCACTTTACGCCGTCGGGCATAGGCAGGATGTGATTCATTGCACCACCTCCGCCATGTTGTGCAGCAGCTCGGGCAAATAGCGCACGGTCGGCGCGGTCTTGCGCCAGTAGTCCGGCGATGTGATCACCTTCGCCGCCGTCAGCTTTGCAAGGTCGGCGTCAAGCGTGGGCTTTGCGCTGCCGATGACCTTTTCGCCTTTGAGGTACGGCGCACCGTCAATCGGCTTGCCATCCTGCTCAAGCTGGAAATGCAGGTGCGCGCCGTAGCTGTCGCCCGTATTGCCCATATAGCCGACGGTGTCCCCGGCTTTGACCTTTGCACCCTTGCGGATGGCAGCGGGGATGCTGCCGTACCGCAGGTGGAAGTATCTCGACACCATGCCGTCCCCGTGGTCGATTGCCACATAGTTGCCCTCGACCTCTGCCGCGTGGTTGACCCCCGTGACGGTCGTCCGCACGCCGATCACCGTGCCGTCGGCAATGGCGGTGATGGTCGCGGTCGTGTTGAAGCCGATATGCCGCACAATATCAACGCCCTTGTGCGTGTATGTACCGCGGCGCTCGCCGAACGGCGCGGTCTCGTAGACGTCGCCGTCCTCCTTGAACACCGGGCATTTTGCCAGCCCGTATTTACCCATTTTCGTGTGCCTCCTCCTTCTGCTCGAGCACCGTGATCCGGTGCTCATGGTCGTCAATCTGCTTGCCGTGGTGCGTGATGCGCTCCTCGTTGCGCGCCAT
>ENA-ORIC01000367-ORIC01000367.1-human-gut-metagenome-genome-assembly--contig:-NODE-367-length-59623-cov-11.315353_pt1 | contig 59623 bp, 106 predicted proteins | sample MGYA00243023_ERZ508732 | MGnify/ENA primary metagenome ERZ508732 (study PRJEB26277, sample SAMN04329767) | human gut metagenome | biome: human-associated habitat | host: Homo sapiens | place: USA... | reverse complement strand
CCGTTTTTCTGTTCAAAGTTCATCCAACCGCCTTTATTAGCGCTTTGTTCTGCAAGGCGAACGCTTTCAGCGGAGTTTTCAGCTTGCTTCTGTGACTCTTGTGCGGACGTTTTGGCATTTACTTCGGACAGTTTTGCATTCAGCTCTGCTTTTTCAGCGGCAATCCTCGCAATGTCTGCGCCTGCAACATCTGAAAGGGCGTTCAGCGTTTCAGCATTCATAGGAGTGCCTTCAACGATAGGCTCATCGTTGCGAACCAGTGTGACAACTTCCGATGTGCCGTCAGGCTTTTTCATTGTCCATCGGTTCGGGTACTTTGCTTCTCGGTCAACAAAGTGCATAGTAAGGTTCACCTCCACAGACCGGCTCTGAGCAGTAGATTAGATGGTTATTGGCTATCGTTTCGATATCAAGTAGAATTTCTTCGACCTGATTGATAATCGTATAGTGCAGGTAATTGAGGGAAGCAGGGGTTTCGGGGGTATCATTCTTGCCGCTGCACAAAGACCGAATTGCTTTGATATTGGAAAGCCAGCGAGAAGCGTCCGAGACAGTCAGATATCCATTTACATCCCAATCAGTTTTTACCGAAACAGATGCGTTCAATATGGACGCGATCTCTTGGATTCCACTTTCGATTCGGTTATAGTCCATGTAGCTCAGAGCGCCCTTCATACCAGCGGCCCATTCTGCCTGTTCTTTCTCTGTCCACGTTCCTGCTTTTGCTTTCAATGCAAGCGCCTTGACTTGCGCAACATCATCATCGGTTCTGTCTGTGATCCACCGGGTCAACGAACATCAGCTCCTTCCAAGAGATACCCTTCGACCGTCCCGTGAAAACAGCCGGAATACTGATAAGAAAAGCTCGTAGTCAACAGTACAGAGGAATAGCCAAACTGATGATGAACAAGAACATAGTCCAAAGCGTCAAAATGTGGGCTTGCACGATATTTCAATGTGACCTTGCGGCGGTTAGAAAGCACCTTGTATGCTTCTGTCAAAATATTCCTGCTCTGGCTGAGAACGCTTTGGGACAACATTTCATTGCTAACAGTCTGCGTTGCTCCGCTCCCTGTTGGGTTTTCTGGGTAAGAATACGTTTTGCTTGTAGTGTTTGAACCATCAGAAGATTTTACATCAATCGAGCAAATCACATTTTTCAAAGGAGAAGAGAACGCAATTTCAGGCCAGTTGAAATTGTTAACGATGTCGATTTCACCGGCAAGGTTTGCTTTTGCAGTAGAGATGTCAGGAATTCGACCAATTACAATCACACCTTCTCTGGTTTGATATGTTGCCATACCAGCTGCGTTAGCAACCATCTGCAAAATATCAGAGTCCTTATAATTGCTTTTATCCTGGCTTGTGATATCTGTGCTATAATTTTTCAGCTCTTCGGAAATCTGAAACGTTGCCACGTTGTCATTCAGAAGTTCCAACGCATCGTAGGCCATCTCATAAAGAGTGCCATACATTCTTCCTGTATAGTTAGAAACCATCAGATAGCCAAAAGCATCACGGGCCGTAAAGCTTGCTTCAATGCTATTAGAAGGAACACTCCACTCAGACAAGAAGAACTTGCCGCCTGTAATCCATTCTACCGTTCCGTCCAAGTCCATGCCGTACTCCACAGAGATAGGCTGGCGCTCATACAGGTATTTGTAAAGACCTTCCGGGTTGATCGGGTTCCACTTTTGCGTGCTGTTATCCACCGTAAAAGTGATGCTATCATTCGGGAGTTGGCCGCTGATCGGGTCTCTTGTGGAATCGTGCTTGTACGAAAAAATATCTTTCTTCTCAAACACAATGAACTGGCCCATCTTTATTTGCTCAACCCTTGCGCGACGATTTTCCAAGCACCACGACAAGATTTGAATGGAAATAGAATCGTAATTTGCAATCTCAAAGTCAATGTCAGTGGTGATAGAGGAATTATCCGACACTGTTTTTGTGGACACGACTGTGCTTCCAGAATACGCGGTCAGTTTGAAGCTTGTCGGCCATTCGTTAAACGTTGACGACCATGTGATGGTAATGCCAGGAATCGTCACGGTATGAACTTTGCTGAACGAGAGCGTAATAATTGGGTGGTTTGAGGTTGAAACACAATTTTCGCTAACATAACCAGCCTCTTGAGATTTTGCGCTTCTATCAGGCAAGGTATAATTACCGTCCAAAACAGTGAAATTTAATTCTCCGGTAGAATATTTTGTATAAGTATGTGCTTCGCTATCAACAATAGAAGATACATTGCTGAAGAACGTTTCTCCGTTTGTGCTAGGAATCGCATCTTCTTGCAAACCCGGTTCTGTAACGCCATAGGTGATGCGTACAAACATCTCCGGAACAAGCGTTTCGGAAAACTTGTCAAGCCACTTCTGAGAAGGTTGTACCATAGGCTATACCTCCACAAGCGCAATCGAGCAATCCGTCCAGCCCATCACATTACCTGTTTTAGGCCCGCGCCGCCACATACCAGACGTTCTGTCTGAAACGTACATCTGCCGCGTGTCGTATCCGGCCTTTGCCTGGTTATAAAAGCGAACAGTACAGTAAAATCGTGTCGTGAACAGGCTGAGAATAGAGGCCCACTGTTGTGCGGTAAGGTAGTTCCACTTCAGGGACACCTTTGCTACATCATGCCGCACAACAGAGCCAACTACTTTACCTTGAACGTTTCGTCCAGAATCCACGATGGTGCTAGTGGTCGCTTCGTAAGAAGAAGGTTCCGGCAAGTCTACGCCATTTACCGTTACCAGTGCTGGAATTGCCATAAACCGCCACCTCCTTAGTAGCTGTAAACTTCACTGCCCATCAAAGACTGTCCACGGGCGTTCTGCCGCTTCTCAACGGATGCTGTAATCTGTTTTCCGTCAAGGTAAATTTTGAGTTCCTTGCCACCGGTCAGTTCATCACCATACCGCTGGAAAATGTCGAGAAAAGCGTTGTAAGTGCCATTGTAAACAGATTCGCGCATTTCCTCTTCGTTGATGTTGACATTTACACTCGTTGTGCCGCCATAAGAACCGGAGGATGTGCCGTTGTTCTTATCCCATTCTTTTGTTCCTGGGTAAGAACCATTTTTGTACTTTTCCAGCAGTTCCTTGTACTGCTGTTCGTAGTTAGTTGGGTCTTTGGAATCGTCAAAGCTGCTATTGGCCGCTTCTTGACGTTTGCGCTGGCTTTCTTTACGTTCATTTGCAACTTTGTCTGCCCAGTCGTACACGGGGTTAGAAACATAATCCATCTTGCTATGAAGAGGAACCTTATTCCATGCCCAAATTAAGGTGTTAATTGCATCCACAAAGCCCTGAACTGCCGTGCCAATAACGCGTAAAATGGTTTCAAAGACAATTGAAAAGAAATCGCCGATTCCATACCAAAGATTAGACAGGAACGAAGCGATGCTCTTGTTCTTATTGGCAAAATTGACAAGAGCGCCAACCAACATGCCAATCAGGGAAATAACCAGCATAACAGGGTTTGCATCCATTGCAATGTTCAAACTCGTCTGAGCGGATGTTGCAGCCATAGCGGAAGGAACGAACTGACTGATAAAGCTAGAAGCCATACCGGCAATGTTGTTCCAAACGCCACTCAAGCCTTGTGTCAGCCACTGCAAGCTGTTATCGGCAATGGATTTGATTTGCTTTCTCTGCTCATCATCCATTGCATGATAGAAATAGGAAGCGGCCCATGTGCCGAGCTTTTCAAGGTCTCCGTTAGAAATCGCATCCCACAGAGTGCCAATGCTGCCAAAGAAATCAGATTGTAAGCTCTGATCGATGCGCTGCCACTCCGTGTCAAGGCTATCTAAGAAGTTGTTTACATATCCAGTCGCATGGGAAGAACCAGAACCAATTAACGCCTGCCCTTTTTCCTGCACAGCGTTTACAACGCCCTGCATAGCAGTGGTGACGTAGGGGATGGCCGCAGCGATACCGTTTGCAAGGCCTTGGTCGATAAATTCACCAAAGCGTTCAAATAGAGCGGAGGGAGAGTGAATTTCAGTATCGGTCGTGAACTTGTCAATGATAGCTTTGGCAAGATTTGCCGCAGCGCCTTTTGCGGTTTCAATGCCGCTCTTGATACCATTTACGAGGCCTTGCCAAATGTTTTTGCCCGCTTCAAACATTTTGGAAGGAAGAGAAACAATAGCATTTGCAACGGCTGTTACCATATCGGAAGCAGCTTTTGCGGCATCTTTTGCCCACGTTTTGATATCATCGATAAATCCACGAACAGCTCTCGCACCATTTTCGACGTGTTCATCGAGATGTACGAACCATGTAACAACATTCTTTACCCAATTGATAAGGTCAGCAAAACCAAGAACCGCCTTTTCGATGAAGTTACCGTTCATCTGAATATCAAGACGGTCGGTTTCACTCACTCCATTGGTAATCCATCCGACAAACACTCCGATATCGTGAATCAGCTGAGCAATGCCCATGACGGCATTCTCGATGAAGTTACCGTTCATCTGTAAGTCAAGCCTGTCAGTTTCGGAAACACCGTTCTGAATCCATCCAATAAAAATTGCGAAATCATTGATAAGGTTTCCAATGGCTGTAATTGCGTCACCTACAAAATCAGCAACTTTTTCGCCCATAGACTTGAAAGCATTGAACCAGTCCGTTTCCATCTCAAAAGCTTCTTTTTGGCTTTCGCTACCAAGACCACGAACTGCAACAGTGATAGCTTCAAAACCAAGAACAGCAAGACCGGCTACAGGATGACCGCTAACAATAAGACCGATGCCCATAAGTGTTGTAATTAAATCACCAACATCAAGATCAAGGTCTTTTACAACGTCAGAGATTGTTTTGAACGCAGAAGAAATGCCATCCTGCCAACTTTCTGGAATGAGATTCCAGATTACTTGCTTTAAGTTAGAAAAAGATTCTTTCAGGTATTTGATGGATTCTCCGAGTTTTCCATCTGTGAGTGATATATTCCAACCCTGCCTAAGCCCTTCCGCAGCAAGGTAAATCATAGATCGAACACGTTCAAGGCCTTTTCGGAACGCCTCACTGTTTTGGTACAGGTCAACAAAACGAGCAACCATGATGCCAACAGCGACAGCTGCTCCCATAATGGGAGACTTCCAAAGCTTGAGAATTCCTTCAATTAAAGAGCCATCGCCTTTGATTTTGTTGAGAGCTTCAAGCAAAGCGTTGCCAATAGCCCACGTTGCAAATCCGGCAGAAATACCAGCAATCAATGGCGCAAGCTTTTCCAGCTTTGCTTTGATTTCGTCCACAGCGTTGCCAACATAGTTCTTAAACATATCGTAGCCGGACAGGTCTACATCGCCCAAGATGTTACCAGCAGATGCACCGCCGCCAGAGCCGGAACTTCCCTGCGTTGGGTCAATGATGTTCAGTTCATCAAAGCCCATCGTGTAGTCCTTGAGGGCTTTGGCAGCTTTCTTTGTCGAATCAGCCGTGTCGTCCATTGCGTCACCGATGCTTCCAACGCTGCCAGCGCTCTTGGTGAAATCAGTGAACACAACCTTTACACCCATCAGCTTTGCCACCCATTCAACGAACTCTCGAATGAGCTGTACGGCGGCAATCAGCGGGGGAAGAATAGATTTCATGGCAGGGTAGAGCAGAGAGCCAACAGATTTCGCCAGCATATCCAACTGCGCTTTCAGAATTTTAATCTGGTTCGCAGGGCTTTGGATGGTCTGTGCAAGATTGCCCTGTACGTTGGCAGTCTGCTTCATAATGGCAATGTAGCGCAGAACCGCCTTATCTGCCTGAGACAGACTAGAAACTTGCTTGTTAAAGCCCAAGGCCAAAAGTTCCTGCTGCAACCGTGCCTGAGACAGGTCAACACCCAAACGGCGAATAGGCTCAATCTCGCCAGAGATTGCGGAAGACATTGCGGTAAAGGTTTCTGCAACGTCCTTGTTCCAATAGGAACCTTCGTCATAGGCAAGCTGGGTCAGGTTCTTAGACAGAATGTATGCTTTGTCGCTGGTCAGACCAAACGAAGTGCCCAAGCTCTGGATGGTAGCCATGTAGGTCATTGCTTTTGTCGGGTCAACGCCAAGCAAACCCTGCATCTTGCTAATGAGCGTATCGGCTTCACCGCTCAAATTGCCCATAGCATTATGAAACAAGTCTGTTGCTTCATAGAAGTCATTGAACTTCGCAACAGCGTTGCCAAGATACTCAGCGATAGCTTTCAACGAAACCAGCTTTGCCATGTTCCGCATAAAGCCGTTCATCTGATTGGACAGGCTGAGATAGCTCTTACGCTGCTTTTCGTTGGCTGCGGTCACACGGTTTGCCTGTGTGACCACCTTACTCAACTGCGGAGGGAGCTTCGCAAAAGCGTTGCCTACCTTGTCAAGCTGAGATGCAAGGGGAGCAAGAGCAGTAGAAATCTTCTGACAAGAGCTTGCAAAAGAATCAAGGTCAGTCGCTTTTAGCTTGTCGGTCAGGTCGGGAACTTTCCCAATCGCATTGAAAGCACTGCCAAGAGCTTTAAGGTTCGATGCGTCCAGAATGGACAGCGGAGCCAAAGCGTTAGTGAGCTGAGTAATGCTCCCGGACATGGAGTAAAAGTCCACGCCGTTCAAACCAGACACAGCCGCTGGAATCTTCTTGATTGCATTCACGACCGTGTTGATGCTCTTTGCGCTTGCGGTCGGGTTAACGTTGGAAAGTCCATTTAGAAAGCTGGTGATTTTGTTTAGCCCGGACATTCCAGCGGATGCCTGTTTCAGCGTTGCAATAGAACCGGCAAGCTTGTCAAGGCTGTTCACAACCTTTGTGACGTTGCCTTTCGTCCGCAAATTAGAAATGGCGGTAGCGAGCTTGTCGATATTAAGCTCTGCGCCCTGCGATTCCGCAGAAATCTCTACGGATAAGCTCGTAATATCAACATCAGCCATCACTACCACCATCACTTTCCATCATAGAGAACATCATTCTCTTGATTCGCTCCTGCGCCTCAACTGCGCGTTGGTATTCATATTCGTCTTTCTCCTTTTGAGTAAGGGGAATCGGTCTATCCATGTACTTGATGGGCTTAGACCCTTTCTTTCGGAACATATTGCCAACCGTAGAGGAAAGCGCAGATGCCATGTAAAAGCCATTTCTCCATGCTTCTGTGTTGGCTCTGCGTTCCCGTAGTTCCTCTGCGTCACGGTAGACCTTTGCCAGCCAGACATCACCGTGCCAGAACTGGTCGTATGTCATGCCAATGGAGATGTAATAGGCTTCTACATCGTGGAACAGCTTAGAGAAGGAGAATGGCTCCCCCTCTCCGTCTGTTTCTTGAGATTGTGCAGTTACACAATCTCCCACGTTGCGTTTTTTGCAGTCTTGTCCTCAGTGTCAGTTGCCAGCAGAGACTTGGAAGCGTCCACGAACATTTCAAGCAGAACGCCCATCAGGTCTTCCTTATCCTCGATGTGCTGGAACATCTCGTCCACGACCTTGCGTTTGATGCCCTTGTTCCGTGCGATGAAAGCGCCGTAGAACAGGGCACGAGAGTTAGACAGCAGATTGGTCATCTGGGTGTACTGGCCAATCTGAAAACCTGCACGTTCGGTAGCTTCCACGCTGTCACGGGTGAAAGTCAGTTCATAAGTGTTCTTGCCATCGGGGGAATGAAAGTTAATAACCTTAGCAGCCATAATAAATGCTCTCCTTTATAAATAGGAGCAGAACCAAATCCGTTGTTCAGTTCTGCCCGGTTTGATTGATTCGATTTTTGCGGTTTAGCCGCCGTTGACAGTCAAGGTCTCGCTGAACTCAGGCTTCTTGGTGAAGATGCAGTTGATGGTCATTTCCACAACCTCGTCCACGCCAAAGCCGGACAGGCCAACCTGATGCATACCCTGCCAAGTGAAGCCGGAGCCGTCCTGCATTTTCAGGGCGTAGTACTTTACGGCGTTGCTCTCGGAAGTCTCATCATAGCCAGCTTCCTTGACCTTCTTGTAGTCAGTCTTGTTGTAGTTGGCAGTAAAGGACTTGGTGTCACTCTGGATAATGCCGAAGATGTTGACCTGCATGGGGTCGGACAAGGTGGTGGCATCCAGAAGGTTAGGCTCGGAGATCAGGTCGGGTACATCCTTGATGTCGCACAGCTTCGTCAGAGCGGTTGCGCTGTCGCCACAATACAAGGTGGTATTCAGACCGGAGATAGCAGTACTCATAGAATGTTTACCTCCTTAGTTTCGGTAAATCATTCCGTCCTCTCCGATTGTTGCCCCGTAGCTGCAATCAATCCGATAGACGGAATTGTTGTACAGCCCATTCAACGGGGCAAACGACTTGCGATAAAATTTAAGCGGTTCAAGAACAGAATCCACGATTCCAACGATGAAACGTGCTTCTGCAATGCGTCCTGTGTCCTTGTTGGAGTAAACACGCACACGCAAGGAAACGGCAGCGTATTTGCTGTGACCAGCAGAATCAATGTGTACAGGGAGATTGCTGTTTTCCTCTATCTGCACACACGGAAACTTCTTGACGTTGCTGTCATTGATTTCACCAGTAACGAAGATGCCGGGCACTTGCTTTCGCAGTTCCTTAGCAACAGCCGTGAAGATAGAATTGAAATAATCGATCAACTATTCCAAACCTCCCTCCACGTTGCTTCAACTTGAGAAGCCATTTCCTCAACAGCCCCCCACATAGCCATAGCTGCATCGTTACCGCTGGTGTAATTCAGCTGACCTTTGCCGTCTACTTCCTTGACAGGTGTGCCAGCATTGCCGGTTTCGCCGTAGTAGTACCAACGCTTATGCTTGCCGTTTTCCTTGCCGTATGTGCCGTGCTCACCCACACCATTAGGAAGTTCGCCGCCATAAGCAGAGTGCATAACGCCAGTACCAAACTCGATAAAAGCAACCGATTTGCCCTCAGCAATAATGGAACAGGCGGCTCCGTTTTGCTCAACATGGCAAGAAACATCGTTGCTACCAGCATACTGTGCGTTCGCAAAACGAATTTTTGCCACGTCAAGTCCTTTATCAGCCAACGCCTTTGCAAACTCCTGCGCCTTTTTGTTCAGGGTGGCCTTGTACTCCTGTATCTGACGTTCCGCATCACGAAGTCCGGCATCGCTCAACCTCACTTTAATTTTCACTTGCAGCCACCTCTTTCAGCGCATACAACGTATCCGTGATATGCTCTGCGACCTTGACCACAGTGTAATTGAAGGGCTTTGAAACGTCTGTCTGAAACCAGACGTGTGTGCCTTCATAAAGCGGTGTGTTGCGCTTTTTGCTGGACGAACTGACAACGTAACTGTAATCCGTGAACGCTCCAAAAGGGTTTGCTTCCGCAGAACCAGTAGGCGGGCTGACGTTCAACATCAGCTTTGCGGGGGTACTCCACGATTCGTATGCGGATTCGCCGGTTTCGTTGCCCCATTCGTCCACAACAGGTGTTTTCTCGCCAACTGGGTTTGAATACCACAGCGGGCGCTTATCCAGCGGGCTTCCATTGAACATCAGCCGATAACACCTACTCTCGGAACCACTTCATTCAACAGGGACTGCGCCACATCGGAGCTTTCCCACACACGAGTAATGCCATTGTTGGTATAGCTCGTCTGTCCGTTTGCGCCGATGTGGTTGTACAGTTCCGCTGCAATGCGTATCTGCAACGACTGATACTGCAAGGGCAGCTCGTCCGGACTGTTGCCGAAGGGGTAGCCCTGTGCAAATATCTTGTCTTTGGCAAAATCAAGCAGCAGGTCGAAGAGTGGGTAGTCCTCGTCCGTGATTTCACGGTCAAGTGCAGGGGCAATGTACTGCCCCAGCTTGACTGCCGCTTCAGAATACTGGTCTCCCATGCTGCTTTCCTCCTTTCGCCTTAGTAAGCCTTGATGCAGTACACAGCGTCCATGCGCTCAAAGGACGGCAGGACGATTTCAGAAGCAATAATGTCAGTGCTGACAGGGTGGGCTTCCTGCTTCGTAGTAATGGCAACGCCAGTGTTCACAACGGAAACCTGTGCGTTGGAAATGCCAGCCATCAGGTCAACCTCTTCCGGGGTTGCAACATAGTACATATTGCCCAGAGAACCAGAAGGAGCCAGCACGACATAACCATCGGGAAGGTACTTCTCGGCAGTAGCGGTCTCTTCCGGCTTGAACATCTTGTCGTACAGATGGATGCGGATGCCGGATGCGCTTTCGACAACAGAACGTGCCTCAGAATCGATAAGAACGGCGGTGGTGGTTTTCATAACCGTCAGGAAACGGTTTTTGACCTCTTCCGCAGCAATCATCTTGTGGAAGGTGTTCGTATTCATGTAGGCTTCGGTAATGACTTCGCCAGTGTTCGCAAGAACAGTGTTTGCGGCAGTAGTCATCGTGGCGATGGGGGTTGCAGTGGTAGGAGCATCCCACTTCTCCTTGGTAATCAGAGCCTTGTAATTGGACTGCTGCCAAGTGCCATCCGGGTCGTAATCGTAGACGTAACTCACGCCGTTGGATTCGATAGAAATGCCGGGCTTGCCAGCCTTGGGAGCCAGAAGCTGCCATACCATGCGCTCAGGAACGATGCGAGCGCCAGTGATAAGCTGTGCGGTATCATCGTAGACACGATTGATAACGTCTGCCGCAAACTCCTGATTGGTAGCCAGAACAGAAATGATCTTGCGGCGGTCGCTCTCGTCGATATGCACACCCTCACGGAAAAAGGGCATATTGGTCTCCGTCACCTGAATACCTTTACGGGTACGGAACGTAGCCTTAGTGTCAAATACGCTAGGCTTCAGCGAAACGCCAACGCCCTTATGACCACGCAGCCACTTCAGTTCCATGCTGACCTTCTTACGGGCAGGGAACAGAGCATCAGAAGCATAGGGCTGCGCATTGGTCGGGTCATTCGTCCAGTAGGCGGCAATCGCAGCAGGGGAGAAGATTTCATTCAGATTCAGTGCCATAATTTAGTCCTCCTTACTCGCTCTTTGCGCCAACATCGGTCCGGCAGAAAACGGCGGGAACGGCCTTTTTCAGAGCGGCAATATCGTTTGCAGAATAGGTAAAGCCGGACAGCTTTGCCTTGTCCACATCAATAACGCCCTGAATCAGCAGTGCGCCATTGGGGTTGACGGCAGGGTCAACGGTGTGCAGCAGAATGCCAATGGCATCGGTAGCTGCATCAGTAGCGCTGGGGCCAGTGGTGGTAGCAGCTTTCAGACCAGTCTTTGCCATAGGATAACCAGCCGGAACAGCATTGGTCTCCTTGACGGTAAAGGGAATGGCAACGTAGGTATCAGCAGCCAGAATAGTGCTTTCAGGAGCCGATACCGGAGTAGTGGTATATTTCATGTTTTCCTCCTTAATGGAAAGCGGTCATTGCGTCACTCGATGCCTTGTTTGCGTCTGCACGCTCTTTTGCAAAGCGTTTAGCAAAGGAAACACCTGCGCTATCTGCGCCGTCACCATTGCCATCCGCACCCGGAGGTGTGGGCATATCATTCAGCAGAGAAGCCTTGTACGCGGTGTCGTGGGCGGTCATAAACTCCGACTGGAACTTAAACACCTTGTCCATGTCACCGTCAGCCAGTGCAGATGCAGCCTTGTTGGCAAGTTCAGCGTCATAACCCTGTGCAACAAACTTCTCACGGTAAGATGCAAGGGTCTTTTCCTTGACAAGGTTCTCCTTGTCGGCAGTCAGAGCATCAATCTGCTTCTGCATCTCTGCCAGCTTGTCAGCCTGTTCCTGTGCGGCATTCTCGTCATCGGTACGCTTTGCCTTGAGCTGCTTCTTGTACTCAGCAGCTTCGCCATTGGCTTTCGTCACGGCGTTGCGCAGCTTCTCGACCTCTGCGCTAGGGTCTGCAACCTTTTCAAGCGCAGAAATGATTTCATCGGCGGTCATGCCCTCTTTGTAGGCATCGCCAAGCAACACATTGAGTTTCATATCGTTAATTTCCTCCTGCGTTTTTTTACCGTTGCTTCCCTGCAACGCTGCGAAATTTGTATCCCGGCTTCCCTGCCGGAATATATCAGCCCGAAAATTCGGGGTGATTCTTTATTCCTTTGGATAAATTCTCTTGTACGGTTCAATGCCACTGTCCAAAATAGATTTTTCTCGCGCCGAATTTCGGTCAGGGTGTGTCCATTTGAATTTCCCACATTTCGTGCAGATATACTCGCACTCCATTTCTCGTGGTTCGTTTCCGTTGATGCCGTGCGTCCAATGCCAACGAGAAAGCGTATAGTCATGTTTGCAAAACAACTGTTTCCAAAAATCACGCATTATCTTTTTTCTCTATCCGCTCATCAATGATTTCCCAGTCGTCACACGCCATATTTTCCATGGTGTACAGAATGTCTTCTGAATCAGCAAGATTTACAATCTTGCCATCGTAGCAGTGCATCTCGACATAAGGTTTCTTAGAATCTTTAGACCCCAAGCACCAATAACCAGTCCAATGATGACGCTTAATTTTGCGCCCTCGTTTAAGAGCAAACAAAGCACTTGCAAAATTCATTTTTCTCCTCCGTTCTTTGCGTCAGCCTGTTCATTGACCATATTGTTGACACCAACAATATGGTCTGTGGGCTGTTTCTGCGGCTTCGGTGCCTTTCCATCCTTGCCCAGCTTGCCAGCGGCAACCAGGAAAGGCTTGCTCATTTCATAAGCAGCCTGTGGGTCAGGGAACAGACCAGGCGTAGTGAACGCCAATTGCGGGTCAATCGGCTGCTGAATCATCTGCGCAAAAATCTGAACCTTGCTCTGCTGATTATCGTACTGACGGCGGGGCAGTTTGATATTGATGTCACTTGCCATCAGTTTAGAACCAGCCGTATCACGCAGGATTTTCAGCATTACAGACAGGCTCTGGCGTTCAGCATACTTGAACATATTCTCGTACTGCTGCGCTCTTGCTTCGGTGTGATTCCAGCCATTGCGGACGATGACTGCACCTACGTTGTCGGACGTTGCATTCTCGCTGCCAGTAGCACTAGGCATAGCAGTCAGACTGCGGTACACGTTCAACATGGAATCAAGCAAGGTCTGACTTTGCTGCTGGTCAAGCTCATTCGCAATCTGCGAAACAGAGGCGGGCAAGCTGGTTGTAGATTTCAAGCACATTGCCCCAAGTTCTTTGACCTGTTTCAGTGCGTTATCATCCACAAGGCAGTTGGTAAACACCATGATGGACTGGATGAACTGCGCAACGCCGTCCAAACGGTTGCTTTCAAGGTCATTGATGGCATCAAGCACAGGGATAGCCGGTTCAAACAGACCCATCCGCTCCGGGTTCAGCTTGTATTCGACCATCGGCAACATTCCGAGAGAATGGTTCTCCGATTTCGTAACCTTGCCGTTGTCGATTTCAAAGTACTGGTTTGGCGTATACACGCAAATCAGGTCGTTTAGGTCGTTCTGATAATTGCGTGGGATGTGCAACACGTTGGCGATAGGTTTGTGCCCGATGCCGGAGTTGTAAATCACATACGCCATGTCCGGGTCTGGAACGTCCACCAGCAGGGGCGTTTCGTCCGGGTAGTTGCCGTTGTACCCCTTGTCAGGGAGAACAATGCGGTATCCCTGTCCGCACTCCAACATCCACTGCCAGAGCCGCCGATCGAGCGCATCCTTGCCCTCATACTGCAAAGCGTTGGACAGGCGGGCGATTTCCTCACCGTCACCAGTTGCCGTTTCAGACCGCACATAAGAGCAAGGAGTGCCGCTCATGTAGCCTGTGTAGAAGCCTACGCACTCGTTGGCATGGTTTTCTACAATGCGATTGGTGATTTCAGCGTGGTACTCCTTCGTGCGGTGGAGGACAGGCTGACTGCCCAAGTAGTAGTTGTGCAGAAATCGAATCTCGTTCTTGTTCAGCAGATGAATAGGCTCTGCCTTGCCCATGACCACTTTCAGCACGTTTGCCCGATTGATTTCCGTCTCCGGTGTTTCAATCGGTCTACGTCCGGTTAGCGGCTCATTCAAAAAGCCGCCAACGACCATCTGATACTCAGCCATGCGTTCCTCCTTTCCAGCAAAATAAAAAAGCGCAGCAAGACAAACCTGTTAAGGTCTGTCTCACTGCGCCAAAACTGCGCTTCAAAAGCTATTTACTTTTCCGGTGGATGGATGATTTTCACCCATCCTTCCCTTGTGTCTCCTTCGATAACGCCCTTGCATCTGTCGCACTTGAAATGGTATCGTCCGTCTACTTCGCCAAGATAGCGGTTGCAGCGGACGTTCTTATAGATTGGGTTTTGCCTGATACAAGGGCAACAGATTCTAACTAGCATGAGCGCTCCTTTCGTTGGATTTCTGGAAACAGGCTGTTGAGCACAGACCTGTCGGAAGCTACTGGGAAACTATTCGCACTTCCAGTCGTGCTATTTTCCGCCCTGGAAAACCTTCACAGTCTTTCTGTTTGCCGGACAGGCAATGGTTCAGGCTGCGATTCGGACGCGGAAGCCGGATTTGAACCAGCGACCTCTTGGTAACCAAGCGAGCTACCTGACTGCTCCACTCCGCGATAGAAACCCGGCTTAATGAATAACCGCTGCTCTTTGCAAAAGAAGAAAATTCAAAAAGCCTTTTGCATCGAGAGCCGGGAATAGCGGTGAGGTGTCAAAAGAGAAATCCCATGCAAAGCAAGAGGATAGTTGTGCTGCGTAGCGGGTTTGAACCGCTTCGTGTCAGTTGGGGGAGTACAAACAACGTTCCGTCCACTCGGAAACGCAACATATAATCCCCACGACAGAGAAAGGCAGCTGTCGTGGGTGAGTAAGAGAGGAGGGTATTACACAACAAATGACGAGTAAAAATGACTTAAAAATCTCGCCAACGCAATACCTAGAGGAAGCTGCAAATCTTCCTGGTACTATTGTAAGCCATGTCAACAGGCAAATCAAATTTTAATGCCTACGAAACCGGCTATTTAGGGGAATTATTAAAACGGCCTCTTGACAGGCTCAATTTTGCTGATTCCGTTATACAGTTCATCGGCAAGCTGTGCCAGGCTGTCCGGTGCATCATCGTGCGGAACTTTGCCAAGCTGCGTAAACATCGTCACCTGTTCCATGAACGCCTTGTACTCTTTCGATTGGTGTTTTTCGTCAAGGAAATAGAACCGTTTGATGTCCGGCGCATACTGGATGATTCTTGATAGCTTGCTTTGACCGCTTGGCGCACGTTGGCTGCGGACAGAGCAGTGATAGCCCTGCTGCAGAAGCTGGCTGTCTACCACGTCACAATATTCATCGCCGCCGTTGTTGGCTTCGCCACGCACCACGTTGATTTTGTGCTGGATGATTTTGCCCACGACTTCCGGCCTGGTCACGGTCTTATCGCCGTTGTTGAACACAAGGTCAGGGATGAATACGGCATCTCCGTACACATAGGCGATAGGGCAAGCCGTGAAGTCACCGCCGCCCCATGCAATATCCATGACCATCAGCTTGCGATCGGGCTCACCGTCAGGCAGAACGCCATTAAAATACCGCAATTCATCGGCAGGGAACAGCAGACCTTCACGCACATAGGGCTTGCCCATGTATTTTGCCCACCATGTTGCGTCATCAATGCTGGCTTTCATGTCAGCGTAGTAGGCATCGTCAAACCCAACGCCATAGTCATAGTTGAAGTTGCTGTGTCCGTTTTCATCCACCGCAGGAATCACCCGGAATCGGTACTTCGGATTGTCTGCATACTGGTTCTGGATACGTCCCAGAGGGTCAAGCACGTTCCAACGTGTACCGACCATCAGCTCTAAAGCGCCTTGCTTTTTACGATCTTTCAGCTGGTTCAGATAGGCATCGTATTTGTTGTTCAGACGTTCAACATTCAGGCTTTCTTCCAAGTCCTCAATCAAGTCATCGCTGTATAGAACGCCACCCTCACCGATTTCAACAGCACCAGTTAGTGTGCCGCCGATCGAGCGGCAAGTCAGGGTTGGGAAACGCTTCTTTCGGTTCAGGTCAACGCTTTCGTCCTTTGCGCTCTTGTCCACAAGCTGAACGTCAGGGAAGATTTTGCCCCAGTTGTAGGTCACAGGGTCAGTGATGATGGATAGCACTTCGCCGTAGAATCCATTTGTCAACTTGTCGGAGTGTCCGCTCATAACCGATGCAACGTCAGGGCGGTTGCCCATTAGCCATGTGATAAAAAAGATGCACAGAGTACTGTTATGGGTTGGAATCAGCCGCTTCCCAGCGCAGTACACGCCACCCTCAACCTGAATGCAGTTGCCCTGCTTCGGCTCGATGCGTTCAAACCCGCAAAACGCCACACGGCGAGGTTTGGAGAACTCCTTTAGCTGCTTGCGAGGAACAATGCAGGGAATAGGGCAGGTAGGATTAAAAGAGATGGAATAGACTGTCAGATTGCCTTTAATGCCACTAGACGATACACGAGGTGGATATTCAACCACACTACATCTCCATCCAAAGGTAGAAACCAGCGTGACAAAATCATCTCTCATTTTCGGCTCTGTGGTAGAAAAAGCGTACCGATGCTCTTTTACCCGTAACGTACCGTCTGTATCGAGCAGACCAGCAAGCAATTCCATACGCTGTGCAATGCTGGCTGTAAAGTATTCTTCTGGGATATGCTTCACGCAGCGGCGGTGACTATAGCACATATCGCCTTTTTGAAGTGCTTGTCGCAAACCAGAGAATCCGTAGTACTCAACACCGGTGTCCTTGTGAACCGTATGCCAACTAACCGGGTATCCATCGTTAATGACGCGCTCGACAATCACTCGATCACAAGGAGGTTCACAAATATCCGGGTGCTGATTGCGACCATCGCCAAGCCATGCGCCCAATGTGTACGGCTCAACAGGCAGTTTCTTATATTCTCCCTCGACAAAATTTTTGAACGGAACCTGATAGCAGAATCTTATACCGTCCTTTGTGTCGGCAACATAATCCTCCATCATCCGCTTAGTTTCGACAACATCAAATCCGTTCTTATGGCGGTTAAAGACCGGCCACTCGTGGTTTTCGTGGCAGTCAATGTATGTGCCGTCAGAGAAATGGCAACGCACATCAAGCTGGCACTTAGGCGAAACGGCCAGCACTTTTACAAACTGACCTTTCGGGCTGATAACTTCATCGCCGACCTGCAAATCGCCGTGATTCTTCCAGCCACTTCTCGTTAAAATCGGCGTATCATCACTCAAAGCCTTGCCAACGCGAGCAGGTAAACTAACTCCCAAGAAGTCAATCCGCTTATAAAACAAGTCCTCAAGGTCATCTGCCAGCACTTTTAGAACCCTGCGCCTCGGCTGATAGAACTTCTTTTCTGGCGCACGGTTCCATTCAAGGTAGATGCAATAGCTGTCAAACACATCTTTTGCTTCAAACAGGTACGTCCGGCCGATAATGTCATAGACCTTCGCCACGTCTTCGCCTGTTTTCATTTTGCCCATCATGGCTGCACAAACAGAGCGCAGCTCACCAGAGTATTTGTAGGCATCGAACCGCTTGTCTTGCGGAAGAGTGTCTCTTAGGTTCACCACTGCCTGAAACCAGTCCTCATAGACCTGTGCTTCGGTCGGATTCTGCTTTGCATACGCTTTGATACTGTCAATGATGGCGATACACTGTTTTGGCTGCATAAAAAATAGGCACCCCCTACCTGAAAATGTAAAGAGTGCCTACAACTGCACAAAAATCAAATATTCGGTTTTATAATGCTGCTTTCGGAAAATTATTTGCTAAAATTCGTTTTAACGGATAGAATGTGCGGTTTATTTGACTTCTTCTGCAAGCTGATTGAGCCTGCGTTTCAGCTCGTCCGCATCGTAGTACAAAGCGTCTGCGATGGCATTGAGAATATCGGGCTTGTCGGTGTAATCGCACAGCGTTTCAATGAGTTTCAAACTCTGATCTGACAATTTTACGGTTTTCATGTCGTTTTCCTTTCGGCTTTATTCTCCCGCTTTGAAATTGTAAATGGGCTTAATGTGTTTTACAATATCAACTGTTGGGGAGATTGCGTTGATAATTTCCTGCGCTGGCTTATATGCCATCGGACATTCATCCAACGTGGATTCATCGGCTGACGTAGTATAAATTCCGTTCATCTGCTTTTGGTATTCCTCAACGCTGAATGCTTTTTTAGCTGCTGTTCTGCTATATAGTCTGCCAGCACCATGCGGAGCAGAGAAATTCCAATCAGGATTGCCCTTACCAATACAGATAAGGCTTCCATCTCTCATATTAAGAGGAATAATCAGCTTCTTACCCTCTCTAGCGGATACAGAGCCTTTTCGGATAATATCATCCGATTCATCAATATAGTTATGAACGGTTTCAAAGAAGGACGCATGGGTTAGCATAGAATCAATTCCAACACCATCTAAAATAGTGTGCATAATTCTTGCTCTGTTCATCCTCGCAAAAGCCTGACAAATTCGCATATCATTAAGGTAGGAATCACGTTCTTCGCCTTCAAGATAGCAAAGTTCATTCGGAATATCGGGAAACTGAACATTCAATTCTTTGATTTTTTGCGAGATTTCTTGTTCACGACCCTGCGCTTTCAGTTCCGCAATCACACGTTCCGTAGCTTCTTTTCTTTTGTTCTTTCCTTTGATATTTGAGATGGCTACGTTTTGATGATACTCTGCGACCTGCTTTCCGAGATTTCGGCTTCCAGTATGGATAACAAGATACTGGTTTCCCTCTTCGTCCTCGTCCAACTCAATAAAATGATTGCCACCGCCCAAAGTACCCATGCTACGAAGAATCCAGTCAACATTATGTAGACTATCTTTGCAGTCAAGCTGGCTAAGGAAAGAATCCGACATTTTCTGCGATTCGTGAACATTCATTCCAGCCGGTACACGTTCTCTGATTACTTTATCTAACTTTTTCGGGTCGATGTGTTCAATTCCAAGTTCAGCGACAAGCATTCCGCAACCAATGTCCACGCCGACAATATTCGGAATGACTTTCTTGCCCAAGTTTGCCGTAAACCCAATTACGCACCCGGAACCAGCATGAACGTCTGGCATAATGCGAATTTTGCATCCGTCAACAAAGCTCTGATTACAAAGCGTCAAAATCTGCTCAGACGCTTTGTCTTCAATATTGTCCGTGAACACCTTTGCGGACGCATATTTTCCTTCAATCGTTTTCAATGTATTCTCCTTTCTCATTTGGTTTTATTCTAGGTTGAGAACAATGTCACCTGTTCTGTTCAGCAATCCGATACCATGTCTGGCGGGTCACGCCAAGCTGTTTGGCAGCATCCGTGACCGTGAGAATGCGCTTCTCCACCTGCTCATGGAGAATGTCAAAGAGGTTGCGGTCATACTCGGTGGGCTTGCGGCCTTCCCTGTAATCGGGGCGCTGGCTGGCAATCTTCTTGCCCTCTCTGGTGCGCTCAACAATCATGTCACGCTCAAACTGGGCAAACACAAGAAACATACCTCTCATAGCCCTACTAGCAGGGGTGTTGTCCATCACACCAAGATTCAGCACGTTCACCCGGATTCCTTTTTCAATCCATGAATCAATCAGTTCATACCCACCGACAAGGCTTCTGGCAACACGATCTAGCTTTGTCACAACGATTGTATCGCCGCTCTGAACTTTCGCTTCCAGCTTGTCCAGTTCCTTGCGTTCCATTTTAGTTCCAGTATATACCTCTTTGAAAATCTTAGTTGCGCCAGCGGCCTTGAGGGCTTCTTCCTGCGATTCAAGGCTGTTGCCATCAATCGCCTGTCCAGCGGAACTGACACGAGCGTAGCCGTAAATCATTCAGGTTCACCGTCTCTTTCAAGAACTTTAAGAACAAATTCATCCGATGCAACATCAGCACCAATAGGCTGAATCACGATTTGGTATTTCATTTCTTCCAAGAGCATTGCCATTGTGGACAACTTTAAATCATCCGCATTAACGCGGTTTGTCACATAAGAAGAAACTTCATATCCCATTTGCCTTGAAAGAGATGCAGAAGTATATCCTCTGATTTTCATAACGGAACGAAGAATGTCCCCGGAATTGACTTTATTTTTGGTTGCGCCGCCTTTTTTCTTCTCTGCCATTTTTATCGAACCTCTCTTTTGACCCAATGATAACACATTCTCGTGTCGCTGTCAACATCTTCTTGTGTTTTTTGCAAATTTTTTACTATCAATAGGGTTGTAAAACGGCTGTAAACTTTTTCGTTGCTTTACAAACTGTATACTTGAATAGTAGCCTTACGAATTATCGAAAAATATCTTTTGAGTTACTATCACTAGGGTAAACTAATCCGTTTACAGAAGTACTATCAAATAACGTAAATTTACGTTAGAATGCGTAAAATGTCACAGATGTGTGACTGAATTATACAAATTGGGCTGTTGACAACTATATACCAAGCGTCTATAATCTAAGACAGCAGAACACACGATGAATCAACCAGCAACGGTAGATTTATCCTTTGTGGCATAAAAAATAGGCCGTCAGCTCCACCGACCAAAGTAGTACTGACGACCTATTCCACCACAAAACAGAAGCTGCGCAACCAAGGGCGCAGTCTCGGTTTCTGTCAATTATTATAGCAGAAGCAGACCGCTTCTGCAATAGAAAGGAGCAAAAAACATGAACTTTCCTACGACAACCGAAGAATTTCTGAAAACACTCGCACACGGCAAAGAGCCGACCAGCGAGGACAGGGAGTACGCAGAAGCGCTGGGTAAGCTGTCCGAACTGAACTACCGAGCAGGGTACGAAGCGGGACGTAAAGAAAAGTAACATAATTTCGGCAATTCGTATGTATTATAAATTACATCGTAAAATTGTTTGAAATTATTTACTTCACAAGGAAAAGTGGTATAATATTATCACACAGAAAGGAGGTGAACGAACATGACTTTAACCAAGCACCGCAATGGCAAACAGGCCAACGTGAACATGGATACGGCAACGCTGGAAAAGGTAGACAACTACTGCTTGACACTGGACATCAGCCGTAGCCAGTTCATGCGTAAGGCCGCTGCCGAGTATCTGCGAAACCATCCGCTGCCCGATGAAAAAGAATAAGACGCTCGCTAAAGTTTGACGACCACAGCGAACGTCTTATGAAACGCTCAGAGAGTATAGACCCTCTTTGGGTTATTATACCAGAGATGGCCTGCTCTCGCAAGATAGAAAGGTCAAATTTCTATGAATAATAATCTTGAAACCATCCGAATCTTCTCCGAAGATGTTATCCCTGTGTATGACACTGACACTGGCGAAAAAGTAGTGCTGGGTCGGGAACTACACGAAAAGCTCAAGATCAAGTCTCGTTATAATGACTGGTTTGCAAATATGTCCGCTTATGGGTTCAAAGAAAACGTCGACTATTCATCGTTTACTAAAAATCTAGTAAACGGCGGGCGCTCCATTGAGCACATTCTCAGCCTTGACATGGCAAAGCACATTGCAATGATTCAGCGGACACCGCAGGGCATGGAAATTCGCCAGAAACTGATTGACCTTGAGAAGAACGTGTCTATCAACCAGTTCGCAGGACTTTCTAAGGAACTGCAAGCAATCCTTGTGATTGACCAGCGCACCATGAAGCAGGAGCAGCGCATTTCTGCTCTTGAGAACACCATGACCATCGACTACAATCAGCAGCGTGTGTTGAAGCGTGTCGTGAACACGGTGGTCATCAACGCTCTTGGCGGCATGGACAGCCCGGCCTACAAGAGCCGCAGCGTCTCTCAGAAGCTGTTTATGGAATGCAACCGGGACATTCAGGACTGGTTCAATGTGAACAGCAGAAACAACGTGCCGAAGAAGCGGTTTGATGAAGCTGTCGAGTACATCAAGAAGTGGAGACCGTGTGCGAACTCCGTTATGTTGGTTCAGGTTACAAACGGCCAGACCCAGATGCCCATGTGAAAGGAGAACAACTATGCTTACCGCAGATAAGATTCAGGATATGGGGGAATACCTCAACTACGCTTTCGAGACCATGCTGAAGCTCTGGCGCACCGTTGACTACGGCGAGTGCGTCCACGAGCCTGTTATCGCCTGTGACGGAAAGGTTGTCGATAGCGGTCAGCTTTCCTTTGAACCGGACGAAAACGGCGAGATTGAGCCGGTTCTGCTCCGGGACAACAAGTGCATCATGCACGATGTGAAGTATTGGATGCCCTTGCCCAATGTTGAGTACCATCCCTATCACAATAAAATCGTGAAGTAAACAGTCTATAAGAAAAGCCAGTGGTTAGAGAACATCTAGCCGCTGGCTTTTTGTGTTATTGTCAGGAAGTTAAAAATGCAGAAGCAAAAAAGAACACGAGATAGTAGGTTATAATGCAAAGAATGATTGTGGCGATTATTTTACCAGCGCTCATTCTTTTCTTATTCTCACCACCGCACTCAGGGCAAAACTTCGCTGTCCTTGAAATCATGTGTCCGCAGTGTTCACATGGAATCAAATCGTTTTTCGGCTCTTTCTTTCCCATTGTGTTCTCCTTATTCGTTTGCAAGGTCTGCATATTTGACTTCAATGCGAGGGAGTTCATCGGTGGTGCTGGTCAACGCTCTGGTAATTTTTTCAAGTCCGGTAAACTCACCATAAACGGTGATAATATCATCGTCCAGAATCTTCACAGCATCGCCACCACGCTTATCCAGCATATAATACTCGTCATCAGCATAGAATCCGTATCCGCTGTTGTCCGTGTAGGTTCTCCATGCTTTTTCGCTGCCGGAGAAGTTTGCGTCAATAATCTGCGAGACCTTTACCTTGACTACAATCTTAGTTCCTTCATACTTTTCAGGATAACGGCACAGTTCCTTATAGTCCACAGTCTGGCACTCTGCCTTGTAATCGTCCTCGCTGATTTCAGGCACAACAGATGCAGCGGAAGAAGCGGTGGATGCACTTGCCTTGTCAGATGTAGCGTCCTTGTAGCCCTCTTCAAAGCCCTTCTTGCCGCTATCGCTGGAGCCACCAATAGCAGACAAGACAATCAAAACAACGATGGTGATAAACCACCAGCGCTTGTAGATAGGCGGTTTATTCTTACCGCCACACTGAGGGCAGACCTTTGCACTTGCGGCAATCTCTGCGCCACAATGCTTGCACGTTGTCATTTTACTTTTAGCCATTGTAGATTCCTCCCTTTCAAGGCTTGTAAGGCAAGTATAGCACAGAACACAGACCCTTTGTAGGGGTCTTTTTGTTTTTGCGGGAAATTTTTGAGATTGGCAATAGGGGTGGGGGTGATTTGCGCAGGAAAGAGGGGGTGGTGAATCGCCACCACTTTAATAAAAACGCCTTTTTTGATTTTTTTCTACGGAGACTATCGACCCACCCCACCCCCGGTGCTTCCTGTATACCCCGCCGGTGGAGACCCCAGCCCCCAGCGCACCCGGACGGCCTGCGCATTGCGTCCGAAACTGTGCAGATTTGGACACACTCAAACATGAACGATTTTCAACACAAGAATGTGTGCAAAGCCATTGACATCAACACAAGAATGTGTTACTATATAGACAACACAAGAACGTGTTACACCACCACAAAACAGGAGGGCAAAACCATGAAGAAGACCATCGATTATACCGCACTTGCAGAGACCATCCGCACTGAACTCAACGCCCGCCACGATCGCAGCGCGTGGGACAAGGCCGTCACGCTGTACGCTCTTGACCTGCTGGAGGATGTGCAGGAGGGTGCAAACAATATGGAGCGCCTGCCCCTTGACGGTGCAGAGCTTGAACAGTGGGCGCTCAACGGTGCAAGCTGTTGGGAACAGTACAGCAACGGCGGTTGCTCCCTCTGCTATGATTCTGATATTGCCGCCCGCGTCTGCACTCCGTCCGAACTCAAGCGCAAGCACGGCGGGGTGTATGAGCCTAACAGCAAGGAAACGTGGCTTGACGTGCAAGCCCGATACAGTGCGCGGGCTTGCAACCGTATCCGCACCATCTGCCGCACCAACGGCCTGTATTGCAAGGGGGTGCAGTAATATGCTAGTACTCGATGCAACCCAGTGGGCTGCCCTCTGGTACATCGGCGGCATGATTAGCGGCGCGTTTGTAATGATTGCATTTCTTAACAGCTAATAAGGAGTAAAAACAATGAAATATCAAAAATATTTAGATTCTCTTTCCACCGAAAGAAAATATTGCTTGCTTGACCGTATGCGGATTGATTGCGAGTATTTTTTGGGTTTCGGCGCACGGCATGAAAAATATTTGTGGGCTGAAAACGTAAAAGAACAAATTGATAGTATGCTTTACCTGTATGACAGCATCAAGCAAAAGCCGGAATGGCTAACGCGTGAACAGATTTTGAATTACAAAAAGCTAATGGAGGGCTAAAAAATGACGACGTTTGAAGAAAAAGTGAACGCATACCGCGAAAACAAGCGGTTAATTGAAGAGCTTGAAGCAATGAACGACGCTGTAAAGGCTGAAATTATCAACATGATGCACGGCGCACCGGAAATGGTGCAGGGCACTGCAAAGGCCGTGTATAAGGACGTGCAAAGCGTCCGGCTTGATAGCAAGCTTCTCAAGACGCTGCACCCGGATATTTATGCCGAGTGCAGCAAGCGCACCACATACAAGCGTTTTAGCGTGGTTTGATGGAGGTTTAACGATGATTTACCCCGATAAAGTATATATTCCTGTTGTGCGTGGGCGCAGCGTGTGGAGCGTCTCAGAGATCGACACGGCAAAAGCCAAGAAGACACCAGATTATATTGTAAACGGCTATATCCAATATAACGGCGGCTTATACAGCGCTGGCAATGTGTTTTTGTCCGCCGCCGATGCGTGGGACTGGATCCACCTTTTTCACAGCTATCGCGGCAAAGTGTACACCGCCGCCGAAATCGGTAGCATCCGGGAGGTGAGCACAAAATGATATTTTCTTGTATCCTGTTCATTTTTTGGTTTTTCTCTGCGCTGTTTAAGGCGTCCAAATGAGACCGCCCAAAAGAGCAAAAATTTTCTGCAAGTCCTGTATAATGGGCTTGCAATATGATATACTATAGCAAAAGGGGCAGTAAAGGCCCAGAAAGAGAAGTGTTATTATGAAAACCTACACAGAACACGAAGTTAACGGTCTGAGCATTTACGTGGACGATGAGACCGGAAAAGTGCATCATGCAGTAAATTGGGATAGCGCAAATCAGACAACACTTTATCCGTACGCCTATAATACCCGCTCCCGTGTGTGGGATAATGTCAGCGGAGATTATACGCTGGCAGGATTGAAGCGTACAAAGCGCCTGATTGAATGGCACTAACAAAATCTTAACCCCGCCCACGCTGGCGGGGCTTTTCTTTTGCCTTGCATCTGCTGAGGGTGCAGGGCTTTTATTTTGCCCTGCTGCAATACAACCCCATACAAGCGTTTACAGCGCGTTTTACGCCGTCCATGCAAATTATACCGCCCACGCCATAAAATAGCGCACAGGGCTTTACAGGGGCTTTTCTTGAGATTTGCCACATTCTACCGCCGCAGATACCAGACCGACACAAGCGGCTATAATACCGCCTGCGCTACGCTGGAGCGTATCACAACGCCGTAACACCTCCAGCGCGTGCCAGATACCAACGCCACGCCGGACGCTGTATAGGTCAGCGTAGCCGCCCTATTATAATAAGGTATATAAGGGTACAGGGGTGCAGCATACCACAGACCGTGCCAGCCCGGCGGGGTCAGCTCCTGCCGTCTGTGGATCGCTGGCAAGTGCTGCACCCGAAACACCCGCTGATGGGGTCAGCGTCTCCACCTGTACAGGGTCAGCCCGGCGGCTTGCAATCTGGCATCGGTCAGCGGTCAGGGCGCACCGTGTCAGCCTAGCACCCTACACCCGGCGGGGCAGTCCAGCGGCAAGAGCGCGGCGGGCGGCGCGGAACCACCGGCGGCTCTCGCCGTATCTCTTTTCGGGCTTTCGCCCGATAGCTAATAGAGGTCAGCAATAGTCGCAGCGTTCCGGTTGGAATAGTCGTAACAGCTTCTGGAATAGTCGTAGCCAATAGTCGTAGTTTCCCCGATAAAATAGTCGCGGAATAGTCGTAAAGTCGTCAGATGACTAGCTTTTGAAAGTCCTATATATAGTATAGTAGTGGACGTTCCATTAATAGTTTTAGAGTAATAGTCGTAGTGTTTTCTTGCGAATCATCGTCAAACAGTCGTGTATTTTTTGTGAGAAATAGTCATTCGCCTTTTAGGGAAAGAGAGATGCGATAGTCGCTAAGCCATCCGCCCACCCTAAAAATCACCTCTCGTTCCAATTTCGCATAATTTATTCCTCCGCTAGTTATATCTATTTCGTATAATAATCATACTTATTATAGTATATAGATATAGTTACTCCCAATAATCACGGATTATTTCGTATAATAACTCGTACCATCCGATTCTGTCTGTTCCTGCTTGATTTAATTCCCAGTAACGCACTATGGCATCTCGTTCAATCCATAGTATTCTGCTAGGAATAGTTAATGCAACATTTCTACATATTCAACTGACTACAAAACGAGGTCAATTCTCCATGTGAAATAGTCGTAGACCATCCACCAGTCTGAACCTCACGCCAGTTCTCGCCTATGGTCTGCTCTGCTGGCTAACGGTATAGCTTTGGAGATAGATGGTTGTAGGGAGAAAGAGCCTTTGCAAAACAGTTGGTTGTTAAAATCGGTTGTTTTAACGGTTCCTGCACTATCTCGGCGTGGGGACATGAAATAGCTTGTCTATTTCATGGAAGGGAGATAGAAAGATAGATAGATAATAATAGGGGGTTATAGGGGGGAAGAAGAAGGAAGGAAGAGAGGAAGATTGAATGCGAACGCATCACGTGCATCCATTTGCATGCAAACGCATCACGCTGATAGTCGTAGCCATATCAGCCCAAACGCCACTCGATCGAGACGGATTCTACTCAAAATCAGACCTTGCCGTTTTCTCTCGATAAATAACAGAAGAAAAAAGCATGGAATAGTCGCAGAGGGTAGTTTTACTACCTGACACCATTCCATGCTTTCTGATACGTTTGTTGATTGGAGATTTTAGCGGAGATTAGATTCTACCATCTGCTTGCATCTTGCGCATACGCTCCGCAGCCGCTTCTTTCTGTTCGTCCGTCATAATTCTTGTGGTTGCAAACCGCACAAGTCGCTTGGGCATCTCATACCACTTGCCGTCCTTGTCCTGTTTGACCAGCTTGTACGACACAGGCTCCCGCTCGCACAGCTTGTCGAGCTTGCGCATATACACCGGGTCAGCGGTATAAACCGATGCAGTATCTTCCGCTGCATTGAAGTTGACGATGGTCTCCTGTTCCAGTCGAGTGATGTTCATAATCGTTTTCCTCCGTTTGTTGATTGACGAAAAATATTTATGGGGTTCAGACGATAACTTTATCGCCCTGACCCTGTTATCTGTTTTTCTTGCCTATTCTACTGTGACGATACGAGCGAAGAAACGATGCTAGGTTACTATCACTCAATTGCTTCGTATGTTTTCTCGAAAATGTCAGGTTTACACGGGTAGATTTCGCCATTTACGCCACGAATGATATAATCGCCAGTCCTCGCAACCATAGTCCCTTCAAGCGTTTTAATCTCGCACCACGCAGGGTCATCGTAAAACCTTCCGAAGTCATGCGTAATAATATCATTGCTACTTACTGCATCCCAGAACCAATCTTCTCCAACAAGGCCTCGCGCATTGAGCTTGAATGCTTCGATAACAACTGGCTTCTTGCGGTATTTCATGTTTATTCTCCTCTCGTTACATCCACACGCATTCTTTGAATTGCTGCGTTTCCATCTGGAACGTGATGTCTAGTGACCCCACGTTGCCCTCTTTGTTCTTCTCAAGCGCAAAGTGATAATGCTCTTCTGGTCTCTTTTGCGTTTTCACTTTTTGTGCCAGCAGGATGATTGCATCTGCGTCCTGCTCGATTTGCCCGGATTCTCGCAGGTCTGCGGCGGTCGGTGGGATACCTGCTCTTGCGGTCTCTCGATTAAGCTGCGCAAGAGCTACCACAAGCGTTCCTGTGGATTGCGCGAACTCATGCAGTGCCATGCTAATTTCTGTGACGGCACTGTATCGGTCTTTCGCTCCGGCTTGATGAATGAGCTGCAAATAGTCGATGAAAACCACTTTGGCTTGCATCCTGATGGACTGCGTTCTAATCCACCCAACGCTCTTACCAGCAGCAGAGCGGACGAACAGCGGATATTTCTTAACGGCTGCCAGCCTGTCAAGCTCGTCAATGCTGACGGTCTTGTTTTTGACCGTATGCAGCGGTACACCTAGCTGGTTTGCTATGATACGAGCATAGAGCGTGTCTGGGTCGGTCTCTAGGCTGAAATATGCCACCTTGCGTCCGTTCTTGGCTATTTCACAGGCAAGTTGCAAGGACAGCGCAGTTTTACCTGCGCTGGGTCTGCCACCGATCACAACGAAGTTGCCCGGCACAAGATGCAAGTTGTTGTCCAACACCCTAAGCCCTGTGCTGATATACTCCGGCTTATCATCAAGCTTGCGGATGTAATTGTCTATACCATCGCACATCGGGATGAAATCGCTTCTCTCATTGTGCAGGTTGATAGCTTCGCCTAGCTGCTCATAAATGCCAGTCAGGTCTGCGTATCTGGTCGAGCCATCAACGATTTTGAACGCAATCTCTCTGGCTCTGGACAACGCTGCCTGTTCCTTGACGATTCTAGCCCATCCAAGCATCATGTCGTGGGTGACGTTGCGGATGAACTCTGCACCGAAAGCATCCAGACATTCTCCCATTGCTTTCTTGCAGTTATCGTACCGCCCCATGACTTCTACCGGGTTCCACTTGTCGTTGTGTTCCCAATAGCCACGAATGGCAGCGAATGTATCACGCAGTTCAGGGCAAAAATCGTCGATTTTAAGGTCTTGCAGCACATCGGCGTATTCCGAAAACGTGAGGACTGCTCCCAGCAGGATGTATTGGGTCTGATTTTCAATATTCACCGCAGAAAGTCTCCCTCGTCAGGTAATTCAGCCATTGTCTGCTGATAGCCACCGTTCCAGTCCTTCACGTTACGCATCCAGTTCCGTGCAGCAGCTTTCCAGTCCTTCATAGGCGATTTACCGACCTTCCAGCCATTCGCTGTGAAGTGGTCAATGAACCGCTCTGCTTCTGATTCCATGTAACCCTTGTCCGCAAAGTATTCTTTGGCTTGTTCGATAGTAGGGGCTTTGAAGCGTTTGACTTCGTTGGTATTTTTCTTTTCACATTTTTCTTTTTTATCAGATTCAGATACAGAATCAGATACAGATAAGGCATCGTTTGCATCCATTTGCATATTTTGCATACCAGCGTATGCGTTTGCATCATTGGTATGCGTTTGTATGCATTTGCATTTTTCATCGTTCCAACGCTTATTTGCACTCCGTCTATTTTTCTCGATTCGATCCTGCCTTTTCTGTGCATTCATATCATCGAACGCCTTAATAACTTTCCAGAGCATCCGCATAGCACGGTCGTTGTCGTATGCTGGCTCAAGTCCAGTCTCAACATACTGTGCATAGTTGCGGACGAATGCTCCAAATTCCTCATTCGTAAGCTCGTCCATCGCATGAACGTGTTCCAGCAGAAGAATCATTGATGTTCTCGGCTTGTGTTCCTGCTCCATGCTCAATCCTCTTTGTAGCGTTTGTTCCATGCTTCGATAGCATCCTCTGCCGTGTCAAACAGTACGCCACCCATGCTTTGATTGTCTCCATCCGTGCAAAGGATACATTTGCCCCATCCTTCGTGATGCAAGTCATAAGAAAGCCCGCTCCACGGGTCTTGTTCGTACTCGCATCCCAAATGACCATGAAAGTTGCCTTCATCATCGCACACGCCAATGTAAACTGCGTTCTTGCCGCAGAACGGGCATCTCTTAAGTTCTTCCATCTTTAACCCTCCTCAAAACGGGCATTCTTCGCCAGATTTACGCAGCCAACCTTCGCCCGGAATGTTGACTATCTCATAATACTGCCGTGCAACGTAGATTGTTTTCTGCCCGTCCTCAGCAATCAGGCCAACAATCAGATAGCTGCCATGAGCCATAAAGAACCAAGGTTCGCTCTTGTAAGTCTCGCCCTTCATCCAGTTTTTCATCCTGTTCACGGCTTTTTCAATATCCTTATCTGGGCAGTCCGGGTTGTCGTATGCAAAGAAGTCCTCAGGAAATTTAAGTTTTTTCATTTTCTGAACCCCTCTCTTGTTCTCGTGATTCGCTTATGAGCCTTTACAGGCCTTTCGCCTTTGCCGTAAGCTGGGCGAATATGTTTTGCCTTGATATACCCACAAGGCGGTTTCGGCCCGAAATCAAAAAGGCTCAAGTCCATAATGATGATGCCAAACTTCTTGTTCGTCATGTTTACTGCTCCTTACGCATACCATTTCGGCGCTTCATTGAAGATTTCCACGCCTTTTGCAAAGCCAAGCTTTTCTAAGGTTTCACACATTATGCCGTCCATCATGCTGTGAACGATTTCTTCATCATCGCCGTACTTTTGGTATGCTTCCTGCATTTCTGCCGTGAATGCGTCAACCATATCTTGCGTAATAACGATATTGTTTTCCATGAGCCCTCCTATACCATCGGAAACGCCATCCAATGCGTCACCGTAACATCTTTCGGCAGTCTCTCGCCTATCTCATCCCAAAACTGACCATTTGCATAACAGCCGATGCAATATGTTGTTGGCGAGATTCCTTGCAACATTTTTCCATTTCTATCACGCCACGTTGTCTTGATTGCAAGTAACAAGTCGTATGTCCGCTCTCGTGTCGGTTCGCTTGCCGGATGCCAGAGTGTGTTAGTCATTGTCTTTCACCTCGATAGTCGGTGCCGTGTCGATGTAATCAAGCACATCGTCTAACGACAAGCCAACTATTGTTCCATCGTTATACTCCTGAATCCACGCCTCGATGTTTTGACGTAGTTCATTAGCATCAATCGGTCTGACTTTCATTGCCCGTCCTCTCCCCAAATCGTGTTATTCACACCTATAACCGTAAACGACAAAAATGACTACAAAACCAACGAGAAAGAAAAGAACGTTGATTGCTACAGCCGCAATGACTTTCAAAATCACGTTGTCTATGTATTTGTCCAAAGTTCCAAGAACTATATATTTTTCGATCAAATAAATCGGTGAAACGAACACAAAACCAATCATTGTCGTCAAAACAAAACCGAGTACAATTTCAAACAAAGACATTTTTCTTTCTCCTTTCAATCTCCATGTAAACCGCCTTGTAGAACGCATCCCACGTCTCATAGTCGTAGGAATCGCCAAAGTTGAACCCATCTCGCTTGCGCTCTACAATGTCACGTTCAAAGCAATCCAACGTCTTGTCCGTCAGTTCCGGCAGAAGCGGAATGATGTATCTGCAAATAAGGCTAGGCATATACGACCGTCTGCCCAAGCAGTAGCGGACAGCGCAGTTGCAGACAGCTCCGAAGTCGTCACTGGTGGGTTCTACCATGCCTTTGGGAGCATCTGACCTTAAATCATCAACGCTGCATTCAAGGGCTTTTGCAAACTTTATCAATCGCGTTTCCTTTTTTACGTCACGCTTTTGCTTTTCAACGGCACTTACATACGCATTGGTTGTTCCAATCATTCTTGCAACATCTTTCTGCGTGATGCCAAGTTCAATCCTTCGCTTCCTGATTTTCTCCCCTGCTGTCATCTTTCTTCTTCCATTCCTTGCATCCACGTTCGTCCCACACGAAGTCTGCAACGTGTGCTGACTGGTCGTTCACGCATACGCCCTCCGGCTCTGCGTACCATTTGCAAGAGCCACAGGACGGCTCAGATTTGTTCTTGCAGGATTCTGCTGTGCATCGGATAGCTTTACCAGCGGAGAACTGCTTGATGCCCATGCAAGAGCAATGTTCGGTGGTGCAGTAGAAATTCATCCGATTTTCCTCCAACCAATTAACTCGCAGACACCAATCGTTACAGGGTCGCATCTGTGAATAACTATGTCCCCTGTTCTGCGTTCCTCGATAGACGGTCTGTAAACAAATCCTTTTTCTTTTGATTCAAAAACTCCATCGAGAATGTTCTCCGGCAAAATTAAAAATCCATCAGAATCTAAAATGGCATCACATTGCTTGCATTTATAGACGCAAACTTTTTTCATCTTCTCTGCTCTCTCTTTTCCCTATTGAACCGCCCGATCACACGCTTATACTCTGCATAGCACTCCGGGCACAGGTCGCCTGTGTCCCTGCGCCACGCCCAGTCCTTGAAATATTCGTCAGGGTTCATCATCCTGCTGCCCAGAACTGCTCCGCAGCGGTCGCATACTCGCTTGTGGTAGACTCCTCTATCAGTTTGCATATTATCATCCTTCCACATAGCACCAGCTCTGGGGCGGGCGCTTCACTTCGACAAGTCGCATACCGAACCGCGTTCTCTGCAAACCTGTAAATTCTTCCAACTTGCGCGGATTATCATAAATTTTCAAGCCGGAGATATGCCACGCCCAGCCGTGACACTTGTTCAGGTAGCGGACAATGCGGTCTCTGTCCATGCAAGCCATTTCTTCGACATCATCCGGGGCGCGGCATATCGGTGCAAGCTCCCAAATCTTGTCGCAGACGAACTCGCCAATGACCGTACCATCCAACCGTTGCCAGCCTTTGCCGGGGACCATTCGCAGCCAGCCCATCTTTGACCGTTCTTTTGTGCAGTAGATGTAGCACTTGAATGGAGGCTTCACGCCCTCCGGCTTTGTCTTGCGCACTTCTACAGTCTTTTCTTTCAGTACAATTTTGCTGCACCATACCGGTTTGATGCTCAACAGAACCGACTTCATTTTTTATTCTCCCTTCCCAACATCCTTAAACATGATTTCCTTGTCGGCTTTCCAGTCTTTGATTTTGCACGGAATGTCCGTGCCGGGAACTGTCTTTTTCAGCCCGTCCATCTGCCAGACGTTCCATGAGATAGTGTCTGCGATGCAATCAAGAAAAATGGGCATAAAGCCAATTTCCAGCTTTTCAGCATCAAACCGATACCTAAAATTCTCGATCAGCGTCAGGAACAGGTTGCACCTTGCCAGCAAGAGATTGTCTCCCTGCCACTCGTAGCCGTATGTCGATGCGTAGGCGCTGATTGCCCAGCACATCCACGTATCGTAGTCATGGAACTGCTCTGCCAGAACATTCAGCTTCCTATCCAGCAGACCAATTCTGTCCTGCACGGCAATCATCTGCCCTGTTGTGGTATCGTATCGGCTTGTGAGGAACGGCGCTTCTCCACAGGTGACTTCAAGCACATTATGGTTGATGTACTCTTTCCAACCTGCTTGTTTGCGTTCCTCATCCAGCATGGTGTTCATCTTGTCGCAAATCAACGATGGGGTAAACACTTCCGCTTTCTTTCCCGTTCGCTTCTTCTGGTCTGCAAGCCGTTTCTGCACACGAGGGACAAGCTGAACCTTGTCTAGCTGTTCCAGTGTGATTTCATCCGCAAAGCCCACACCCAGTTCAGGCGGCGGATCTGTTGCCCAGATGATGTTCTTGCCTGTCGTGTGGTCTTGCAAGAGGACAGGCAGAAACATGCGTAAGCAGGGGTCTAAGAAGTCAATCAACGGGGTCATGGGTGTATCCATTGGGGCTGTTTCATTCTTTGATTTCTTTCCCATTCCATTTCTCTCCAAAAGACGCTCATGCGCTTTTTCTGTTCGATTTGTGACAGCCGAAAACCCTCCGACTGCCTACATTTTGTGATGCCAACAATGCGGCTTGCATAGTGCTTCGGACAGCAACGCTTGCCGGGAATTGGCGGTTCATCGCAATAGGCGCAAGTGCCAGATGTTCTTCTGTATTCCTTGCTGTTTCTCGCTCTCTTCTGAGCATCTTTTGTTCGACATTCGATGCAAGAACGATAGCCTTTTGACATTGGACGTTTTAGGCAAATAGTGCAAATCCCTTTCGCAGCCAGCCTTTTGCGCTTTTCACGTTGTCGCTCATTGCGTTTTTGCAGATACGCAGCTTTTGTTTCGCCTGAAAGGTTTTCGTATGCTTGCGTGTGCCTTTCGAGGTCTTTTGCCAAACACTCCGCACACGATACTCTGCCCGGCATTGCATCGTTCTGACCGCAATGAATACAGATGTGATGTTCTTTATACATCTGCCGTAACGCTTTGCTGCTCATTTCACTATTACATGCTCCGTCACGTAATCGCCATAACAGTTGCACTTAAGCCATTTGTATTTTGACAAACCTTCCGCAAAATCGAACTTCCATTTTTGGATTCTTTTGATACGTCCACAAACCGTACATCGGACTTTGATTATTCGTTTGTCTTTGTAAGGCTCAAAGGATATTTCGGTGAGTTCGCATATAAGTTTTCCGTCTTTCGTAAAAAGAAATCCGTTCATTCCTCTTTTACCTCTCTGTACTCCACGTCAATCCCTTTCGGCAAAGCCGTCTGGTATTTCTGCGCCAACTGCTCTGCGCTCTGAGCATCGCCCAACGGCTGTTCAGGCGGCGCAACGGTGACTTCTACGTTGTCACGCATACCAAAGTAGTTCTTGGCTCGGAAAATCCACTCTGCCGGGTTCTCCTGACCGTACATACCGTTGTATGCCCACATAGACTGCATTTGCAGAATCAGCTTCAGGATGTACTTCTGCTGCAAACTATCATCACGGCGTTTGCCCGCCATAATCTGCTTCAGACTCACCCATTCGATGCCCAACACCAGTGCAATCCATTCCACCACAGGGGAGATTCTAGCTTCGATGCAAGCGTCAAAGAAGAAGTCAAGACGTTGCTGCACTTCGATCGGGTTGTTCATGTCCACGCTCGGAAGGTCACCAAAATACTTGGCTGCAATCATGCCGATGACCTTCTTGTCCTCTTCATCACCGATTCTCGACTGCAAATCGCCCGTGTTCATCATCTTTGACTTCTCGATAGCTAACTCTTGCTGTTCTTTCACCTTTTTACTCACTTGTGAGCGGATAGATTTCCGCTTGTTAAGCATCTGTTGTTTCTTCTTCTCTCGCTCTTTCTCGCGTTTCGCAGCGGCTTCTTCTTTCGCCTTTTGTGCCCGCTTTTCACGCTTTTTCTTTTCAGCTTCGGTCAGCGGCGGTCTGCCACGACCACGCTTCGGGGGTGTTGCCATGTATCAGACCTCCTTTGGCGGTTCAGGAAGATATGCCCAATGAGTTACATCTCCAAATACAATGTACTCGTCGTGCTCTTGCCATAATCCGTCATAAGACAAAAATGCAATTTCAATGCCGAACTTTTCTCTTTTTACGAGAACTTCTTTTTCTTTTTCGGGCAAAACTTTCTTGGCATCAAACCATATATTGACGGGCTCAGATTTTTCCAATACGTTGGCTAAATCTAAAAACACATCTCCAATGCTGTTTCTGATTTGTCCTTGTATGTATACAATGAAGTTTTTGCCATCCAAAAACGACTTCGCTTCATTCTTTTTGCTAACACCAACAGTTTTCAACGCCGCAATGATTGGGTCAACATCAACCAGTTTCACGCTCTCACCTCTTCATCTTCGTTTCGATGTTGTCCAGCTTCCGTGCAATCCACCAGACGGAACAGCAGTTGGACAACTGCCGCCACCAAGCGCACTTTTCTTTCTCACATACGCACCGACCAAGCGGATTGCTGGTCATTTTCATTGGACAGTAAAGTTCGTTATCCATTAGTACTCCTTTTCGATATGAACCCTTGCAATGCCTACCATCACATCATCGGAGCAGCTCATAATCCTGCCGTTACGGAGCGACACGCAGTTATATATAGTGCCGTTGCAAAAGATGGGATTGCACGTAATCTCACTTGTCTTCATATTAAGTTCGCCTTTGTAGTAAAACGGTTCTCCTTCCTTGAGCGAATCAAAACGAACTCTCTGTTTGCCATGCTCTCCACGAATTTCCATTTTTACCTCCCAAGAAATACAAACGCCCACTTCATCCATTCGGGGATGTCTGCGGAAAACAAGCCCTTATACATAAAGATGGAAAGTACGATAGACGAAACTGCCACGATTGCAATAAAAGCAATCACAATCCCCTGAAAAATCGCAAACATTCTGCGACTTCTTTCCATCCTCTTTTCAATGTCATAAAGTTCTTTGCCCATAATTTTTCTTATCCCTCCAACTGGAGATGAGCGTTTACCATCTTGACAGGGAAAGACTCATCTATCTGCAAAAACTCTCCACTTTTCAGGTTGATGCCGCCAGATAACTTGCTTACCGAAAGATTCACGTTAGATTTCATGAGAATTTCGCCGCTCAGTTCAAACACATCTCCGTATTCCAGACACCCAAAATTGATTTCTTTTCTCTCAATGTCACAAATTTTCATCATTTCCACCCCATAACAACTGCCGTACAAACGGCCAGACACACGTTGACGAACAGCCAGACGAGCATTGCCTGACGTTCTTCAAACAGGTTGTCTACCATGCCTTTGATTGTCCGTTCGGACTGAACTACCACCGCCAGCAGGACTAGGCAGACCAACCATCGAGTTGCAAATTCAAACATTGTTATCCCCCATCAAATCGTCCATGCTTAACTGACCGGGAAGAACACCGTCTTCCGTCCACCAGTGAAAAACATCTTCTCCTGTTTTCCATTCAGCAATATCGTTTGGCATTTGGAGTCTTTGCCTGATGTCAAGCATTCTCTGGAATGCCATAATGTACGCTTTTTTGAATTTTGGATATCGTGCAAAATCCATACATTGATGTTTATATCCCCCAAGAGGGCATCCAACACATCCAACACGTTCAAAACCACATTGATATAGCGGATTTATCGGAAGCGACTCAGAGTGAATGTAACCCCAAACATCTGCATTTGACCAGTCCACAATCGGATTGACGGTCATTTTGCCCTTGAGGTTGCAAGTCTCAAACAACTGCCTCTTCTCGTCATTGTCGCTCGTAAGGATAATGCGCTTTTCTTTGTTTCTATGGCTGATTTCCATAATCCCACGAGTATTGTTTCTCCTAACAGATTCAGCCCAGCGAACTCCAGTTGCGATAAAGCACCCGCTCATCGTTGGAGATTCTTTTAAGATAGAGCAGCAATATCGCCTGTTTCTTGTTGGGGGGGCTTTCATCATTGGAATCAACGTCCACATGGACACGGGCTTGTCCTTGTAGCGGGGCATGACGATGGAGCATTTTATTCCACGCTCTTCCATCGCCTTGAACTGCTCACGAATGAAATAGACCGTCTCCGGCGCATCTGCGGTTGTATGGCTGTTGACCACCTCGAAGTTGATTCCTGCGCGTTCAGCCAGAGCCACAAGCACCTGTGAATCCTTACCGCCAGAGTATGTGACCATGAGCGGTTTCTTATATCGATGCTCGGATAGCCGTGCAGCATCCTGCAACCGTGCGATAGCAAGCTGTTCCTTGTCCATCAGCTCCACCTTTCTCTCAGCTCTTTTTCGACCTGTTCTGACTTTGCGGTGATGTAATCTGCAAACTCGTCAGGGGTCATGTCCTCTTCTTTGAACTTTCCGACCATCTCCCAGTACCTGTCACCAATGCGGATGATTTTCTGCACCTGCTCGTCGGTCAGGTCAAGCTCGCACCGAAGGTTCTGAATCAGTGCGCCCCATGTGGCAGCGATGCCATCCAGAGCCATGCGAAAGCCGTACAACTGGTTTTGCCGTGCGATTTTGCGGAGGTTGGCTGACATTGCCTGTTTTCCATTTGAGGGGCGGTTTCTACACTTATTCATCTGACTGCTCCTTATTGGTAGAAAGCTCGAATGTAACTTTTAGCTTCTTGTTTCCAATAACGCCCCACACCTTTTCGAGTTTCGTTTTGTCGGAACGCTCCATTTCAGTAATAAAATGAGACAGAACAGCGGAAACTGCTTCATCGGTCACATCTGACTTGTTGCGCCACATCTTCAAGCCATCTTTTCGAGGCGGTGCCATCGTTCCGGCATAGATGGTTCCGAATAGTCCGCATCCAACATGATATTCAGCCATTTTTATTCTCCTTGTCTTGTAGGCGATGGAGCCAACGGTAGTATTTTTCGCTTGCAATAATTCCAATTCGCTCATACGCTTTTCTGTCATCCGAAAAATCAAGAGCGGCCATGCACACCATAACGTCTGCGTATTCCTCTTCAAACGCCTTTCGGCATTCCTCTACGCTCTTCGGTGTCGGGTTCGTGCCATCCAGCGCACGGCGTAGCTTCAACGCAGCCTGTGCCAGTTCGGATGCTTCTTCTGCCAACTGCGCCAAGATTTCCGTCTTGGGCAGGATGTCTGAAACTTTCTTTTGCACAATTTTACCTCTCTTAGTAGTATTCAATTTCAACTAACGATGTGGACACCAACTCAAAGCGTCCATCTTCCAGAGGGATGCGGAGTAGCTGATACTCACGCTCAGCAGATAGCTTCGGGTCAGGCAGCAGCTCACCGAATTCCTCCACGGTGATGGTATACTTCGGATGCCGTTCGCTGCCGTTTCCCGCATGGTCGATCTCCGGGGAATAGACTGTAACATGATAGCAAGGGTTGTCAGCAGTTTCAGTTTTAGTTTCAGCATCAGCAGATGTTGAACTACAGGATGTAAATAACAGTATAAGTGACAGTGCCAGAATTGTAATCACAAGACAGATAAAACGATAATTGCTCATTTTTGCTCTCCTTTCAGCCAGTTGTTCAGTTTTACCATGCAAGAGGGGCAAAGAAAAAACGGGTCATCTGAATAGATAAAAATTTTCCTATTTTTCTTTGTAATGCACCTGCAAATAGAATTGTTTTCTACTCTTTGTGTCCGCTCACTTATGGAGAACTCTGGATATTCAAATGTTTCACCGCACCTATCACATACCATTGTCATTTTCTTCATCCTTTTTATCTGCAAAGAAAGATTCGTAATCAAACCACTTATCGTCCAAAATATTTCCGATGATTCTCACAGAACTTCCAAGACCTTTTGTGGCGACGCGAACATACTTTCCTTTCATTTGACCGTATTCATCAACGCCAACCGTGTCCATGATTCGCATAATTGCTTCTATGCCAGAGCCGTATCCCTCAAAGTCTTTGCTTCCAAGATGCCCCTTACCGAGAACATACCCACCATAGCAAACGCCCCATCCATGACCATTAAGCACCAAATCTGAAGTTAAAACTCCGTGGTCTGCCATAGTAAGTCGAACGCTTTCAATTTGCGCGTTCTCGATTTTGTAGCCGCTTTCTTCCAGAAGTTCTTTAGTCCATTTTTTCATGTTCTTTCTCCAATCTCTTTAGCAACCCATCCACATCATACCGCCAATGGACACGCAGCCTTTTTGCTTTGACCTCTATCCCCTCTTGCTCTGCCCACTGCCAAGGGATGCTCTTGCGGCTCTCGTTGTAACGAAACGCCAGAACCTTGCTGGCAGGAATTGCAAAGGTGCGGTTGACTGCCCTGTAATTGACTATCACATGGGCGGTCTGACCGCTATACCCCATTGCATTCACCATGTCTGTGATGTGCTTTTCCTTGCGGTATTTGCACTTTGCGTTGTCGTACTTGCCGAACACCTTTTCCAGAGGGATAGAGGGTGTTTCTATGGTTTTCAGCTCAAACAGGTGGTTCATCGGGTATCGGTACACAAGGAAGTCGCAGATGTTGTCGATGGAAAAGGACAGGTTCTCGTTGCCGCCGTAGTAGGTGGTAGCACTGTCTTTCAGCCGGTAGCACCACGCATCAGATGGGACTGATGCTTTGAAGTCTGCTTCAAACTGCTTGCCGGTGTTCATGCGTGAAGTCCTTTGTTGATTCGGTCTAACATTTCAGGCAACTCAGGCATTGGCATCCAAAACGGGTACTCATCAGGAAGCGATTTGACCAGCTCCCAATATTGCTGTAAAATTCGCCACTTATTCACGCTTTCAGAGAAATACACAGAAAGCACAAACAATCCGTCTTGGTTCGCATCTTCCTTTGTCGGAGGGGTCTTTGCTGTTTCTCTCCATTCGTTCATCCTCGTTCACCTCTAAATTCACGGAATATGAGTTTCCTTTTCAGCAGGTTCTTCCATTTCTTTCATAATCCGCTTGTGTTCTTCGATTGTCATGTTGTTCGGGAAGAAATACCTGTCAACCATTTCAAACGGCTTAATATAATGGTCAAGAACATCTCGTGCTTCTTTTCGTGCCTTTTCAGCGCACATCTCGATATATTCTTCTTCGGTCATGTTGTAATCGGTGACACAATCGACCACCGAAGAAAACCGGCACAGCAGACCATTAGGTTGTCTTGCAATAAAAGCTCCCATTTATCGTTCACCTCTAAATTCACTTCCGAGAAACCGTTTCTTTCCTTTTTTCCGGTGCTTGTCCTCATAATCACGGTGGTACACGCTCTGGCTGTGGTTCAGCTCATACACAAAAGCTTTGCGTTCCTCGAAGTCTTTCTTCTCTGCCTTGTACTTTTCGCAAGTATCGTGGCAGGCTTGGTGGCGTGATGTGCAGTTGAGACAACAGGTAATCATCTTTCCAAACGCCCGTCCAGCCAGATAGCACAGCTCTTATATAAGGTAGGCGGTCATGGATTACAGGTCAGAACGGTAGCGAACCATCGTCCTCGTCAATTACAGAGAAATCATCCGTGTTGCCCTGAGAGTAGCTTTGCGGTGCATCCTGCGCCCGATCAGCGGGTTTGCTGTCAGACTTGCCACCGCAGAAGTCAACCTTGTTTACCATGATTTCCGTTGCGGTGCGGTTGTTTCCCTGCTTGTCAATATACTTTCGGGTCTGGATGCTACCAGTCACCAGAATCAGGCTGCCCTTCTGAAACCACTTGGAAACGAACAGTGCCGTGTTGCCAAATGCGGTGCAGTTAAAGAAGTCGGTTTCCTTCTGACCGCCACTCTGGCGGTCAGAAGCAATGCTGAACGTGCAAACGTCCTTGCCGGACTTCGTGACCTTAGCTTCTGGCGTGTGAACCAGACGACCCTGAATTGCGATAGAGTTGAGCATTATTTAGCCCTCCTTCGGCTGTTTCTGAGCACAGTCCCAACACAGGACGCGCCCAAAGCGTTTTTTCGTGCTTCTTGCAGTTTCCAGCGGCGATACGGTGCGGTTGTTGTACTGAATAGGCTGCAACTGCTTTCCGCAGCAAGCGCACGGAGGAATGGCGTCCGTTTCCGTTTGCTTCTGCGCAGGCTTGTTTGCCCTGCTTGCGGTCTGTTTTTGATACTCGTCCGTGTCAGCGTCTTTTGTATCGTCAATGCAGAACAGACCGTTCAGTGCATACTTTCTAGCGTAGCTGCTTGCAGTTCCGGTAATCTGCGAATCGTCCATGCCCTTCTTAAACTCAGGCTCACGGGCATATGCAGTCACCGTATAGGTGGCTCCATCCTGCGATTCAACCGTTGCAGTGGCTTCGATATAATGCCAGCTATCAACGATAACAGGCTTGTCGGAAAGCCGTAGCACAAGGCTATGCGCTTTCAAGATGGGCTTGACCGCTTCAAGGATGTCCTCACACGAGCGGTACTTGTATCCACCGAATTTGTTCATTTGCCCCTTCGGGGCTTTCAGCTCTGACTGAACAGCCATTAGAGCTTCATGGATTTTGCTGTTGTCCATACGTTTCCTTTCTTCGGCTTCATTAGGCTTCATTATTCTTACTTTGGCTTAACTTGGCTATACAGAAATCAACCAGCCATCAGTTCTGCCAACTGTGCACGGAGGTCTTTCAATTCCGCTTCCCTATCTTCAATTTCAGACTGCAAGTCCTCAATCTCAGCCAGACGGTCAGCTTCTTTGGCTTCTGCTTCCTGCTCGCGGGTTAGGAAATACACGCCGTCCTCCGGTTCGGTCACTCCGCCGAATCTATCTAAGCTCACGCTAATCATTCTTTCTGGGCCGTCCTCTCTGCTTTCTGTGCTCTTGGATTTGAAGAGCTGAGTACCACTGGCTTGTGTCGATTTCAATAGTAGACCACCGGTAATCGCACTCCTTGTTCAGGCAGTGCTTTCTACGGATGATACAATCATCCTCGTTCCTAGTGTCTACGGTCGTAACACTTTCCTGTCCGCACATCGGGCATTTCACTGAACATCCCTCCACTCGTTGGTGTGGTGGGCTACACGTCTGATTTTTCGATTTTCACGCTCGATTCTCTCATTCTCAGCACTAACGCCGATAATAGCGAGAATCAAAGCGGTAAAAAGCATAGACACGGACAGCAGCGTATATCCAAGCATCCCCCAACCATTGGAAGCGCCATTGATGGCATTTCCACATCCAAGTGCTGCAACGGCGATGGATATGCTTATAAAGCACAATACAGTGCCTTTAACAGTTTTCATTTCTCTTCACCTCTTTTAAAACAATGTCAAACCCATTTGGCTTGTTTTCGCTAATGACAATCTTTGCATTCAATGCCTTTGCGATTTTTATAAGCGTATCGACTCGAACGGAGCTTTTCTGCTTCTTTCGCTTGCCCAAGATGCTGTAAATCGTCGGCCTTGATACTCCCGATCTACGGCTAAGGTCGTTGATGTTGAAGTACCTGGCTTTCATTGCATCTTCCAGCGTCATGCTTTCTTACCTGTACCGAAAATCCAGCAGGTGGCCATCAGAGCGCAGATTCCGATAATGTACCAGGTCGCTTTAGCGCCGATCAGAATCTCGATATGATGCACCAGCCAGAAGTTTAGCAGGAACGCTGCTAGAACCAATGCTAAGACAATGCCCCAAATCAGGACGATTTCCACGAATGCTTTCATCTTTATCCTTTCTTTGAATGTGTTCCAGTCGGTCTTTCTCCCGGCTGTGCCAGCGGATTTCACGCTGGCCGTAGTATTTACCGTTCATCAGGAGCCTTCACCTTTCCCTGTGCAAGTAAAGTACTGTAATGGCCGTAGCTCATGCCGTATCGCTTTGCGGCATCGTTCATCTGGCGCACGGTGTATTTTGGAGGTTCGTGCTTTTGAGGTCTCGCACGTTCTGGTTCCTGCACATCCCAAGTAATTTTGAACTCGCCAGATGCTTTTATTTCTTTCAGCTCTTTTTGCTTTTTGGCTTTGTACTTTTTGGTCAAAGCCTTGTTTGCATCTGCTGCGCATTCAGGGTGATACTTCTGAGACCAGAACTTCCGAACCATTGGCTTCTTGCACCAAGCGCATAAAGCCGGTTCCGGCTCAGCCTTGATTCCTTTCTTTATAAGGGCCTGCCGTTCTCTGCGAACAATGATTTTACATTCTTCGCAATACTTTTTGCATGGGTTTACAAGGCCAAGAAAGACACCGCAGCGCTCACAATACTTTTCTTCCAATGCGACCACTCTCTTTCAGTCTGGTTTCCCGATTGTGACGCTCAAAGCACTGGTTGATGGATTTCTCCATCCACAGCACCTTGTTGGCATCGTTTCTGGACACGCCAGCTGCCATTGCCAGCTTTAGTCTGCGCTTGCGGCTTTGTGCTTTGCGAAATTTCATCACCAGCACTCACCAGCCTTATCTGTGATAAACTTCGGGACTTCCCGACCTGTGGCAATGCATAGCGCAACTAGCTTTTCGACCCAGATGTCAAACAGGTTTTCTTTTGGCATATAGCACTGTCCAACACAAGGCTCCTTGAAATTTGTCCAGATCGTCAGGCCGACAGCGCCATCCGTGACCGTCCATATCATACTGTAGCCTTCATTGCACAGGTTGTACAAAATGTCTCGTGCCCTGCTTTTGGCTTCGTTGATTTCAAAGAGATCCCAGCCCTTTTTGCTTTCCTCGTAGGCCTTGATCGCATCGTCAATGGCGTGGTGCGCTTCTTCCGGGTGCTCAAGGTCAACTTCAACCTTTAAAGTGATAAACCGCCTCATGTTCAGTCCTCCTTCTGCTCGATTTCAAGAATCTTGCAGATGCTCTGGATAATCTTCTCTGGCTTTCGCTCGCCGCGAAGAATCTTGTAGAGGTACGAATCATCAAGGAACAATCCAGTATCGCTTTGAACCGCCTGAATCAGCTCCGTTTGCTTCATACCTCGCTGCAACAGCTTCATCTTCACTTCTAGCTCAAAGCCAGACGGTGCGGTAGGCTCTTGCTTTTCAGACTTGAGAAACAGGTTAACGAAGTAGACCTGTCCTTTTCCAGTGACCTTCGGTGTTCTGTTAATGGAAACGTGGTCGCTGTGCTGAATCGTGGTCTCTTTGATTTCAAACAGGCCTTTCTCCATGCTACGCTGCGTAGGCAAGTTGTAGTCACTTCGTTTTGGGTCTTTAATGAGATAGCCGTTCTTTCGCATCCAGTCGAACAAACGGTTCTGACCGATATTGATGCCATTTTGCGAAAGCAACTTTGCAAGCTCACCAACAAGAATGGATTTTTTGCTTGCTGAAACTGCGTCAGCAAAAAGCACTTTCGGCTTCATGGTCTCAATCTGCTTGTCCTTCTCTTCCAGCTCCTCATGCGCTGCGATCAGTGCAGTTGCAAGGAGCTGTGAGCGGGTAAGCTGCGGTGCGTTGTAGCTTCCGGTCTTACGGATTTCAGGAAGCACATCGTTTGTGACCCATCTGCGGAACGGTGCCGCTTCTGGCTTGTCGCTGCGTAGGATAACGTGATACAAACCGCTTTCGTTGACAATCCATGTTTCCTGCATTCCACCGGGGGTCGTAATCAGGGTACGACCCTTTTCATCTTCATCCAGTCGGTCGGCGACCTTTTTAAGCTGGGTAGTATCCATGCGCAGAATTTCGCACACGTCTTTCAGAACAAACCATGCTTCGCCTTCCACATCAACTGTGCGAACCTTGTTGTTCTGATATTCAAAAACTTGAATGTTTGCCATTTTCACTTTCCTTTCTCTGCTCAATCAATTTGTTTACCGCATCTTCAACCTTTTCTTTGATACCAGTAGGTTCTCGTTTGCCGTTGAGGATGACGCTTAGGTATTCATGCGAGTACCCCATGCTCTCAGCAAGTTCTTTAATAGACAGCCCATGAACATGAAGTTTTCCAATAACATCCCCCGTCCACTCTGGACGCAAATTTTCTCTCCCCTTTCTTTGTACAAATACTTGAACAAAGACTAAAAGTGTGATAATATAATGTTGTCAACAAAGTTCAAACATTTAATCATTGCTCTTGTATTCGATTGGAATTGTGCTCAATTTCTTGAACCTGATAGCACTATTAAAGCACAATTCTTTGAACATTACAAGGGCTTATGCTCAATTTGTTGAACTTCGGCAATTTGCACAAGAACAGAAGGTTGAGTATATGTTTTTTGACAACTTCCTCGCATTATGCGATTCAAAGAATGTTGCACCGACAAAAGCCGTTATTGATGCTGGACTGCCGAAATCGTCTTGGTCTTACTGGAAAAAGAAGTATGAACAAGGCGAAGACCCAAAGCCGTCTTCCGATAACGCTTCAAGGTTAGCACAATACTTTGCTGTTACTGTGGACTACCTGCTCACTGGCGAACAAAAAGAAAATCCGTCCAAGCAGCCGCAAAGCGAAGTTGATGCAGCAGTGGAGCGGATTAGAAAAAAGCTTGAATCTATGCCGACAGCGCAACGCGAAGCGCTGATGAACCTGATCGAGAAGATGTGAGGCAAGCCCGTGTATTACTTGTTGTGCGGCTGTGCCTTTTGCTTCTGGTTCATGCAAGCCTTGTTAAAAGGCAATGACCGTGTACTATATGGCAACAGCAGAAAATATCGTTACCGTAAAAGAAAGAATCGCTGGTTTTAATCGAGGTGGAAGATGAAAAAGCACAGCAAAGAAGAGCTTCTTAACGATAAGAGCAGCCACATGGGTGCAAGGTTTATGTACTCGTTCGGAATGGCTTTCATCATATTGTCCTTTATTTTCCTGATGTATTCAACCACTGCCTTTATCATTTGTATGGCGGTTGGTCTGTTTTTGTTCTTTAAGGGCAAAAAGGAATACAATCTTTTTATGGAGAAAAATAAGCTAAAGCAGAAAATGTACGCAACGCCTGTAAAAACAAAGATTGTTGCTTCTGGAATCAGCAAAAAAGCCGGAAGCGCTGCCGTTCGCACAGCGATTGGCGGTGCTGTTGGTGGGCTTCCTGGTGCTATTTATGGCTCTTCTACTGCAAAATCCAAAGCCGATGTGACGTTCTATGTCACCTACGAGGACGGGCACAAGGCATCCGAAACCGTAAGCGCAAATTCTTCTAGGTTCAATGAGCTGATGAAAGTCTGTGAAGATTGACCCGGTAAAATAAAAACCCCTTGTGCCGGGCTGGTGTAGCTCTGCGCAAGGGGTTTTCTGTTATTCTAGGTCTAGGGCTTGCTCCGCTGCTGGAATCTTTTCAGGATGTTCTAGTAGCCATGCAATAAATCGGTCAATCTTAGCTCTTTCTTGTTCGCTCATTGTAGCATACCCTCCCGATCGGTAAGTGCAGATGTTCATTTGATACGATTATACATCTTTCAGTTGTATAGTCAATACGATTTAAACAACTTCGCAAAAATCGAACGTTTTCTTTGCATCCGTTACTTTGCATCGGGGAAGCCAAAAATTGCAATGACAATGATTAAGAGCCACATTAAATTTAAGTTACCCTTTGCTTTGTAACATTCCGTTGAGCATGGAACGAAAAGGGTTATCCGGTAAATTGTCAAGCACATCTGCTTTGACGAGAGCGTTTGTGCTGATGCTGTGCGAAACATTGTTTAGCTGCACAATGGCATCGTCCAAGTCTTTCACGGTTGCTCCACGCCGTTCCATTGACTGGAGGAAAGTTTTCACTTCTTCAAGAACGACAGGGTTTTCGGCTTTATAGAATCCATTCGTAAAGTCCATCTTCTTCTCCTTTCACAGTTCCACAAGCTGCCCGTCAATGCGTTCGATGTTGTCTGCCGGGTCTCGCCCATCGTCTAAGGCGGCTACGGCGCGCTCCAGAACGTTTTTTGCTTCTTCATAAGCAAACTTATCTGCATCGTTGTTTGAAAGGTTGTAGACCAGTTTTAAAGCGGTCTGGCGAGCATAGGGAATGAGCATGGTATCAATCTGGTTCATACACTAACCCTCCCACGGTTTCGGCGTTTTGTTTTCGTTCGGTTCAGATGCGGGCATTCCGTCAATGATAATCATGTTGTTACCTCCTGTTTTGATTGTTTTTTCGATGGTACAGTTATAACACAGGCTGCTGTTGGTTCTCCATAGCAGCTTTTTCCATTTTTTGGCTTGTCGAATCCGGCAGTTTTGCCGAATTTTGTTGAAGGGTTGAGAATTTATGGATGAGTATTTAGTAAGAACAGCCAAAGCATTAGAGATAGCTCGAATGCGTTCCGGCTTGAGCCAGCAGAAGTTGGCGGCAAAGATGGGCGTAAATCGTGGCACGATAGCAAATTGGGAGCAAGGCCTGGCAGCTATCTCCCTGCCGATGGCTATGCGCTGGTTCACTTGCTGCGGCGTATCGGCGGCTCGATACATAGACGCTTGCATTCACCCAGGGCTACTGGAGCATCTGGAAGATGACCTTTCCGATTTGGAGAAACGGCGGATTCTCATAGATGCCATGATGGAATGTTCTTCCTATGAGATAGATGCCTTGTTGTACATCCGGTACGGAGATCACGGCTCAGACCACATTGGCGTGTTGACGGAGATTCTGGCAAACCTCCACACGCCGTTGAAGGACAGGGTCGCTGTCTGCCGGATGGTGTCCGGTAACTATGAGATGGCACAGGCTACCGGAACAGACCCAGACCCAAACGGTACCGCCCCAAAGATGGAGATTCTTTATCAGGCACAGGACGCTGGAACGGAAGCCGCCATGAAGTCCAACGATTCTTATACTGTGAATCCCAATAATATAACTGGATGATTGTCGAATTATCGCAGTTTTTGAAGAACATTTTGTCCACGTTCGTCCACTTTTTGTACACCTATCGGGCAAATTCGCCTTGTCATTCCGTCCCCCATAGTCTGTAAATCGACAGCATTTGCGCGGAATAAATAACGAGCTGTCGTTAATTTATTGTCTGTGATTGGTCGGCTTGTCAATCTGTCCCCCATAACACCGGCTTAAAAGTTTTTCATCCACTTTTTGTACACGTTAGATAAGACTAATCATTGTTGGAAAGACTTTATTCAGCAAATGGAAAGTTAAGTTATCCACAAGCTGGAATGGAAAAACAAAGAAATTGTTGAAAATTATAGTCATCGCCTATTTAACGATGATATTTAACCTCTTGTTTATTTCTTGTTTAATATATAATATGTAGATGGGGGACGAAATGACAAAGCATGGGGGACGTTTTGACAAGTCATGGGGGACGTTTTGACGACCATATGGGGGACAAAAAGACAAGTCATGGGGGACAAAACGTGTTGACTTGTCCCCCGACCTGTGATATACTGCTTTTAGGCTAGAAAAGGAGGCGAACAGATGCCAAAAATATCCGACAACAACCTTGTCGAAAAAAGCAAATCTCTTGTGTGGGCAAAGTTCAGGGACTACACGGCAGGCGAACTTCGGTTGCTAGAGGTTTACTTGTCAAGAATAAATCCGAGAGACCCAAGCAGCAGCCGTGTGGAGTTCTCGTTGGCAGAGTACAGAGACCTGCTGGGGTTAAAAAGCCTTGATGCACGAAGGATTGAGCCGCAGATCAAGCACTTTTTGGGCAACACTGTGTCGATTCCCATTGACAAAGAGAAGGGAACGTTTGAGAGCTTTGTTCTTTTCACAAGGGCAAAGCTGGACTATGTGCCGGAAACAAGGTCTTATGTTGTGGCAATCACTTGCAACCCTGACCTTAGACCTATCTTCTTTGACATCGCAGAAAGCGGCTATGTCCGGTATCGGCTGCGTTATACGTCACGGATGAAATCACAGTATAGCATTCTGCTTTATTCGATTCTTCGGGACTGGTTGAACATGGACAGCAAACCGCATGAAATCAGTCTGAAGAAGTTGAGAGAACAGCTTGGTGCGATGGAAGCGAGCTACGATGTTTACAAGAACCTTCGCAAACGAGTGCTTGATGTTGCAGTAGATGAGATCAATGCTGTGTCTGACATCGTGGTGACCTACGAACCGGTTCTTGTAGCACGAAAGGCTATGGCAGTCAAGTTCAAGCCCAAAATTAAAGCGTCTGAGACGCTGATTGAAGCTCAGGCAAGCGAAGTATCTACCGAACCTCAAAAAGCTGCCAGAAAGCCCCGCAGAAGCGGATACGAGGATTTTGACTGGTCTGTGTGTGACGAGCTGGAAAAGCAGGAATGCGTTGACGTGTCAAAAGTGGTTGAGAAGTGGATGAAGAAAGAGCATCCTGAAATCAAGCTGCCGAGACGCAGAGAAGCGGTTTACGATACAGTGAAGGCAGCGTATAAGGACATCCTATCTTTGAACAGAACGCCGTTTCCCGACAGACCTGTTGGCTATCTGATTAGAAGCGTAGACAAAGCGGGTATCGTAGACAAGTATATGCCAGCGTTTTATTCCATTGAAGCGCTTAACGGCAAATAAAGAAAGAGTGATAAAATGGCAAAAATCATAGCTGTCGCCAATCAGAAGGGCGGCACAGGAAAGACTACCACAAGCACCTGTCTGGCTGGTGCGTTGCAGTTGCTTGACAAGAAGGTGTTGCTGGTGGACTGCGATGCACAGTGCAACGCAACGGACACCTACGGAGCACAGACAGAGGACGTATGTACCCTGTTCGATGTAATGACCCGGCAGGGCACGGTAGAAGAAGGAATCCAGCACTGTGAAGCTGGTGACATTCTTCCGTCCGACAGCGCATTGAAGGACATTGACGAACAACTTGTCCGGGACATGGGCAAGAACTTTCGGCTGCGTGAAGCACTGGAATCCATGTCTGCACAGTACGATTACATCGTTCTGGACACTCCTCCGCAGCTCGGTCTTGCACTTGTGAACGCTCTGATCGCAGCCAACAGCATCATCGTGCCCATCACGGCAGACCGATACGCACTGGCTGGTTTGAGCCAGCTTTCGCAGACCATCGGCGATGTGCGCAGATACTTCAACCCGACTTTGAAGATTGAAGGTCTGCTTCTGAACCAGTACAAGAGCCGTGAGAACCTGTCCAAAGAGGTTGTAGAGCAGCTCCCTGTGATTGCAGAAAGCATGGGAACAAGGCTGCTGGACGTAAAGATTAGACCGTCTATGGGCGTTCGTAAGGCGCAGGCAGAACGTCACAGCCTGTTTAGCGGTGACACGGCAAAGAGTACCAGCGCAGAGGATTTCAAGGCGTTGGCAGAGACGATTGTGGAGGGTGATAAAAATGAGACTAATTGATTCTGAAGAACTCGTAAATTACTATTTGCAGAACCAAGCTGACCAAGCAAGATTTCGCAGTGAAACAGCAAGTGTATGCGATGTTTTAGAAAATGTGATTCGCCATGTAAAATTGATGGATGAAATTCAGCCGAAAGAAACGGCAAAGTGGGAAGTTCATCATCGAGTGGACGAGGATGGAGAACATTGGAATTGGCTCGAATGCTCAAACTGCCATTATAAAATTGTACGTTATCCGAAAATGTACCGTGAGACAAGATTTTGCGCTTGTTGCGGAGCAAAGATGGAGGATGAAGAAGAATGAAGTCAACCAGCAAAAAAACATCCGGCTTGTTGGGCGGGTTTGACTTCCAGCCTATTTTTTCGGAGCAGACATTAAGCCGAAGTGAGCCAAAGGAAGAAGAAGTAAGCCAAACAAAGCCGAATAATGCCGAACGAGAGTTAATTAAGCCTAGTGATGCCAGAGACAGCCATGCACAGCCGAGTGAAGTGGAATTAAGCAGTATTAAGCCGAAGCAAGCCAAAGACAGCGAAAGCCAGCCGAGTGATGCTGTGTTAGGCGAAAGTAAGCCGAAGAAGCTGAAACAGGCGAAAGAAGTTCAACGTCTTATCGAACAAGGCGATGTGCCAGGCGCACTGGCTGAAGCTGGCTTGACAAAGAAAAAATTCCCGATGCCGGAATCGCATCAAGGTGTTGCAAGCGGTGACGGCAAGCGTTCTAAACGCATTACCATCCTTATGAGCGAGGAAGAACGCAAGTATATCAACCGTGAAGCCAGACGGCACGGAATGACCATCGGGCAGTTTGTGTACGCTCTGGCTGCTGCTGCGGCAGACGGGAAGATTGAGTTGGAGGATTTCTTGGAGGATTAAAAAAGGGGGTTCCGAAACGGAACGCCCCCCGCCGTATCGTATCTTTCAGTATTAGGTATTGACTTTTAAGCACACAAATAGTATACTTAATGTGCGCTCAAAAGTGGAGGTGAACGCATGAGTGCAAAAATGGGAAGACCAAAGCTGGAAAACCCTAACAGTGTTCGTACAAGCGTCCGTTTGGACGTGAACACGGACAAGCAGCTTTCGGATTATTGTCAAAAAAACGGCATTTCTAAAGGAGAAGCTGTTCGTGAAGCTGTCCAGCAATGGCTTGAACATCAAAAATAAAAAAATCCCCTAAACTGTTCGGAACTTGGCAGTAACAGACAGTTTAAGGGATTACACTCCATGCGATTATGGGTGATAAATCCATTATATCATCTTCATAGTTGCATTACAAGCAAGATTTTTGTGGTAAAGCTAATGAACATTCCGGCAACGAAAGAAGAGATTCTCGAAAACTTCAAGAAAAACAGCAATGGTCGTTCGCTCAATAAGGATGATTACGAGATTGCAGAAGCATTATCTCGAATCACTTACAAGGCGTATGAGGTCGGCATGGAAGATGCCAAACAGTTGAATATGGAGGATATAATGGATAACAAGAAATGTAATGCACTTCACGTTTTTAAGAATAGTAACTTTGGCCAGCTCCGCACGATTGAAGAAGATGGAAAGATTCTTTTCTGTGCTTCTGACGTTGCAAAAGCACTTGGGTATGCAGTTCCCCGCAAGGCTGTTTTTGACCACTGCAAGGGCGTAACGAAACGCTATGCGCCTACAAATAGTGGTGTGCAGGAGATGAGCTTTATCCCGGAAGGAGACGTTTACCGTCTTATCACCCACAGCAAGTTGCCCGGCGCAGAGAAGTTTGAAAGTTGGGTGTTTGACGACGTTCTTCCGTCTCTTCGAAAGGATGGCTATTACGGCCTTGCTCCGCAGGAGAACAAGCCTGACACGCAGAATGATGCAATCTTGCAAGTGCTGATGAAGAACACGGAAGTTCTGCAAGCCATCGTACAGCAAAACCAGCAGATTATGATTGCGCTTACTAACCTGTCCGTCAACGATGCAAAGCGCACGATGGAGATTCAGCCTTACACTTCCCATCAAGGGCAGAAAGGTGACGGCAAACGTAGCAAGCGAATCACAATCCTTATGAGCGACAGCGAGCGGACGTTTGTTACGAGAGAAGCACGCAAGCACGGATTCACGGCAGGGGAATACATCTACAACCTGTCCGTTGCGGCATCAAAAGACCAGATTGACTTAGGCTGATTTGACGGCTGAATTTTCAGCCGCCAATTATCAAAGCCCAATTCGGCGCTGGTCATAACTGAATTTTTAGTGCTGATAGTAAATAAAGAGGGGGTCTGCCCAATTTTGGGCACACCCCCTCTTTTGTTTCACTTCTCTGTCACGCAGTCCCAATAGGCATACGCCTTGCCGTCTACAGCATCCGTGTCCTCAAGGAACGCCTTTGCCATGTCAGCGTAGAAGCCAGGAGTGTCAACGGACTGACGCTTTGCAACCTGACAATAATCCGAGTACATCATGTTCATGACAGCCCAGAAATCGTTTGGGTCGCAGGTGATATTGCGCTGCTTGGCAACATCCTGTGTCTGTTCCAGCGTCCAGTGACAGCCTTTCGTGCCATCAGCGTTCACCATGCTGTCGCACCATTCCTCCGCTTCATCGTGGGTGAGGTGCTGGCGTGGCATCTTGATGGAGCGGCTGTCTGCGCCGCCACGTTCGTACTGTCCCGACCGCTTATCCCAGTCGCCGTTTTGTGAGAAGCCGATTTGCGGCATCTTGCGTCCATACTCTACGTCAGGGTAGCGGGGGATGGGGTATGGGTCAATGTAGCGGTTCTCCTCCTGCGGATAATAGGGATAGCGGTCGTTGCCACCTTCAAGCTTACGCAGACGGCGTTCCATCTCACGCTCCCTGCGGTCACGCTCTTCCTCAAGGCGGTCACGTTCCGGCTCACGGTCTTTGTCGTGGTCACGGAGCATCATCATGCGGCGAAAATTAGTCTTGCCCATAATCTATACCTCCTCAAGAAATGGACGCGGGCGCGCCAGCGTGGGAACGGCAGAAGCAGCCAAGATACTTGAACGTGCCGGTGCCGGTCGCAGACGTTGCAACGCGGGTAGCGTAGCGGGTGCGAGTGTGGATGCTCTCGGCGGTTGCCTGAGCGCAGTTGCAGTCGGTCAGAGGGTATGCGGTCGTACCTGTGCCGATGGTAATGACAACAGGGGCGTTGATGGTGGTCGTGTCCGGGATGCTCTGGGCAACCACGATGCAATACTTCTCTCCGTTCTGGTATGCGCCATCAGGGATATTGATGGTCAGCGTATCGTTGGCGAACGTGACCGCCTGACTGATGACCAAGTGAGAGCAGAGTTTGCAGCTTGTTTTGCAAGCCATAATGTTTTCCTCCTAAAAAATCAGGGGCAGAGGTGTCTTACCCCTGCCCCGATGGTTCACCCGGTGTTATCGGGGAGTGTGTTGGTTAGCAGCAGCCGCAGCAGTTCACGCCCACGTTAGGGTTTGCCACCTGATAAGCGGGAATCGGACGAGGGTTGACCCGGTTCAGGATGGTATCAGTCTGCTGGGACATCACGGTGGTCAGAAGCGCATTCTGACGATCCTGAGAAGCGGCGAACTTGAGGTTCTGGTTCTCAGCGGTCAGAGTGGCGATCTTATCCTGCGTGAAGTAGTCCATCATGCTGCGGAAGTTGGCGTTGCAGTTGTCCACGATGGCGCGGGCATTGTCTGCGATAGCCTGCCGGGTGGCACAGTCTTCCGTTGCAATGGTGTACTTCAGGTCGCCGATCAGCTGCTTGTTCTCGCAGCAGCAAGATGCAAGCTGCGTGGCAAGTGCGGTCTGACCAGCCTGCCGAGCGTTGCCCTCCTGCATGATAGCAAGGCTGATGGCGTTGTCGCCGTTAGACACGCTGCGTTCCAGGCCGTTTACCAGCTGTGCGTTCTGGTAGCCAAGCTGACAGATGGCGCTGTTCACACCAGCAAAGCCGTTCGCAATGTTGGCGTTGATGCCATTAATCTGCGCCAGCTGGTCATAGCCCAGAGAGCAGATACCGCTCTGGATGCCCGCCAGAGAGCGGGAGGTATCCTGCTGGTAGAAGCCCTCAGACAGAGCCGCGCGAGTGTCTGCACCGCCCTGACCGGTTGCGCCAGTGCCAACCAGATATGGGATGTAGCTGTTCATGCCGTTGTCCCCGCCGTTCCGGCCATAGCCGTTTGTGCCCCAGCCGAAGATGATAGCGAGGATGATGACAGCCCACAGACCTTCGTTGCCGAAGAATCCGCCGTTGTTATTGCCGCCGTCCTGCCCAGCCAGATAGCCAGTTGCAAAATCGTCCATAACAAAACTCCTTTCAGTTTTGCGTTATGCTATCCCATCGCCGTATGCGATGGGCGAAGCCAAACAAAGGCGGTTTTTATCAAGTCCGCAAAACTGAGAAGCGTTTCGCTTAGAGGGATGCTTATTTTGGGATTATCAAATCAGCTTGGAGGATTGCTTTTTTCGTCTTCCGGGTCATCCCACTTTTTGCTGGCAGCACCGAAAATCAGGCCAAGCATCAAAGGAACCCATAGTTTGTCATTGCCACACAGATTGTTGATGTCAAATTTTTTTTCGGAATGGCTGTTTTCAAAATCATCCATTGTAAAGTCTCCTCACTTCGGCAGCGTCAGGTTCAGGACGCTTGCCAGCTGGTTCAGGTCGATGCCACGCTCTTTGGCGAGGTTCTGCGCCATCGTTCGGAGCTGTGTTTCGTTCTTGCCCTGAATCAGGTTCAAGCCCTGCATGATAGGAGCGTTCTGCCCGCTTAACTGCTGGATAAGCCCCATTGGGTTCTGCCCGGCGCGAGCCAGATTTGCAAGCTGCATGATAGGGCTGTGAGTAATCATATCAAACGGAGAGGGCATCGCTTATTCTCCTTTCTTCGCTGCGGCAGTGGGCTTAGAAAAGCTCTTCTGCCATTTTTCCAGTTCATCCAGTCGGTGGACAAGGGCATTGTACTGCTCAATAGGCACATACTGCTGTGTCGGTGCAGCGGTCTGCTGCGCCTGTTGTGCTTGCATCTGTCGCCATGCTTCCGGGCTGTAAAACTCCTGTACATAGGATTCACAGGTGTCCGGGTTGAGCCGCTTGCAGTAGATCACGCCACTGCGCAAGTCCGGGCAATAGGTCGGTCTGCCGTACAGGTCTGACGGTATCGCCAGAAATTCTTCCCTGCTGGAAACAGGTCTGCCGAGTAACCAACCTCCGTCCTGTGCCGACTGCTGAACAGGCTGCTGCCCATTCATCGGCTGCGGACGCTGCGGCTGTGCCTGTTGCATCTGTGTGTTCGGCAGGGGAGTGGCAAGCCCGACTGCGCCCATGCCGCCGTAAGGATTGACAGGCTGCTGCGGAACGTAGGGTGTTCCGGGTGTCGGATAATAGCTCATAAAACATCCCTCCTTGTGCTCTCAGTGTACCGCATCGGCAAAAAACGAAGGACAACGAAGGTACAACGAAGGACAAAAAAGAAAAGCGCCCACACGGAAAAAACCGCATGAGCGCTTAACTATTAAAGGACTTCGCATTGGAAGCAAAACTAAAATATCACGTTTCTGCTTGCAAGGCAAGGGTTTCGACAAAACTAGTGCAAATAAAACAAAATCCCACACTTTGCCTACAAAGTACCCCGCGTGGCACGCAGGGCTTCGGCAAAGCAGGGGATTTCAGATATCCGCCCTCTTGTGCTTCTTCGAGAGGCCGGGTGGATTTGTTGATGTTATTTTACCACAATCAATCTGTTACGACAAGAACCAGTGCGGGGCCGTTGACGCTGACCGCTGCGTCCTGATAGGGCTCGACAACAGTCGTTTCCACGCCCTCGCGTTTGCGAAGCTCTGTAATAAGATTGGCGGTCGGAACATTTTCGAGGTTCACGGTGAGCTCCTTTCGTCTAGCTTTTCATCAATAACTTTCAGCCGGTAGCCTATTGCCGTCCGACTGTAATGTGTCTGTGCTGCAATGTCCGGCAGCGGAAGCCGCTCAACGTACCGCAGTAAGGCTATCTTACGGTCTACCCTCCCAAGCGGTGCGCTTTTGATGGCGGCGATCATCCTCTGCCGGTCAAGCCCTTGCAGCGCAGCGGGCAGCACCACACGAGCCGCCGCCACAGGCAGAACCGAGCCAAAAAGGCTGCGGCAACTGTCCGGCGTTGCGCACCATTACGGTGACGTTACCGAGATGGTCGATTTTGTTGACCTTAACAAAATCGCAGAATGTTTTCGTAAAGTCACGAAAACGTCTTTGTATGGCGTACATTTTGTTGGCACCAACAAAATGCTCATATGCAGTGCTACTCATGGTTTTACTCCTTATCTGCCCGCTTTTCGATGCACTCGCCATATTTGTCAAGAAGGCAATCTTTGCAAAACTCTCGATTGTCGCCTTTCAGGTTGCACACCTTTTCACGCTTGCGGGCTTGATTCATAGCGTTTGCAGAAGCGGCAATAATGCCGCACATAGGTACAGCCATGATATCCTCCTTACTGCTTTTCCAGTGCCGCTTTCATGCGGTCAAAGAAAAACTGGATAATGGTGCCGATAGTCTCATCGGTGATGGCCCAGCTGATAAGTCTGCCCCACTTGCTGGCGCTGAGGGCCGTGCGGAGCATCTGCGCCACCCACGCCTTGCGCTCTGCGCCGCGCTTGGTGCCCTGAATCTCGTGCTCTGCCTGCTCGATCAGGTCAAGCACGGTGCCCTTGACAGCCGCGCCATAGCCCAGCCGGATGCAGCCCAGGGCGTAAAACGCAAAGCCGCCCAGCATGAGCACGAGGGCCACAGGGGCCGGAAGTGCGGTCAAAAGGTTACGAATCGCTTCCATGTATTACTCTCCTCCCTCTTTTTCGAGGTCTTCAATGCGGTGGTTTGCCACCTTCATCTGTTCTTCAAGCACAGGGATGCGCTGGGCGAAATTGTTGTGTGTCCGAACTTCCCGGGTTAGCTCTTCCAGCTTGGTTTCGGTCACAGCCTGTTGCTTGTCCAGTTTGGCATCCATGCTCTGGGCGGTGTGGTTGTTAGAGACGATCACGCCGATCAGGCTCAGACCGCCGGTGATAATGGCTACGATGATTGCATCGCTCATGCGCCCTCCCGAAGACGGGTCAGGCCCTTCTTGCGGATGATTTTCGGGTAGTTGAGGGTGGTCACGTTGAGGTCCACGTTGCCGGAGATGCCCGGCACGCGGCCCTTGCTGGTGTGCTGGTGGGCATTGTACTTGAAATCCACCTTCGGGGTCTTGCCGGTGTAGTCAGCAAGCCACACGTCATAAGGGTGCAGAGCCGCACCGCCCACAAAGAGATGTGCCTTTGCAAAGCTGGTGTAGGTGTAGAGCTGGGCATAGAAGCCCATCTGCTCCACCTCATGCAGGGCATAGGCGGTCAGGTCGGTCAAGTCCTGCTTGTCCAGGTTGCCCAGCTTATTGTCCTCTACGTCCACAGCCACCGGCAGGGTCAGCTCCTTTCCGTAGACTGCCTGACGCAGCAGGGAGAGTTCTGCGTTGACCATGTCCTTGTTGGTGGCGTAGGTGTAGTAATATACACCCACATCCAGCCCCGCCGCTTTGGCGTGGCAGTAGTTCGCTTCAAAGGTCGGGTCGATGTACAGGCCGTCTGCCCGCTTGGAGAGCTTGCGGTTGGTGGACACTGTCTTGAGCATGGCCCCCTTGTAGCCCGCCGCTGCCACCTGTGCCCAGTCGATTTCGCCCTGATACCGGCTCACGTCAATGTATCGGTAAGGCGGCTTACCTGCCCACCCGGTCACGGTGTCCACTGTGGACACGTCCGGTGCGGGGGCAGGTTCTTTCTTGTCGGCGCTGTCACCGGCAGCGTGGGAGAGGGCTGAAAAAACATCCCGCAGGAAGTCAAGCATTACTTTCCACCTCATAAAATCCCTCCTCCGTCAGCTTTTTCATCACGACATCCTTGTACCTGTCAGGAACGTTGTCGATGGTAAAAGCGCCGTCAAAGCGGTGCAGCTTGATTTGGGTCACATAAAACAAAACCATAACATCCTCCTTTACTGTGCGGCCAGCAGGTCAAGCATAGCCGCTTCCAGAGCAGCAAGGCGCTCTTCTGCGGTGGGCAGCTGTGCTTTTTCCTCTGCTTCCTTGCGGGCCTTTTCTTGTGCAGCCAGCTCTTCGGCGGTGTACAGCACATACCGCTGCACTTCCACCTCTTCGTCGTAGGCTCCCTTTGCGGCGACACCGGGCACGTCCACAACCTTCCAGCGGTCACGGCCCCCGTTGGGGTAGGTCTTGTACTCGTAGTGGCTGACCTCTTCCACGCCCGCCACAGCATCGTGATGAATGGTCTGGGTCTCGGGCTTGAGGTAGCCTTTCGTCAAGTCGGGGTTGGCGATTTCTACGTTATTACTGTCAATGATTTTCATGTGTACTCCTTTCGGTTACGCCACTCTGCGCCAGATGTACATGGAGTAGTAGGGGGGGATGTTGTTATGCGGTTTCCCTTCCCCGGATGTGGATAGCTGAAAATTGTCAGGAAAGTTTAAAACAGCTTGTGAGGCATCCGAACCTAAACCACGCTGAACCGTATGTCCATTAGGATCTGTGTTTATCGCTCCGGTTGTAAATTTTACGAACGTATGGTCATGCGGGCCGTTATTTTCCTTCGTTAAAGCAACTGACGCTTCTCCACCGGTACTCCCTGCCGGGTACGTATCGCTTGCGCCCATGATAAATTTGCCCTCAATGCGTTCCCATGTGCCGCCGATAAAGCTTGCCGGGGATGTGGGGTCGTTGCTGGCCCAGAATTTGATTCTGGCGAGGTCTTCTTCTCGCTGGGCGGCGAGAATTTCTTTGATTTTGGCTTCCACCTCAGCCTTGCTGTAAAAAATCACGTTGCCGTCCTCGTCGAGGACGACATCCTTGTTCGCTTTTTTGTCAATCGCATCACCGGTAGCCTTTGCGTCGGCAGGGGCGTTTTCGATGCTCAGAGTCTTATCGGTACTTGCTTTGGCCCCGGCCTCTTCTGAGTATTTCTTTGCATTGGCTTCACTGGTTGCAGCGGCAGATGCACTGGATGCAGATGCCTTAGCGGATGCAGCGGATTCGCCAGCTTTTGTGGTTGCAATTCCGGCCTGTTCAGTGGCAGTAGCAGCAGAAGTAGAAGCCCCGTCCGCTTCCCGCTTTGCATTGGCTGCGCTTGTCTCCGCACTCTTTCGAGCCGCTTCGACCGCTTTAATCCAGTCCTCTTCTGTGCCAACATATCCATACTTTACAGCAATGGCATAGGCGCTATAAGGGCCGATTTCAATTGTTTTGCTCATTCAAACGTCACCTCCAAAATTCCAGAGCCGTTGTCTTGAATATTTATTTCGGTCAAGCTATCGCTTTTAACCATATAAAGCACGCCGTTTTTCTGTTCAAAGTTCATCCAACCGCCTTTATTAGCGCTTTGTTCTGCAAGGCGAACGCTTTCAGCGGAGTT